>Ga0209379_10000261_pt1 | contig 51606 bp, 42 predicted proteins | sample tdDd001_FD_187124 | JGI IMG/M metagenome (GOLD analysis project Ga0209379, IMG submission 187124) | Marine sediment microbial communities from the Atlantic coast under amendment with organic carbon and nitrate - tdDd00.1 (SPAdes)... | ecosystem: Environmental > Aquatic > Marine > Coastal >... | reverse complement strand
TTTCGGGTCTATACCTTGCAACTAAACGCGCAGTTAACACTCGCTTTCGCTACGGCTCCCCTAATCGGTTAACCTTGCTACAAAATATAAGTCGCTGACCCATTATACAAAAGGTACGCAGTCACCCCTAAGGGCTCCCACTGCTTGTACGTATGCGGTTTCAGGTTCTATTTCACTCCCCTCACAGGGGTTCTTTTCGCCTTTCCCTCACGGTACTGGTTCACTATCGGTCAGTTAGGAGTATTTAGCCTTGGAGGATGGTCCCCCCATGTTCAGACAAAGTTTCACGTGCTCCGTCCTACTCGATTTCATGATAAGGTCGTTTTTGTGTACGGGACTATCACCCTGTATCGTTGCCCTTTCCAGAGCATTCCACTAACTTCCAAACCACTTAAGGGCTAATTCCCGTTCGCTCGCCGCTACTAAGGAAATCTCGGTTGATTTCTTTTCCTCGGGGTACTTAGATGTTTCAGTTCTCCCGGTTCGCCTCATTAAGCTATGTATTCACTTAATGATACCCAGCTTATACTGGGTGGGTTTCCCCATTCGGACATCTTAGACTATAACGGTTTTTATCACCTTATCTAAGCTTTTCGCAGATTAACACGTCCTTCATCGCCTCTAACTGCCAAGGCATCCACCACATACGCTTAGTCACTTAACCATACAACCCTAAGTAGTCTTTCGATTTCTTAGTAAACGAAGGTGACTAAACCCTCGCAATTGTAAAGTCTGACATTTTCACGTACTCAACGTTTTGACCTAAGTCTTAACGTGATGAGTTACTTGATAAAACAATTAATCATGAGTAATGATTAATTGAGTTTTTTCTTTGGTTAATAATCCGAGGAGGATTATTAACCGGGGTTGGTATTTACAGTTAATGTAAACGTCAAGCGCGACACTCGTTGTTTACCTATAAATACCGGTATTTATATCAGCTTTCCAGATTGTTAAAGAACTATTACTTAGTCACATTCGCTAAGCAATTTGGTTAAAAACCAAATTTAAAATATCAATTTGATAACTTAAATTTGGCTTCTTTCTTTATTAAGAATACAAGATGGTGGAGCTAAGCAGGATCGAACTGCTGACCTCCTGCGTGCAAGGCAGGCGCTCTCCCAGCTGAGCTATAGCCCCATCAGGGATTCTTCTAATTCGTCATCATACAATTTGTGTGAATACTCAACACTAAGTATTTCTACTTCAAGATAAGGAGGTGATCCAACCCCAGGTTCCCCTAGGGTTACCTTGTTACGACTTCACCCCAGTCATGAAACACAAAGTGGTGACCGTCCTCCCGAAGGTTAAACTAGCCACTTCTTTTGCATCCCACTCCCATGGTGTGACGGGCGGTGTGTACAAGGCCCGGGAACGTATTCACCGTGGCATTCTGATCCACGATTACTAGCGATTCCGACTTCATGGAGTCGAGTTGCAGACTCCAATCCGGACTACGACAAGCTTTCTGGGATTCGCTCCACCTCGCGGTATTGCTGCCCTCTGTACCTGCCATTGTAGCACGTGTGTAGCCCATCCCGTAAGGGCCATGATGACTTGACGTCGTCCCCACCTTCCTCCGGTTTATCACCGGCAGTCTCCTTAGAGTTCCCGCCATTACGCGCTGGCAAATAAGGATAGGGGTTGCGCTCGTTGCGGGACTTAACCCAACATTTCACAACACGAGCTGACGACAGCCATGCAGCACCTGTCACAGAGTTCCCGAAGGCACAAGTCTATCTCTAGTCTCTTCTCTGGATGTCAAGGGATGGTAAGGTTCTTCGCGTTGCATCGAATTAAACCACATGCTCCACCGCTTGTGCGGGCCCCCGTCAATTCATTTGAGTTTTAACCTTGCGGCCGTACTCCCCAGGCGGTCAACTTAGTGCGTTAGCTGCGCCACTCACTTCTCTAGGAAACAAACGGCTAGTTGACATCGTTTACGGCGTGGACTACCAGGGTATCTAATCCTGTTCGCTCCCCACGCTTTCGTACCTCAGCGTCAGTATCTGTCCAGGTGGCCGCCTTCGCCACTGATGTTCCTTCCAATCTCTACGCATTTCACCGCTACACTGGAAATTCCACCACCCTCTACAGTACTCTAGTTTGCCAGTTCAAAATGCAGTTCCAAGGTTGAGCCCTGGGCTTTCACATCTTGCTTAACAAACCGCCTACGTACGCTTTACGCCCAGTAATTCCGATTAACGCTTGCACCCCTCGTATTACCGCGGCTGCTGGCACGAAGTTAGCCGGTGCTTCTTCTGTTGTTAACGTCACAGTATGCAGTTATTAACTACACACCTTTCCTCACAACTGAAAGTGCTTTACAACCCGAAGGCCTTCTTCACACACGCGGCATGGCTGCATCAGGCTTTCGCCCATTGTGCAATATTCCCCACTGCTGCCTCCCGTAGGAGTCTGGGCCGTGTCTCAGTCCCAGTGTGGCTGATCATCCTCTCAAACCAGCTAGAGATCGTCGCCTAGGTGAGCCATTACCTCACCTACTAGCTAATCTCACTTGGGCTAATCTATGAGCGAGAGGTCCGAAGATCCCCCCCTTTGGTCCGTAGACGTTATGCGGTATTAGCAGTCGTTTCCAACTGTTGTCCCCCACTCAAAGGCATATTCCCAAGCATTACTCACCCGTCCGCCGCTCGACGCCTGAAAAGCAAGCTTTTCATCGTTTCCGCTCGACTTGCATGTGTTAAGCCTGCCGCCAGCGTTCAATCTGAGCCATGATCAAACTCTTCAATTAAAAATCGTTTGTGCCATTCTTACCTATAAAGATAAGACTAACTGCTCAATGAATTCTGTCGTTTCTTTATTTACCGAAGTAAACAAAGAAGCATTACATATATAAGTATATATTTATTTGCATGAACTTCATCATTAAGCGTTTTTTGTCAGACAAGCTGACTATGTAAAAGCACGTTAATGTGAGTATCCACACAAATTGCATGATAACCAATTGTTAAAGAACGATACCTCGATGAGATATCAAAAGTAAAATCGCATTCGTTTTACTTTGTTGCTGCAGGCCTTGCCTGAAGCGAGATGCGCATTCTACGCGTCTCAGTTTTGATGTCAACGTTTTTTTTAATTTATTTCAAATTAATTTAACTCAATTTGAAACCGATATTATCTAAACTAAAAGTAAACGTTAAGTTAGCTAATTATCAGTATATGACGATAGATAACTTATCAAAACACTCCATTGGTTAAGCTTTTTGCCTGAACCCCTTGGAACTGGATGCGCATTGTATAGATCTTTATTTGTAGGTCAAGGGGAAAAACCACTTTTTATTACTTTATTTGCTAATAACGGTTTGAGTGTTCAAACCTTGAACAAAAACGCCAATTCAAGATTAAAAAACACTCAACCCCATACCTAAACTTAAATCTAGATACTATGAGCTACATACTAAGGCCACCGTCAATTTCAACTACGCGACCAGTGAAAAAGTCATTTTCAAAGATATACTTTGCCGTATGAGCAATTTCTTCTGCTTCACCTAAGCGACCAACAGGTTTCATTTTCTCTAATCTGTCACGCATTTCTGGTTTCATAGCATCTGTCATAGCCGTACGGATTACGCCCGGAGCAATAGCACCGACACGAATTCCGTGTCGACCAAGCTCACGTGCCCATGTGGTTGTCATAGCAACGACACCCGCTTTTGCAGCAGAGTAGTTGGTTTGTCCCATATTACCGCCACGGGCAATCGATGACATATTAACAATAACCCCTTTGCTGCCTGATTCGATCATATGAACAGCAGCTTCTCGCCCACACAAGAAAACGCCTGTCAGGTTTACATCAATTACGGATTGAAATTGCTCAAGTGACATTTTTTTAGCTACAACGCCATCTTTAGCTTTTACAAACATGCCGTCACGCAAGATACCTGCATTATTGATTAAGCCATCTATACCGTTAAAATCTTCATTGATTTGTTTGAAGGTATTTTCAACCTGCTCTTCATTTGACACATTAGCTATATAGTATTTAACATTAACGCCATGCTCCTTGATTAAAGCAGCCGTTTCTTCCAATAATGCTTCATTTAAATCAACTAAGGCAATGTTTGCACCGCTTTGTGCAAAACTAACAGCCATTGTACGACCTAGACCTTGACCACCTCCGGTGATTACAATGGTTTTATTATCTAAATTCATATTGTTTACTCGATGATATTGTTTAACTTACTTCTTGTTAAACAAATTAAAAATACTTGAAAAATCTTTTGCGCCATTACCTGAGCCTGCATGCATTGCATATAAACTACGAGCTAAAGCTCCCATAGGTGTAGATGATTGACTTGTCACCGCTGTATCCATGGCTAAACCTAAATCTTTTGCCATTAAATCAACCATAAAACCACCTTGATAGTCATTTGATGATGGCACATTTTCCATCACATCAGGACAAGGGTTATACACATCTAATGTCCAGTTACTGCCAGAGCTCTTACTCATAATATTAGAAAGCACTTTAGGATCTAAACCATTGGCTAAGCCTAACTGTAGCGCTTCACTTGTACCAACCATAAGCACAGACAACAACATGTTATTACACACTTTAGCTATTTGTCCTGCGCCGTGATCACCGGCGTGAAAAATGTTCTTACCCATGGCATTTAAAATAGGCTCAACTTTATTGAATTCATCTTCACTACCGCCAACCATAAAGCTTAGTGTGCCAGCAACTGCGCCGCCAACACCACCAGAAACGGGTGCGTCAACAAAATTAATCCCTTGTTCTGCTAATGCTTTAGCTACTTTTTGTGATGTTGCTGCATCAATTGTTGACGAGTCAATCACAACACTGCCTTTAGCAATATGATTAATTAAACCTGTTTCTGGAGACAAATAAACACCATCCACATGCTTACCGGCAGGCAACATTGACACTATAAACTCTGCTTCTTGAACACAGTCTGTAGCATTTGCTTTTGTACTAGCTCCTTGTGCTACTACTTGCTCAACTGCTTCAGTAGATAAGTCAAAAACACAAACTTGATGCCCTGCTTTAACTAAATTAATGGCCATTGGGCCACCCATATTGCCTAAACCTATAAATGCGATATTTGCCATTGTTCTTTTCCTTCTAATGCTTTAGAAATAATTTTACAAAATTTGATATGCTACTTTTTACTTACCTTTATTACACTAAGATAACGCTAAGTCTGCCAATGGATGTTCTTCTGGCAACCATTTTGGTTCAAAAAACCAATTCACGGTATTTGTATTTACATCATCTATAGAAGCAAAGCGCCACTTAGGTGAGAAATCTTTATCTATCAACAGCGCTCTTACACCTTCAGAAAATTCACCAAACTGTCCCGATTTTACCGATAAGTTCAGTTCCATTTTAAAACAATCAGCTAAAGACAAAGACTGACCATGTTGTAATTGCTGATAAGTTAATGAGGCACTTAATGCACTACCATGTTTAAGGGACTTCTGAGCCTTTGAAAACCATTTATCATCTGATTCAACGGCTAAAATTGCACTGACAACCTCTTTTAAGTTATCAAAACTGGTTACTTGTTCAATTAATGCTTTATGCTCAGTCAATTTTGACTCAGGTAAAAGTGATTCTGATTCCTGCTGGAACTGGCTTAATAAAGTGGATAATAGTTCATGGTTTGTTGTTACTGCTTCTTGCCAATCTAACTTGGCAAGCTGCTCAATCAATGATTCTTTATTAGCACTTTCAACAAAATAATCAGCTAAATGACTGTACTTAGCATCTGCTGCATTAATAGATGCGCCCGTAAGCCCTAGAAATAAACCACAGTTGTCAGGCATACGGTTTAAGAAATAACTACCGCCAACATCCGGGTAAAGACCAATACTTATTTCAGGCATAGCAATGCGAGAATTTTCTGTCACTATACGATGACTGCCACCGACCATCATGCCAAGACCACCGCCCATGACAATACCATTTCCCCAAACAATAAAAGGCTTATCAAAAGTATGGATTAAATAGTCGAGCTGATATTCTTTAGTAAAATATTCTTCAATTTCGGGGGAGTAATCACCTTTATGTGCTTGCATGGCATTATATAAATGCACTATATCGCCACCTGCACAAAATGCTTTTTCGCCTTCACCTTGAAGGAGGACTGCTGCTATATCGCTATCTTCTTGCCATTGTTTTAATTTAGGAAGAAGTAAATCAATCATTTCGCCCGCTAACGCATTTAATGAACGAGGTGAATTTAATGTCGCAATGCCGATAACTTTGCCGTTATCGCAATGTATTTCATGAAAAGTTACCACTTGAGTCATATAAAGTTCCTAGCTGACACAACAGTAAATTACTGTTGTGTCTTTTATCTTATTATGGGTAAGTCGTTATTTATTTTGCCACTACTTGTTTAACCAAAGAGGTTTACGTTTTTCTAAAAATGCTTGCACGCCCTCTTTTTGATCCAACGAGTCAAATAAATCAACAAATGCTTGTCGCTCTTGCGGTAAAGCTTCATTTACTGGCATAGCGCGATTTTTTTGGATAAGCGTTTTACAGGCAGTTACCGCAACAGGACTTTGCTTAGCTACTTTAGCAGCTAGAGCAATAGCTGCAGCTTTACCTTCACCTTTTGCAACAACTTCTTCCACTAAACCTATTTGTGATGCGCGATTGGTATCAATGCGTTCACCACATAAAATCATACGTTTAGTCCAACCTTCACCAACTAAAAGGGCTAAGTTCTGCGTACCACCTGCACAAGGTAATAAACCAACAGTTGCTTCAGGTAAAGCCATCACTGCATGCTCTTCTGCAATACGAATATCACAAGCTAGCGCGACTTCAAGGCCTCCGCCCATGGCATAACCGTTGATAGCAGAAATAGAAACGCCTCTAAAATTAGCTAAGGTTTCGAAAGCTTGACCAAAAATATCACTCATATTTTTAGCAACTTCTTTACAACCGTCTGCAAAAACATTTAAATCTGCACCCGCCGAAAAGAACTTTTCTCCGCTACCGGTTAATACTAGCGCATAAATTGCTTTATCTTCATTAAGCTTAATAACAAGCTCGCGTAAATCTGTTAAGCTTTGTGCTGTCCATGTATGGGCTGGCGGGTTGTTAAAAGTAACCACGGCTGTATGGTCAATCACTTCTACCAATAAATATTGCGATGAATAATCTGACATTGTTTTTCTCTTATCTTAAATATTTTCAATCAAAGTTTTAGCAGCAAACACTATAATAATTGCCCTGCACCTTCGGTTAATAATCGACGAGCAATAATCACGCGCATAATTTCATTTGTGCCTTCAAGTATTTGATGAACACGTACATCTCTGAAATGACGCTCTAGTGGATATTCTTTGATGTAACCGTAACCACCGTGAATTTGCAGTGCCGCATCACAAACTTGAAAGCCGATGTCAGTAGCAAAACGTTTTGCCATAGCACAGTAAGCTGTTTTTTCAGGATCATTTTTATCTAGTTTGTATGCAGCTAAACGTACTAATTGTCGAGCAGCAACAAGCTCTGTTGCCATGTCGGCAAGTTTGAATTGTAACCCTTGAAAAGCTGCGATAGGTTTGCCAAATTGTTCACGCTCTTGCATATATTCCATGGCAGTATTTAGTGCCTGCTGTGCGGTACCAATTGAACAAGTTGCAATGTTAATGCGTCCACCATCAAGACCTTTCATGGCCATTGAAAAACCTTCGCCTTCATTACCTAATAAGTTTTCAACAGGTACTTTGACATCTTCAAAAGTAATTTGACGTGTAGGCTGTGCGTTCCAACCAAGTTTTTCTTCCGCTTTTCCGTAAATAACGCCTTCTAAATCAGCAGGAATAGCAATAGCAGAAATACCTTTAGGACCAGCTTCACCAGTTCGCACCATCACAACAAGTACGTCGGTTTCGCCTGCACCTGAGATAAACATTTTCGAACCATTAATAATGTAATGATCACCGTCTTTTTTAGCGCTTGTTCTTAATGAAGCAGCATCTGAGCCTGAGCCCGGCTCCGTCAAACAGTATGAAGCAAGTTTTTCACCTGTTACTAACGATGGACACCAAGCTTCTTTAAAAGACTCTTGCCCCCATGAAGCGATCATCCATGTGGCCATATTATGAATAGTCATCATGGCGGTGGTAGCAGTACACCCCATAGCCAATTGCTCAAAAATAATTGATGAATCTAAACGACTTAAATTTAAGCCGCCTGCTTCTTCGGGCGTATATAAACCACAGAAACCTAACTCACCTGCTTTAGTGATTACATCTTTAGGGAAAATATGCTCTTGATCCCATTTGCCACCATTAGGTAATAATTCGCTATCGCTAAACTGTTTAGCGGTATCGGCAAACATTTGTTGATCGTCTGTTAAATCAAAATTCATTGTTATTTCCTAATTAACTATATAAGTTCTAATGCAATTGCTGTTGCTTCACCGCCACCAATACAAAGTGATGCGACACCTTTTGATAAGCCTTTATTTTTAAGCGCATGAATAAGGGTCACCATAATACGAGCACCACTTGCGCCAAGTGGATGACCTAATGCACAAGCACCACCATTAACGTTAACTTTATTAATATCTAAATTCATATTTTTAACCGCTAACATGGTTACCATGGCAAAGGCTTCATTGATTTCAAATAAATCAACGTCATCTACACTCCAGCCTGCTTTATCTAACAATTTATTCATCGCGCCAACTGGTGCTACAGTAAACTCACTTGGTTTTTGTGCGTGTGTTGCATGGGCAACTACTTTACATAAGGGTGTTAAACCACGTGCTTGTGCAGTTGATAGTTTCATCATCACAAGCGCAGCTGCGCCATCTGAAATTGAACTAGAGTTAGCCGCCGTAATAGTGCCATCCTTTTTAAAAGCAGCACGTAATGAAGGAATTTTATCTGGGCGAGCATTACCTGGCTGCTCATCGGTATCAATCACGGTTTCTTTGCGTCTGTTTACCACAGTTACAGGCGTTATTTCATTTTTAAAAGCACCTGAGTCAATAGCGGCATTAGCACGGGATAAAGAACGAATAGCAAATTCATCCATTTCTTCGCGGGTAAAACCTGTTTCATCTGCTGTTTCTTGAGCAAAACAGCCCATAGAAATACCATCATAGGCATTTTCTAAACCATCAAGCATCATATGGTCAATTACTTGACCATGCCCCATACGCATACCCGCTCTAGCTTTAGGCAGAATATAAGGTGCATTACTCATGCTTTCCATACCACCTGCAATAGCGGTATCAATAGAGCCAGCAACTAAGGCATCATGAGCTTGCATCGCCGCTTTCATACCTGAACCACATACTTTATTGATAGTGGTACATACCGTTGATAATGCTAAATCAGCTGCGATAGATGCTTGTCTTGCTGGTGCTTGCTTTAAGCCTGCCGGCAAAACACACCCCATAATCACTTCATCAATTTGATCATTGCCAACATTTGCTTGAGTTATGGCCGCTTTTATCGCACTTGCACCTAATTCAGGTGCGGTTACATTCGCTAAACAGCCGCTAAAGCCGCCCATTGGGGTTCTTACAGCTGAAACAATTACAATAGGATCACTATTTGACATGAGGTTCTCCAAAAAAAGGAAGTGATATAGTTTATAAACATAACTAAATAGCCTAACTCAATATTACGTTTACGCCAACGTAAACTTTAGTACTAGTCTTTTGTCTTCTTCACAATTTCGTAATGAGTTAGTTACACTAGGAACAAGTTACTATTATAGAAATAATTGAAAAATGTGCTCAATTGTCTGATTAGCGACTAAGCTGATTTGCAATTGCATAAAATTTACTAGCAACCAGCTTTACGTTTACGTAAACTTCATGTAGAGTTATTTTAACATTTACAGTTACTTTTATTTCAGTTGATCAAGATGAATATGATTAAAAAAGCAAGCCAAGCTAATTACTCCATTAGCGATCTATCAAAAGAGTTCGATATTACTACGCGTAGTATTCGATTTTATGAAGACCAAGGCTTGCTTGCTCCAACACGTAGGGGGCAAACGAGGGTATATAACCAACGAGATAAAGTTCGACTTAAATTAATTTTACGCGGTAAACGTTTAGGTTTTTCATTAGCTGAAACCGGTCGGTTGTTCGAACTTTATGATGCAGATAAATCTAGCGCAACACAGCTAGCTAGCATGATGGAGCTCATCGCTAAGAAGAAAGACGACTTAAAGCAACAGCTTGACGATATCAATGCGGTATTAATTGAACTCAATGACTTAGAAGATAATTGCCAAAATATTTTAACCACATTAACCACATAACGATAACTACTAACTATAAACGCAAAATAAATAGTTGTTAGCCCAATTTAACTGAAAAGGAAAAGCCATGATTTCTTCATTTAGCTCACTCAACTTTAACCTAGGCGAAACTGTCGAGATGATCCGCGATCAAGTAAATGCCTTCGCTCGCGATGAAATAGCTCCTCGTGCAGAGCAAATTGACATTGATAATGAGTTTCCTAATGACTTATGGCGCAAATTTGGTGACATGGGCTTATTAGGCATGACAGTTGAGGAAGAGTATGGTGGTTCTGGTCTAGGTTATTTAGAGCACATTGTTGCCATGCAAGAAATTAGTCGTGCTTCTGCTTCTGTAGGCTTAAGTTATGGTGCTATGTCTAACTTATGCTTAAATCAGCTTCGTAAAAATGGTTCTCATGAACAAAAATTGAAGTACTTACCAAAACTTTGTACCGGTGAACATATTGGGGCCCTAGCTATGAGTGAACCAAATGCAGGTTCAGATGTAGTTAGCATGAAACTTCGTGCGGATAAAAAAGGTGACAAATACGTACTTAACGGCAATAAAATGTGGATAACTAATGGTCCTGATGCTGATGTTTACGTTATATATGCAAAAACTGATACCAATGCAGGCTCAAAAGGTATCACTGCTTTTATCGTTGAGCGTGATTACCCTGGCTTTTCTCGCCACCAAAAACTAGACAAATTAGGTATGCGTGGCTCAAATACGTGTGAATTAGTTTTCCAAGATTGTGAAGTACCAGCAGAAAACATCTTAGGCCAAGAAGGTAAAGGTGTTCGTGTATTAATGTCAGGTTTGGACTACGAGCGTGTTGTATTATCTGGCGGTTCATTAGGTATCATGGATGCTTGTATGGATTTAGTGGTTCCTTATGTTCATGACAGAAAGCAATTCGGTCAATCTATCGGCGAATTCCAATTAGTACAAGGCAAAGTAGCTGACATGTACACCCAAATGAATGCTGCAAAATCTTATGCTTACATGGTAGCTGCCGCTTGTGACCGTGGTGAGACTACACGTAAAGATTCTGCTGCTGTAATTTTATACGCAGCTGAGTTAGCGACAAAAATGGCACTTGATACCATTCAATTACTTGGCGGCAATGGCTATATCAACGAATTCCCTGCTGGTCGTTTACTACGTGATGCCAAGTTATATGAAATTGGTGCCGGTACTTCTGAAATACGCAGAATGTTGATTGGTCGTGAGTTGTTCAACGAGTCTAAGTAGTTTTAACAAGCGGTCATCCCCCCGTACGTACTGAGCGTGAGGGACGAACAGTCGAAGTACGACAAGCTCAGGACAAACGGAGTATGAACTATAAACTGAACATCCTGAGCGCGAAGTAGCCGAAGGACAAGCTCAGGGTAATCGGATAAAACGTATAGTAAACCATCATTTATAAGGTTTTTATTGTGGCAAAACTAGTATCAAAAATTAACACACGCAGCCAAGATTTTTTAGACAATGCTGCTCACATGCAAGCTCAAGTAGATGACTTAAGAGCAAAACTAAATGACATTAAAATGGGTGGTGGTGAACGTGCTAGAAATCGCCATCTTGACCGAGGAAAATTATTACCTCGAGATAGGGTAAATGCCTTATTAGACGATGGTTCAGCTTTTTTAGAGTTCTCTCAGTTAGCTGCCTATAAAGTTTATGAAGACAATGTCCCTTCTGCCGGTATGATTACTGGTATTGGTCGAGTAGCTGGGCAAGAGTGTGTCATTGTTGCCAATGACGCCACAGTTAAAGGTGGTACTTATTACCCTTTAACCGTTAAAAAACACCTAAGAGCACAAGCTATTGCGCAAGAGAATAACTTGCCTTGTATTTATTTAGTTGACTCTGGTGGCGCTAATTTACCAAACCAAGATGATGTTTTCCCAGATAAAGAGCACTTTGGTCGTATTTTCTTTAATCAAGCTAATATGTCGGCCAACAATATTCCTCAAATTGCGGTAGTCATGGGTTCGTGTACTGCTGGTGGTGCTTATGTACCGGCGATGGCTGACGAATCAATCATTGTTAAAGAACAAGGCACCATCTTTTTAGCTGGTCCTCCTTTAGTAAAAGCTGCAACAGGTGAAGAAGTAAGCGCTGAAGATTTAGGTGGTGCAGATGTACATTGTCGCACTTCAGGTGTAACAGATCATTATGCTCAGAATGATCACCACGCTCTTGAAATTGCCCGTTCAGCGGTTAAAAATTTAAATCGTACTAAACCCGTTAATATTGATTTTCAACAAGTTGTAGAGCCTGAATATCCAAGTGAAGATATTTACGGCATCATTCCTAAAGATACTCGCCAACCTTTCGATATTCGCGAAGTAATTGCACGAATCGTCGACGGTAGTAATTTTGATGAATTCAAAGCACTTTACGGCACAACGCTAGTTTGTGGTTTTGCCCATATCTTTGGTTATCCTGTCGGTATTGTCGCTAATAATGGTGTACTTTTTGGCGAATCAGCGGAAAAAGGCGCACACTTTATTCAATTGTGTGCGCAGCGAAAAATCCCGTTAGTATTTTTACAAAACATCACTGGCTTTATGGTAGGTAAACAATATGAGTCTGGCGGTATAGCGAAACACGGCGCAAAAATGGTGACCGCTGTTGCCACTGCCCAAGTACCTAAATTTACCATTTTAATTGGAGGCAGTTTTGGCGCAGGTAACTATGGTATGTGTGGCCGAGCCTATGATCCTCGCTTCTTATTTATGTGGCCAAATGCGCGCATTTCAGTAATGGGCGGCGAACAAGCCGCCGGTGTTTTAGCGCAAGTAACCCGAGATAAAAAAGAAAAACTAGGTGAAACTTGGAGCGAAAGTGACGAGCAAGCCTTTAAGCAGCCAATCATAGATAACTACGAGCACCAAGGACATCCTTATTATGCATCTGCACGACTTTGGGATGACGGCATTATTGATCCTAAAGATACCCGCCAAGTACTTGGTCTTGCTATTTCAGCGTCAATTAATAAACCAATTGAAGAGACCAAATTCGGCATTTTTAGAATGTAATGGCATAAAAAAAGGCTTGTAAAAACGATGAATACTACCAATAACAAAGTGTTAGTTAAGGTTAATGAACAGGGCATTGCAACTGTTACCTTAAATAACCCAGACAAGCATAATGCATTTGATGATGACATTATCAAACAGTTAACGACCATTTTTACTGATATTAGTCAGCGTGATGACATTAGCATTATGGTGCTAAATTCTGAAGGTAAAAGCTTTAGTGCCGGTGCTGACTTGGGTTGGATGAAGCGCATGGCGAATTATTCTTATGAAGATAATTTAACCGATGCTAATGCGCTAGCTCAAATGCTAAAAGCGTTAAACTTTTTACCACAAACCACCATAGCACAAATTCAAGGGGCAGCTTTTGGCGGCGCCGTGGGTCTAGCAAGTTGCTGCGATATCGTTATTGCCAGTAACAAGGCCAGCTTTTGTTTAAGTGAAGTAAAACTAGGCTTAATTCCAGCAACCATCAGCCCTTACGTTGTTGATGCTATTGGTTTAAAAGCAAGCCGAAGATATTTTCAAACCGCTGAACGCTTTTTTGCTGATAAAGCTCAACAGCTTGGTTTAGTTGATGAAGTTGTAGCACCTGATGAATTATTACAAGAAGTCGATGCCATGATTGAGAAGCTGCTCGCGAATGGCAGCCAAGCAAGAAGGCAAGCTAAAAAGTTAAGTCAAGATGTCGCTTTTCAAACGATAGATGATGATTTACTGAAAGATACCAGTGAGCGTATTGCTGCTATTAGAGTATCAGATGAAGGCCAAGAAGGTTTAACTGCCTTTTTTGAAAAAAGAACACCTGATTGGCAAGCAAGTAATAATGAAACAACTAACACACCTTTATCGAAAGGTTAATTGAAGGATAGACCATGTTTAATAAAATACTAATTGCCAACCGTGGTGAAATCGCCTGTCGTATTATTAAAACCGCTAAAAAAATGGGTGTGTTAACCGTTGCTGTTTATTCAGATGCAGATAAAGATTCATTGCATGTTCATATGGCCGATGAAGCTATTTATTTAGGGCCATCTCCGTCTAGAGAAAGCTACCTCTTAGGTGACAAAGTGATTGCTGCCGCCATAAAAACCGGTGCACAAGCCATTCACCCTGGTTATGGTTTTCTTTCTGAAAATGCTGAATTTTGTCGTAACTGTGCCGATAACAATCTTACTTTTATTGGTCCTCCCGTTGAAGCCATTGAAGCCATGGGTTCAAAATCAGCCGCTAAAAGTATCATGGAAGAAGCGCAAGTACCTTTAGTGCCAGGTTATCACGGTGACGATCAATCAAGTTCAATAATTAAGAAAGCCGCTGACGATATGGGTTACCCTGTATTACTTAAAGCTACCGCTGGCGGTGGTGGTAAAGGTATGCGTCAAGTGTGGAGCGAAGCTGAATTTGAAGAAGGTTTAGCGGCAGCAAAACGTGAAGCGATGTCATCATTTGGTGACGATACCATGTTAGTTGAGAAATACTTAACACAACCACGTCACGTAGAAATCCAAGTATTTTGCGACAACCATCAAAATGCAGTCTATTTATTTGAACGTGACTGCTCTGTACAACGTCGTCATCAAAAAGTTATTGAAGAAGCTCCTGCCTTTAAAATGAGTGAAGAGCTACGTGCTAAAATGGGTGAATCAGCAATAAAATCAGCCCAAGCGATTGGTTACCAAGGTGCTGGTACGGTTGAGTTTTTACTTGATGTCGATGGTTCTTTCTATTTTATGGAGATGAATACTCGCCTACAAGTAGAGCACCCTGTCACTGAAATGATCAGTGGTCAGGATCTTGTTGAGTGGCAATTACGGGTTGCAGCTGGCGAAACCTTACCAAAAACTCAGGAGCAATTGGTTTTAAATGGCCATGCCTTTGAAGCGCGTATTTATGCTGAAGATGCCAATAATGACTTTTTACCAGCAACCGGTAAATTAACTTTACTTAAAACACCACAAACCAGTGAGCATGTAAGAATTGATACTGGTGTACGTCAAGGTGATGAAGTAAGTGTTTATTATGATCCTATGATTGCTAAGCTGATCGTTTGGGATGAAAATCGTGATAAAGCATTAAAACGCTTAAGCAAAGCATTAAGTGAATATCGTATCAATGGTGTTACTACTAACATTGATTTTCTTTATAACTTAGCCACGTCTGCGCCTTTTATTAATGAAGATATCGACACTGGTTTTATCGAAAAAAATAATGACCTTATCTTTCACAACAATACCAAGCAATTAGTCAATGAGTTACCAATTGTTGCTTTATATTTAATATTATCTCTTGCCAAAAAAGCTCAACAAGCGGCTGCACAAAGTAATGATCCTAACTCACCATGGCATAACAGCAATGCTTGGCGCTTAAACGAAGCCCACTTGCATACTATTGTATTAGCTCATAACGAGACAGAATACACAGTAAGCGTTGAGCAAAAAAGACAAGGTAGCGACGCTTATTATTTAATTAATATCGATGGTAACCAGTTTGATTGCCAAGGTGAATTACTGTCAACTTCAGATAATAATGACACCATCATTGTTAATATAAATGGCCACCGTAGCCAAGCGACTATCAGTAGTGATAACGAAAATATCAGCTTATATCGTGCAGACGGGGTATTTAACTTTACCCACATCTTACCTGATTGTGGTCAGTTGCAAGGTGATGATAACCATGGCGGATTAACTGCGCCAATGAATGGCACCATGGTTAGTGTTTTAGTTCAGACAGGCGAAAAAGTTAGCAAAGATCAGCCTTTGGTTATTATGGAAGCCATGAAAATGGAACATACCATTAAAGCACCAAGTGACGGTAGCGTTGAAGAAATCTATTTCAACGCTGGCGATATGGTGGATGGTGGCGCTGAACTGCTTGCTTTTACCGCACTAGAGCAGGAGTAAGGTAATGAGTGATTTACCATCAAGCGTAAAAATCGTTGAAGTTGGGCCAAGAGATGGTTTACAAAACGAAAAGAGCCCAGTTTCTGCTAATGATAAAATAACTTTAATCAATATGTTAGCCGATGCCGGGCTAACTTACATCGAAAGCGGTAGTTTTGTTTCTCCTAAGTGGGTGCCACAAATGGCAACATCTTCAGAAATATTTGAGAAACTTAATCGTAATGAAAACGTTACTTATGCAGCGCTAACACCAAACATGCGTGGTTTTGAAGCCGCTATGAGCGTTAAAGCCGATGAGGTAGCTATATTTGGTGCTGCCTCTGAAATTTTTAGCCAAAAAAATATCAATTGCTCTATTGAAGAGAGCCTTGAACGTTTTATGCCTATTATGCAGGCGGCTAAAGCTGCCAATGTCAAAGTACGTGGTTATGTGTCGTGCGTATTAGGTTGTCCCTATGAAGGCGATATTGCACCAGAGCAAGTAGCAAAGGTTGCCGAAGAACTATTTAACATGGGCTGCTACGAAATATCACTGGGCGATACCATTGGTGTTGGTACTCCTGCCAGCGTAGGAAAAATGCTACAGGCCGTAAGCAGCCGTGTGCCCGTAGATAAGCTAGCCGTCCATTTTCATGATACCTACGGGCAGGCGTTAACCAATATTTACGCCGCACTGCAAATGGGAGTTAAGGTAGTCGATAGTGCCATTGCAGGCCTAGGCGGTTGTCCATATGCTAAAGGGGCTTCAGGTAATGTTGCCACCGAAGACGTAGTTTATATGCTAAATGGCTTAGACATAAAAACCTCAATAGATTTCGATAAGCTGCTTGAAGCTGGTTGGTATATCAGTGAAACACTTGGTAAAGCACCTATTTCAAAAGTATCTACTGCTTATCTTGCACAAAAACAACAGACAACTTAGGAGAGAGTAATGGCCGGATTTGACAAAGTAGTCTCAAGCTATGAAGAAGCTATGGCTGGACTTACAGATGACATGACAGTTATTGCAGGTGGTTTTGGCCTCTGCGGTATTCCTGAAAATTTAATTGCTGAAATAAAGCGCAAAGGCACCAAAGGGTTAACCTTAGTTTCTAATAACTGTGGTGTTGATGATTTTGGTTTAGGAATTTTATTACCTGATCGCCAAATAAAAAAAATAATCGCCTCTTATGTTGGTGAAAATGCCGAATTTGAACGTCAAATGATGGCTGGTGAATTAGATGTAGAACTAACCCCACAAGGCACATTAGCAGAAAAAATGCGTGCTGGCGGTGCAGGAATTCCTGCATTCTTCACTGCAACTGGCTACGGGACCCCTGTAGCTGAAGGAAAAGAAGAGCGTAAATTTAAAGGTCGCGATTATATATTAGAAGAATCTATTGTCGGCGACTTTGCCATTGTTAAAGCTTGGAAAGCCGATAGATACGGTAACTTAGTCTTTAGAAAAACAGCAAGAAACTTCAACCCGATGGCCGCAACCGCGGGGAAAATTACCGTGGTTGAAGTCGAAGAAATAGTTGAGCCTGGCGAATTAGACCCTGATCAAATACACACTCCGGGTATTTACGTTGATCGTTTAATTTTAGGTAGTTTTGAAAAGCGTATAGAACAACGAACTGTCCGCCCATCTTCAGCACAAGGAGAGAAATAATGGCTTTATCAAGAGAACAAATTGCTCAACGTGTAGCGCAAGAATTACAGGATGGTTATTACGTCAACTTAGGTATTGGCATTCCAACCCTAGTCGCTAATTATGTGCCTGAAGGCATGGAAGTTATGCTTCAATCAGAAAACGGCTTATTAGGCATGGGACAATTTCCAACTGAAGAAGAAATCGATGCCGATCTTATCAACGCCGGTAAGCAAACGGTTACTATGGCTACTGGAGCATCAATTTTCGACTCTGCAGAATCTTTTGCCATGATCCGTGGCGGTCATGTTGATTTAACGGTCTTAGGTGCATTTGAAGTGGATGTAAATGGAAATATTGCCTCTTATATGATCCCTGGCAAGCTCATCAAAGGTATGGGTGGAGCGATGGATTTAGTAGCAGGTGCCGATAATATTATTGTCACCATGACTCACGCCTCAAAGCATGGCGTATCTAAGTTGCTGAAAAACTGTTCATTACCTTTAACAGGTAAAGGCTGTATTAAAAAGGTTTTAACTGATTTAGCCTTCATTGAAATTAAAGAGGGAAAATTTCATTTACTAGAACGTGCTCCAGGGGTTTCAGTGGAAGAAATAATCAAGTTAACCGAGGGTGAATTAATTGTAACGGGTGATATCCCTGAGATGACTTTTTAATTAGAAAAACACGGATTAAACCTGTTTTTTTGATGAATATACAATCAATTACAATCACAATTGCAATTTAGTTGGCTTTTTGCCATACTTTATGATGACAAAGAAAAGGCAAGACACATGAAAGTGTGTTACGCAAAACCACCGGCCTACGGGGTTTTCTAATTTTGGAAAATCTACGGCAGCGGAGTCACCTCGTTAATAGGTACATCCCGTGGTTTTTTCTTTTAATAATCCATTTATATAAAGGTTACTAAAATGAAAAAATTATTAATAGCTTCTACTATCACTGTTTTAACATTAACGTCTGTTGTATCGACGCCTCAGGCACAAGCTGCGAACATTGCTCAAAGTATATGTGAGTATGTGGCTGCCGATGACAAGAAACGCATGCGTTCATTTTTAAAGACGAATAAATTAAAAATTCGTCGTATCTTTGACGGTATTCAGTGTAATGGTAAAAACCTATTAGAGTTTGCATCTAATAGTGGTTCAGTAAAAACAGGTTCTTTGATGATTTCTAAATTACCAAAGAAAGTTGTTTCTGCTAATTTAGCCGCTTTGCAAACTGGATCGCAACCATTGATTGACGCTGCTAACGCACGCGTTAGTAGCTAATAAATTATTAGCATTAGGCATTTAACTTAAAATCATTTTTTAAATGGTGATAAGTAGATAAGTTCTCGTTAATAATTCTATGTCATTTTAAAAAGCCAGCTTTTAGCTGGCTTTTTTTTTAGCCTAAATTTGGCTAAAACTAGCAGATAATACTAAAAACACATACACTTAGGTGGTAGAGGAAAAGACCATGAAAGTAAATTTATTCAGTGGTTTACTTGCTTGGTATCATATAAAAAAATATACAAATTACTTTAAAATAATAACAATCTATGACAAAGAAACGTAATTATAAAGATAGCCAAAATGCACTTGTATTAACCGGCGGCGGTGCAAGAGCAGCCTACCAAGTTGGCGTATTATCTGCGATTACCAAATTTGTACCAAGAAACCACGGTATTCCCTTCCCTATCCTTTGTGGAACCTCCGCGGGTGCTATAAACAGTACAGCCTTAGGGTGTTACGCATCTTGTTTTCACTTGGGGGTAAAAAAACTAGAGTGGGTATGGAAAAACCTAGATACCTCAAAGATATATCATAATAATGCTCAAGGGGTTTTTGGTCATATAGCCCGAGGCATGTTTGCAAGTTTTCAAGCCGATTATGCTAACAAATCAGCGAGAAGTTTACTGAATAATGCCCCTCTTCGAGACTTATTAAATCTTGTCATGGACTTTAAAAGAATAGATGAAAATATACTAGGGGGATATTTATCTGCAATATCGGTAACAGCATCAAGCTATAGCTCGGGAGATTCTATTAGCTTTTTCCAGTCAAGTGACATAATTTCAGCTTGGCGAAGAGCAAAACGCTGTGGTCAACCAAGTCAATTAAATAGTGAACATTTAATGGCTTCATCTGCAATTCCTATGGTTTTCCCATCAATAAAAATAAAAAATCAACATTTTGGTGATGGTTCAGTACACCAATTATCACCTTTAAGCCCAGCCATACACTTAGGTGCTAAACGTGTTTTTATTATAGGTGTAGACCAGCCTAAAGAGCCACTGCACATGAATGAAAATAACCCACATCCACCTACAACGTCAACAATTGCAGGACATTTACTCGACTCTATTTTTGCTGATACCATGAGTAGTGATTTAGAAAGAATGAATAGAATCAATAACACCTTAAAACTTATCCCTCCCAAACAAAGACAAAATATTGATGGCTTAAAGCACATTGATAGCTTCATTATCAATCCCAGCCATGATTTTAATGCTATGGCCGTTAATTATTATAATGAATTACCTTTATCTGTACGGCTATTATTGCGTGGAATGGGTATAACAAATGATTCAGAATCAAGTATTATCAGCTACTTACTTTTTGAAAAGAACTTTTGTACTGAACTGATCAAGTTAGGTTTTGAAGATGCTATGGAGCAAGAAAATCAAATTAAACACTTTCTTAACCTATATCCAGATTCTAATAATCACTAACTAAACTAACACTAAAAACTTACACAAAAACTATCGGCTTTTAAATAAGCTTTCAATCCTGATTAACTACAACTCTTACAGGCTACATAATGAAAATAATAGGCTTATTACTGTTTGTTGCAACATTGAATTTTCCTTTGTCAGCAAAAACGTTTCTCTACAAAAACATCAATGGTTATACGTTAAATCAATCAGGAGAACTGATTAAGTTCTCTGCCATGAAGTTTACCGATAATAAAGTTGATAAGCTTTATTCTTCACTGGATACTCTACCAAACGAAAACATTAATATCATTGATGGAGAAGGTAAAACCTTGTTGCCGGGCTTAATCGACGCTCATGGCCATGTGCTTTCTTACGGGCTAAGCCTAATACAAGTAGATCTAAATGGTGTTACTTCAGAGCAAGCCGCTGTAGAGCGTGCCATAGCATTTAAAAAACAGAATAAAGTTGGTCAATGGTTATTAGGTCGAGGTTGGAATCAAGTGTTATGGCAAGGTAAGAAATTTCCACAAGCCATATCTTTAGATGAATATTTCAAAGATATTCCTATTTGGTTTAAACGTGTTGACGGACATGCGGGTTGGGCCAACTCCAAAGCCATGGAGCTCGCAGGTATTGATAAAACGTCTATTTCTCCTGCTGGAGGGGAAATCATAAAAGACCAACACGGTAACCCAACAGGTATATTTATTGATAATGCCATGGCACTGATCACAGACAAAATCCCTCAAATATCACCAAAAGAAATGGAGCAGGCACTTTTAAAATCAATGAAGGCATTAGCAAAAGTTGGGCTTACATCAGTGCATGATGCGGGAATAAGCAATGAAAATATTTCAGCCTATAAATCACTGGCACAGCAAAATAAAATGCCTATTCGTGTTAATGCCATGATTGATATTAACGATCAAAATATCAATAAATTACTTCAAGCTGGCCACTTTTCTTCTCAAGATCAAATGTTAACAATTAATAGCGTCAAAATATCTGCTGATGGTGCATTAGGCAGTAGAGGCGCATCATTAATTCATGATTATACAGATCTTCCTAACCACAAAGGTTTAATGCTTTACGATAATGAAACCTTAGAAAAACTAGTAACAATGGCGATGTCCTATGGTTTTCAGGTCAACACACATGCCATTGGTGATAACGCCAATACAGCCGTTTTAGACATTTATGAAAAACATTTGACCTCCCCTGAACTCAAAGCTAAGCGGCATAGAATAGAGCATGCTCAAGTGCTACAGCTAGCTGATATACCACGTTTTGCTGAACTTTCAATAATTGCCTCAATGCAAGCAACCCATGCCACCAGTGATAAGAACATGGCGCAAGATAGGCTGGGAGATACCCGAATATTAGGAGCATATGCTTGGCAAAAACTATTACAAGCAGGTGCCGTAATTGCTGGTGGTTCAGATTTCCCGATAGAGTCTGCTAACCCCTTTTTCGGCTTACATGCCTCTATCACGCGTCAAGATAAAAAAAACATGCCGAATAAAGGCTGGTATATCAATGAAGCAATGACAACAACACAAGCTTTTAGAAGTTTCACTCTAGATGCCGCCTATTCAGCTCATCAAGAAAACATGATTGGTAGTTTAGCTAAGAATAAAAAAGCTGATTTTATTTTAATTGATCAGGATATTTTTAACGTTAAACCATCTGAAATATGGAAAACCCAAGTAGTAGAAACTTGGGTGAATGGTAAGCAAGTTGATGTTGACTAACTAAAGCTAAAAAATAAATAACTAGCAGTTGCCTTTTAAGCTAACTGCTCAGTTTTTCTAAGTAACCTTGTTGTTATATTCCCTCTTGCATAAAGCGCTCAACTCGTTCAACACGCCTTGGTTTTCCTCTCACAATCAAAGTATCTTGCGCTTGTAAAACGGTATTTTCATCGGGATATTCTGTTTCAATATTATCACGCTTAAAGGAAATGATATGCACCCGTCTTTGCTCTAAATTCAAAGATGAAATAGTTTTACCACAGCCAAAAGAATTCTCATTAATCAAAATAGCGTGGGCAAATTCAATTCTTTCAATAGCTCCGGGACTCATATCTGTATGCTCGCCTTGAAAGAAACCATGTAGGTGATTGTAGTGATTTTTTCGCTCTAACTGTACACGGCGCACAATTCGAGAAAAAGGTACCCCAGTTAACGATAAAACTTGCGATACTAGCATCAAGCTGCCTTCTAAGCTTTCAGGTACTACCTCATTGGCGCCGGCATTATGCAACATATCTAACTGGTCATCGTTACGCGTTCTCACTAAAATAGGCACTTCAGGAGCTAAAGTGCGAACTTTTTGAATTACCTCAACAGACTGTTTATCTTCACCAAAGGCAATCACCACTAATTTAGCTTTAGATAAATGAGCAGCCTTTAATAACTCTGTTTGCCTTGAAGAACCAAATAGCACATTTTCACCAGCCTCTCGCGCAGTTCTTGTTCTTAAAGGATCTATATCAATAGCAACAAAATCTATTTTTTCTTGCTTTAAGAAGCGACTAACTGTTTGGCCTACTCGCCCAAAACCACAAATAATAACGTGATCTTCTAAAGCTTTATTTTCAGGTAGTTGCTCTAAATCATTACTTTGAGGTGACTTTTCCTGACTTAAGAATATCGACCAAGATCGCGCTTTATCTATCATATAGGGCGTAATAGCCATACTGATAACCCCTGCGCCCAGTAACATTGAAGAGACATCACTTGGCAATAACTCAACTTGATTAGCCAAGGCAATCAATACAAAACCAAACTCCCCCATTTGCGCTAGCATTAAGCCAGCCGCCCATGCATTTTTACTGGATTCTCCTGCCCTGACAGCCAATACCTTAATGACCATAAGTTTAACTAACATAAAACTTAGCATTAAAATAACTAAGTTTAATGGCGATGACAGCAGCAAACCGACATCAAGCTTCATACCTACTGTGATGAAAAATAAACCAAGTAAAATATCACGATAAGGTCTAATATCCGCTTCAAGTTGATGTTTATACTCACTTTCACCGAGCATCATACCCGCAAGAAAAGCGCCAAGTGCCATAGATAAACCAAACCATTGTGTTAAGGCTGATGCTAATAAGGTCACTAATAATGTTGTTAAAACAAAAAGCTCATCGGTTCTTACTTGCGCAATAATATTAAAAACTTTCGGCAATAACCATTTGCCAATAAACAGTAATAGAATAACGACAATAACGCCTTTAAACATGGCTAGCATCAAAGCTAAAACCATAGAGTTTTCACCATTTGTTGCCAACATCGGAATAATAATTAATAAAGGAACAACAGCGACATCTTGAAACAATAAAATAGCAACAGATAGTTGACCCGACCTGCGTTTCATCGCACCAGTTTCACTTAATTGCCTAATAACAATTGCAGTGGAAGATAAAGCCAAAATACTACCGACAACAAAAGCCGACTCAAAGCTTAAGCCAAAGAACATGCCTGCAATAAGAAAAATGAGTAAGGAAATACCAACTTGTAGGCTGCCGACAGCCAGCACTAAATTGCGCATCGCCATCAAGCGAGGTACAGAAAACTCTAACCCGAGAGTAAATAATAAAAATACAATACCTAGTTCAGCAAAATGATCATAGTCCACTTGCTCTTGAGCTATTTTTAAACCGTGCTCTCCAACTAACATTCCGGCAACTAAATAAGCTAAAATGGCAGGCAGCTTTAAACGCCTAAAGAGCCAAACGGTAAACACTGCGCTCGACAGAATTGCTAATATTTCAAGATGACCGCTCACACACACTCCTCAATAACGCCTGCTTTACGACGCTGTTGCCACACGGCAACTCATTGCCGTCAGTTTTATGACTTAGTATTTTATAAGAAAAACACCTTGTAATACTGGCAACAAACAAACTAAAAATCAAACAGTTAACACAAACAAAAATATCTTTCTTATGTCAAACTATTTTTAGGGCTTTATGGAATAATATTTGCATTAAAAGTAATAACAATATAATAAACGTTAATTTAGCTAACAACCTAATTACATTAATAAGAATGGTTAGCTTACAAAATAGTGAGGCACAAGTATGCAAACACTGAATATACTTGACAATTCTTCTTCAAAGTTTGATGTCCTAAATACCTTTGTACATAAACGTGCCCCTGTCAAAATAAATAATTCAGGATTGTTAGAGCAACTGCAAACAACACTTAATTTAGATAAATTATTAGACATTTTTGCTATGGAAGCCGCTAGATATGTAAACTTCTCAGGCTTATACTTCAAAAATCAACTTGTTAGTAAAAGTTTAGTTGGCAGTAGAAAGTCTAAACAAGAACGTCAATTTGAACTTAAACTCAATGATGAATTTATTGGCACGTTAAGTTATGGCATAAACAGCCCCATTAGCATGTCTCATTATAAAGATCTTAAGCGCATTCATCAGATTTTACTCTATCCCCTAAAAAATGCATTGCAGTATCATCAAGCAATGCAACTTGCAATGCAAGACGGGCTGACAGGTTTAGGAAATCGCCGCTACTTCGACGAACAATTGAAACGTGCAATGCATAATGCCAACCGTCATCAAGGACAAGTTGGCTTAGTCTTGGGTGATTTAAATAAATTTAAAGCCATTAACGATACTCATGGGCATGGCGCTGGTGATGAAGTATTAAAACAGTTCGCCAACGTATTGCGCCTTTGTATTCGTGATTCAGACAGTGTTTTTCGTTTTGGTGGTGATGAGTTTGCTATTATTGTTGAAAATGCCAGCGAATTTGCATTAGATATAATTAAAAGCAGACTAGAAAGCTCTATTGAAGAAAATGCACTTTTAGCTAAATACCAAGTGAGTTGTAGTTTAGGTACTACGTTTATGAACAGAGCCGACAATGAGCATACCTTGTTTGAGCGTGCTGATCAGGCTTTATATCGCCAAAAAATGAATATGTCAAAACGCCTAAGCGTTGTTTAGCTGCCAAAGCTAACTACTAGAGTTTATTTAACCTCAACTCGGAATAAGGATTAACTAAATTGAACTGAGTGCCTGTTCCACGCCTCCTTATTTAGGTTAAGAAAAGCAAAAAAATAATAAGGAACAGGTCTGGTGTAGATGACTATGGACTAGATAGTAACTATCCTTATTGCTTTTCATACATCGAATCATCACGACTTTAAAAATTATTAGAAAGCTTATATTGCTAAATTTTATCGTTCATATTTTCCAACTTATTAAGCTACAGTCTATTTTTGGAAGTCATGCCTAAAACCATTGCTCCACTTTCTAGCTATTTTTCAATTGTAACGGTCAACTCAAAGCGCTAGGACTAGCGCTGCTTAGAAAAATGAATTGCGATATATTACAAGGATTTTATTTTAATAAACCTTGCCTTACTGATTGAAAAATATTAAGAAAGGCTACTAATACGAGTCACATTGTTTAGGCTACTTTGTTCCTGTCAATAGGTAAACACACTTGATCTAGATCAATGTTTTGGTTTTGTCCTTTTCAAAAAATATCAATATGAGTAACTATATATATAGGTAGATGAAAGCGTGGTTATAAATAATATTTTTTATTCACTAAATACTCAGGATGAGTTTAACACTAGAGGTTTCTTATTAGCTTTATGTTGAAAGATCTTAAGTTTAAAATAGTAGGCATTATTTTTAGCGTTGCATTTGCTCTCGTTGGTATACTGAGTATTATTAGTGTACTTATCATTGATGAAAATGTTTCATTGGTGAGAGAGTCGTGGCAAACGTATCAAATTGATCGCTCTGATAAAGCAAAACTTACCAGTATATTACAAGCTGAAATAGGCTATGGTGGTGCAATTCACCACTTCAAAAACTTTATTTTAAGAAATGAAATTAGATACTTTGAAGAGGCAAAGAAATATTTAATTGCCGCAAATGCTACGATCGAGCAGTTCTATTTGCTTAATGTCACTGAAGCTGAATTAGAAGCTTTGAATCATATTCAACAGACCTTTGAGTCATATGATAGCCAGTTAAGCCATGCAAAAAGTTTATTTGCACAAGGAAAAACATCAAAAGAAGTTGATGAGTTGGTTTATGTTGATGATAGCTTGGCTTTTCAGGGGATAAGGGTACTAAGTGCTGAGCAAGTAACGCTTATTCAAGAGCAAAGTAAGAGTAAGTACAGCCAAATAGTCAGTTTACGCTCTATTCTTGGCTATGGAGGTTTTATTCATCATTTTAAGAATGCAGTACTTCGCTCAGACTTAAATAAATTATTACTTGCTAAAGAACAGCTACAAAAAGCTTTATTACTATTAAAAGAATACCAATTATTAAAGTTAACTCAAAAAGAAACAAACGCCTTATTTAACATCAATAAAACGCTGCAAAAATATTTAGGTAAAGTTGACGAAATTCAACAGTTAATACAGAAGAATACAACACCTATTGAAATTGATAGCCAAGTTATTGTGAATGACTTACCTGCTTTGCAAGGTTTAATCGCTTTGGAGAAAGAAATAAATTTACTCACCCAGACGCGTTCATTAGAAGTAAGTAAAGTGCTTGGTTTTTTAACTACCTTGGTTAAAGTTGTGACACAACTGATGATTTATATTACCGCCTTTTTAGTTTTACTCTCCCTTTGGATAATTAGGTATCGACTTATAGACCCAGTTTCACAATTGATCGGCAATATGAAAAGACTTGCTAAGGGTGATTTTAACGTTGCTATCAAAGGAACAGAAAAAGAAAATGAAATTGGTGAAATGGCTCGTTCCATCGAGGTATTTAGGGACAGCGCCCAAAAAAGGTTAGCCGTTGAAACTAAGATTAAGACCATTTTAAAGTCAGCTATCGATGGTATTGTGACAATAAACTCCGCTGGCATGATCACTTCGTTTAACCCTGCAGCGGAAAAGCTATTTGGCCATCAAGAAAATTTTATACTAGGCAAAAATGTAAGCATTCTCATGCCAGAGCCTCATAAGAGCAAGCATGATAAGTATATAAGAGATCGTGTGAAAGGTAAGCCCGCACGTATCATGGGTGAAATTGTTCAGCAGGAGGCCTTAAAAAAGAGTGGTGAAATATTCCCTGTAGAAATTTCCCTTAATGAAATGAAAATAGATAACCAAATTTATTTCACCGCAATTATTAGAGATACTACCGAGCGTGTTAAGCGAGAAAAAGAAATACAGAAAATGGCACTTTGTGACGCCTTAACAGGCATTGCTAATAGATATCAGTTTGAGGCTAAATTAAGTGAAGCCACTACCATGGCTCTTCGTACAAAAACTTCTGTCGGTTTGGTCTTGATTGATTTAGATAAATTTAAACCCGTCAATGACAGTTATGGTCACCAAGTAGGTGATCTGCTATTGAAAGAAGTAGCCAGTCGACTCGATAATACAAAACGTGATACAGACACAGTTGCACGTATTGGTGGAGATGAGTTTGCTATCATTCTTAACCACTTAAAAACGAAAGAGTGTATCAAGGTAGCACTAGCCAGATATCAAGAGTTATTACTCCAGCCTTACTTTATTGATGGCTATAATTTAGATATAGGTGTAAGTATTGGTTTTTCAACTTTTCCCCAAGATGATACAAATTTAGACGAGTTATTTAGGTTAGCTGATGATGCTATGTATCAAGCTAAAAAGGGCTCAAACAGAGGCTAAATTATGGGCTGTAGCTGAAAATACTGAGTTGCAGTTGGCAATACTTCTTCGTTAAGAAACTCTCAATAAGCGAGCCAAGTTATCACTCAAATAGAACAAGGCGCATTCATCGCAGTCCTACTGGTTTTGTGTTGAACTTACTTATAGGTATAGTGGCTTATTGCATTAAACTCATAGCTTCTGTTGGAGCCTGATACTGGAAGCGACTTTCTAGCTACAAAATTAAGGCCAAAACGTCTACTTCAAACGCTCTGACCCCATTGGTTTTCAAACTGTAAATTAGTTCGACTGGTAAAGAGGTTCCATTAAATTTTTAAAACTTCAGGTTTAAGTAAAGAAAACAGAATATTTCCCAAAAAGTGTTTGTACATTGCTTCTATCTCTTCTTTAGATATAGTCCCACCACGTATAAGCATCTCCTGTCGTTCAGCAGGCTCTTTCACTATGTACCCTGTAGAGTTGAATCCATTTTTTTCATAAAAAGCTTTACGCTTAACTCTCTGTTGGTAGTTACCTTCTCCCTCATCAAGCTCTTCAATATTTAGAACAATTCTTTTGCCAAAATGCATATCCTTCATTGAATCCATTACTTTGCTTCCGTAGCCATCTGAACGGATCGACCCCGATATCGCAAAAAACTTTACAAATACAATATCTTTATATTCTTTAGCATAGATAAATCCAACCCAATTATCATGTTCATAAAGAACGTCAAAGCCTGCTTTTCCATTTCTCATTCTATATTTGATAACCCATGATGGTAGGCGTTGAATCTTTGGAAAAGCTTCAAAAAACAGGTCTATAACTTTTGAATAGTTAGTATCATCCTTGGTAAGAGGCTGGAATTTGATGGTCATATGTAATACCTATAAATAGCTATTTGGCTCAGAAAATAAAACGCTGTCCACAATAAAATGTGCAACAAGACAACTAAGGGAAGATTTATAGCCCCTTGTCCTTTTTAGCTTATGAAATTAATGGTTTCACTAATCCTGCGAGCCAGTCGAAAGTTAAAACAGTGGTAAATACTTTTAAGCCAACTAAGCCAAAACATAATAATATTAATAGGGCTTTAGTTTTTTTACTTTTTATATTATTCCAGAACAGAAGTTTTGCTTTAAATTCATTTTTTAGCTCCTCAACATTCTCTTTCATAAATAGTTTCCTATATTTGGTAGCTAACAATTAATTAGAACAAAACATAACACGAGCTACAAACAAAACTTTGTAACTAAAATTTTAGAAAAAGGAGGAACGCAGATACTAATTAAATTTTTAAAAGCCAATCAATTCTGAGAGTCTTGTGACTGGCGGCAATGGTGGCTTTTGCGACTGTCAGGCTTGATAAAAACTGAGTTATCAAACAGGTTTGAGCTAATACCTTTAAAAAGAAGCACTAGCGCTTCTTTTTTATTTTACTGTTATATTTTTGACCTTTTGCCTTGCCTTTAACCACAGACTTGTTTTTGGTGCTTTTTTTCGCAATTTCTTGATTTTTTGCTTGTGTCGCTCGATAACGGTTTTTACTAGCACGTTTTTCCACTGCTTGGCTGTGCTCTAAAAATTCATCTCGCTTTAACTCATATCCAGGTACGATAATACGTTCAAATTGCCTGCCGATTAGTTGCTCAATATTCTCTAAAAAGCGTTCATCTTTGGGGCTAACTAAAGAGATTGCTGTGCCAGACTTTCCAGCCCGACCAGTACGCCCAACCCGATGGACATAATCTTCAGCTAAAAATGGCAAATGAAAATTAACTACATAGGCTAAATCATCAATATCTAAACCACGAGCCGCAACATCCGTTGCCACTAATACTCGAACCTTGCCTTCAGTAAAATCTGCTAAGGCTTTATTACGTGCTCCTTGGGTTTTATCACCATGGCAAAGTGCCGCTTTAATACCGTCAAGCTTCAACTCTTTGGCCAGTATATTGGCACTTTCTTTTGTTCCAGCAAACACAAGTACTTGTTGCCAGTTGTTCACACCAATCAGCTCTGATAACAGCTCACGCTTTCTTGCTTCACTCACCCAATAAACAGCTTGTTTCACTTTTCCAGAAGTTGTGTTTTGCTTAGTAACTCCTAACGTTTTTGGTGTGGTGAGTAATTGCTTAGCCAATGATTTCACTTTATTTGAATACGTAGCTGAGAACATTAATGTTTGATGTTTATGCTTAATAGCTAACATCAGCTTTTCAATATCAGCTAAAAATCCCATATCTAACATGCGATCTGCTTCATCCAACACCAAATAATTAATCTGTGCTAAATCGACATTGCGTAAGGTTAAATGCTCCAACAAACGACCAGGGGTAGCGATTAATACATCGACGCCTTGTTTTAAAATGTTAGTTTGTGATGCCATTTTTCCGCCGCCATAAACCACACCAATTTTTAATGGTAAAAATTGACTATAGGCTTTCATATTTTCGGCAACTTGTGCGGCCAATTCTCGGGTAGGCGTTAGTACTAATGCTTTAATATTATGGCTAGTAACTGGCTGAGAAGCGTCATGCTGTTTAGTATCTTTTGCTAAGGAATCAAGGATGGGTAAACTAAAAGCCGCCGTTTTACCCGTACCTGTTTGAGCGCTTGCCAGCAAATCAACACCTGTGCGAATAACAGGAATAGCTTGTTGTTGAATGGGTGTTAAATTTTTATAACCACACGCTTTAACTGCCTTTAATAAATCAGCAGATAAACCAATTGCATCAACACTCATAAATCACCCAAAACAAAATTCAAAAATAAGGTCGCGGATTATATACCTAAGTGAGGGGATTAACAAAAAAAGGCTCAACAAAATTCATTGTGAGCCTTTTGAGTTAATAATGTAGAAGCTTATAAAGCCCTAAAAATTTGCTCTGTGGTTTCTTTGGCGTCACCAAATAACATTTGAGTATTATCTTTAAAGAATAATGGGTTCTGCACACCAGCATAACCGGTATTCATAGAGCGTTTGAAAACCACAACTTCTTTGGCATTCCAAACTTCTAATACAGGCATACCTGCTATTGGACTATTTGGATCTTCGCTCGCTGCTGGGTTTACCGTATCATTAGCACCAATAACTAACACAACATCTGTCTCAGGGAAGTCCTCATTTATTTCGTCCATCCCTAAAACTATGTCATAGGGCACTTTTGCCTCAGCCAACAATACATTCATATGCCCAGGTAAACGACCTGCTACAGGGTGAATAGCAAAGCGAACTTTAATACCTTTATTGATCAGTTGCTGAGTCATTTCATAAACAGGGTATTGTGCTTGCGCAACTGCCATACCATAGCCTGGAGCTATGATAACAGATTTAGCTGAACGTAATAAATCAGCAACGCTTTCAGCTTGCACTTCCCTATGGTCACCATAATCAACATCGGTATCTACAACGACATCTGTGCCAAAACCACCCGCGATAACACTAATAAATGAGCGGTTCATCGCTTTACACATGATATAGGATAAAATAGCACCTGAAGAGCCAACTAATGCACCTGTGATAATTAGCAAATCATTACTTAACATAAACCCTGCAGCGGCAGCAGCCCAGCCCGAATATGAATTAAGCATTGACACAACTACTGGCATATCTGCACCACCAATAGAAGCAACAAGATGCCAACCAAAAACAAGCGCTATGATGGTCATTAAAAATAGCGCAAAGTTAGAGCCGCCATTTTGAACAAAAGAAACCATTAATAAAAATGAAATAACACCAGCGGCAAAATTCATTTTATGGCGATGTGGCAGCATTAGAGCACTTGAATTAATAATGCCGCGCAATTTACCAAAGGCAACAACAGAGCCGGTAAAGGTAACAGCACCAATAAAAACACCTAAGAAAATTTCAGTCAGGTGAATATTCATTGCGGTTTGTTGAGCTGCAGTTAAAACAAGACCGTGCTCAGCATCAAAGTAACTATTAAAGCCCACAAAAACAGCAGCCAAACCAACAAAGCTATGTAGAATAGCAACAAGCTCTGGCATTTCGGTCATTTCAACTTTATTCGCTAACCTAAGTCCAATACCTGAGCCAATAACCATAGCAACTATAATAACAAAAACATTTGAGACTCTTGGGTCAAGAATCGTTGTAATTAAGGCAACAGCCATACCTACAATACCAAACCAATTACCCTGCTTAGCTGTTTCTTGTTTACTTAAGCCAGCTAAACTGGCAATAAATAATAATGCGGCAACAATGTAAGCTGCACTGATAAAACCATGAGACATCACTTACACTCCCTTATTTGCTAAACATTTTTAACATACGACTTGTTACTTTAAAGCCACCGACAATATTTATGGTGGCAACTAAAATAGCAAAAGCCGATAGAATTTGTACTATGGTACTATCGGAGCCTACCTGCAGCAGCGCACCAACAACAATAATGCCCGAAATCGCATTAGTTACACTCATTAACGGAGTATGCAGCGAGTGGCTAACATTCCACACGACGTAGTAACCAATAACACAGGCCAGTACAAATACAGTGAAGTGTGCAAGAAAGTCAGCGGGTGCAACACTGGCTACCCAACCAAATAACAAGGCACCTGCTGCCATAAAGCCATATTTCTTAGTTGGCGAGGTTGGCTCTTCTTCAACTTTAGAAACAGGTTCTACTTTAGGTTTTGGCTTCGGCGCAGGAGCTGCACTCACTTGAATCGGTGGTGGTGGGAAAGTAATTTCTTCATCTTTCACCACCGTCATGTTACGAACAACAACATCATCAAAATCAATATTAAATTTACCATCTTTATCAGCGCACAGTAATTTAGCTAAGTTAACTAGGTTATTAGCATAAAGTTGTGATGATTGATTTGGCAGACGGGAAACTAAATCTGTATAACCTATTATTTTTACATCGTGAGTATTTGTTACCTTGCCTGCAACCGTACACTCACAATTACCACCACCAGCGGCAGCTAAATCAACAATCACACTACCCGGCTTCATTGAAGCAACCATTTCTTCGGTGATTAACTTAGGTGCAGGCTTTCCAGGAATCATTGCTGTGGTAACAATAATATCGACATCTTTAGCTTGCTCTGCAAAGAGTGCCATTTCTGCATCAATAAATGCTTTGCTCATTTCTTTAGCGTAGCCATCACCAGAGCCTGTGTCTTCTTCTTCCTCATAATCAAGCTCTAAGAATTCAGCGCCCATACTTTCAATTTGCTCTTTTACTTCAGGGCGAGTATCAAAAGCACGAACGATAGCGCCTAAACTGCTGGCGGTACCAATAGCAGCTAAACCGGCAACACCTGCACCAATAATCATAATTTTTGCTGGCGGCATTTGACCAGCAGCAGTGATTTGTCCGGTAAAGAAACGACCAAAATGATGTGACGCTTCAATAACAGCACGATAGCCTGCGATATTGGCCATCGAACTTAATGCGTCCATAGATTGAGATCGCGTCATACGTGGTACCATTTCCATGGCAAGCGTAGTGATTGATTTCTTGCTTAATGCCTCTAATAACTCAGGGCTTTGAGCAGGAGCAATAAAGCTTACTAATGTTGCCCCTTCATTCATCAATTCCACTTCTTCTAAAGTGGGCGCATTAACTTTAAAAATAATATCGCTTTGCCAACACTTTTTCTTAACAACTATTTCGGCGCTCGTTTGGCTATACTCTTCATCAGTAAAGCTTGCTTTTGTACCTGCACCTTTTTGAACCTGCACAGTAAAACCTAGTTTTAGTAGTGCGCTAATAGAGCTTGGAGAACCTGCTACACGGTTTTCACCTTTGAGCGACTCCTTGGGAATGCCAATGATCATAAAACACCTTTAAACAGTTGATAAAAAAGACTAACTGTTTAATGTTTTACCACTTATCGTGCTATTTTTAAACAAGCATTTTAAAATAAATACCAATTAACTTGCTTAACAGATAATTACTTATAAAATTAATTTAAGATTGAATAATAAATTTATAGTTCCGCTTGAAGGAAGTCGTCATTTTGTTTAATCCTTACATCATGCTCACACTCTTGTTAGCTAACATTTGCTTTGCTGAGCAAGGGGTACTTGATGACAAAATAAAACTGGGTATGTCTAATGCACTAACAGGCCCTACTTCACAACTAGGTTTAAAACTTAGAAAGGGATCCCAGGTTTATTTTGATAAAATAAACAATTTAGGCGGCATATACGGGAGAAGGATAGAACTGATAAGCTATGACGATGGCTATGAGCCTGAAAATACCGTCAGAAATACTCGCCTTTTAATAGAGCAAGAACAAGTTTTCGCCCTTTTCGGCTATGTTGGCACTCCAACATCCCATGCAATTTTATCTATTATCAAACAAAAAGAAACTCCCTACCTTATGCCATTTACTGGCGCAGATTTCCTGAGGTCTCCTCAAATTAAAAATGTATTTAACTTGCGGGCTAGTTATCTACAAGAAGCAAAAGCACAAATTAAGTACTTAATAGAAAATCAAAACCTCAAGCACTTTGCCTTGGTTATTCAAGCAGATGAATTTGGTCTAGCTGCACAAAGAAGCTATGTAAAAGCATTAAGTCACTACAACTTAATACCTGTTGTTAACGAAAGGTTTAAGCGTAACTCTAGTGACATCAGCAAAGTACTTGAAAAATTAAAGACCAAATCGGTAGATGCAGTACTGTTTGTCGGTACTTACCTGCCTTTTAGCCGCTTAATCAATTTAGCCCACCAACAAAACATTAAACCGTATTTTAGTAGTTTGTCATTTGTCTCTAGTGCAGATGTTTTCGCACGCTTAGACTATCCAAGTAAAGTCATTATTAGTGAAGTGATGCCTGAGCCTAACACATGCCAAGTAAGCTTTTGCCAGCAATTTCTTGCCGATATGAATAAAGCAGGAGTTGAGCAAACAGATGGGATTCAATTTGAAGGTTATTTCAATGCCTACGTATTAACAAATGTTATACGGCAATGTGGTAAGAATTTAACCCGTTCTTGCCTGCTTAAAAAGCTGAGTAACTTATCATTTGATAAAAGCTTAAACCTTCGATATTTAGCAAAGGGAGAAAAAGCCTCCCAAGTCACTTTCTTATCATTTAGCCCTTTACTGAAACAACAAGCTAAAAAGTTATAGCAATAACATTTAACGCCCTTTACTGACCGACCAAGTTTCAAACAGTGCTGCGCTCACCACTAATATGCCGCCAATAATAGTTAATAAGTTTACTCGTTCACTTAATAATATAAACGCAAGTACACTGCCGTATAAGGGTTGCAAGCAGGAAATAAGCCCCGCCGTTGTTGCTGACAAATGACGCAACGAAGAGGCAAACAAGGCATGAGGCATAGCAGTAAAAATCACACCAACTAATAAAATAAGTAGCCAATCGGTATTAGTTACCTGAGCAATAGGCACTTCAATAAATAGACCCAACATAAGAAAAGCTACTAAGGTTTGATACAGCATGGTATGCGGGCCAGAATAGTGGCTAAAGTAATTTTTATGGAGAATATTTCTTAGGGCAAAGAAAAATGCAGAGAGTATGCCTGTTGCTATACCTAAGGTTACTTGATTTCCTAAAGTGACTTCTGGGATCAATAAAAAAATGCCTAACAGGACAATAAGGGCAATAACCACATCTTTCATTTGAGGATTTTTTTTAGCCTTTGAACGGTTTAATAAAGGCTCTAAAAATACGGTAATAACAGGATAAGTAAAAAAAGCAATAATACCTACAGTAACGCCTGCCATTTGCATACCAGCAAAATAAGTTACCCAATGAATACCTACCACAACACCAAGCAAAACAGCAATGCCATAATCTTTCGCGCTTGCTAAGGTGATTTTTTTCTTTTGCAGTGATAACAAAATAAATAAAACAATCGCAGCAACGCCTGTTCTATAAACGGTAATATCTAAAGCTGGCAAACCAATGAGTTTTGAAAATAATGCCGTACCACCAAATAGCAGAACAGCACAGTGTAAAAACAAAAGACTTTGTTGTTGAGGATTCATAATTTACAGCGATGCGGCCGAGGTCGCTCCTAAAAAGACAAAAAGATGAGTGATTTAGATTTCTCTATTAATCCAAATCATTGAGTGGCCAAGTAACAATATAATCCTCAAAGTCTTCTATATCTATATCATCATCTTTGATAATTTTGCCACGTACTGACATGCCTGCTTTATGCATGGCAGACTTTTTACCTTTATGAAGCAACGGATGCCATGAAGGCATGCCCCGCCCTTCTTGTAAGCGCCTGTATGTACAACTTGGCGGCATAAAAAAAACATCCGCTAAATTATCTTGAGTTAACTGTACGCAATCAGGCACTAATTTAGTTCTTTTAGCGTACTGGCTACATTGACAGCTTTTCTCATTTAATAAATGACAAGCAATGTTGGAATACACCATGTTCTCGCCATCTTTTAAATGATCGGTTGGCATTAATTCACTATCATCATCGGTACTGTCATCATCAATAAATTTATTTAAACAACACTTAGCGCAACCATCACAAAGCGACTCCCACTCACTACGAGTCATTTGCGATAATGTTTTACGTTGCCAAAATGGGGCATCAGCTTTCGGTTCAGTCATCTGGGTTACACTTTCTATTTAATTGGCGGAAACTTGATCCGATCAGATAAATGACCAACCGAGCTAACAAAGTAATAAGACAAATTCCAATGCATCAAACTTTTATAGTTATCATAAGCTAAATAAGCGCGACCATTCTCATCATCGGGAAAAATCAATGCGGCTTTAATATCAACATTTGGTAAGTTTGTACCATCAGTACGTCTAATGCCTAGTGCCTGCCACTGAGCTAAGGACTTCTCAGAAGATGACCAGGCTTTTAACCAGTTCTTTCTACTGCCAGTATTTTTAGGAATAGCCAAAGACGTATCAAAACTCTTAGGTAACTTTACTTGGCGACCCCAAGTAAGTTCATCACTCCAACCTTCTTTTTTCAGGTAATTAGCCATAGAAGAGAATATATCTACCTGGTTTTGCCAAATATCTTTTTTACCATCACCATCACCGTCAACCGCATAGGCTAAAAATGATGTTGGCATAAATTGGTTTTGCCCCATGGCGCCAGCCCATGAGCCATTCATATCATTAATTTTAATGTGACCTTGTTCTAAAATGGTTAATGCAGCCCAAAGTTGTTTTTTGAAAAAGGCTTCACGTCGACCTTCATAAGCCAGAGTTGATAAAGCCGACACGACATTAAAACCGCCAGTGAATTTACCAAAGTTTGTTTCTAGTCCCCAAAGAGCAACAATAAAGCGTGGCTGAACACCATATTTATCACCTATCTGGGTTAATAAGGCTTGATGCTTTTTATAGAGTGCTCTTGCTTTTTTAACTTTCCAGCTTGGTACTCGTTTAGGTAAATAAGTATCTAAGGTTTCTACCATTTCAGGTTGTTTTCTGTCGGCTTTTACCGCACGTTTATGAAACTTTACCTTGGCAAAACTCTCTTCAATTAACGCTTGTTCAAAACCTTGCCCTAGTGCTTCTTTTTTTAGCTCAACAACATATTGCTGAAAACCTTCTTCAGATAATGTTTTCGCCCTTAGCGCTGCATTCGGTGCTAAAAATGTGACCGCAACTAATAGCGATGTAATTGTTTTTAAATATCTCATTCACTAATCTTCCTTGTTAGTCTGACTTTCTTTAACCATTTGCGCTTTGTGTTCTTTAAGTAAGTCTTCTTTAGGTGGGGGTAATTGCAAGTAGAAACCTTGCTCCGTTAAGCTTGTTTTGACTTTTTCAATATCCGCAAAAGCCAGCTTTTCTTTAGTGGCTAAATTGGTAAGGGTTACTAAAGTCGGCGTACCAAAGGTGCTCATCAGAGCATCGGGTACAGCTGAAAAATCATCACGAGTTTTAACAAAAAGGTAAGTTTGTTCTTTTTTAGCACTTTTATAAACGGCACATAGCATAATGGAGACCTATGAAATAATTAATATCAAGATTTGTAAAATATGAGTGGTTAATATATCACGCACTGTCTGTGATATGCGATACAATGTCATAATTAATTGTACCAAGTGCATTGATTAATTGATCACTTAGCGAGAATTAAAAAGGCTTAGAGGCAAGGCATTGATTGAAGAGAATGGTTATTCAGGAGAATTGCTCCTGCATTCTTTAATAAGCTACATCCATGTAGCGTCCTTGTCAAAATCAATAACGCCGCATATATGCCTTTTAAGCTCGCCATTTGGGAGTTCACTAGCGAACTGATAACCGCTCAAAATTAATGAAATATAGAATAACTATGTTTAAGTAATTTTGTTTGTTCTAAGCTCGCTAATGCAACTCTAAGTTGACTAATTTATTAATATAATTGGTACTACATTACTTTTAAATTAACTTAGGTAAACCAATGAAAGCTCCTTTATACGATGAAATTCTCGATATTTGTCAAGACATTGCCAAAGCATCTGCTGCAAGTGATGAAGATGCTCGAAATGAGGCATGCAAAAATTTACAAAAGCTTTGCGCCAGCAATCAAGGCAGCCCTAAAGATCACCCTTTACAGTGGGAAGCATTAGCTGATTTCACCGATGATGGTGACCTGGCAATGGATATATATGAGATAGGCTTATCAACAGCCGAAAAATTAAAACTGCCAACCTTTACCGCTTCGATTTACTTAGCGATGGCACAAAGACAACATGAGTTTGAAGAGCAAGAAAAAGCACTTGAATACGGAAAAAAAGCCGAACAAGCTAGCCAAAGTATTGATAGTGAAGAATTAAAAAATGACATAAAAACTTTTCTAGCTAGCTTTTAAATCCAGCTTTGGCAAACGCTTCAAGCGCTTGACCAACTAATTCATATCGCCAACCGGTCAGTAAATCTACGCTATATGCTGAGCTATTCTCAGCATTAGCGGCTAACTGTTGCACTTTATTTAAATTAAACTGCCAAGTTAAAAACTGATTAATTTGCTTTTTAGAAGCAATATTTTCTACGGCTAAATTATGTTGTTCGCTGAGCTTACTAATAAAGTTTTTTACACTTTTGAAAACTTGCTTATAACCTGGGTATTCATCTAAGCGTTGTATTTTAGCTGGATAGTTTGATTCATCATCTTGCGATGCTTTTTTAAGTACAGCCAACATAGCCTTGCCTTTATGGCGAATATCCATAAGCTCTGCGCCATCTAAACGATTCATCGATGACATACTTTGTGGGTTATTTTGCGCGACCGCCATTAATGTATGCTCTTTAGCAACAAACCCAAGCGGCAGATCTCGTTTTTTAGCTTGCTGATATCGCCATTTAGCTAAATGCTTCAAACTATTGAGTTGCTTTGTGTTTAAACGCCAAGCTAATTTCATGTGACGATATAACTGCTCTTCATCAATGGGCGTATATTTTCGTTCAATCAATAAAGCAGTTTCTTGTTTGGCATAATCAAACCAACCAGCTTCATTAATTTCGGCCACCAGTTTAGGATAAAGGTTAAACAAATGTTCAACATCAGCACTGGCGTAGTTTAATTGCTTTTGCGTTAAAGGCCTTTTAGTCCAGTCGGTTCTAGACTCTGATTTATCAAGTTCAATGCCAGTATACTGTGCAACCATTGCTGCATAGCCTACCGATAAACCATGCCCTAAAAATGACATCATAATTTGACTATCAATTAAATTAACAGGTTTAGTATTGGCGTTGTTAAGAAAAACTTCTAAATCTTCAGAGCAAGCATGTAAAACCTTAGTGATATCATCATTAGCCAATAGTTGCCAGAACGGTGATAAATCATCAATAACTAATGGGTCAATTAACGCTAAGACTTCACCATCAAAAACCTGTAACAACCCCAACCTAGGATATAAAGTGCGAGTACGAACAAACTCGGTATCCACCGCTAAAACTTTTGCCTTATTATAATGCTGGCAAAGCGTTTGAAGAGCTGAATCATCTTCAATAAGTTGGTACTGCATAATATTTTAATATGGTTTTTGCTAAATAATTTAAAGTTATCTTACTTGAAACAGTGTAACAGGTTAACTTTTATCTTCTACGACGACGAGTAGACTGTTGGTGACGTTGCTGATGTTTTTTCACCGAGCGACGTATACGGCGACTTTTAGCGTTATCCATCGCCTTTTCATCAACTTTCACTTTCGATTGAGTTTCAGGTTTTAACTGCACTAGTTTTCGATAATAGTTAACATCCTTTAACCCTAGTTCAGTCCAACCACCCAATGGCAGTTGACGCTGCATTTCCATATCACCATAACGCACTCGTATTAAGCGACTAACTTGTACGTCTTGGCTTTCCCATAGGCGACGTACTTCACGATTTCGCCCCTCAGAAAGAACAACATGAAACCAGTGATTTCGACCTTCACCGCCACGGTATGTGATTTTTTGAAAACGAGCTGGACCATCTTCCAATTTCACACCGGTACGAAGTGTTTGTAGCATGGCTTCATTAATTTCACCAAAAACACGTACAGCGTATTCACGCTCTACCTTTTGTGACGGATGCATTAAGCGATTAGCAAGCTCGCCATCGGTGGTAAATAACAACATGCCTGAGGTATTAATATCTAAACGCCCAACCGCAACCCAACGACCGGATTCTAACGGTGGTAAGCGGTCAAAAACAGTTGGTCTACCTTCTGGATCTTTACGCGTACACATTTCCCCTTCGGGCTTGTTGTACATTAAGACACGGCAAATATCTTCTTCTTGCGCGGTTAATTTAACTTGATGACCGTCTATACGAATTTGTTCGCTGCCATCAACCCTATCACCTAAAAATGCTGTTTTACCGTCAACACTCACCCGACCTTGGCTAATGATGGTTTCCATTTCACGACGCGAGCCTTTTCCTGTTCTAGCTAGTACTTTTTGTAGCTTTTCAGAATCTTTTACGGTCGCTTTTTGAAAGTTAACTTTTACCGGCTTATCTACTGGCTTTGCACCTTTGCTTTGTCCCTTTTTAGCCAATCCTTTTTTGGTGGCAGATTTATTACCTGTCCCCCTGCTACCATACTTATTAGCTTTGCTATTTTGTGAAGAGGTAGACTTACCTTTTGCTGCTCTATTGTCTTGTGACATGTGTTTTTACTCTGTTACGTCAGTAGCAATTCCCGTGAAATTAACTTCTGGCTCATTAAATTTGTTGTTTAGCAACCTGTATTACTGAAAGGGTGTCGGATCACCCTCGCCGACCCTAATAATTTCAATATCATCATTAGAGAAATCAATGACTGTTGTAGGGTGCTCACCTAAATGACCACCGTTGATAATTAAATCAACTTGATGCTCTAACAAGTCACGTATGTGTTCAGGATCATACTCAGCCATGTTCTCACCCGGCATGATCAAACTAGTAGACATTATAGGCTCCCCTAGTTCAGCCAACAAGGCTTGGCAAATATTATTATCTGGCACCCGAATACCAATGGTTTTTTTCTTCGGGTTTAGCAAGCGTTTAGGCACTTCTTTACTGCCTTTAAAAATAAAAGTATAGGCACCTGGCGTATTATTTTTTAACAATCGAAAGGCACTATTATCGACACGTGTATATTCCGACAATTGTGATAAATCTTGGCAAACTAAGGTAAAATTATGCTCTTTATCGATATCGCGAATTTTACAGATTCGCTCTAAAGCTTTTTTATCCCCCAAATGGCAGCCTAAGGCGTAACCTGAGTCGGTAGGATAAACGATAACACCGCCTTCATTAACAATTGCCACCGCTTGTTTCATCAAACGTCCTTGTGGATTATCAGGGTGAACATAGAAAAACTGACTCATAATACTTTCCTTTTTACGCTAGATGCCTTTTACGGAAAATGCGAAGTTAACTTTGGCGTTATTTCCACTGCGCCCATACAGGTAATGCACCATCGGGTAATATTAAATTTCGCCCTAAATCCGACCACTTATTAGGATGATGAAAGTCAGATCCTGTCGATGCATGCAAATTATATTCTAAACAATAGTTTAGCATTGTTTGGCGCTGTTGGGGATTCATTTGTGGCAAAATCACCTCTAATGCATCCCCCTGACTTTCTTTAAAATGTACAATTAAACGTCTAAGCCATTTTGCCGATAAATCATAACGAATCGGGTGTGCCATCACTGCACTTCCCCCAGCAAGATGTATTACCTCAACCGCCTGTTCTATAGAGCACCAATTAGGCTTCACATAAGCACGTTGCGTATTTCGCCCTTTTTTTCCCAGATACTGGTCAAAGGCTTTTTGAAGCGTGACAACATGACCTTGCTGATATAAGATTTTCGCAAAATGCGCCCGCGTAATAGAACCATTGCCAGCGAGTTTTTTTGCATCCTCATAGGCATTAACAAACCCACATTTGGCAAGTTTTTCACCTATGGTTAACGCACGGTCTTCACGGGCTTGCTGTTGATCTTTTATCAATTGCTGTAAAGCCACATGCTCTACATCAAGATTTAACCCAACAATATGAATTTCAAAACCTTGCCATGAGGTTGATATTTCGATGCCTGAAATCAATTTAATTGGAATGTTTTTTTCCAATATATAATCTTGCGCTATATTAAAACCTGCCACGGTATCATGGTCTGTAATAGCTAAAGCCGCTATTTGATAGTTTACCGCCCTATCTATCAAGGTTTGTGGCGACAAACTTCCGTCAGAGCAATGGCTATGACAGTGCAAATCAATACGGCCATGGGAAAAACCGTCTTGCTTTTTTATAATCGAGGGAAAATCAATGGTTGACAGCAACGCCATAATAAGGTCTTCTATAGAAACTTTCTTGCCAGTAGGGATAAACCTGCAAACTCTAAGCGCAAGTGTACTGATAAGAGCGAACTAATGATACCAGCAAAGCAATTAAATTTAACTCATAACCAACTACGTTGGTGGTGGCATAACTCTACATAAAGTGGGTTGTGATAATTGCGCGTATCTCGCTAAAGCTTCAACAAGGCTAAAGCAGATCAAAAACAAATGTCTAAAACCCGCTAAACTAAGCGGGTTTTTTACGTTAAAGACTTTAATTTTATTAAGTGAATACACAACTAGAGGTTACAATGAGTAAAACAAGAACATGGTTTCTTTGGTGGCTACAGCCTATTTATGCCGGATGACAAATACTAATCACATATTTTAAGAAGATAGCAATGACCCAGAATAACCAAACCAGTGCCAATGTTTGTACGCTAACGGATATCGCTAATTACCAAAGCGATCCATTGAGCGTTTACCAACTACTTTGTCACAATAAACAAAATAATTTACTGCTTGAATCAGCAGAGATTGATCAAAAGCATTTACTAAAAAGCCTACTATTAACCGATGCGGCAATAAAAATAGTTTGCCACGGTAATATCGTCACTTTCACTGCATTAACCCTTAACGGTCAGGCTGCGATGCAATTTGCCGCGAATCAGCTACAAACGCACGCACAACTATCCTTTTCAGAAGATCAGCAGGTATTAACCGCTGTCTTTAATGACATTCCTACCGAGCTTGATGAAAAAGCACGGTTAATGGCCGTTAATCCATTTGAAACCTTGCGTTTATTTAGGCGTATTAACAACAGCAATAACCATCATTTTGCTATTTTTCTTGGCGGTGCATTTGCTTTTGATATGATCAGCATCAGCGAAACATTGCCCGACGTTGTTGACGGTGAAAACACTTGTCCTGACTTTGTTTATTATTTAGCAGAAACTTTAGTTGTTATTGACCACGAAGAGCAAAGTACAGAAGTTATCGCTAATATATTTTCTTCTGCGCAAACTAGCCCAGACAATGCAGCACAAGAACTTGAAGTGCAAGCACAACTAGCTCAGCGTGTTGAAGAGATAAAGCAGTTGCTCTCAACAGATATAAGCACTGAACAAGTTAGTCATTTAATTCAAACAACACCGATTAATGAGAGCTCTGCAGCAAGTGTTAATGTTGATATCAGCGATGAACAATTTTGCCAACACGTTGAACAGTTAAAAGAGAATATTCGCGCTGGCGATATTTTTCAGGTTGTTCCTTCACGTACTTTTTCACTCCCTTGTTATGACAGCATCGCCGCTTATCAAGCATTAAAACTTAGTAATCCAAGCCCTTATATGTTCTATCTTAAAGATAGCGATTTCTGCATGTTTGGCGCTTCACCTGAGTCGGCGATAAAGTATCAGCAAAACTCTCCTGAAGGTAAACGTCAGGTTGAAATTTACCCTATAGCAGGCACTCGTCCGCGAGGCTTCAATAAAGATGGTAGCATCTGCTTAGATTTAGACTCGCGCATTGAGTTAGAATTAAGGCAAGATAAAAAAGAGTCTGCTGAGCATATCATGTTAGTTGATTTAGCCCGCAACGACATTGCCCGAGTCTGTAAAGCAGGAACTCGCCATGTCGCTGATTTATTAAAAGTTGATCGCTATTCCCACGTTATGCATCTAGTCTCTCGTGTCTGTGGTACTTTACTTGAAGAATTAGATGCCTTACATGCCTATCAAGCTTGTATGAATATGGGCACACTTTCTGGCGCTCCAAAAGTTAAAGCGACCTCCCTCATCAGAGAAGTGGAAGGAAAGCGTAGAGGTAGCTATGGCGGCGCTGTGGGTTACTTAACGGGTGATGGTGAAATGGACACCTGTATTGTTATTCGATCTGCTTTTGTTAAAGATAATATAGCTCAAATACAAGCTGGTGCAGGTGTGGTTTATGACTCCATTCCACAAGCAGAAGCCGATGAAACCAGACAAAAAGCACAAGCAGTTATTAGCGCAGTATTAAAAGCCAATAACACGGTTACCACACAAGGAGCAAACTCATGAGCCAGTGTGATACAACAAAAGAGTTAGCGAAAACAAAAAGTAAATTGTTTATGCTAGATAACCTAGATTCTTTTACCTATAACCTAGTAGATGAATTTCAATGTTTAGGATTTGAACCAACGGTTTATCGCAATACCTTAAGCGCTGAGTTTATTTTCGACAAAATGCTTGAGCATACAAAGCAAACGGGCGAAGAAGTGATTTTAGTTTTATCTCCAGGTCCTGGCGAACCTAAGAGTGCAGGTTGTTTAATGGCATTAATCAGCTTATGTGCAGGTAAAGTCCCTATGCTCGGCATTTGCTTAGGCCATCAAGCATTAATCGAACACTATGGTGGTAAGGTTGGCCGAGCAGATGAAATTGTACATGGTAAAGCTTCTGCGATTAATCATTGTAATACAGGCGCATTTGCTGGCATTCAAAATCCACTGCCTGTGGCGCGGTATCATTCATTAGTGGGAGTAGAAGTGCCAAAAACTCTCAATGTCATTGCTGAGTATAACCAAATGCCTATGGCAATTTGCCAAGAAAATGATGCCGTACTTGCTTATCAATTTCACCCCGAATCTATTTTAACCACTTTTGGCGCCACCTTATTGGCACAGAGTTTTGATTATTTAATGCATTTAAGTGAGCACTTAAATGCTAAAATACAAGGAGCTTCACATGAGTAATAGCACTTCTTCATTAGCCCAATTAGTTGACAATATCGATCTTTCTCAAGACGATACCGAGCAATTTTTTAAACAAGTACTAAACGGCGATATAGAGCCAGCTTTATTAGCCAGTGTATTAACTGCCTTAAAAATGAAAGGTGAAACACCTGCTGAAATCGCTGGCGCAGCGGTTGCTATTCGTGAAGCAGCAACTCATTTTCCTGAGCAAACAACAGCTGTTTCAGATTGTGTGGGGACGGGAGGCGATGGCGCAAATACTATTAATATATCCACAACTGCTGCCATCTTATGCGCTGCATGTGGTTTGAAAATGGCAAAGCACGGTAACAGAAGTGTTTCTAGTATGTCTGGCTCTGCCGATTTACTCGAAGCCTTTGGAGTAAATTTGACTATGTCACCTGCCACCGCAAGTAACTGTTTAGATAAAGCCAACATCTGTTTTTTATTCGCTCCGGCTTATCACAGCGGTTTTAAGTATGCAGCGCCAGTTAGAAAAGCCATGGGCATTCGCACCATATTCAATATATTAGGCCCATTAGTTAACCCTGCCGCTCCGCAAACAATGTTACTTGGTGTTTACACACCAGAATTACTTATTCCTATTGCGCAAGCACTGCAACTTACTGGCGTTAAACGTGCCTTTGTTGTGCACGGTAGTGGTTTGGATGAAATAGCCTTACACGATGAAACCCAATTGGTTGAAATAAAAGACGGAAAACTAATTGAATACAGCATTTCGCCGCAAGATTTTGGTTTAACAACTTATAGCCTTGAAGATATTAAAGGCGGAACACCGCAAGAAAATGCCGATATTATTAAGGCAATTTTATCTGGCAAAGGTGAAGAAGCACATAATGCTGCGGTAATAATTAATTGCGCTGCATTATTATACCTACACGGCAAAGCGGATAATTTAGCCTCAGCAGCTCAACTTGCCAGTGAAGTGCTACAAAGCGGTAAAGGCTTAGCAACATTAGAGCAGCTTGTTGCACTTTCTAACGAGGAAAGTAACTAACCATGGCCAATATATTAGAAAAAATTGTTGCAGATAAACGCACTGAAATAGCGCAGCTAAAGATAGATAAACCCTTAGCAGGCTTTATTGATGCACTTATTCCGACAACAAAAGACATGTATGCGGCGTTAAGACGTACTGAAAATAAACCAGAAGCTGGTTTTATCCTAGAGTGCAAGAAAGCATCTCCTTCTAAAGGCTTAATTCGCCCTAACTTTGATGTTAAGAGTATTTGCCAAACCTATGATAAATACGCCGCAGCAATTTCAGTACTGACCGATGAAAAATACTTTCAAGGTACTTTTGACTATTTAAAGCTTGTCACCGAAACCGTTAGCTGCCCTGTACTTAATAAAGATTTCTTTGTTGATAGCTATCAGGTGTATTTAGCACGCTATTATGGCGCAGATGCCATACTGCTTATGCTTAGTGTACTGTCAGATGAAGAATATCTAGAATTATCCGAAGTTGCTGAGCGCTATAAATTAGCAGTGCTGACTGAAATATCAAATGAAGAAGAACGCGACCGCGCCATTAAATTAAATGCCAAGATGATCGGCATTAACAATCGTAACTTGCGCGACTTGAGCACTGACATTACTCGAACTTTTGATTTTGCTCCAACCATTCCTGATGATCGAATTATTATTTCCGAGTCAGGTATTTATACAAATCAGCAAGTACGCGAGTTAGCACCAGCGGTTGATGGATTTTTAGTGGGCAGCTCTTTAATGGCAATGGATAATAATGTCTATAATGATATTGATCTAGCTTGTCGTAAACTTATCTTCGGTAACAATAAAGTCTGTGGTTTAACAGCCGTAGAATATGCAGCCGCTGCAGCTAATGCTGGAGCACGCTTTGGAGGGCTTATTTTTGCAGAAAAATCCCCTCGTTGTGTTAATCAAGAGCAGGCCAAAGCCATTATCAACCGTGAAAAAGATAAGCCAAATTTAGAGTATGTAGGCGTTTTTGTTGACCATAAACGTACTGAAATTGTGAACTTGGTCAAATCATTAAAGCTATCAGCCGTACAGCTTCACGGCAATGAAGATGATACTTACATCAGTGCTTTAAGAGCGCAACTTGATGACAATGAATGTCAAGACTGCCAATTATGGAAAGCAAACTCAGTACAAGCAGCAGTACCTGAATTAACCAAACTGGTTAAGCATCACGTACTAGATGGTAAGTCACCAGGCTCAGGCCAACCTTTTAACTGGCAAGTGTTAGCCGATAGCGAGCAAGATTTATCAAACAGCTTATTAGCTGGAGGCCTAGGTAATGAGAATATCAATAAAGCCATAGCACAACTTACTAATTTAGATTTATTTGGTTTAGATCTCAACTCAGGTGTCGAGACTAGCCCAGGTATAAAGTCCAGCGAAAAACTTAACCAAGTTTTCTCGCAAATAAGGAATTACTAAACCATGAACAAAACAGCAGAAAATACAGTACAAGCAACATTACCCGCCTATTTTGGTGAGTTTGGTGGTATGTTTGTTGGCGAATTATTAGTGCCAGCTCTAGAACAGCTTGAGCAGGCTTTTATCGAATCACAGCAAGACGAAAGCTTTTTAACCGAATTTAATAATTTATTAACTAAATATGCAGGCCGTCCAACACCACTGACTTGTTGTCGAAATATTGTTAAAAACCCTTTAGCCAAAATTTACTTAAAGCGTGAAGACTTATTGCACGGCGGTGCCCATAAGACCAACCAAGTACTTGGCCAAGCTTTACTTGCAAAACGCATGGGTAAGACAGAAATCATCGCTGAAACAGGTGCTGGTCAACACGGTGTAGCCACGGCAATAGCTTGTTCTCTATTAGGCTTAAAATGTAAAGTTTATATGGGCGCAGTGGACTGTCAACGCCAACAACCTAACGTTTTCCGTATGAGGCTAATGGGCGCAGAGGTAATTCCTGTAACTGCTGGCTCTGGCACGTTAAAAGATGCAGTGAATGAAGCGTTGCGTGACTGGTCGGCAAATTATGAAAATGCCCATTATTTATTAGGCACAGCTGCAGGCCCTCACCCTTTCCCGACTATTGTGAGAGAATTTCAAAAAATGATTGGGGAAGAGGCAAAAGTACAGTTTTTTGAAGAAGAAGGTCGCTTACCTGATTATGTTATTGCTGCCGTAGGTGGAGGTTCTAACGCAATTGGCATGTTCCATGACTTTATTGAACATCCAGAAGTGAAATTGATTGGTGTTGAAGCCGGCGGTAAAGGAATAAACACCGACCAACACGGCGCAACTTTAGTTGCGGGTAGTAAAGGTATGCTGCACGGCAATTATACTTACATCATGCAAGATGAGTATGGTCAAATTCAAGAGTCTTACTCTATTTCAGCAGGTCTTGATTATCCGGCAGTAGGTCCACAGCATGCTTTCTTAAAAGAAACAGGTCGTGCCCAATATGTTGCAATTAATGATACTGAAGCATTAGAGGCTTTTCAAACACTGGCAAAAAATGAAGGCATTATTCCTGCCCTTGAGTCATCTCATGCCTTAGCTCAAGCCCTTAAAATGGCTGAAGATGCCACCGAAGAAACCATTTACTTGGTTAACTTATCTGGACGTGGTGACAAAGATCTTGCCCACGTCCATGCGGTTTTAAACCCTAATGAGCAACCGGCAGATGCATCAACCGTAAAACATAGAGGAGAAGCGTAATGACTCAAGTAGCTAGCACACCAACACCAGCTAAACCGCAAGCAGGTCACCGCTATCAACAAGCTTTTTCTGATTTAGCCTCAAAAGATGAGAAAGCGTTTATTCCATTTGTCACCATTGGCGATCCTAATGCCGAGCAATCACTTAAAGTGATCAAAGCATTAATTGATGCCGGCGCAGATGCACTTGAACTAGGTATTCCTTTTTCAGATCCGAGTGCGGATGGTGTGACCATTCAAATGGCGGGTTTAAGAGCGCTAAATGCGGGCATAAATACCGACATATGTATCGATATACTGGCTAAAGTACGTGAATATGCACCTAATATTCCAATTGGTTTATTACTTTACGGTAATTTAGTTTTTGCTCGCGGCATTGATAAGTTTTATAAAGACATGGCTAATGTTGGCGTTGATTCGGTATTGATTGCCGATTTACCAATACGTGAAAGTAAGCCCTTTAGAGAGGCGGCGTTAAAGCACGGTGTAGCACCAATCTTTATTGCACCGCCCAATGCTAGTGATGAAACCTTACGTAAAGTTTCTTCTTATAGCCGTGGTTATACTTATGTACTTAGCCGAGCAGGCGTAACAGGAGTAGATGCCATTGAAAGCTCAGAGCAAGCTGAGCAAGCGAGCTCGCCAGCTCAACAGTTAATTAGCACTTTAAATGAATATCGTGCTGCGCCACCCGTATTAGGTTTTGGCATCTCAGCACCACAGCAAGTTAAAGATGCCTTAGCTGCTGGCGCAAGTGGTGCAATTAGTGGCTCTGCCGTTGTTAAAATTATTGAAGATAATTTAACTGATAATGACAATATGCTATTAGAGTTAACTGAATTTGTTACTAAGATGAAAAGCGCAACCAAATAGTAAGCGCAGCCAAGTCAGAAGCGCAACACGCTTTAGCGTAAAATTAGCGCATAAAGTGAGTAGCCAAGTTGTTAAAACTAGTACTACTCACTTTTCACTAAAATTGATAATTAAAACTTATAGCTAAAAGTTAAACTAATCTCTTTTTGTAACCACAACTGACTACTATTGTCACAGTGAATCTGACAGTTAATACCATTAACAGAAAAGCCGCCTGCTCCCATAAATGTGCCATATACTCTAGTAGCAAACTGCATAGAAGCATTCTTACTTATATAGTAATCACGGTAAATACCAACATTCATAGATAATTTAACCTCTTCATCAAAGTCTCTTTGCGGAGCTGAAAAGTAGGTTAAACCAAAACCAGTTTTAAAATAAAAGTCCTTATTTTTAAAAACTGGATAGCTAGAGCCCAAATGTAAATAATGAAGCTCAACGGAAGTGTTACTGTTTTGCCCTGCTTGCTGATCAAATAAGGCAAAGTTAAGCTGCTGTTGATAATGATTAAACAATAAATCCCCATGAGGAGGACTTAAGTTTTCTATTTTAAACGGCAATTCAAGCTCGCTGCCTAATCTAAATTGGCTCTTCTGCTGTTCAAAAACTAATTCGTTAAAATAAGTTGATGATTTACTAGAAAAAATTGAAAACTCTAAAGGAAAACCATCTTCTGCGGTAGATAATGAGGGGGCTAGGATGTATAGGAGTACTAAAAATTTATACATAACAACTCACGTTTACTGCTTAAAAAACGAGCGTTAAGTATTACTCAAATTAAACTGAAATACCACCTTTTTGTCTGTTTTTTGTACAACACTTAATTGGAGAAATTAACGACTTGGTTAAACTGTCATTAAAACATCATATTAGAGACTTAAAGTGCATATGTTACGCACTAAGAGACTATTTTTATGAAAACAAAAATTCAATCAATAATAGCCAATCGGAATATCAACACAGTCTTTCAGCCTATTTTTGATATAGAAAATGAAATAATTATTGGCTATGAAGCTTTATCTCGAGGCCCCAAGAATACTGAGCTATTTTCTCCTGAAAAACTCTTTGCAGTTGCAGAAGAGTATGAGTTACTGTCTGAACTAGAGCTGCTATGTCGTGAAAAGGCAATCTCTCGTTTTGTTGAGCTTAAATTACCAGGTAAATTATTTATCAATATTTGCATAAATGTCATGCTTAATAAAGATCATCCTTACGGTTGCATATTTCGGTCGGACCGATCAGTTAATTCGGTTTGAACCGATCACCTTTTTTCACTCTCTTTTTCATAGCTAATATTTATACCTAGTGATCGGATAGAGTCAAATTGTTTTTTCTTTGAGATTC
>Ga0209379_10000260_pt1 | contig 51856 bp, 45 predicted proteins | sample tdDd001_FD_187124 | JGI IMG/M metagenome (GOLD analysis project Ga0209379, IMG submission 187124) | Marine sediment microbial communities from the Atlantic coast under amendment with organic carbon and nitrate - tdDd00.1 (SPAdes)... | ecosystem: Environmental > Aquatic > Marine > Coastal >... | reverse complement strand
TTAGAGGATGCTGAGGGGAAAAATGTTTTATAGGGAGGATTACTATGTCAAGCGGTAATAAAATGTCTAAAAAGGAAATGTTCTCTTATATAGTGCTGCTGTTGGGGGCAGGTACTATGTATAAACTGTACTTTTTAGTGGATAGTTTCTATATTCAAATGCAAGAATACTTCAATTTATCTCATACGCAAATAGGTTATATTTATAGTGTATCTGGTTGGGTATCTCAATTTGGATTCTTAGCGGCGATGTTTATAGCAGATAGATTTTCCAAACGGAAGATGTTATCATTTGCCTTGGTTTGTAATGGTTTAGTTGGTGTTTACTTATCGACGTATCCACCGTTCTCGATTATGCTGGGCGTATTCTGTTTATTTGCCCTCTTTACAGACATGCTTTGCTGGCCAACAATGTTAAAGACAATCAGGTTATTGGGATCTAAAGAAGAACAAGGTAGACTATTTGGATTCTTTGAAACTGGTCGTGGATTAATTGACACAGCTGTTAACTTTGCTGCGTTAGGGATTTTCGTTTGGTTTGGTTCAAATGCAGCTGGTTTTAGATTTTCAATTTTGTTCTTTAGTACAATTTCTATTATTGTAGGAATTATGGCATTCTTTGCAATTGAAGATGATAAGATTGCTGAAATTGATAATACACAAGAAAAGAATAAACTTGCTCTTGATGGTGTAAAAAAAGCGTTAAAAACAAAAGAAATTTGGTTGGTATCAGTTAACGTATTTCTAATTTACTGTTTATATATTGGCATTAAGTATTTTGTTCCTTTCCTAAAAGACGTATATGCTGTACCAGTATCATTGGTAACTGCATATGGAATTATTAATGCATACGGATTAAAAATGATAGGTGGACCTATCGGCGGATTTGTAAGTGATAAAGTGACACATTCAGCTACAAAATTCCTGAAATTCATGTATTTTATAGTTGCATCGTTAGTAGGGGTGTATATTATATTACCGCATCCTTCAATTGGTGTTTATTTTGCAATCGGATTTTCACTACTAATTTCAGCTTGTATATTTAGCATGAGATCAGTATTCTTTGCACCAATGGATGAAGTTAGAGTTCCTAGAGAAATTACCGGAGCAGCAATGGGACTAGGTTCATTTATTGGATATTTACCAGGTGCATTTTTAACAATTGTTTATGGTTCACAATTAGATGCACATCCTGGTATTGCAGGGTATAGAATTATATTCTCAATGATGATCGGATTTGTAATTCTGGGAATTTTAGTGAGTTTCATCTTACAACGTAAGATAAAATCTCAAAGACCGGAAGCAGAATCTGAGAGATTAGAAGCGTAGTAAATAGTTTCTTTAAAAAAAGCATAGTATAATTGAACTAACCAATACATTTGTATTGGTTAATTCAATTTGTAATAAGAGCAATCTGTTCATAAGTTGAATTTACTAAAGGCGTATACTCAAAGTTATAAGAGGTATTGTTTTAAATTGTAGTAAATATAACAGAGGGGGGAGTATGATTAATTTCACAATTAATCGTATGAGGATATGATTGAGACTTTAGAATTCTTTTTTGAAAATCTAGGAAATATTCTTTTTGGAAGTTGGCTTATTTATATTTTAGTCGGATTAGGCATTTATTATACTTTTTTAACAAAATTTATCCAAATTAGAAAATTCAAATATGTAATGAGTCGATTTTTTAAAGACGTAACAGACAAGTCAAATAAAGATACCGATGAGATATCTCCTGTTCAGGCACTACTTACGGCTATAGGTAGTTGTGTAGGTAGTGGAAATATTGTAGGGGTTTCAACGGCTATTTATTTTGGTGGCCCCGGAACGCTATTTTGGATGTGGTTATCTGCTTTTTTTGGAATGGCTACTAAATTTTCTGAGATCGTTTTAGGAATTAAGTATCGAGGTAAAGATTCAAATGGAGAGCATTATGGCGGTCCTATGTTCTATATCTCAAAAGCGTTTAAAACACCTATTGTTGGTATAGTGGTTGCAATACTTTTATTTATTCAAAATGCTGGTGGGACACTTATTCAATCGAATACGATTTCCAATGTTGTCATGGATCTCGTAAACATCCATCCGCTAATAGTCGGAGTTTCTTTTGCGGGTTGTTTATTTTTCGTCGTTAGTGGAGGCTTTAAAAGAGTCGTTACTTTCGCACAAGTAATAGTTCCGTTTATGGCTTCGTTATATGTAATTGTTGGTATTATAATAATTATTATAAATATTGAATCGGTTCCAAGTGTTTTTGCATCAATTTTTAAGCAAGCATTTTCTCTAAATGCAGGAGTTGGTGCTGCGGCAGGTTTAGGAATGCGAGAGGCCATGCGGTATGGAGTTGCAAGAGGCTTATATTCTAATGAAGCTGGAGAAGGTTCAGCTGCTGTAATACACTCAACAGTAAGCGGTACTACACCTGTTGAACAAGGTCTATTTGGCGTTGTAGAAGTTTTTATCGATACAATAGTAATTTGTTCAACAACAGGACTCGCAATACTATGTAGTGGAGTTCCTCTAGATGGCGCTAATGCAGCAACCTTAGCTGCAAAATCCTTTTCAACAGTAATGCCGATCTTTGGAAGCATCGTGAGCGTCAGTTTGCTATTATTTTGTACAACATCACTGATTGGTCAGTGGTATTTTGGCCATGTTTGTTTAACTTATTTAAATATCCCTTACTTAGATCGTTTATATAAGTTCATATTTTGTATAGCCATAATTTTGGGATCTGTAAGTTCCATTAAATTGGTATGGTTAATTCAAGACTGTGCGCTGGGTTTATTAATAATACCGAATATTATTGCGTTGTTTATACTCTCTCCCGAAGTTAGGGCAGAAGTTTCTAAGTATGATAATCAATGTACCACTACTCAGAAAAATGATCGTTCTATAATATGATTAAGCCGTAATTAAATCGTGATTAAGTGACCAGAATGCCCTTTGATTTTATATCGAAGGGCATTTTAATTAGGCGCTTCATTACATCCATACATTGACAGATACACTATCATTTTGAGTATTTAAATGTTAAAATTATTTGTACGGGTGAAGTGGTGAAGATACCATCTGACATAGGAGGTTTAAAATGCTGAGTTACCGTAAGTTCACTAATGAAAGAGATTACAGCACCATGCAAAGGATAGTTCAGGAGAACTGTTTAAAGACAGGACACCTATTTCCGCAGTTGCATATAGGGCATTTAGATTTTGATCGGTATCCTTGCGGTGAAGATCCGCATGAGCGTACGCGGATTGTGTCAGAGGGCAGTAGCGATTTAGGTTTTATTGTCGTTCCAGAAGATGCAGATGATGAATTTGTAATCAGTGTTCTTCCTGAGTTTCAATATCATCTAGAAGAAATCATAGGATATGTTGAGGACAACTGTTACTCTGAGGGGACGTGTTTCACGGTTGAATCCAACAGTGAGAATGAGGTTCTAAACGCTGTATTGGAGGAAAAAGGATACGTAAAAGCGGATTATTTTCGTTACTGTGGAATCTGTGACCTATCTGAATTGGCTGCAACGCCGCAGTTGGCAGAGGGATACAGCATTCGACAGACCTTGAAATCGGATTTGGAAAAACGTGTTGAGTTGTTTGTGTTAGCCACAGGTGGCTTACCAACAACGCTGGAGAGATACGAAAGAATGATGGATGCGCCTCTGTATAAAAGCACAATGGATCTAGTGGTTCAGACGCAAGATGGAGAAGTGATTGCATACTGTACGCTCTGGGATGACCCGGTCAGCAAGATTGGCCTCCTTGAACCTCTCGCTTGTGTTGAAGAGCATCGGCGCAAGGGCATTATGAAAAGTCTTCTGCTTTACGGGATGAATGAATTGAAGATACGGGGCACGGAACGTGTCTATGTCAGCACGGGTGGAAAAAATACAGCTTCGCAGGCGCTGTACAAAAGTGTAGGATTCAAGGCAGTCGGAACCGACTGTGAGTGGGAAAAAACACTGTAATAGATCAAAAACCACATCAATTTGCGATGTGGTTTTTTTACATTCTTTATATGGTCTATGTGGTAGAATATAACATATAGAAAGGGCGGATGGATTATGAAGATACGAAGTGCAGAGAAAAGAGATTATCATAGAATAAATGAGTTATATGAACAAGTTGATAGGTTGCACAGAGAAGTTCATCCAGATAGATTTCAGAAGCCCGCCGTTTTAGGACGCCCTGATGAATTTCTGAATGCTCTCGTTGAAAATGAAAGCTCCTATTTAATTGTGGCTGAAGAACGTGAAGAGATTATTGGCTTTGCAGAAGCATATATTGTGAGTGCGCCTAACTTTCCAGTTTTAAAACAGAGAAGTTGGTTATTGATAGACAGTATAGCCGTCGACGAAGGTCACCGCGGAATGGGTACGGGACAAAAGCTATTTGACTACTTAGGTGCTAAAGCGAAAGAACGTGGTGTTGAGGAAGTGGAATTGAATGTATACGCGTTTAATGACTCAGCCATTAAATTTTATGAGAAGAATGGCTTTAAAGAGTTGTGTAAAACAATGACGAAACGTCTTTAGAAACGAACAACAGGACTACGTATTAAAGACTTGGAGTGAATAAATATGCTAAGTAAAAGAAGTACTAAAGTAGCTATATTAATACTCGCCATCATAGGGGTATTGTACATATCGGGATATCGTTTTACAGGCGAACAGGCTGCAAGAGCTTTCTTTACAGTTGATAAGAACTCAAAATACATGACAGAAGTGGATTATGACTGGGGAACAGTGTACTTGTTCGATACACCAGAGGGTCCAAGAACTGTTATTGCAGAGAAAAAATCATTCTTATGGGTTGCTAGAACCGGATTCCATTTAGAAAAAAGTGAAGACGGTATACAGACAATGGGTTGGGCCATTGATGAACGTTGCACAGTGATAGCCCTTAAAGTCATTGACCCGGATGTAAGTTTTATAGATGCTGGGGATGGAAACTTTAGAAAACGGATGCATATAAACGGTGAAGAGATGATCATTTTCTCTTGGACTGCTGCCGTGGATTGGCAAAGGCTCAATGGTATAGCGTATTCAGGAGATGGTGAGATATTATATGAATACAGGTATCCACACTCGAATGTGATTCATATGAAGGATTTAAAGTGGCATCCATATGAGGGTGATGCTTTAGAAAGTGAGAACTAATTTGAGCATAGATACATATGTACAGATAAGAGAGGCGAAAGCCAGTGATGTCGAGATAATGGCTGAAGTATGTCGGTCAAATGCTTCATTATATGATCCAATAATGCCTGGCGCATTTAAGAAACAAGCAGAAAAATTCATAACGAATGGATTGCCGCAAAGCTATAGTCCATTTATTATTCAACGCAGTAACGAAGATGTTGGATTCATAGGATACAAAGACGTATCGGAAATGAGTCGGTACTTGATTGCGCTTTATCTGTTGTCAGACTTTCAAAGAAAAGGCATTGGAGATAAAGCAATAAATGAGTTTTTTAAAAGAGCAAGTGATGATGGCATTAATGAGATCATACTGCTCGTGCATGAAAGAGCACATTGGGCACGTCAATTCTATGAGAAAAAAGGATTTGTAATAGTAAGTCGTGAAGAAGACTATATAAGGGCGTATGATTCTGGAATACTCAGAGATTATTATTTACCGAATACGGTTTTAATGAAGCGTAGGTTGCTATAAACTTCTAAAACTATAACCAATATAGATAAGTAGGAGGTCACAAGTGATGATCAACGAAATGTGCATTAGAGAAGTATCAAAAGCAGATGCAGAGCAATTGGTAGAGCTGTTAAAGAAGCTTTCTGTACAAACTAAATATATGTTGAGAGAACTTGATGAAATCAATGCTGAAGTTTCAGAGCAAGAAAACAAGATCGAAAGCATGCTGAGTAACAAAAGCACGTTATTTCTTGTTTCTGAAGTTAATAAGAAAGTGGTCGGCTTTCTCGTAGCAAACTCAAACGATTTGAAAAGAGTGAAGCATATTGGAGAGCTTGTTATCGGTGTGGATCAAGAACACTGGGGAATGGGCATAGGACGTGGTCTGATGGAAGAAATGCTTGTGTGGTCTGAAAAAAATGGCTTAAAGAGGCTTGCTCTTGAAGTTGTTTCAGAAAATGATCGTGCTGTAAAGATGTATGAGCGATATGGCTTTAAGATTGAAGGCAAGAAGGTTGCAGATCATTATGTTGGAGATGGAAAATACCTAGACACGTTGGTAATGGGAAAAATGTTAGACGAGAGTATACTCGCTGGAGGTATATAACATTATGAAAGCGATAATATGGACTAAATATGGATCACCAGATGGTCTACAATACAAAGAGGTAGAGAAACCGACTCCAGGTGACAATGATGTTCTGATAAGAGTAAACGCCACAACTGTAACCATGGGAGATTGTGAACTTCGAAAATTTAAAATTCCTATTGAGTTATGGCTTCCTGTGCGACTTTATATGGGGATTTTTAAACCACGGGTAAAAATACTCGGGCAAGAAGTATCTGGAGAAGTTGAGGCCGTGGGTAAATATGTAACACGACTTAAGAAAGGTGACCAAGTGTTCGCAGTGACAGGTATGGCATTTGGTGGTTATGCAGAGTATGTATGTTTGCCTGGAAACGGGGTCATTGCATTAAAACCGACCAATATGACTTACGAGGAAGCGGCTGCAGTTCCTGTAGGAAGCATAAATGCATTATTTCTTCTTAGAAAAGGGAACGTCAAGAGCGGAACAAAAATTCTTATCTATGGAACGTCTGGAAGTATAGGCACAATTGCTGTTCAGCTTGCCAAGCACTTTGGGGCAGAAGTCACTGGAGTATGCAGTACATCTAAAATAGAATTGGTGAAATCTCTGGGTGCTGATAAAATTGTTGATTACACGAAAGAGGATTTTGCAAAAAATGGTGAAACCTACGATATAATTTTTGACACGATAGGCAAAAGTCCATTTTCAGATAGTATCAAATCGCTAAAAGACGATGGTATTTATCTCCAAGCGAATCCTAGACTGTCGCATAAGCTGAGAGGGTTATGGATTAAATTGACGAGTGGCAAGAAAGTGGTCACAACATTGGCGACTGAAAAAACTGAAGATCTCAATTTCTTAAAAGAACTGATTGAGGATGGAAAAATAAAATCGGTGATAGACAGAAGTTATCCGTTAGAAGAAATGGCTGAAGCACATCGTTATGTTGAATTAGGGCATAAAAAAGGGAACGTTGTTATAACTGTGGAACATGAAGGTGAAGCTTAATAAAGCCTCCACTATTCATAATTAATTATGAATAGTGGAGGCTTTTTTCTATTTGCTTATATGACCTATAACTTTATTTGCAAACTCTACAGAGCCATTGCTGGCTTCAGCTGTTTTGAAATCCTCGATACCATTTATATCTCGTACATTATATGACCCAATATACTCAGCCTCTGCATAGATGGCTATATTTTTCATTGCAAGTTCAAAACCTTCTATACCTCTGTCAATTTCATCACCACAAGTAGCGATCATTGCAAAGCTTTTGCCTTTTAACATGGCTTGATGATGGCTGACGTCATTATAATATTTACCGAATGCAAATATTCTATCGAGCACAGCTTTCATTGGAGCGGTGCAAAACCATGTAAATATTGGTGTTGCAAAAACAATGCAATCAGATGATAATAACGATTCGTATATGCCATCCATATCATCTTTAATTGAACATCCTGCAACGTCATTAACTTTCTGACAAGCTCTGCAATCAATACATCCCTTAATACTCTTGTCATATAAAGTAATATAATCAACTTCTACATTTTCATTTTTAAGTTGATCAACAAAAGGCTTCACAATTGTTGCAGTATTACCGCTTTGCAGCGGACTCCCCATTAACACACTAACTTTCATTTCATTCTCCTGTCTTTTCCTTAGATTATGTTATAAAAAATACTACTTTTGCACAATAACATTCCACTTAGTATATGGGAATGGATTAATTGAGTAATGGATATTGTCTTCTATATAAGTAGTAGAAATATCTACAAGACTAACAATTTTCCATTTTTTAAATAAGTCCCTTATTCCATCTTCATCAAAATAGTGATGAGGAACTCCTGCTTCAGGTCCATCATCCCTAACAAAAGTGTTTTTCTCAACTTCTGTTCCCCTGAGGTCTGCTTTACCTGCTTTTGTAGAAAGCAATGAGACCATGAACAGACCATCAACACAAAGGTTGTCATATACATTGTCTACAGCTTTATTGATATTACTAATGGTATTATGGTGTAGAGCATCCCAAGAAATAGCACCATGAAAATTCAAACCTGTAAATGGATTATCAGTCATATCTGCTACCTTAAGAGTTGCCATTAATCCATTGCTTTCAAGCCATTTTTGAGTGTAATTGATTCCATTCTCAGAAATATCACTGCCGTATGCATTATGCCCCATTTGTGATATGAGTACAGTATGCCTTCCAGCACCACAGCAAAAATCACATATTGTTAATGGCCTATCAGGAAATATGCCTTCAAGAACTTTTATAAACTTATAGACTTCTGGCTGCGGTAAGGCTGCTATAAATTTCTCATTAAGAAACAATTCATTCCATGTTGCCATTAAATGAACCTCCATTCTCCAATAGAAGAATCAAATTAGTATGTAGAGTATCAATATGACGTATAATATATTTTAACGTGCAATATAATTTAATATATCACAATTGCTGTTATAATTTCTAGAATTTATCTATATGTAATGCGTTTTTAATACGAGAGTTTGATTCAACTCAGAGGTGAATTAATTCAAAAACTGGGTTATTGTGAGATCATAGAGCTTAATATAAACTGACTTTAAGGGATATCCTATTACAAAATATAGGAGGAGAAAATGAGTACAATAAAATTGGCAATCGCTACATTAAGAAAGAATAAAGGTGTAACTCAAAGTGAATTAGCTGAGTATTTAGGCGTAACATTTCAATCGGTAAGCAAATGGGAGAATGGTGCGACTTTTCCAGACATTCAACTGCTTCCGAAAATTGCAGAATTCTTTGAGGTTAGTGTTGATGAAGTCTTAGGTGTTACCCAAGCTTTCAATAATAACTATGAACCTAGAAAAACCAGCTCAAATGAGCATTGGAGCCGGAAAATTGAGTATCTGAAACAAACAAGACTGGATTTCTGGAATGATGATTATTTGGAGTTTTTAGTATCAAAAGTCTGGAATATCGATCATCCCGTTAAAGTGGTGGACTATGGTTGCGGTTATGGATTTTTAGGCATGAAATTATTGCCGCTATTACCAGCGGGGAGTACATATACAGGTGTTGATATTTCAGAAGGTCTAATCGAAGAAGCCAACCTCATATTTAGTGACAGCGAATATCAAGTTGAATTTATCCGAAGTGATATTCGTGATTTTAACGCCTCCCAGAAGTATGACATAGCAATTTGTCAGGCTGTTTTAAGGCATGTACAAACACCGAAAGAGTTTTTAAATAGAATGACTGACTCTGTTGTTGAAAACGGATTGGTCATCTGTATTGAAGTGAATCGGGCATTCGAAGTCGCCGGCATGTTAGTCGAAGGATATGCTTATGAACCATGGAGAGAAATTGATCAATTATCGAAATTATGGAATGTTGAACTGGAGAATGAAGGCAGAGATCATTCAATAGGATTGAAAATTCCCAGTTATATGAAGAAAATTGGATTAAAGAACATTGATGTTCGGATCAATGATAAAACAAGCTTTATAAACCCATCAGACGAACTCAGTAAGTATAAAGAATCTATGGAGAGTCTAAGAATTGCAAAGGGTTGGAATGATCCAGAATCATCAAGTAGAGAAGCAACCACTGAGTTGTTCAAAAACAGAGGACTTACAAAAAATGATGCTGATGTTTTCATGGCTTCAAATAGAATGCTTAGAGATTATGTTGAACAACATGAGGACTCAATCTCAATTATCCGAACACTAGGCATGGTTATTTCTTATGGTTATAAATAAAACATAATGATAGAACCTGTATATTTGGCTTATTATTATGCCAAACATGCAGGTTCTTTTCTAATGAGTCAGTTTGCTCATCTGGGGTATTTAATAAACGTAGATCGTGCAAATGTTTTTTGGAGAGTTACCTTCTTAGTTCGGGGTGTGTGACTATGAAAATAAAGACATTGGTAGCAATATTACTGGTTATATTATTAATGATTTTAGTTTCTAGTGTTACTTTTGCAGATGAATTCGAATATGATTTTGAAAACTTATTTAAAAATCATGGTATGGTTCGGTTGATCATAGATGTAGACACTGGATCTATTGTGTATGCGAATCATGCCGCTGTTGATTTCTATGGCTATACTGAGAAACAACTACTAAATATGAAAATACAAGATATAAATACTCTAAGTACCGCTCAAGTTCAAGAGGAAAGAGAAGCAGCATATAGTGAAAAAAGAAATTATTTTATCTTTAAACATCTGCTGTCAAACGGTGAAATTAGGATTGTAGAAGTTCATTCGTATCCAATAGGTGATCAAGAACAGAACCTGCTCTTTTCGGTAATCATTGACATCACAAATCAAGTAGAACTCGAAGAATCACTTGAACTATCAAGTCGGAAAAACCTGTATCTGACTTGGAGTGTTTTTCTTATGTTCTGCGTTATCATTGGGTTAATGTCCGTTAGTAGAGAAAAATATAAGAAGAAGGCATTGCTTGATCCTTTAACTAAAGCTTATTCAAGACAGTATCTTGATATATTATTAGAGAAAAATAAAACAGATCGGCGACAGCACTTAAAAAGCTGTTCTTTGGTTGAGATCGACTTAGATAGATTTAAAACGATCAATGATGAGTACGGACATATTGTAGGGGATAAAGTGCTCATAAAAGTTGTAGAAGTGTTTAAAGAAACGATAAGAGAGGAAGACTATATTATTAGATATGGTGGCGACGAGTTCTTGATTATACTGCAAGACTGTTTGGAAAACGCAGCGATTGGTATATTGGACAGAGTATCGGACAAATTGAAAAATACAGATGAGTTTGATTTCGCAATCGAATTCTCTTATGGAATACAAGAAATTAAGTGTAAAAAAGATTTGTATGAAGCTATAAAATTAGCTGACGAGAAAATGTATATAGCGAAAAAAGGAAAGATATAATTTCATTGTTTAAGGAGAATCACATCTAAAGCAGATGTGATTTTTTTATTCTGAAAACTCATGGTAGACTAAAAGTAGAAGAAAATTCAAAACGACAAAACAAAATACATCATATGCAGTAGAATCTTATTGTGGAGGTGCATAGATGAATTATATAGGAAGTATGCAAAGGGCATTAGATTTTGTTGATGATAATATAAAGAGTGAGATCAATACAATGGATGTATCAAAGCAAGCTTATATGTCTCATTCATACTTTTCAAAGGTGTTTCGAATTATGACGGGATACTCTGTGAAAGAGTATATTACTGTCTATAGGCTTCACCTTGCAACACAGGACTTATTAATGTCAGAGAAAAGAATCATCGATATTGCTCTAGAGTATGGTTATAACTCTCAGCAAACCTTCACAAAGGCTTTTTCAAAGTGTTTTGGAATACCACCAAAGGCATTTCGATTAACGAAAAATGACTATAAGCCTTTTAAGAAAATCACCTTAAGTCATGAAGGAGGCAAATTGATGGAAAGTTGTTTTGATAATGTAAAATATGTTATAAAAGAAGAGTTTTACACCATTGGTATCGAAGCAAGTGTAGACTATATTGGCACGGGTCATAGTCCAATTAAAGCGTTGTGGGAAAAATGGTTATCAGAAGAAATATACGAAACCATACCTAATGCAATTAATTTTCCAGAGACGCTTGGAATCACTGAAGAAACGAGGAAAGAAGAAGTTGCCTTGTACAATATATGTATGGAGGTTTCGAACTTAGACGAAATTCCAGATGGTCTGGTTGGTAAAGTGTATCCCAAAACCACATATGCAGTATTTCGAACAACTTTAAATAATATCAAGTCAGGTGAGTTCTGGAATCATTTCTATTATGAGTGGCTTCCGCAAAGTGGCTATGAGCAGCCTGGGAGCATACTGACCATTACCGGTAAGCAAATTACGAGCAAACCGCAAATAGAGATATATAGAAATTATGAATGCAGTATTGATGAAGAGATGGAAATTTATGCACCAATCATTATGTGAGTTGTGTATTAAACAACAATAATCAGACTATATCACAGCAGATGATATAGTCTTTTGTATTTCTATTTTTATTTTTTTAAAACTGTAATTACTTTTTAACTGGTTATACGAGTCTTCTGTTGCTACACTGGAATAGGGAGAAAATAACATAGATGAAAAATAAGAGGGGAAATAATGAAAAAAATTAAAGTGATATTTGTGATATTTTGCATCATCGTTATTGGAGTATTTTCATCAATTCCACCATTAATCATGGGTGACTTGGTAAATACACGTATGGATGTAGAAGTGTACGACCTTAATAAGTATGGTCTGGAAGCAGAGTCAATTACACTGACGACCGAAGATGACCTATCTATTGCAGCGTGGGAGGTTAAGACAGAAGAGCCGAAAGCGATTGTAATCCTGCTCTCTGGAATTCAGAACCCATCAGTTACGGCTTTTGGGGGATATTCGAAAATGTTAAAAGATAACGAGTACGCATCACTTCTCATCGAAATGAGAGCCCATGGAGACAGTGAAGGTGATCGGGTTAGTTTAGGAATGGAAGAGTATCTTGATGTGAAAGCAGGCATTGAGTATATAAAAAGCAGTGAGAGTTATAGTGGTGTGCCTATTGTTGTTTGGGGAACATCTATGGGAGCAACAACGGCCATTAATGCAGTGGGTCAAATACCAGAAATTGATGGACTGATAAGTTGTTCAGCGTACTCATCGTGGGCTGATGTGTTTTATGACACTCTGATCAATATGGGCGCGCCTCCGTTCATAGCAGCGATTGAAAAGCCCTTTGTAAATGTATATGTGGGTTCTAAGTATGGATTTGATAAATTGAAAATCAATCCATTGGATGAAATCGAAAAATTAAATGGAAGACCAGCCCTAATTGCACATTCTAAAGGGGACTCACAAGTGCCCTTTGCCAGCTTTGAACGATTAATAGATAAAGTAGGAGAAGAAAACGTGCAAGTGTTTACAAGAGATGGTGATGAACATTTTATTTGTTATGACGCGTATTTTGAAAATCCGATAGAAGATGTTGAGTTTTCTACGGCAATACTGACGTTTTTAGATGGTAGTTTTACAGGGAGGGAATCCCAATGATCATTTGGATCAATGGATCTTTTGGTAGCGGAAAAACAAGTGTTGCGCATGAATTGAACAAGATGATAGAGCAGTCATACTTATATGACCCTGAAGAAGTCGGGCAGTTTTTAATGAAAAATATGCCAAGGGAACTGCAAAAATCAGATTTTCAAGATCATCAGTTATGGAGAACCGTGAATTTCGATGTACTAAAATACATAGATCAAGAATATGATGGCACAATTATTGTTCCAATGACGCTCGTAAGTGAAGAATATTATAAAGCTATAGTGGCTAAGCTCAAGGAACGCGACATAGAAATTCGAATGTTCACTTTGTTGGCAAGCTATGAGACTTTGACTGAAAGATTAATCAAACGTGGAGAAATTGAAGGTGCGTGGGCATTTCAACAAGTTGAGAGATGCGTAGCGGGACTGAAGAACACGTTGTTTAGAGAGCATATAAAAACAGATGATATGAGCATACGAGAAGTGGCTGAACATATCGTAAAACAATGTATGGAGTAATCAATATTCATTAGATAAAGAAAGTGGAGGCTTTATTAATGGAGAAAAAATGGTTAAGTTGGGCCAAGGAGCTACAAGCAATTGCACAATGTGGTCTTGAGTATTCTACTGATAAGTTTGATATTGAGAGATTCGAACAAATACGTAATATGAGTGTCGAAATAATGAGTGAATACACCGATATAGACACAGCAAAAGTTAGATCTTTATTTGCAAATGAGCAGGGCTATCAGACTCCAAAAGTGGATGTACGCGCAGCTATTTTTAATGAGAACAAAATACTGCTTGTTAGAGAAGAGTCAGATAAAAAATGGTCCTTACCGGGTGGTTGGGCTGACATTGACCATAGTGTGTATGAAAATATTGTGAAAGAAACGAGAGAAGAAGCGGGAGCTGAAATCGCGCCCAAAAGAGTCATTGCAATTATGGACAGAAATAAACATGTTGATGACACATACCCATATTCAGTGTATAAAATATTTGTGGAATGTGATTATATCAGTGGTGAACATCAAGAAAACATAGAGACTTGCGAAAGTGGATTCTTCTCGTGTGACAGCTTACCAGAGTTATCAGAAACCAGAAACACAGTTAATCAAGTTCAAATGTGTTTTAGGGTTAGAGAAAAGAAAGTTCACGAAGTAATTTTTGACTAAGTGAGGCAGGAGAACAATATGTACGAATATAAATTTGTGAAAGTTTCAATTAAACAGCTGTTCCCATCAAGAAAAGCAGTAGATGCATCTACTGAAGAAATTAGAAAAATAATCATAGATCATGCCAAAGAAGGATGGCGGTTTGTTCAAGTGTATACGCCGATCGGTCAGCGAATGATCACTGGAAACAACTATGAGGTTATATTTGAAAAAGAGGCATAGTGTATAGAAATGGAAGGCATGAAACCGTGGAAAATATAAAAAAGCATTTTGAGGCTAGGAATATAGAATTTGAGCATTTCAAAACAAGAAATGAACTTATTGAAGCAATAAAGACAGAATTTGAAGCTTGTGGTTCAATTGGTATTGGAAATTCAAAAACACTAAAAGAGTTTAAAATATCAGAGCTTGCTGTTTCTATGGGAAAAACTGTTTATGATAAAACATTAGCTGAAACAACAGAAGAAATAAGAAAACTGAAAAAGCTGGCTTTAACATCAGAATGCTATATATCAAGTTGTAATGCCATAACGAAAGATGGAAAAATAATCAATATTGATCATAGTGGCAATAGAGTGGCAGCCATAACATATGGTCCAGATAGAGTGTTGCTTGTTGTTGGAGAAAATAAAATTGCAGAAAATGAGAGTGACGGCATCGTTAGAGCGCTCAAGGTTGCAACACCTTTAAATGCCAAAAGAGCAGGGATTGAGTCCGCTTGTAGTTTGGGTGAATCATGTAGTAATTGTGAGCAGTCTGTACGAGTGTGTAATTACATATCTGTAATTCTTGGTCAATATGAAAAGGGTCGAATGAAAGTATTTGTGATTAATGAGTCGCTTGGATTTTAATAGGAATCAATAGAAAACCTCGTTATCAAATGATAACGAGGTTTTCTATTGATTCTATACAATTAAAGGTTGGAGTTATTCAATTGAGTCGATGTGTAAACATAATGCAACGTGTAAACAATAGTTTGCACTGTCGGCTGAACCGATTGCAATTAAAAGGATGGGGAAGTATTAAAATCACATGAATTTGTACGTGTAACAAATAGTTGACAGTATATAGGGATGAAAATTCTAAGTGAAAGTCGCCATTTCCAACAGAATTGGCGTTTTTTTTATGTGGCATGTTAATTGCATATATTAGATGTGTCTAGACATTGTTGTAATAATTTGAGTACAAAGAGAGGGGTGGTTTTTATGAACTTCATCGGAAACGCATGGTCACTTGTTCCGTCGTTAATCGTTTTAGGATTGGCAATCAAATCAAAGCGTCTTTTAGAATCCATTTTAGTAGGATCGATCGTTGCGTTCATTATGCTTGATGGGGTTATGTTCTGGGATGGGTGGATTGGAGCTCTATTCACGCAATTGGAACACGACTCGGTTATCTGGGTTGCCCTAACGACATTTTTGCTGGGAGCTATCATTAACTTGGTCCAGAAGTCAGGTGGTTCAAAGTCGTTTACTCGACTGGCACTTAAGTATTCCAAAACAGAAAAACACAGTTTGTTAGCTACGATTATTCTTGGCCTGATTGTTTTTGTAGATGATTATTTGAATGCACTTTCGGTCAGTAGTGCGATGAAAGAAGTAACGGATAAGTTCAATGTGCCACGTGAGATGTTGGGTTATACTGTCTCGGCTGTCGGTGCACCGGTTTCGATTCTCGTACCATTTTCATCATGGGGTGCGTATATGATTGGTTTGCTGGGCCTGCTTGGTTATGAATATGCAGGTAGTGCTATTGCAACCTATGTGAAAGCTATTCCATACATGGTATATGGCTATGTTGCTATAGCAGTGGCTTTATTGGTTGCTCTCGGTGTCATTCCAAAGCTTGGCGGAATGAAAGCTGCATTTAAACGAGCTGAAAGCGGACAAGTACATCCGGAAAGAATTTTAGAGCGCTCCGATGAAGATGATATGGGCAAAGAACCGAAAATAATCAACTTTATTCTTCCAATTTCGGGCTTGGTCCTGGGCACAATATTTATTTATGGTGACCTTCTTTACGGTTTAATTGTTGGAATATTCGTGGCCATGATACTTTATACAATGAATGGCACGATGAAATATGAAGAGTGTCTGGAGGCGATGTTTGAAGGCGCGATGCATATGCTTGAAGTGTTTACGATCGTTTTGTTCTGCTACATATTCGTTGAAGCCAATACACGATTGGAATTGGCACCTTACGTGATCGATTCGGTTAAGCCGTACATGAGTGCAGCATTGCTGCCAGCCATTTCTTTTGCGGTGATAGGCATTCTGGCATTTATCACCGGCAGCTTTTGGGAACTAGCTGCTTTGGCATTTCCAATCATGTTGCCACTGGGCGATGCGATTGGTGCTGACCCGTATCTCGTTCTTGCGTCAGTCGTATGCGGTACGGTTTTCGGCAGTACAACGTGCTTCTATTCTGATACAAACTTACTTGTCTCAAAGGGATGTGAGATTGACATGATGCATATGGCACCTAAAATTTTGCCATATGGAATAATCGCCTTCTTTGTAAGTGTAGTCGGCTATCTTGGACTTGGATTTATAGTATAGAGTATGAGTCAACTTGAGTTTCCAGTATATCCAGCTTTGTAATTTACAGAAAGTTCTGTATACTTATTAGTGGAAAGTAAAGTTGACACTATAGATCGGAGGATGGATTGGTGGATATTCAAAGTGAACTGAAACTGATTATGGAAAATATAGAAGGCATGATGGTTATTGATATTAATGCAAATATCGTTTATATGGCTGATCATTTGGCGAAGCAAGCTGGTTTTCCAGATGGAGACGCTATAATTGGGCAGAATATCAGAGACATAATTCCAACAAATACAGCTTATAAGGCTTTAGAAACCGGCAAGAAAAAAATTGGTGAAGTCTACTTTGTTGAAGGGAAAACAGTTGTCAGCAACACCATACCGCTGTTTAAGAATGGAACATTAATTGGTGCCCTTGAGTATGACGTTTTCGAAAATGCGCAAATGTTGCACAACTTCCTTGATAAAATTGGTGAGCTTGCAAATGAACTGAGTTATTACAAGCAGGAAGTGCGACAGATTCGTGGAGCGAAATACTCTATAGAGAACATCATTGGTGAAAGTGAGAGTACTCGGCGGCTACGTGAGCAGATTCGTACTGCGGCGCATTCCAGTTCGACAGTACTAGTTCAAGGGGAAACGGGATGTGGGAAAGAATTGGTCGCACATTCGATTCATGGACTGAGTACGCGTGGCCTCACGAACTTTGTAAAGGTCAATTGCTCGGCAATACCGTCTGAGTTGATCGAGTCGGAGCTTTTCGGCTACGAGGGCGGCACGTTTACAGGTGCAATAAAGGGTGGCAAAAAGGGAAAAGTCGAATTGGCGAACGGCGGGACGTTGTTTCTTGATGAAGTAAATCAATTGCCGCTTCACGCTCAGCCAAAGTTGCTGCGTTTCCTACAAGAAAAGGAGATTTACCGAATTGGAGGCGATTACGCTGTACCGATTGATGTTCGTGTTATCGCGGCTTCGAACGAGGACCTGAAACAGTTGGTGAAAGAAGGTAAATTCAGAAAGGATCTCTACTATCGACTGAATGTCCTGCGGTTGAATGTTCAGCCGCTTCGAAAGCGTAAAGAAGACATTCCGTTGATTTCCAGGAGTGTCATTGATAATCTAAACATCACTATGGGTCGAGTCACAAATCCAATTACGAGCATTGATGATGACGTGTTAAAACTTTTAGCGGAATCGGACTGGCCAGGAAATGTTCGTGAACTGCAAAATATATTGGAACGAGCGATGAACAATACTCATAGTACTGGAAGTATACTGGAAGTCTCTGATTTTGGAACTTTCTTTCATGATAATGAAAAAGGAAAGATTGTTAACAACTTGAAGCAGCAATCTAGTTTTACCTTGAAAGAAATTAAGCAGATGGCAGAAAAAATGGCCATCGAGCGTGCGCTTGAATTTTGTGACGGAAACAAGAGCCAAGCTGCTGAGTTGCTGGGAATATCCCGACAAATGTTGCATAGGAAAATTAGTGAAGTGTAAAGACATAGAAAGAAGGTCACGACAATGGGAAGATTTTTAAATGTCGGCATTATTCAACAATCGATTTCAGAAGATACTGTAGATAATCTGCGATACATAGAAGAAAAAGTAGATTCCATGATGAATGGTGTTCATGCGCCAGAGCTTGTTGTTGGCGTAGAAGGTGGGATTGGTTACTTCACGCCTGAGATGATACCGGGACCGATCACCGATTTCTTGTGTGGAATTGCTAAGAAGCACGGTATCTATTTTGTCCCTGGTACTATGTATGAAGCAGCACCGGAGCTTGAGGACGGTATGTTTTATAATTCGGCACCCGTTATCAATCCACAAGGGGAGATCGTTGCAGTTTATCGCAAGATGGCACCGTGGCGACCTTCAGAAGCCAATACGGCACCAGGCAAAGATTATGTAGTATTTGACATACCAGAGAAAAACACAAAAGTTGGAGTTCAAATTTGCTACGACATGAATTTTCCAGAAATCTCAAGAAATCAGACTCTGATGGGTGCGGAAGTTCTATTGAAGCTTACCCAAGATCCAGAAGAGTTATATGCACTCAATAAGCCAGTGCACTTTGCTAGAGCGTTAGAAAACCAGGCATATTTTGTATCTACAAACACATGCGGGCGTTTTGGGAATTTCTCGTTGTATGGAAACTCATTGGTGGTCAACCCGGAAGGCAAGCTGCTCTGGGAAGCGGGAACGACCGAGGCCACGCATACAATCACGCTGGACCTGGATGTTGTCAAAAATGCCAGAGAATATGGAACGATCTTCATGGATCATTATCTGAAGCACTTGCGTCAATACGATTTTCCGATGCCGTTTTCCGGCAACAGGTCAGAAGCACCAGTATTCAAGAATTTGTCACCGGCACCGAGCAATCAAAAGGAATATGAAGAGAAGATGAAGGAAATTGGTGTTGGAAATATTGGGAGAAAGTCGGCTAAATTGGAGGACTTGAATCCTGATGCAGCTCAGAACCCTTTGCAGGAACGTTTGGAAGCTTACTTGGGCGATAAACTTGAAGTGACTAATTAAACGAACTTGCATAAATAAGGGGGGATAATAATGGGTGTACAATCAGCTCAGAAAGTATCTGTACTAACGAAAATTTCTTATGGCATAGGACAAATGGGAGATTCAATTCCATTTAACGTATTTTACATATACTTCTTGTTCTTCTTAACGGATGTTGCGGGTGTTAGCCCAGGCATCGCAGGCATGGTGTCACTCATTGCAGTTTTGTGGGACGCAATTACGGATCCTGTTATTGGATATCTATCAGATAATTCAAAGTCAAAATATGGTCGAAGAAGACCTCTTATGCTTATCGGATCAATACCTTTAGCCATTAGTTTGCTGCTGCTGTTTACATCGGTAGACTTCAACGAAACTTATAAAAACATATATTATATTGCCGTGTCTATGGTCTTTTGGACTTCGTATACAGCATATGTAATACCTTACTTCGCTCTTGGAGCTGAAATCACTCAAGATTTTAACGAAAGAAACAGCTTGAGGACTTATGCAAGTGTGTTTATGTATACTGCGGTTCTTATTGCTAGTGCGGCTCCAATGTGGATTGTTGGATCAGTAGGCGCAAGAGGCGGAACAGCTCAAATGGGTTGGACGGTCGTCGGTGGAGTATTTGGTGTTCTAACATTTATCGCGATATTTGCGTGCTGGCGTTCAACAAGAGGTCAAGAAATTATTGTGGTTCAAGAAACATCACAGGAGAAAGAAAATATCTTCAAGACTTACATGTCTACTTTGAAACTGAAGCCATATCGATATATTATTACATCGGTATTATTGCTTGCAGCAACGACTGCTATGGGAAGTACAGCTATCGTTTACTTAATGTCAAGTAATATGGGTTTGAATGAAGGTCAACAATCTCTATTCTGGATTGTAAACACGGCTTCAGCCATTGTTTGGCTTCCGCTGATTAATTACTCGGCTAACAAGTATGGAAAAAAAGCAACGTACATCACTTTTATCACATTCTCTGCAGTCATTATGGGCGTATTTATGATTACAGGATTCGGAAGCTTTACATCATTGATGGCTTATGCACTGATATTCTCCTTCGGAATGGCAACATTTTGGACACTAAGTTATTCTATGATGTATGACTGTTGCGAACTGGATGAATTTGTTTCAGGTCAACGGCGAGAAGGCGCAATCACTTCACTGACATCATTCTTCCAGAAGCTTGGCGCAGCGGGCGCTATGTGGTTTACAGGATTGATTTTAGAATCCACAGGTTATGTTGGAAGTGCTAGCGTTCAAACGGAATCTGCGTTGAAGGGCATTGTAATGGCATGTACAATTATTCCTGCTGGAGTTGCATTAGCGGGTGCGTTGATACTCATTAAGTATCCATTGAACGAAAAGCGATTCGAAGAGTTAAAAGAAGCGGTTGAGCTTAAAAAACTTGGGAAGGAATTTACGAATGAAGAAGTTAAATCGTATATTTCTTAAATGTTTATAAGATTGCATATTCTGATATTAAGTAAAGCTGTAAAAAGGGTGTGAGCGTATGGCAATGGTTGAGGCCTTGAAACATATGGATACAAGTCATGAAATATCACAGGACATTAAAATCTTGCTGGATGCGATCACAGAAGCTATTTTCATAGATGATGGCAGTGGAGAAACATTATGGATCAATACGGCGTGTGAGAACTTATATAAAATTGACCGGAGTGAGGTTCTGGGACAAAGTATTTACGAGCTTGAAAAGAGTGGCGTTTTTTCACCATCTGTTGCGCGTCAAGTATTAGAACGGCAATCAGAAGTGACTATCATGCACAATAACCGTCATGGGAAAAAGCTTTTGACAACGGGTACGCCAATTCATGATCAGCAGGGGAGTATAGTTCGCGTTGTGAGTACTTCACGAGACATAACAGAGCTTGTGAACCTGCAAGGAACATTGGAGAACGTTCAAAATGAGTTGGATGAATTAAAGGATCATCTCAGCAATTACGGTGGACTTGTTTTCCGATCAAAAGGCATGTATCAAGTGACTCAACTGGCCAAACGCTTATCAAAAATTGATTCCACGGTACTGGTCACAGGGGAATCTGGTGTTGGGAAAGGAGTTATCGCTAAATATATTCATGAGTCTGGTCATAGAAAGGACAAGCCTTTTATCAAAATCAATTGCGGAGCCATACCGGAAGCACTTTTGGAATCGGAGTTGTTTGGGCATGAGGAAGGCGCTTTCACAGGATCGAAAAAAATGGGAAAAATAGGATTGTTTGAATTAGGGAATCATGGAACTGTATTTTTAGATGAAATTGGCGAGTTGCCGATGCACTTGCAAGTGAAAATTCTGCAGGTAATTCAAGACAAGGAAATTATGCGCGTCGGCGGACTGAAAATAGTGCCGATAAACGTTCGGATTGTCGCGGCAACCAACAAGGATCTTGAGAAAATGGTCTTAGAGAAAACATTTAGAAAAGATCTCTACTATCGTCTGAATGTCGTACCGATCAACATTCCACCTCTAAAAGTGAGAAAAGAGGACATTGCTCCCTTAGCAAAACTATTCCTGAAGGTCTACAATGAGAAGTTTAATGATGAGAAAAGAATACATCAGCGAACGATTGATGTTTTAACCACCTATGCATGGCCAGGCAACGTTCGTGAGCTTGAAAACATTGTTGAACGACTGGTGATCACGGCGGATAATCAATGGATTGGTCCTGAGGATCTTCCGAGTTATATCTTAAAGGAAGAGCCCGAGGAAAAAGTGACTTACGAAGTATCCTTGGTTGAAGCTGTTGATCAAGTCGAACGACAGATGATTCAGCTTGCGATCAACAGGTATAAGACGACAAGAAAAGCGGCTGAAGCTCTGAAGGTAAGTCAACCTACGATCGTTAGAAAGATGATGAAGTATAAGCTTTCAGCAGGCGATTAGATAAATTCTGACAGTCTAAGCAGTTTCGCACCTAGCGTGCTTACTTTAGTTATTTTCGTCGTTTTTTTCTGCTTTTTCTACAAACTGAAACCTCGTTATCAAATGATAACGAGGTTTTTCTATATCAGGAAAGTTATATGCTATCGCAATTTATGATATTATAATTTTAGTTGAAGTAGAAGGCAAGGAGTGCATATAAGCTATGTTGAAGATAGGCATAATTGGATCAGAAGATACTGTCGACAAAATTTTAGAGCTTTCTGATGAATTTAAAAATCAAGTTGAATTTGTATCACTAAAATATAAAGATAAATCTGAAACACTAAGTTTGGTTCATGAGGGCCAAGCTCATTCAGATGTTATGTTGTATTCAGGCCAAGCACCATACATGATGGCTTATCATGCTGGTGTTATTGAGAAACCATCGCTTTATATTCCAAGGTCAGGAACCAGTCTTTATAAGGCGTTATGGGCTATTAATAAAGACAATATCAAGCTGAATGGGATTAGTACAGAGGCTTTACCTGAAAAAGAGATTATTGAAACATTGAATGAACTGGACGTGACTTTAGACAGGGTTTATTTTAATGACATCAATTTTGCACGTGATCTTTCCTATGTCGAACTTTCCGATTTTCACTATAATCTTTGGAAGGATGGAAAGATAGATGTGGCCCTTACTGGATTCACGAAAGTTTTTCAAATCTTGAAAGAAAGAGGCATGCCGGCCTACAAACTATATCCAACAATACATTTAATCAGAGAGTATATTAATAAGGCCATTTTGTTGGGGAAAGTAAACAGCATTCAAAAAACGCAGACTGCGGTTCAAGTTATAAGACTGCGTTCACGCAAAGAGCAGAAGTCCAACAATTATGATTTTGATATGATTAAGAATAAATTGGAAAGCACACTGATCAAGTATACGAGAGACAATTTGGGATCATTGTTCCCGTCGGGGAAAGATGAATATCTCATATTTACGAATAGAGGTTCAATAGAGCAAACCTACAATTTCTTTGATTTCAAGAATGAATGGGATCGTGAAGACACGCTTAATACAATTTTATCATCAGGTATCGGATATGGTGACAACGTCCATGAAGCTGAACTCAATTCTCGAGTGGCCCTTGAGCATTCTTTGGGAAAAGATTTTGACTGTACATATTTGATGGATGAATCAGGAAATATAACAGGTCCTTTTTCAGATGAAAAAAGTGAAGTATTAACCTATGACGTTTCAGCAGGTAAGGACGAAAAAATTAGAGGTATCGCTGAAAAGACATCTTTAAGTCCAGCCTATATATCTAAGATTCAAAACTTGATTTCTAAGTTAAACAGAGATGAACTCGATGCCACTGTGGTGTCCAGTTATTTAGGAATTAGTGATCGAAGTGCGAGGCGAATTCTTGGTGCTTTGGTTGAATCCGGTTTTGGAGAAGTGATGCATTCTGAGAGTAAAGCCAAAACAGGTCGACCGAGAAAAATTTATAAAATTAGACTATGATGAGTGTATTTATAGAACGGAGCGTTGCAAATGACTTTTGAAGTAAGTCATTCGCAACGCTCCGTTTTTATGTTTTAGGAGTAATGGATAATGTTCTTTTGTTAATCTACTGGGTAACTATATATTAGTGGACTATGGATAACTGGGTTATTGAAATGATTGAATAGGATTGGAGGCGTAACTGTGAGTGGCAAGAGAAAGGCAATGTTTGGGATTAGAGGTAAGACAATTCTGGTGTTCGTGCTCATCATATTCATTTCCTTGGCGGTTGTGGGTGTGAATGCCTATTTTTCTTCTGAGAAAATCATCAAGAGCAACTTGGTGAGCAACTCTCAGGATCTAAACAAGGAGATCGGCAATGAACTGGCCTTCTATTTGGATAAGTATGAGCTCGTGGCAAGCTATCTGGCTGCTGATGCCAATGTGAAAAATGTGAACGAACCAACAGATAAAAAGTGGATGCTCAATGTGTTCAATGGTTTTATCGCACAGGATGAAGAGATCTTGTATGCCTATGTCGGTTCGAAGAACGGTGACATGTATATTATGCCAGAATCAGATCTACCGGAGGATTATGATCCGAGGACGAGACCGTGGTACACTGCGGCAGTGGAATCCGATGAACTCTTCTGGACAAAGCCATATCCTGACGCAACCACTGGAGAAGTTGTTGTATCCGTTGCAAAACCAGTATATGACAACGATGGGCAATTCCAAGGCGTCGTTGCGGTAGACATCAGTCTGGATGTGTTGACATCGAAACTGAATGCTATTCAAATCGGAAAGGCCGGGACTGTCTATATGACGGATTCGGATGGCAATATCATCATCCATCCCGATGACTCATTGATAGGTAAGCCGATGCCTGTTCCGGAAATTGAAAAGGCCATGGCTGAGCAAGAGGGTGGTCTTGTAAACTATTCCTATAATGGAGAAGAAAAATTCACAACTTTCGAGACGATTGAAGGCGTGAATTGGAAAGTGGGTTCCGCATTTTCAATGAAAGAAGAGATTAGTGATGACTCTAGAAAGGTGAGCAACAGCATCCTTACTGTGGGCACTGTTGCGCTTATTATAGCCATAGTAGCATCCTTCTTCTACGCCCGCTACATCACGGGAAATATCAATATGGTTTTGGGTAGTCTCTCTAGCATGAAGGAAGGGGATTTAACAGCCAAACTGAATGTTAAAGCAAAGGATGAGTTTGGAGTATTGGGTGGATACTTCAATGAGACAACCAACAGCCTTTCAGGTTTGGTCAAGGATATCAAGGATGCGACAGTTCAGCTCACTGAGTCCTCCGAGACTCTGGCGGCTACGGCAGAAGAGACCAGTGCAACATCGGATGAAGTCGCAAGAGCCGTAGAAGACATTGCTAAGGGTGCTGGAGACCAGTCCGAAGACGCCGAGAAGGGCGCGGTTTTAGCTCAGAACTTGGCGAAGAAATTTGTAACACTGAATGAGCATATTGATGAGATGTTAGAAAGCGCCAACCTGGTTGTAGATGCCAACGTGAAAGGCACAGAGACACTCGGTGGACTGCGTAGTAAGACAAATGACAGTGTTGAAGCCAATGCGAGAATCGAAGGCGTTATCAATGAGCTTAATGAAAAAACCAAGGATATCGGTGGTATCTTGGACGCAATCTCGTCCATTTCTGAACAGACCAACCTTCTAGCCCTTAATGCATCCATCGAAGCGGCAAGAGCTGGAGAGCATGGCAGAGGTTTTGCCGTGGTGGCTGAGGAAATTAGAAAGCTTGCTGAGGAATCATCTCAGGCTGCTGATGAGGTTCGTGAGATCGTTACAAAGATCCAGATCGATAGCGAGAAGACAGTTACGAGCATGAGTGAAGTCAAGGTCATTTCAAGCACTCAGAATGTAGCGGTTCAGGAAGTGAATAACTCATTCGAGGTCATTTCAAATTCAATTTCAGCTATTGCTGAGCAGATTGACGCCATTAGTGAGTTTATGGTGAATCTTAATGCAGATAAGGACAGTATTACAGAGGCTATTGTAAATATCTCTGCAGTATCTGAGGAGACTGCGGCCTCATCGCAACAGGTAACCGCGTCCATGCAACAGCAGGCACAAGCGGTCGATGATGTGGCTAGGGCAGCTGAACAGCTTAACGATATCACTTCCAGATTGAACATAGAAATAGCGAAGTTCAAAGTTTAATTCTAGAGACACACTGCCGTGATACAGGCAGTGTGTTTTTTTGTTGAAAGGTAATGTGGGTGATATGTCAACTAAAATCATAACCCTGCCTCATTGTATATTTGAGTTGCTAGATATAACAAAAGTATAGATAATAGGCGAGCTCTTTGGAGCTCGCCTATTATCTATATATGAAAAAATGAGCCCTGGATGTATGAATTATCAGAAAAATGAAATATTTCTATAAAATTTTAAAATTGTGGAACTGTTGTAAATAAAAGCTTTAGACGGTATGAGCGATCCTGTTGACGTTGTAAAATCATAAAAATATATGATTTTAAGATGAAAAACCAATAAAGATATAGTACAATGATATCAGGTGCTGCCGAAACATGTCCAAAACTCCTGCAGGAAAATGGACATATCGTATTTTTTAATAAGGGGGAATTAAATTGCAAAATGCCAATAAGAAAAAAACGAATAATGAACAGCAAAACGTGAAAGCAGAAAAGAAATCCTTTCTGTATAGGTTTCTTGAAAAGGTAGAGGTTGCCGGTAATAAACTGCCACATCCATTTATTCTATTTGTAGGACTCGTTGGTCTTGTAATGGTATTCTCATTCATATTCGCAAAGTTGGGTGTATCAGCAACTCATCCAGTTAAAAATGAAGTTGTTAATGTTAGAAACTTGCTGAGTAGAGAAGGTTTCTCATATATCATTTTGAATTTACTCAAGAACTTTACTGGATTTAGACCACTCGGACTCGTACTATCAATGATGATCGGTATTGGCCTCGCAGAAAAAGCAGGCCTCATGAGTTCATTTATGAGAAAGTTCATATTGGGTGCGCCTGAAAAGTTACTTATTATGGCCGTATTTTTAATTGGTATCTGTGGAAATGTTGCATCAGATGCAGCGGTTATTATTGTTCCGCCTTTGGCAGGAGCTGTTTTCTACGGTGCTAAGAAAAATCCATTGGTTGGAGTAGCGGCTGGTTATGCAGCAGCCTGTGCTGGCTTTACAGCCAACTTGGTTATTGCAGGTACCGATGCACTTTTAGCGGGTGTTACTGAAGAAGCTGCACATATTATTGATGCCAGTATTACAGTTTCACCACTTGTGAACTATTACTTCATGTTTGCATCAACAATTGTTTTAACAGTAGTCGGAGCTTGGATCACTAAAAATGTTGTTGAGAAGCAGGCCGGGGAATACATCCCTGAAGGTGATTTGGTTGTAGACACAGATAGTTATCAGCTTACTGAAGAAGAAAACAAAGGCTTAAGAAGCGCTGGTATTACTTCTTTAGTATATTGGGGATCAATTATTGCTCTTATGATACCAAGCAACTCAGTTCTAAGAGGTGCTGACGGTGGTATTGCAAACGGTTTATTCATAAAAGGAATTATACCTTTCATCTTGTTCTGGTTCATCGCTGTAGGTATTGCATACGGTAAGAAAGCTGGTACGATTAAAGAAGCGGCAGATGTTCCAAAATTGATGGCAAAAGCAATGGAAGAAATGGCGTCATATATTATCTTTGTGTTCGTTATCGCACAGTTTGTAAGCTTCTTCAACTGGACAAATCTTGGCCTTATTTTGGCCGTGAAGATGGGGGATCTGCTGAAAATTTCTGGTTTCACAGGATTCCCAATGGTTATAGGTGTTGTGCTTGTAACGATGTTCATTAACCTGTTCTTAGGCAGTGGATCAGCAAAATGGGCGCTCTTGTCACCTGTATTTGTTCCGATGTTTATGATGCTGGATTATTCTCCGGAATTCGCACAGCTTGCTTACAGAATTGGAGACTCGACAACAAATGCGATCTCTCCTTTGTTCCCGTATATTGCGATTGTTCTTGGTTTTATGCAGAAGTATAAGAAAGATGCTGGACTTGGAACGCTCTTCGCAATGATGATGCCTTATACATTTGGATTTGGACTGGTTTGGATCGTTCAACTTGCGATTTGGTTCTATTTCAAAATTCCAATGGGACCAGGCGCCAGTATATTTATGTAGTAAGATTTAAGTAGAGAAATTTAAGCTGATGGAGGTTATCAGCTCACGAGTAGTCGTGGGGATAACTTCCACGGCTTTTATAAAATTAAGTGAAGCAAGTATATGAAGGAGTGGCACTCATGAATAGAAGAGCATCAGCATATATTGAAGGTATAAGGCACCAGATCATAAATTATCGCAGAGATTTTCATAAACATCCAGAGGTGGGTTGGACAGAATTCAGAACGGCATCAATAATCGCTAGACGTTTGACTGAGCTTGGCTTTGATGTAAAACTTGGTCAGGATGTGGTGAGTGATAAAGATCGAATGGGATTGCCTACTGAAGAAGAACTGGACTACCATTTCACGAGGGCCATAGAACAGGGTGCTGATGAAGAATTTATTAGGCCGTTAAAAGGTGGATATACGGGTGTCGTAGGTACTTTAAATTTGGGTGAAGGACCTGTTGTGGCTTTAAGATTTGATATTGATGCTTTAAAAGTCAATGAATCAAATTTGGATGAGCATTTCCCTTCAAGAATCGGATTCTCATCGTTAAATGAAGGCATTATGCACTCATGCGCACACGATTGTCATGCAGCCATAGGTCTTGGTGTTGCTGAAGCACTCGCAAATTTTAAGGATGAAATTGCAAATGCAGGTGTTATAAAGCTCATATTCCAACCCGCAGAAGAGGGTGTGAGAGGTGCAAAAAGTATGGTCGGTGCAGGTGTTCTTGATGACGTTGATTACGTGATTGGCGGACACATGATGGCTATGAAATCTGGACAGCTTGTATGTGGTGCCAATGGATTCATGGCGACGACGAAACTCGACGTCACTTTTAAAGGATTGTCTGCCCACGCTGGCGGCGCACCGAATGAAGGCAAAAATTCAATGCTTGCAGCATGTACAGCGGTTCTCAATGTCAATTCAATTCCAAGACATGCAGAAGGTGCAAGTCGAATAAACGTAGGTAAACTTGATTCTGGAACAGACAGAAATGTAATAGCCGAAGACAGTTTTATGAAGATGGAGATCAGGGGCGAAACAAACAAAATAAATCAATATGCAGAAGAGTATGTTCATAGAATTATTGAAAGCTCAGCTAAAATGCACGATGTTGATTATAAAATTGATTATATGGGTGCAGCCCCAAGCGGACGCTGTAGTGAAAATCTGATTCAAAGAGTTAAAAAAGTCGGTGAAGAGTTAGGCTGTTTTAATGAAGTGATCGAGTCGTCAAATGCAGCAGCAGGCAGTGAAGACTTTATATATATGATGAATAAGGTTCAGGAAAATAACGGTGAAGGCGTCTACTTCATGGTGGGATCAAATAAAGTATCAGGTCACCATACGTCTTTGTTTGATATAGATGAATCGGATTTGATCAAAGCGGTTAGGCTGTATGTGTCATTAACATTTGACCTTATTGGAGTGAATACAAATGGATAAAAAAAGAATCATACAGATGATAGATGAAAAGAGTGAGACTTACATTGATTTAAGTACAAAACTTTGGGGACTTGCCGAAACGAGATTTGAAGAAACGAAATCTGCAGAGTTATTTGAACAGATCTTGCGAGATGAAGAATTTAATGTGGAAACGGGAATTGCAGGGATTCCAACAGCTTTCGTAGGGAGCTATGGAAACGGAGAACCTGTAATATCAGTATTGGCTGAATATGACGCTTTATCAGGCTTAAGCCAAAAGGCGGGGATGTGCAAAAGAGATCCCGTAGAAGATGGCGGAAACGGACATGGGTGCGGTCATCATTTACTGGGCGCCGGCTCTTTAGCTGCTGCAGTGACAATTAAAGACATAATGAAAGAGAAGAACTTAGAGGGAACAATTCGACTGTACGGTTGTCCAGGTGAAGAAGGTGGCTCTGGTAAAGCATATATGGCTAGAGCAGGTGTATTTGAAGATGTAGACATAGCTTTATGTTGGCACCCATTTGCTCAAAATGCAGTATGGTCAGTGTCTTCACTGGCGAATTATCAGGTCTATTACAAATTCCATGGTAAAAGCTCTCATGCAGCAGCATCGCCGCATTTAGGAAGAAGCGCACTGGATGCTGTTGAACTCATGAATGTAGGTGTTAATTACCTGCGAGAGCATGTAGTTCCTGAAGCTCGGTTCCACTATGCGGTTACGAATTCTGGGGGAATATCTCCAAATGTCGTACAACCTGAAGCTGAAGTGTTATATCTTATTCGAGCACCAAAAATCGCACAAGTTCAAGAAATATATGAGCGGATTTGCGAGGTTGCAAAAGGTGCAGCGTTAATGACTCAAACCACGTGTGAGGTTGTGTTTGACAAGGCATGCTCAAATTTAGTATTAAACAATACACTGGAAGAATTGCTGCGCGACAATTTTAAAATTGTAGGCCCAACTGCATTTGATAATGATGATATTGTATATGCAAATAGAATTAGAGAGTCGTTACAGCCGTCCGATATAGCCGCAGAAATGAATATGGTGCAGATGTTTTCTAAGAGGGCGGGAAAAGAAATCGTCCAGACAATGAAAGAGGAAACCTTATCAAATATCGTTCTCCCGTATGAGCATTTCACAGGGATTTTACCAGGTTCAACGGATGTTGGAGATGTCAGCTGGAATGTTCCAACAGCACAAATTTTGGCTTCTTGTTTTGCACTCGGAACCCCTGCGCATTCATGGCAGATGGTGGATCAAGGTATTTCGAATTATGCTCACAACGGTATGTTGACTGCAGGAAAGGTTCTCGCAATGACTGCTTTAGACGCATTAATGAACCCTTCAATTATTGAAACTGCGAAAAATGAATTGAAAGAAAAATTGGACGGCGAAATTTATGTGAGTCCAATACCAAATGATGTTATGCCGAAAGTATCTAGATAGAATAAGTAAACCCCACTGACAAAATCACAGTCAGTGGGGTTTTGTGTAAATTTTGGTTATATAGTGGCCAATAGCGTACTGGGTATGATACGATTTTACTATTCAGTCAAGTGATTAAGTTAAGAGCTACACCAGATGAAGAGGGCAGCCATATGAAACCAGTAAAGTCATTTAACGAAACAATAAATCATTCATACAACATAACTCAAAGGCATGCCGAATGGGCTGAGTATCGTGAGAAAGTCACTGCATTTATTTCATCAACCAACTTAGACAATAAGGATGTTTTAATAGTGGGTGCAGGTAATCTCAATGATATTAATTTGAATCAGTTTAGAAAGGTTTCTAAGAGCATAAGTTTGTTAGATGTGGACACCAAAGCTGTGACAACGGGACTTAAAAGACAAAAGTTAGACCCAGCTGAGTATACACTCCTTGAACTGGATCTAACTGGACTTGACCAAGAGTATGAAATTGATTCAAAAAATGTGAAATCTGCGAATTCTTTTTTTGATGCGTTTACAGATGCACTGAATCATGGAACGTTAAAATCTTTTGTGGAGGACTATGAAAATCATCAGTTAAGCTATAACCTTCCAAAATATGATGTCATCGTTATTCTCCCCATATATACACAAATACTGCTTCACCAATTGATGAATCAGGCCCATCAGACATTGGGCCGTGTAGATCAACAAACTGCACAAATGATCATGGAACTCTCTGGTGGATTGCTCTCTAAGATCAACAATGAATTGCTTGGTTGCCTAGCTAAGCAAGGTATTATAGTCGCTTTATCTGATGTTCTTGAGTACAGTCAGGATTCTGCAGAGTATACAAAACTCAGTACTATTATTGCAGATCGTGTTCAAGCAACAGCCTTTTATGAGACTTATTTAGATCGTTATGGTTACTCATTGGGGGCATATGGTCTTTATGATTTGGCGTCAAAATGTGAGGTGGAGCTGGAACAGTTTATGTTATGGAATTTTGATATAAACAGGAGAATGCTTGTAAAGTGTATTAAAGGCATGGTTATGTAGGTTTTTACTTCAATAGAATAGTATTTATACATGATAAAACGTCTTATTTTGAAGGCGTTTTTTTGTGTGTAATCAAGACAAAAAAACAATCGTTTCAATATGAATGAAGTGAAAATTAATACTATTTGGGTATAAAAACAACACGAATGTGAAAAATGATAACTCACGATCCAGTGTAAAGAGGGTGAAAATAATGAAATTAGCAAAAGGAATAATTATTTGTCTTATCTTAGCACTGTTCATGGGAGGTAGTTTTGCTGAACCAATTGATGATGACTTGAAAAACGATGAAGGTTATGATTTGAAACTGAGTGAAGAGGAACAACGATGGCTTCAGGCTCACCCTGTTATAAGGGTGGGATCCGATCCGAGTTGGGATCCTGTTGAGTTCCAAGATAACCATGGTGAATACGTAGGTATATCACAAGACTTTCTCGAGATTATGGAAGAATCACTAGATGTTCAGTTTGAAATAGCCAAGGATCTGTCTTGGGCTGAAATTATACGAAGAGTTGAAAATAAAGAAATAGATATGTTATCCGCAGCAATTCAAACACCGTCGAGAGAAGAATATCTAGAATTCACACAACCATATATGAATCTATTTACTGTTATATTTACTCGGGAATCAAGTTCATTTATAACAGATTTGAACGATTTGAAGCAGAAGCAAGTTGCAACTGTTAAAGGGTATGCAATTGCTGAATTCCTAAAACGGGATTTTCCAGATCTGACTCTATTAGAGGTAGTGAATGTAGATGAAGGTCTAAAATTCCTGAGTGAAGGGCGCATCGATGCGTATGTAGATACATTGCTGACGACTTCCCATATTATTGAACATAAAGGATACTCCAATATTAAAGTGGCAGGAAGTACACCTTACAATTCCGAAATACACATGGCGGTCAGAGAAGACTGGACGTTGTTTCAAGGGATACTCGACAAAGCCATTAATGCTATGAGCGAAGAACAACGAAATGGAATATTTAGAAAATGGCGTTCGCTTCAAATCGATGAGAGATACGATTATAACGTTTTACTGGAAACTCTCACGCCTATATTCCTGATTATAATAATCTTAATAGCTTGGGCATTTCAGTTGAAAAGAGAGCTTGGAAAACGTAGACGTATTGAAATAGAACTTTCATACGCAAAGGAAGTTGCTGAACAAGCGAATTCAGCAAAAAGCTTATTTTTGGCACATATGTCGCACGAAATACGCACTCCTTTGAACGCTGTGTTGGGATATGCTCAAATTCTACAACGGGATAATGATCTAACAGATGATCACTTAGAACGAGTTAACCGTATTAATAGAAGTGGTCAGCATCTTCTTAGTCTTATTAATGATGTTCTAGATATGTCAAAAATTGAAGCTGGAAAAATCAGAATATCACCAGTATCATTCAGCTTAAATAATCTGATTGGTGATCTTCATATAATGTTCGATAATGATTTGAAGCAGAAAAACTTAGACTTTGAGATTATTATGGACTCCGGTTTACCGGATGTTATTTACGCAGATGAGAGTCGAATAAGACAGGTTGTTATTAACTTACTGAGTAATGCTATAAAATTTACCGAAATAGGAGACATTCTCCTTCAAGCAACAAAAAAAGGTGATCTCATAGAAATTATTGTTAAAGACACAGGGGTCGGAATTCCATTAAACAGGCGGGAATCAATATTTGAAGCATTTGAACAAGTGAAGAACGGTGATAGAACTACGGAAGGCACGGGACTCGGTTTAGCAATCAGCAAAAAAATGGCTCGGCTTATGGATGGCGACCTCACCGTTGAAAGTATCGTTGGTAAAGGTTCAACATTCTATTTTACATTTGCTTATGAACAAGGCAACGAATATGAACTTAATGAGAATATACCAGAAAATGTAGTAAGGCATCTAAAGCCTGGACAGAAGGATATTAGCATATTAATTGTCGATGATAAAGAGGATAACAGATCCATTGCCAGGTTCATGCTTGAACCAATAGGCTTTAATATTTATGAAGCTGAAAACGGTCAAGTGGCCGTGGATATGTTTAAGGATTTAAGGCCGCAAGTGATACTGATGGATATTGTGATGCCAATCATGGATGGGAAAGAAGCAATAAAAATAATTCGAAAACTTAGCCATGGCAAGAAAGTGACAATCATTACAGTGGGTACTAGCGCATTCGAAGGAGAGCGTGAGGAAATATTAGCACTAGGTGCTGATGTATTCCTAAAAAAACCATACAGAGATACTGAACTGTTAGAAATAATTATGCATCATGCTGGTGTTGAATATGTATATGTTGATCACACTCCAATTGAAAGAGCGACAGAAGCCATTCAAATCGATCCGAAAAGTATAAAAGATCTTTCGCAGAATCAGATTGATGATTTTAAACGAGCTATTAAAATTGGTGACATGGATCAATTAGTAGATATGGCGGATACTGTTTCCAAGATGGATCCGGAACTAGCCGATGCCTTAAAGCGTTTAGTGGATAACTATGATCTTGAGAGAATTGCAAAATTATTCGAATTAGAAGAATAGGTGATTAAATGGATAAATTAAAGACAATACTCATAGCTGATGATAATCCGACTAATATAAAACTGCTTTCCGACATACTTAAACGTGAGGGATATAGAATCCGAGTGGCTGTTAATGGTGAGCAAGCTGTGAAAAGTGTTGAAGCGGAGTTGCCTGATCTTGTGCTGATGGATGTCCATATGCCAAAGATGAATGGCTACAACGCCTGTAGAAAAATCAAAGCTATGAAGGATGGGAACATGGTCCCTGTGATATTCGTAAGTGCAATGGCAGAAACATTTAACAAGGTATTGGCATTTGAAGCAGGTGCAGTGGATTACATCGTGAAACCTTTTGAAATGGTGGAAGTTCTTGTTCGTGTGAAAACACATATTAGTATGTATGATTACCAACAGCAATTGAAAGATATTAACATGGATTTATTCAAAAAATTTCAAAGTACCTTTGATCAAGCGGCTGTAGGAATTGTTCATGCAAGTCCAGTAGATGGGAAATTTTTAAAGGTCAATGGGCTCTTTAGTTCCATGCTTGGATACTCACAAAATGAAGTTATGAATATGAAGATTATTGACGTTCTTCATCCAGATTATATAGAAAAAGAAATGAGCAATATACAAGGACTATTAGATAATATCTACAGTTCATATAGTCATGAGCTTTTAGCAAAGTGCAAAAATCAATCATATATTTGGATCAGAGTTACTGTGTCTCTAATTTATGATTCACTGGGAAAACCAGATTATATGGTAGGAATTATTGAAGACATTTCTGAACAAAAACTCGTCGAAGAAACTTTGAAAAAAAATGAGAAACGCTTGAAAGAAGCGCAACAATTAGCTCAATTGGGAAACTGGGAGTTGGATCTTAAAAATAATCAGTTGTACTGGTCAGAAGAGGTATTTAGGATATTTGAAATTGATTTTGAAAAATTTGAGGCCACTTATGAAGCTTTTATTAATATCGTTCATCCTGATGATCGTGAAAGGGTGAATCAAGCATATATGAATCATATAAATAATCAGCAGCCTTATGATATCGACCATCGAATACTTTTAAAAGATAGTACAGTGAAGTATGTTCATGAGAACGGTAATATTGTATTCGATGAGGTTGGAAAAGCCATCATTTCCACTGGAACTGTTCAGGATATCACAGAGAAGAAACTTGCGGAAAGTGAAATTCTAAAATTAAATCAGGAATTGGAAGAAAGAGTCGGAGTCAGGACACGTCAACTTAAACAGGAAAAAACTTTTACGGACAAAGTGGTCAATAGTCTGCCTGGAATTTTCTATGCTTTAGATGATGAGGGGCGGTTGAAACGTTGGAATGATAATTATAAGAACCTAGTAGACATTGATGCTAGTAAGTTGGAACAAATTAAGTTGACTGAAACAGTTGCAGAAGCAGATCGAGAAAATATGGAATCTGCTATTCAGAATACATTCCGTGATGGATTTGCATCATCGGAAGTGTGTTTTATGACTCAAAGTGATCAGGCTGTACCATACTTTATTACTGGATCTCACCTAGAGGTAGGCGATGAAGATTACTATGTAGGTGTAGGCTTTGATATTACAAAACGGAAAGAATCAGAGGCGGAGCTTCGTAAGCTGTCAAGGGCTGTAGATCAGAGTCCAGCATCGGTTGTTATTACAGATAAAGATGGTAGGATCCAATATGTGAATAAAACATTCACGGAAGTAACTGGTTATGAAATTGATGATGTTTTGGGGAAAAATCCATCTGTATTGCAGTCTGGCATAACTAAGAGAGAAGTATATGCAGAGCTTTGGGATACGATTTCTGAAGGGCTTACTTGGAGAGGCGAGTTCTTAAATAAGAAGAAGAATGGAGAGATATTCTGGGAAGCTGCTTCAATATCCCCGATTTTAAATGAGAAAGGAAAAATAATCAGCTTTGTAGCAGTAAAAGAGGATGTCACTGAGCGAAAAATAATGGAGAGAGAATTAAAAGTAGCAAGAGATAAAGCGGAAAGTGCAACTGTTGCAAAAAGTGAATTTTTAGCAAATATGAGTCATGAAATAAGAACACCGATGAATGCTATTATTGGGATGTCTCACTTGGCACTCAAAACAAAATTAAGTCCAAAACAGAGAGATTTTATCACTAAAATAAGCATTGCAGGTCAAAATCTGTTAAGCATTATAAATGAAATTCTGGATTTCTCTAAAATAGAAGCAGGAAAACTTACACTCGAAAATGTGGAATTTGACCTTAATGATGTGATTACAAATCTTTCAAATATCATTGTAATGAAAGCACAGAACAAGGGGCTAGAAGTTGCCTTTGATATTGATTCAACGATCGGAAATCATCTGATTGGTGATCCTTTACGCCTAGGTCAGGTACTGTTGAATCTATCTAATAACGCAGTTAAATTCACCGAATCTGGAGAAATAATTATTCGAGTAGAAAAGATATTTAATAGATATGAAATTCAGAGACTTAAGTTCTCCATAGTGGATACAGGTATTGGATTAACAGCTGAACAAATTGGCAAACTTTTTGAATCATTTCAGCAAGCTGATGCTTCAACCACTAGAAAGTACGGGGGTACTGGTCTCGGATTAGTCATATGCAAAAACATCGTTGAAATGATGGGGGGAACAATTGCTGTTGAAAGTGAATTCCATAAAGGAAGTACATTTCATTTTACAATTGATTTCAAAATACCGATTGAGTCAGATACCCCTGAAGCAAGTGGACTTGATGTACCTGATATACTCAATAAAATGCCTGTGGGATTCGACGAAATAAGAGGTGCGAGTATTTTGCTGGTAGAAGACAATGAGATCAATCGACAAGTCGCACAAGAGATATTGGAAGCTGAGGGATTCTACATTAATATTGCTGTCAATGGACAAGACGCTGTTGACCAGATGGTTCATAAGCAAAATCACTATGACGTTATACTGATGGACTTGCAGATGCCCGTCTTAGATGGTTACGAAGCCACGCGAATTATTAGAGAAGCAATGCAAATTGAAACAGTCCCTATAATCGCCATGACGGCAGATGCGATGGCTGGTACTAAGAAAAGAATTATTGAATATGGTATGAATGATTTTGTGTCAAAACCATTTGACGTATCAAATCTGTTTTTAACACTGATCAAATGGATAAAACCGGGTAAGAGAGTGTTGCCAAGCACATATGCAAATGCCATCCAAGAAGATGTTATTGAAATTGACTTGCCTTTTGTGAAACTCAGTGGAATAGATATTAAAACGGGTTTAGTTAGAACGAACAGCGATGTGACTCTCTATCTTAGTCTTTTAAGGAAGTTCTACCAGAACAATCAGAAGACTGTAGAAGATATTAAAGATGCAATGCAGCAGCAGGACTATGAATTGGCAGGTCGTATTGCCCATACAACCAAAAGTGTTGCTGGACTTATTGGAGCATTAAGGCTTAATGAGATTTCAGCAAAACTTGAAAGAGAAATTTCAACTCATTTTGGGAGTACAAGTGATGAGTTGATCGTTCAATTTGAAGAATGCATGATAGAGATCTTAGAGTCATTGAGACTGTATTCGGAAATTGAACCTGATGTGAAAACGCGTTCTGTGATTGGCACCAAAGAGGATTTGTTTAAAGTGCTTCAGGAACTTCTTCCTTACTCAAAGAGTAGAAGCTTAACAATGAGTAAGAAGTATATAGCAGAACTAGAAAGTAAAACGTGGGACGAAACTTATGAAGAAGAGGTGCGCGGTATAGTCGAAAACATAAAAAAATATAAGTTTGATATAGCGAAAGAAACTATTGAAGCCATTATCAATAAAATGAAGTCAGAACTTAATGAAAGCGATGAGTCAATGAGATGAGCTATGAGTCCGAAGGGAGGTCTATATGACTATATCTAAACAAAAGATTCTAATTGTTGATGATACCGAGGAAAACATTGATGTGCTTGTTGCAGCATTAGAAGATCACTATTCTTTAAGTGTTGCGATGGATGGAAAAAGTGCACTTGATGTGCTTCAAGAAGACATACCTGATTTAATTCTTTTGGACATAATGATGCCTGAAATGAATGGGTATGAGGTGTGTCAAGCTATTAAGGCGAATGAGGAAACGAAAGACATTCTTATCATTTTTTTAACAGCTCTAAATTTAGATGAGAACGAAGCTAAGGGTCTTAAAATGGGGGCAGTGGATTATATAACAAAACCATTCAATCCAGAAATAGTCAGAGCAAGAGTAAGGAATCATTTACTTTTAAAGATGCATCAGGATCATCTTGAAATGCTCGTTCGTAAACGGACTGAGGAGTTGGAGCGGACGCAAGACGTGATCATTTCCAGTCTGGGGATGTTGGCTGAATATCGTGATCCAGAGACAGGTGGACACATCAAACGAACACGGAATTATATTCGTATTTTGGCTGAACATCTACAATCAAATAGTAAATATGGTGATTTTCTTAAAAATGAAGTTGTTGAGTTATTATTCAAATCAGCACCACTACATGATGTGGGGAAAGTTGGGATTCAGGATTCAATATTGTTGAAACCAGGTAAACTGACTGAAGATGAATTTACAGAAATGAAAAAGCATACGACGTATGGTAAAGAGGTACTCGCAGCAGCTCATAAGGAGTTGGGCGGGGACGGCTTTTTGAAGTTCGCCGAAGAAATTGCATATACACATCAGGAAAAGTGGGATGGTTCCGGTTATCCGAGAGGTTTGAAAGGGGAAGAAATCCCGTTTACAGGGCGATTGATGGCTGTGGCTGATGTTTACGATGCACTCATCAGTAAACGGCCGTATAAACCATCATTTCCTCATGAGAAAGCAAAACGCATAATACTTGAAGGTAAGGGAACTCATTTTGATCCGGTCATAGTGGACGCTTTTATGGAGTTAGAAGATGAATTTAGACAAATTGCCTATAAATTTGCTGATTATGAGGAAGAAAGAGAGTCTTTGAGGATGCCATAGCTTAGAGTATAACAAAATGAGATCCTGTCCAATATACGATTATTGAACAGGATCTTATACAGATTATAAAAGGCCAATCATCACCACGGTTCGGTTCAAGTACTCATCAATACCTTTAGCTGCATGGTGCCCATCTGCAATGGCTGAAATAATATCTGGACCATTTATAATGTCTCCACCTGCAAAAAGCCAATTGTGATCCTTGATTTGGCCATTGTCTTTCACGACCAATTTGTTTTTATTTAGTTTTAGGCTCTCACCAATGGCTTTTTCCAAGAAGCAGTAATCGGGGTCACTACCAATTGCAAAGTAGACCTGTGTGCCTTCGATGAAATGTGTTTTAGCACAGTCCGTTGTTGTGATGGCTTTTCCGTTTCCGTTTACGCGCGTCATAGATTCAGCAACTTTTACACCAATAATCTGGTTCGTTTGTTCATCGACAACCACTTCGGTCGGTGAAGCATTCAGGTTATAACGAACGTCTTCTTGTTTGGCCTCGACTTTTTCGTCTAAACTGGCTGCCAAGTGTTCTTCATCTTTTCTTGCAATAAACTCAACATGGTTCTTTCCATACTTTTCATTCTGCAATCTAACAAGTGTTCTTGCAACGTCAAAGGACACATCTCCGCCGCCAATGACAATCATTTTTTCATGAATCTCAGGCATAGCTTGAAGACCTCTTGTATAGTCTCTTGACTGAGATAAAAAATCAGTTGAATAAATAATGTCCGGATGGTCGTTGTTTAAGATATTCAGCTTCTTAGGCAACCAGAAACCTGTTCCGATGAAAACGGCATCGTAGTTCTCTTTCAACTCCAACAATGAAATGTCTGTTCCAATGGTGGTTGAGGTTTGTATATCAACGCCTATTTTTCTGATGTTTTCAATATCTTGAGTGACTGCCCTGTCTGGGAGTCTATATTCTGGTGCACCGTAACGCACGACTCCGCCTGCAAGAGGTTTGGACTCGAATACAGTGACATTGTAGCCTAATGTTCTCAGGTAGTATGCCGCCGAGAGTCCAGCTGGACCGGAGCCAACAATGGCAACTTTTTTGTCAACGGACTTAGTCTCTAATCTTAGATTGTTGATGATCTTGTTTTGATAATCCACGTCTGTAATATTGTCCACTATGTAGCGTTTTAACCAGCGTATAGAAACAGCTTCGCCTCTGTTTGAGAGAACACAGGCTGTTTCACATTTATGTGTACAGATGCGTCCGCAAACATGAGGAAGGGGATTCGTATTGTATATAAGCTCAAGGCCTTCGTCTAATTTCTCGTTAAATATGGCTTTTATGTATTCAGGAATATTCATATTTGCAGGACAAGTGTCGGTACATATGCCACACTCAACACACCTGGCAGTTTCTGCCAGAGCCATGTCTTTTGAAAATCCTTTGATCAGTTCTATAAAAGACGTATTTCTGCCTTCATGTGATATTTCTTCAATGGGGTAGCGGTCAAGATCAAGGAGTTCAGAATTCTTGTCTCTGGTGTAACCATCCGCGTAATAGACGCCATGGATACCGAGTTCGTCTGGCATAAACATAAAGGAATCAAGGTCTGTTGAAACATGGATATATTCTTTTGTCATTCTAAGGGAATCGGAAGTGCAGATATCAACACAGAGCCCGCAGAATGAACAACGACCATAGTCGAAAGTGGGAAGTTGATTTGTACGACCATCATAAGCTTCACGACCAGGGACTTCAACCAAATTGATGGCATCTGTTGGGCAAATTTCAGAACACGTACCGCATCCTGTACACTTGTCTTGGTGGTTAATATGAAAACCTCTATACCGGTCAGATGCTTCTCTGGGGTGTAAGAAAATTTGGTCATGATTTAACGATACGGGTTTCTTAATCAAATACTTCCATGCTTTGAGAGGTGACAATTTGCTTTTACTGAATTGCATGAATGACCTCCTTGTTTGAATAAGTCTCCACTGGTAATCCTGATTGAATCACCAGTGGAGTTGATTTCATTTACGTTTTTTTCGAATATACTCATCAATCGATTTTGCTGCTGTATGTCCTGTATCAACAGCATTGATAATATCTGGACCTCTTACAATGTCGCCGCCAGCGAAGAGCCAAGGGTAATCTTTAAATTGTCCATTTGGTTCAACTTTAACTTGCCCTCTAAACATTTCAATATTCGATTGCATTTCTTCGTTGAAGAAATCATATTCAGCCATTTGGCCAATCGCGATATAAACTTGAGTGGCTTCAATTAAGTGTTGATCAGCTTCATCATAGTCAGGATTAAATTTACCTTCACTGTCAAAAATAGAATTGACCTTTTTTACGTGCAATCCAGCAATTTTGTCCTCTTCAATTTGGATGTGTTGCGGGCCGTATCCAAAGTTATAAAGCAAACCTTCTTCTTCGCCTTCTTCAATTTCCTCAAGATCTGCTGGCAATTTATCTCTTGCTTCTAATGAAGCCATGGTAACGTGAGATTTCCCATACTTTTCTTCTTGCAGTCTGAGCAGGGTTCTCGCCACATCGAAGGCAACGTTTCCGCCACCAATCACAGCTATTCTTTCATGAATATCTGGCATTTGGCGGATGCCTCTGACATAGTCTCTGGCTTGTCCCAGGAACTCAATGGCATATTTCACTTCGTTGTTGTCGCTTCCAGGGAGAGGAAGCGGTCTTGATAGTGAGAAACCAATGCCGAGGAAGACACTGTCATACTGATCTCTAAGTGCTTCGAGACTAATATCTGTTCCAAGCTTTTGGTTGCAAAGGAAATTGACGCCTGCTTTTTCAATCATACTAATATCTTTAATAACACTTTTCTCAGGAAGGCGGTATTCAGGACCACCGTAGCGAATAACACCACCTGGTAAGGCTTTTTTCTCGTAAACATCCACCTCGTAGCCAAGTGTAGACAGGTAGTAGGCACATGAAAGGCCTGACGGACCTGAGCCAACAATGGCCACTTTCCCATTCGCCTTTTCTGACACGTATGAAAGGGCTGCTGCTTCATACTGATCAGCCGGTGTATTGTCAACAATGTAGCGTTTTAACCAACGAATCGCAATAGGTTCACCTCTGTTGCCAAGGACACAGGCCGTTTCGCATTTATGTGTACATATACGGCCGCAGACATTGGCAAGCGGATTTGTTTTATAGATTTGCTTGATGCCTTCTTCAAGATCGCCATCATATATGGACCGAATGTACTCTGGAATATTCATTTGTGCAGGACAGGTTGCAGTACAAACACCGCACTCCACACAACGTGCACTTTCAGCAAGGGCCATTTGGAGCGAGAAGCCTTTGACGACTTCAATGAATGATTTCTTTCGCATAACACCCTCATGTGCCATTTCGTATCTATCTAAATCAAGCAGATCTGAAACGTCATCCCGAGTGTATCCGGTTTTTTGAGGTGTGTTGTGAATCCCATTTTCGTCTGGCATAAAGTAAAATGTGTTGGGGTCTGTAGATAAATGAATGTACTCTTTACTCATATGCAGTGAATCAGAGACACAAATATCAACGCAAAGACCACAGAATGAACAACGACCATAGTCTATGGCAGGTCGTTCTTGTTTTTTCCCGTCTTCAAATTCAATGTCAGGCATTTCTATCATGTTGATGGCGTCCGTTGGACAGATATCGCTGCAAGTGCCGCAACCGGTACATTTTGTATGATCATTTGTATGAAATCCTCTGTATCGATCAGACGCTTCACGAGGGGTTAAAAAGATGTCTTTTTTGCTCACAGTCACAGGCTCTTTGATTAAGTATTTCCAAGCTTTGACTGGAGAGAGCAGACTTTTCGATTTTTTCATAGAGTCCTCTCCTTCATAGTCTTATCGATCAATTTCCGGGGAACAGACGCCCATTGTATCCATCCAAAGCGGGGCATCATCGATTCTATGTCCGGGCAGATATTTTTCTATGCCTAAGAGTCCTTGAGGGTAAGACGCTCCACGAACCGCAATGCGGTATGGTTTTTCTTTGCCGTCTGAAACAATGAAGTAACCATACTCACCGCGTGTTGACTCTACAGCTGTGTAAATCATTCCAGCAGGAACTTTCCACTTAAGTGCATTGCCTTTGTCAAAGGGGACTTTAACATCTGTGGTATTCGGCATTTTCTCAATAACTTGCTTTAGTATTCGAATACTCTGTTTGATCTCTTCAAACTTAATGTGAATCCGTGTAAGTGCATCGGAGTAGGTTGCCGTTGGAACATCAAATTCAACTTGGTCATACCGAGCATAGGGTTTAACCTTGCGAAGGTCATACGGTGTGCCTGTTGCACTTCGCATACCAATACCTGTTACGCCAAGATCATGCACCACAGAAGCAGGAAGCATAATGTTGTCTTTTGTTCGAGCGTGGATTACGGGATGCTTAAGAAGCAATTCTTGAAAATCAGGCAGCTTCTTTTCCAATGTATTTAAGTATTCTGAGAGTTCACCCAAAAATCCGTCTGGAAGGTCTTTACGGACGCCGCCGGGTACGATGAAAATGTGATAAACACGAGCGCCTGTGAGTGTCTCGAATAAATCAAGTATCAGGTCTCTTTCAGCAACAGCCCAGTACATGGATGTATAAATACCCGTTGGTCCACCTATGCCGCCGAGTGCAAAGAGGTGAGTGGCAACGCGGGCCATTTCAAGGATCATCATTCTGATCCAGTGTGCTTTTTCAGGGACTTCAATGCCGCAAAGGGCTTCAACACCCATGGCATAGACCATTTCGTTGATATCGGGCTCAATAACGCAAATTCTAGGTATTAAAGCTGTATTGCTCATCCAGAGTTTTCGCTCCATGAGTTTTTCAAAGCCTCTATGAAGCATACCGGGCATAGGTCTTGTTTTCTTGATGATATCGCCATCCACATACATATGAACACTATAATTACCATGCATTCCAGGGTGCTGAGGGCCTAAAAACAGTTTCACTTCCTTGAGTTTATTCACTTCATGTGTATTCTCATTCATCTATTTGCCTCCAATCTTGGTTGGAAACTCTGTGGTGTATTCACGCATGCTGTATTTGTCGTCTGAATATTTTACGGGGTCGAAATCCTTACGCATGGGTGGATCTGCTGTCCACATCTCGAGGAATAAATGCTGATAAGACTCTTCGTTGCCTTCAAATTCAACACCAAAGAACTCGTGGACATCCCGCTCATAGTATTTCACGCCTGGGTAGATATGTTGAATGGTCTTGAAAACAGGTTTATCTCTGTCTAGGAACGTTCTAAGCTGCAGGTGAATGCCATTGTCCCAGTTCATAAGAATATAGACCAATTGGAACTGACCGCTTTCTATCCAGTCAATACAAGTGAGTAGGCTGAGCTGCCCAAAGCCTTGGCTCTTTAAAAATGCGAGTGCATCGAGTGCCGATTCTTTATCAATATTAAAAGCAAGTTGGAGTGCTATTGGTTCTTCAAATTCTTTAATGTCATAGTGTTTCGTAAGAAGGTCTTTAAGATTCTCTATTGAATTACTCGTGGAATTCGTCATGAACAAATACCTCCCCAATCGCTTTGCGTTGATTTTCTTTATAGAATTCACTGTTTTTCTTATATCGTTTCCAGCCATCCGCTTCGCCTTTTCGAATACTCTGTTGGAGGGTGTTAAAAGCGTTCATGATGGCTTCTGGTCTTGGCATGCAGCCTGCAATATAGAGGTCGACTGGAAGGTAGTCATCCAGTTTGTTGATGGTTGCGTATGAATCAAAGTAGATTCCGCCATTAATGGCACATGAACCGAATGCGACAATGTATTTAGGATCCTGCATCTGCTCATAAGAGTAGATGACACGTCTGAGTGTCTTTGTGCTTAAGTATCCGGTAATGAGTAGAACATCGGCTTGTCTTGGTGTAGCCATTGGGCCCATACCAAGTCGTTCCATATCAAAACGTGATGTCATGGTAGGCGGCATTTCGATTGCGCCACAACCTGTGCAGTACCACATCATCCAAATGGAGCGTGCTCTAAAGAAGTCACCAAGTTTTTCCCATGCATCTCTGCCCACTTTATCGTCTATAGCCATTTTGTGACCCCCCATCCTGTAAATACGACTATGAAGCCTTGGACCAGTGCGGCTAGCAGTGGTGCTTTGTAATAGAAAGTAACAGCTTGATCAATTTTAAATCTTGGAGAAATGCCTGATACCAAATTGGCAAATGTGTAAATTATAAAATACTTGATAAAGTACTCTAGGAGTGTTGCACCGCCGCCGAAGAACAGATTGACGATCAGTGAAACTTCAATGAATGTCATGAGTTCATGAAGTATGAACAACATACCAAGCTGACGTCCACCGTACTCAACCATTGGACCTGATGCAATTTCGGCTGGGGCAATAAACGAGTCAAAAGGCTTTTTACCCAACATACCTTGAAGGCAAATGAGTCCAACGATGCCCCCAAGTGGTAATCTGAATATGTTCCAGCCTAAGACGCCTATATTGCGCTGAATTTCTGCTATTTCACCAACTGATGAGGTCTTGAAAGCGAAAATCATTGTTACAACAACAACCATAAATGGCATGTCGTATGCAAGCATATTGGTGAGGGCTCTACCAACGCCAATGCTGGCCCAAGGGTTACCGGAACCTGCGGCACTCATTGCCATACCAAGCATACCGACAGCGAGTAGGTAAGAGATTATAAAAATATTATCTGTTCCCGGGAAGGCTCTAAAATCTCCAATTGGAATAAACATAACAGTTGCCATAATGCCGCCGACAGCCATGACCACGCCAAATTGGAATACCCAACCGTGCGAAATTGACGATTTACTTAGGGCTTTGAAAATATCTAAAAACTGCTGATACCATCTTGGACCTCGTCTTTTTTGAAGCCTTGCCATGATTTTTCTATTAACACCTGTGATGCTGGTTTGCATGAAGAACGCAAATAATACAAATATTAAAGCGTTGAAGAAATTCATGAGTGTCATTGAACCACACCTCCCATAGCGATTAGAGACATAAATAGCATAATCCAGAAGACCGTAAGTGAAGGTCTGTGACTCATGAATGCATAGTCTACAAATGTACCGAGTTCTTGGACTTTCAGTGACAGTCTTTCATAGAGCTTTAGCGTAGAAGGGTGCTTTCCATATAGACGCTCAAATGGTGCGTAGAAATCATGCGCATAATGGAGAAGTTCAGGCGTATAAATGAACTCAGCCGATGTATATGTGTCCATCAGTCCAACACGTCTTGAGTTTGGCATTAATAAATAGAGAATCAACGCAAGTACAAAACCGTAAGCGAAGACCACGAAAACATGGTATGCATTCAAGTATCCGTTGAGTGTGACAATGGCATTCTGCTGAAGTTCAAGCATGTTGATGCCGGCTTCTCTTTGAATGTGTGTGATGGATTCTAAAACTGTGTTCGGGAAGATTCCAACAAATAATGTGATACATGTGAGTAGAATCATTGGAATCAACATGAGTGGGGGTGCTTCTTTTAAGTTCTCATGTTTTGGTGCAAGTTGGCCTAAAAATACGGCACTCAGCGGTCTGAAAACGTATAGGAATGATCCAATAGAACCAAAAAATGCTGCAAGGCTTATGAATAAGAGTCCTTGGTTGGCTAAGCCTTGAAGGATCAACCACTTAGATACAAAGCCTGCCATTGGTGGAATTCCAGCCATGGAGATGATTGAAATCAGGTACACCGTATAGGTGATTGGCATTCTGTGAATCATACCTCCGAGTTCGCTCATTTTAGTTGTCCCTGTTCTATAGGCCACGGCAGCAATTGTTAAGAATGCTGTGGCTGAAGCAATGGCATGTGCAAATAAGTGAAGCAATCCACCGGCAAATGCGATTTGATCTTTCATCAAAATACCGATTAAAATGTATCCGCCATTTGCGACAGAGGAGTATGCAAGAAGTTTCTTTGCATCGTCTTGTCTTATTGCCATGAGCGTTCCAATAACAATACTAATTGCACCCAGTACCATTAATAAGTAAATAGGGAGCGGGATGCCAAGAACCATAAATGTGCTTGAAAATGCACCGTATGCCGGGAAGATCACGACGCTAATGTAAGCCACGTAAGCTCCAAGCTTTACAAGACCACCAGAGAGAATCGGTGAAAATGTATGTGGCGCACTGCCGTGAGCAAGTGGCAACCAAACATGGAATGGGAATATACCGATTTTAGTAAGGCCAGACAGTATGAACAGTCCGAATATCAAGATGGACTCTCCAAGGCTCACATCTAACAGTACAAATGCTTCACGAATAACCAATGAACCTGTCAATTTGTAGATCAACAGAATGGCGTAGAGTGTTGCTAAGGAACCCATTGTGCTGATGACATAATAGATATATGAGGCTTTTCTGGATTTCCCGAGTGGAATAATGAAAGCAGACGACCAAACAACCAGCTCCCAGAACACGAAAAATGTGATGAAGTCTCTTGCGAAGAATAAGCCAATCGATCCGCCTAAAGACAGAAGGTAAAGCATGCTGTAAGTGTGCGGATACAAGAGTTTGTCTGTGAAATAGACATTGTAAAATGCACTCATCGCATATGTCAGTGCCAGTACGAATGAGAAGTACCAGCCGACTTCAGTCAATTTAAAGCTGAAGTATAAAATGCTGTAAGTAGAGCCAACCTGCGACTTAATGAACAAAACCATTGCCAGTGTTGCAAGGGAAATAATAATTGTCATATATGCACCGACGATTTTATTCATTCGTGATACAACGTAAGTTAGAAGTCCACCTACAATCAGGATCGTAATTATACTGAGAAGGTTCATTTAAAGACCTCCCTTCAGATCGATAAGGAACTCGGATGTTGTTGTCATTGTTTTCGTGTTAAGCAGTGAATGATCTGACAAAACGGAATTTCCGAGTAAGTCAGGCTTTAGCCCTGTGATGATAATGACGAATGACAGCAAGGCAACTGTAAGGATCATGCCCATATTTGACTCTGCTTGTGTTACGACTTTTACGTCATAAACACTTTCGCCTTCTTCTCCAGGATGCCAAAGAGCGATATTGAGTCTTATCAAATAAGCCCCTTCAACCACTGTAATGAGTAATATAACGAGAGGCAGAAGAACATTAATATCAAATAGACCAATTAAGCTGTTGATTTTGGCGTAAAACCCTAAGAAGAGTGGAAGTCCAATCAATGAGAATGAAGCCACTGTAAATCCAAGACCAAGAATTTTACGCTGTGCAAATGATCCTTTAAGATCTGAATACGTCTTATTCTCAGGTGAAATTTCATCTGCAATTGAGAACATAACGAGTTTTGAAACTGCATTATTAATGATGAGGAGGATGGCTGGAAAAATGAGTCCAGTGACCATCAACAAAGTGATTAATCCACTTTGACCAATACTTGAATAGAGTAGAATTTCCTTGATTGATTTGCCTTTAAATGCTGAGAACTCACCACTCATAAGTGTGATTACAGCTACGAGAATGATGATATTACTCATAAAAGCTGAGGTTGCAAACAGGGAATTAAGTACTCGACCCATTACAAATAGAGCTGCACTGGCAACAATAGAAGCCAACAAACTGCCAACAAGTCCATTTGAGTTTTTATAGATGCCCCGCACCCAACCGTTGAAAGGAACAAGTTTCGTTTCAACAGACAATCCAACAAAAATGAGAAGAAGTGGAAGCAGAAGACCAGTTGCTGCAGAGGACTTAGCAGCGATATCGGCAAGGTTTAGACTGCCAAAGCCTGCATACAGGAGCATAACGCCAAGTAAATACAGTCCTGAGCCAATAGAACCAATGATCAAATAGTTGAACGTGTGTATGTATTTCTTTGACTGTGACGTTAAAATATATGCGGAAATTGTTGTGATTTCTATAAACACAAATAGGTTAAAGAGATCACCGGTTAAAATCATGCCGTTGACTCCAGCAAGAAGTGTGAGGTATACAGGGCTATATGAACCAATGAGCTTGCTGTTAGATAAAATACTTAAGAAGAACAATGAGTTGATGAGTATAACCCCAATATAGCTGTATTGATCGAGAACGAGGTTGATACCGTACGGTGCATCAAATCCACCGATCATGTATGTGCCTTTACTTATGATGAATAGGAGTGCCACATTGACTGTGATTCCGAGGTATAATAAAGGTTTCTTTTGATTCTTGAAGATCATGGAAAGAAAAGCGAACAGCAAAGGTAAAACAATGAGTAGAATTGTATATTTCATTAAATCTTACCTCCGATCTCGTCAATATTGTATGTGTTGTGCTGCACGTATATTTTTTTTGCCAATATGAGGCCCACTGCAGTGATACCAAATCCGATAACAATGGCTGTGAGTACAATGGCTTGTGGAAGCGGGTCAACAAAATTTAAAATGGATGAATTGTTTTGGCTTGTTAAAATTGGTGCAACTGCGCCAGTCTTATATCCAATTGTGATGATGAAAATATTTAGTCCAACTTCGAAAATATTCAGACCTATAATCATTTTTATGATGTGCTTCGTTGTGAGAAGGCCATAGATGCCAAGAAGCATCAATACGATTGCTGAAATTTGAATCATACGTTTGCCTCCTTTTTAAGAAAATCAGAGAGAATGCCAGTAAGTTCTGATCCAACTTTAAGACCAATGAATAAGTAGATGATCGGGATGATCCCTGCACTCATCAGTTCTCCAACTTGACCTGTCGGCATAAAGTTTTTGAGGAAATAGCCTGTTAAAGAAATACTTACAAGACCAATGATGATGTATAAACTACCAGATAGACCCTCAAGCACTTTGAATTTATTCATATTAGGCACAAATTCATGATCACTTATAAGGAGCAGAAGTACTGCTGATGCGATCATGCTGCCGCCTTGGAAGCCACCACCTGGTGTTAGGTGACCGTGTGTAATCACATAGATTCCAACAATAAGTAAAATCGGCATTAAAACCTTAGAACCTGTTTTTAGTATGAATCCAGATTCACTTCTCTTAATCATCCCATCAGTTGTACCAACGATTAGAGAAATCCCCAGTGCAGAAATAAAAAGAACGGTGACTTCGCCGAGAGTGTCAAAAGAGCGGTAGTTGACCACAATCGATGTTACCAAGTTTGCAGAACCTGTTTCAGCATTGACTGTTTCACCGTACTCTACAACTTTATTATCTACGGAAACGGACTTGCTAATATACTTGTCAGAGACTCTTGAAGAGAGGTCAGCATCACCAAACTTTGGAACCAATTGGTCAGACTGAACAAGTGTGATCGCAAAGAAAGCGAAAACGGATACAAGAAGAAGGGCTAGTATTTTTTTCATTCAGAGTCACCCGCCTTTTTTGAAGTTTTAAGTGTAAATAGAAATAGGAAGGTAATCAGCCCTGAACCGATGACGATTTCAGTGATCGCAACATCAGGTGCTTTTAGCATGACAAACGAAACAGCTGTGATCATGCTTAGTATGGATAGAAATATTATGGATTTAATAATGTTTTTCGAAAATACAATAAGAACGCCTATGAAAATTAGAACAATAGAAATGAACAACTCAAGAACGACAGTAGCATTCATTACTGGACCTCCTTTTCATAGACTTCTTCACTATCAACTTCAAGTACATCATCATGACTTTCATCATAAAAACCTTTAAGTTCATCAATGACTGCAATTGATGGTTTTACACCGCTTTTGTAAGCAGATCGTATGATTGTAGAACTGCCAACAGGATTGGTAATGGCTACAAATACTAAAATGAGAACAAGTTTAGCCGTCCAGCCAGGCATGAAGAACATCACTGCAATTAGAACTGAAAATGTACCAAGAGTGGTGGCTTTGGTGCCAGCTTGTGCCCGGTTGTAAACGTCAGGCATTCTGACGAGACCAAGACCGCCAAGGGCATAAAACAAACCACCTAAAATGAGCAATATTTGACCAATTATATTCATGATCTTCCCTCCAAAAACTTTGCAAATACAATCGTTTCAAGGAATCCAAGAATGCTGTAAACAATCGCAACATCAAGGTAAAGTTCATTTTTACTGATAAGGGCATATGCGACTAAAACACCAATGATACAGACATTGATAACATCAATGCTGACCACGCGATCAAAGTGTGTATCGCCTTTGATTAATCGGTAGAGTGAGAATACAATACCGAGTCCCACTAAAGAAAAGAAGATTAAATTAGTCATTAAAAATCCTCCCTAATATTTTTTCGAATTTAGATGAAACTTGGGTTTGATAGTCCTCTGGAGATTGGCCTTTAACATCGATCCAATGGATGTAAACGTTTTCCTCGTCTGCGTCAATAGATAAAGTTCCAGGGGTAAGTGTAATAGAGTTAGCGAGGGTAAGTTT
>Ga0209379_10000255_pt1 | contig 52996 bp, 39 predicted proteins | sample tdDd001_FD_187124 | JGI IMG/M metagenome (GOLD analysis project Ga0209379, IMG submission 187124) | Marine sediment microbial communities from the Atlantic coast under amendment with organic carbon and nitrate - tdDd00.1 (SPAdes)... | ecosystem: Environmental > Aquatic > Marine > Coastal >... | reverse complement strand
TACTCACAGGACAAAAAATTTTAATGGGCGACAATGCTCTAGAAAAAGTTACCAATCTACATCAAGCCTTAAAAGATGGGATTCTTGGTTTGGAAAGTGGGATATACAAATTATGAATTTAGAGTGAAAGAGTGAAAGAGTGAAAGAGTGAAAGAGTGAAAATTAAAAAATCTGCGTTTATCCGCGAAATCTGCGGGAGTATTTGATAGCTTATGAGAATATTTCAATAGTATTCACCCTTTTGCTTGCCAGCATTTTCCCTAAGAGGGAAAAGTTTTCTTTGAATCCTTTCGAGTAATTTACGTTTCTTCCTCTTCGAACAAATTTAAATGCAATTTGATACCTCAAATATGCGTGTATCAGCGTAATCTGTGGGAATATCTTCTGACCTTTTTAACTTTTAAAACTTTTTGACCTTAATCAAAAAAAGTGGTGTCTGCATATAGCAAACACCACTTTCCAATTCTTTTATTTATTCTGATCAGTGAGCTTCAAGCCAATTCTCTCCCACTCCCATGTCTACCGTTAATGGTACGCTTATCTTGACTGCATTCTCCATCTCTTCGCGAAGAATCACTTTCATTTGATCAAGCTCAGACTTTAAGCAATCGAAGTTCAATTCATCATGTACTTGAATCAGCATTTTAGATTGCATTCCTTCCACTTTCATACGCTTACTAATGTTTATCATTGCTAGCTTAATAACATCAGCTGCAGAGCCCTGTACAGGCGCATTAATGGCATTTCTTTCTGCGATAGATTTCATCATACCATTACTAGAATTAATGTCTTTAAGGTAACGACGACGCCCTTTTATGGTGCTCACATATTCATTCTCACGAGCATCATTAATCGATTTATCCATAAAGGCTTTAACGCCTGGGTAAGAAGCAAAGTAACCCTCAATTAAAGCTTTCCCTTCTTTACGTGATATGCCAAGGTTCTCAGCCAAACCAAAGGCCGAAATACCATAGATAATTCCAAAGTTGGCAGATTTAGCTTGAGAACGCATATCACTAGTTACCTCCTCTACAGGTAGTTTAAAGATCTTAGCTGCAGTGGCCTGATGGAAATCCGCAGCATTGTTAAAGGCATCAATCATTGCCTCGTCTTCACTCATATGAGCCATCAAGCGCAATTCAACTTGTGAGTAGTCAGCCGAAAGGAATGTGTGATTCTCATCAGAAGGGACAAATGCTTTTCTTACATAGCGTCCTTGAGGTGTACGAATCGGGATATTCTGAATATTCGGGTTAATGGAACTCAATCGCCCCGTTGCAGCTTCGGCTTGCTTAAAGGAAGTATGGATTCGCCCTGATTTTTCATTGATATAAGTTGGTAGCGCTTCCACATAGGTTGAAATCAACTTTTTCAAACCACGGAAAGTCAGAATCTTCTCTATAATTGGATGTTTATCCTTCAACTTACTTAATACCTGCTCTGAAGTTGAATACTGTCCCGATTTGGTTTTCTTGGCCTTAGGATCGAGCGCCATTTTCCCAAAAAGAACCTCTCCCAATTGCTTAGGCGAAGCCACATTGAATTCCTCACCAGATATTTCCAGGATCTCCTTCTCAATGCCTTCGACCTCTTTATTTAACTCTTCGGCATAAGCTTTAAGCATTGGTACATCAATTTTCACACCTGTGAATTCCATATCAGCCAAAACAGCCAATAGAGGCATCTCCATATTGTAGAAAAGGTCCAGCAGATTACTATCGGTCAATTCATTTTCCAAAGCTTCTACCAATTCAAGATTAACCAAAGTCTCCTCGCAATATTTATCATGCTTGATGGGTTCAGCCTCCAACAGTAAACTCAATTGCGCTTTCTTTTTCTTTTCAGGCTTCTCTTCCTCCATCATTTTATAATGGATACTCGCTTTTGCGATCGTTTCCAAATCGTGCTTCAATTCAGGTTGAATTAAATAGTGCGCAATCATGGTATCGAAAATAGCACCTTTCAATTCTACCCCACACCAACGCAAAGCCAAAATGTCTCGTTTGATATCGTGAGCGATTTTCAGGATATTTTCATCTTCGAAAATAAATCGGAATTCCTGAGCCACTTTTTTTGCTTCGGAAGCATCCTGAGGAAATGGAACAAAAAATGAGCGGTTATTTTTATAAGCAAAGGCCAAACCAAGGATTTCTGACTGATTGGGGTCCGTATCGCTCAAAACTGTTCTAAATGAAAAGGATTTTTGAATACATAAATCCGCTCGTAAATCAGCTCTAACTGCCGCATTATCAAGGACAAAAAATTGTGATTTGAGATCTTTCAAGTCTCTTAGAATCACTTCTTTTTCTTCTATTGTGCTCTTACCCACAGATTTCGAACTGTCAGAAGTCGTAATATCGGCATTATCTATCGATTTATCTTTTGCATTAGATAAAACCTTTTCTCGCAAACTGAAGAACTCCAATTCAAGAAATACGCCTCCTAGCAAATCTTCATCGATATCTATCAATTTATATTTTTCATCAACATAGTCGATGGGTGCATCCAATGCAATTGTTGCCAATTCTCTTGAGAAACGAACTTGCTCTTCTGAATTAATCACATTTTCTTTCTGCTTCCCTTTCAATTTATCCGTATTCTCATAAAGTCCATCAATCGATTTATAAGCCGTCAATAATTTTTGCGCTGTTTTAGGACCGATTCCAGGACAGCCTGGAATATTATCAGCAGAATCACCCATCAAACCAAGGTAGTCGATAATCTGTTCCGGATCCTCAAGGCCAAAATTGGTTAAAACTTCGGGTACACCTAAAATTTCTGTTTCATTACCTGATCGTCCAGGTTTGTACATGAAAATATTCTCACTCACTAATTGAGCGTAATCTTTATCAGGTGTCATCATGTAAACAGTGAACCCCTGCTTCTCAGCTTTCTTTGCCAAAGTTCCAATCACATCATCAGCTTCGTAGCCTTCAACCTCTATTTCTGGAATATTAAAGCCTTTAATTATTCGCTTGATATACGGCAAAGAATTTCTTAAATCATCAGGCATAGGCGGTCTATGAGCCTTATACTCTTTAAACATTTCGTGGCGAAAGGTTTTTCCTGCAGGATCGAAAACAACGCCTATGTGCGATGGCTTTTCTTTCTCAAGCACATTCAAAAGCGTATTGGTAAATCCTAACATTGCCGATGAATTAATTCCTGTAGAAGTATACCTTGGATTCTTGATAAAGGCATAGTACGATCGGTAAATCAATGCAAAAGCATCAAGTAAAAAGAGTTTCTTATCAGGATTATTATCTGATGAATACATATGTTTTAGGTGTGTTAATGACGAATTATTCTATTTGAAACAAAAGTAAGAGAATTATTCACGGCCTTTCATTCTAAACTAAGATTATTGAATCTCACTCAACCAATTTTCTATCTCCTCAAGAATCAGATCTTGTTTGAGTTCTTTTCTGCAGAATTGACTTGCAAACAAAATAAGCTTTTTTGAATTTGAAAATTCGAGATCAGCAGCACAAAAGTTTCCAAATCGGAAAGAATCAAGGCACATAGCATCTTTCAATACTTTGAGTAGAAAAATGGCTTCATTTCTATTTTTAAGCTTATAATATTCTAATTTCTCTTGAACATGTTCAGTTTCCTGATGATGGCATTCAATTAAAAAGCGAGTTAAATCGTTTTTAAACAATCCCTTTTCAAAAAAAATCTTTCCCTCTATTTTTTTCAAAGATTTAAGCCCATAATTCTGGTCAATTACTTTTTCGTCTCTTCCAATTTCAGAAAATAGGGCGCAAAATTTTAATGTCTGACGTGTTTCTTTTTGGATCCCCTCAAATTCACCTATCCGATCAACTAACTTGAATACACGGTAAGCATGATCAATACCATACATTCCTGTAGGGAAAAGAGCAAGCAAAGGATTAAGGGGTTTTATTTGATTGAAATTGAAAGGGCCTGCCATCGTCTTAATATTTAAAAATGTTCGGATACAAAAAAGTCCGGAAAAAAACCGGACTTCAATTTATATATTTTCTTGGGAATTAATTGTCCTCTGCGAACCATTCAGCAAATGATGTTGCTGTCTCATGAAGTTTAAGTGAATGTAGCTTCACTTCTTCTGGTAAACGCTTTATAATACGTTCAGCAAAATCTGCAATCATATTCTCACAAGTTGGCTGATAATTGAATACAAAGAAACGTTCAAACATCTGTGGGATATTCAATTGCTCTAGCATTGGTGTTTTATCGCTTAATACAACAGCATGATCCAGCTTATCAACTATCTCATCGTTCACAATTCTTTTCAGATCACCAAAATCCATCACCATCCCCAACTTGGGGTTATTTTCATCAGCAATTGGTTCCCCAATTACCGTCACGTAAAGAATATAGGAATGTCCATGAATATTCTTACATAAGCCATCATAATTCCATAGCGCATGCGCCATTTCGAATCGAAACTCTTTGGTTAGTCTAATTTTTGCCATTCTTAAAAGTCATAAAAAAAACCAGCATTAACTGGTTTTCAAATTTTATCCATGTGTACAATTGCTAATACAATCAACAATATTACTTAAACTACAGTGTTTTAGGAAATAATACGTATTTTTCCCTTCACGCTTCGATTGTAAAACACCTTTATCTTTAAGGATACCTAAATGATGCGAAGTTGTTGATTGTTCAATATTCAACAATTCATGTATTTCAGTAACCGTCAATTTCTTTCCATCATCAAGATAGCCTAAAATTGCAATTCTCATAGGGTGAGCAATTGCTTTTAGCATATTGGCAGCTTGCTCTAATTTTTCCGGTTCTAATTCGCTAATTTTCATACACTAAACTTAAACTTGTATTTAATAACTATGCAAATATATAAATATATTCCATTAAGAAAGCAGAACTCTCATATCGAAATAGTTAAATTTGTCACTTTGATCCTAATTTATGGGTATTCTGAATAGGAAAATCGTAAAAAACATGTTGAAAAATATCTTTTTCTATTAATCAAAACTCTTTTTTGTAAAGTGTCTAAATATGACATCTATCTGTACCTCTATTTTCTAGTAAAAGACTCTCATATCTGAAAATTTACTTTTTTTTTAGTAGTTGATAGCTCTAAATTTTTACCTTTGGTTGCTATGACAAAAGCTTCCTTACTAAATACCATTAAGGCTCCTATTAAGAAAGAGTTAAAAGATTTTGACCCTTATTTTCGCAATGCCATGCGAACAAAAGTTCGCTTACTCGATGTCATTAATCGATACATAATCAAACGAAAAGGGAAAGAGATGAGACCTATTTTGGTATTTCTATCTGCTAAACTTTGTGGAGAAACCAATCAATCAACTTTCACGGCTGCAACTCTTACTCAACTATTGCATACAGCTACTTTAGTACACGATGATGTGGTTGACGAAGCTTATGAGCGACGCGGATTCTTCTCAATTAATGCTCTATGGAAATCTAAGGTTGCTGTTCTTGTTGGTGATTTTCTTTTATCGAAAGGCTTACTAATCGCTTTAGATAATGATGAATTTGATCAATTAAAGGTTGTTTCTGAGTCTGTTAAAGACATGAGCGAAGGTGAGCTTCTTCAAATTGAAAAATCTAAAAAACTTGATATTACCGAAGAAGTCTATTTTGATATTATTTACAAAAAAACAGCCAGTTTAATTGCGGCATGCACTCAACTAGGAGCTCTTTCTGTGAATGCTGATACTGAGACGCAAGAAAAGATGAAACAGTTTGGATCCTATTTGGGTATCGCCTTCCAAATTAAAGATGATTTATTCGATTACGATAAGCAAGCGGCTATTGGAAAACCCACTGGTAATGATATCAAGGAAAAAAAACTGACTCTCCCACTAATAGCCGTTTTAAGAGATTGCTCTCCCAAAGAGAAACGATGGGTGCTTAGAAGCCTGAAAAAACACAATAAAAATAAGGAGAGAGTTCAGGAACTCATCAACTTTGTGAAAGAAAAAGGAGGCATAGAATACACGAGAGAGAAAATGCATGAGTACAAGTCAAAAGCAGAATCCATTCTAATGACTTTTCCTGAATCTGAAATAAGGGATGCCATGACTGCCTTGGTTGACTATACTATTGAAAGGAAAAAGTAAAGAGCTTCATTTAGGATTAAACACTAATTATTAGAAGCTTTTCCTATTTCTTTGGGACGGTGAATGAGAAACAACTCCCCTTACCTTCTTCACTCTCTACCCAAATGTCACCATTGTTCGCATCTGTAAATTCCTTACACATTATCAGACCTAAACCAGTTCCAGTTTCCATTGCTGTTCCAACGCTGGAGTATTGGTTATCCAAATCAAAAAGATTTGTTTGGTTTTCTATGGTTATTCCTTTACCATTATCCTTAATAGAGATGCAGAAGTTATTTTTTTTCTCTTCAATACTGATATCAATATTTCCATTAGCGTAGGTGAATTTTACCGCATTGGCTAGTAAATTACGAATCACTGTATCGATCATATATTTATCAGCAAACACAAATTGACTCTTATCAGCATGAAAAGAAATGTGAATCTTCTTTTTATGAATATTAGCTTGTATCAAGTTAATATTTGCATTAACCACTTCGACTAAATCAAACTCCTGAGGTTGCCAATTTATATTTCCGCGCTGCGATCTAGACCATTCCAAAAGATTTTCAAGTAAATCATAGCCCTGGCAAGCTGATGTATGTATAATCTCAGCAAATTCCTTGACTTCCTCTCTTGAAAGTGAATCATCATTTTGCAAACATTCGGAAAGAGTTCGCAAAGATCCAAATGGGTTTCTTAAATCGTGAGCTATAATAGAGAAAAACTTATCTTTTGTTTTCAGAGCTTCCTCTAAGTCCTTTTCGCTAAGTTTGCGTTTAGTAACATCACGGGCAACTGCCAGTAAATACGGAATTTCACCTTCTGCATCAAACTCTGGAATCAACTGCCATTCAAAATAAATTTCATTTCCATTTACGGGTACTGAGAAATCACTAATCTCTGATAATCCAGTTTCAAAAACCCTACTCATAGCCTCTTCCCACATTAGGCAAAGATCATCAGGAAAGCCCATTTCCAGATGCGTCTTACCTATAAAATTCTGTGGCGGTATTCCAAGAACCTGAAGAGATGCTGAATTGGCAAAAACATGACGATATTCCCGATCGAAACGCATGACCAAATCACTTGCATTTTCAACCAAAGATCGAAATCGAATCTCACTCTCCAGAAGTTCTTTCTGAGCAGTTTTACGCTTTTCGATATTTCTCATTGTAACGAAAAACACAAATTTGTTGTGATATTTTATTGGTGAGGAGCTACATTCAACAGGAATTAGATTTCCTGATTTATTGATCAAATCCGTTTCAAAAACAGCCCCTTTCTCTCTTTTAACCTGCATTACACGTTCGTCGAAAGTAAGTGAGTTTACAGGATCATCAATATCGTAGATTGTTAATGTTGAAAATTCTTCATCAGAATAGGACAACATTTCAGCGAGTTTTCTTGTAAATTTTAAAATACGCCCTTTACAGTCAACAATCACTAGCGCATCTCCTGTCGACTCAAAAAGTTGCTCGTAAAATAGATCTGTCTCTTTTAAAGTCAACTCAAAGGGTGCTATATGATTTACGGGAGAGATAATACTGGCATTACACAGCCTATTTTTATTTGTAAGCTGCGGTTGTAGAAAATACCATACTAATTTAGTTTTATCAGTAGAAATAGAACAGCCTTCACAAGACTCATCCCTACCACAAAAAGCAGAATAACATTTATTTCCTTTAGGCTTATTTGGGGGCTTAGCCAGCAAATGATTCAATTCATCATTCACTGAGAGTAAATTAAAATCACTATCAATAACGCCAAAAAATTCAGGGAACTTCTTAGAATTATATGAGTCAGATTGAGGATGAAATCTCGCTACTTCAAGCTTCTGCCTAAGATCAGAAATTTCATCCTCGAGCTTTTTTATTCTTTCACCTTCTTCTAAGTTTATTTCTAATTCCATTAATTAGAGAATTTACTAAGTGTTTTAAACTACAATTCTTCTTTTCTCAGCCCCTTCTTCATACCATTTCTTTTACTAAAGACTTAAAATATGATCCCTATATAATATTTTAATCTATTCGGTTTATCGTATTAAAACATGTGACGAATAAGCATATTCACATGCTTAACAGATAATTAATACAAGTGTGAAATTACATAATATTTCATCAAGAACAAGTTTTAAGTTTAATAAAGTTGATATAAGCACAAAAAAAGCCGGAATAATCCGGCTTCAATATCATAACTTAAGTTCCAAATTTAGAAATACTTGACTTCTTTATCTTCTCCTGTTTCCAATTTTTGAATTTCACTTAATAAACTATTAGCAAGACTTGATGCTCCAATTCTTAACCATTTATTATTCAACCAATCCTTACCTAAGTTGTTTTTAGAAATCGCGTAAAACTCAATAGCATCTTTCCCTGTTGAAATTCCTCCTGCTGGCTTAAACCCAACCATACGACCCGTTCTTTCAAAATATTCACTTATTGCCTGAGTCATGATATAAGCGGCCTCTAAAGTTGCATTAACAGGTACTTTCCCCGTTGATGTCTTAATGAAATCTGCACCAGCCTCCATTGCAATGATAGATGCTGTACGAATATTTTCAGCTGTTTTTAACTCTCCTGTTTCAAGAATAACTTTCAAGTGGGCTTTACCACAAGCCTCTTTTTGAATTGCAATTTCATCGAATACTGTTTGGTAATGTCCTTCAAGGAAAGCACCAATCGATATCACAATATCAATATCGTTAGCCCCTTTTTCAACGGCCATTTTACATTCCAATGCTTTAACTTCAACGTATGATTGAGAAGATGGGAAAACACCTGCTACAGAAGCTATTCTAACGCCCTCTGCTTTTAAGTTTTCATTCAATGTAGGTACTTGGTATGGATATACACAAATAGCAGCCACATTTGGCATGTCAAAATCATTCTGGAAGTTATTTACATTGTCAGCAAAACTTTTAGCCTTTGCGTGCGTGTCAGTCGAGTTTAATGTGGTCAAATCTATAAAAGAAAAATTCTTCTTTAGATTCTCAATCGTGTACAAAGATTCGAAATCTCTATCCAAAATTGATTTGACATTTGCCTTTACTTCTGCATCGCTAATCTTAAGATCGTATGATTTTAAGATTTCTAAAATGTCTCTCTCCATAATGTATGTAAATAATTAATAACCAGTTGCGAATCGTTATTCGCTGATTTTTCCATCAATATCAGTCCCTCTTAATTGGGGTAAAATATTGTCTTTAAGTGCACAAAACTAAACTATTTTTTAATCATCCCCTATTTCTATTCCATTAATTTATTAGCACTTAACAAGCATTACTTCAGTTTATCATTATTCAGATGGCGTGTTTTATCTCTCTGGGTTTTCTTTTCAATATTCTTTTTGAATGCTTCTGTCAAGTCAACTCCAGTTTGATTAGCCAAACAAATCAACACCCAAAGTACATCGGCCATTTCATCGCCTAAATCTTTATCCGAGTCGCTAGCTTTAAAGGATTGATCGCCGTATTTTCTGGATATTAAACGGGCAACTTCTCCAACCTCTTCAGTCAGAATAGCCATATTGGTCAACTCGCTAAAGTAACGCACACCGTATTTTTTAATCCAAATATCAACCTGATCTTGTGCATCCTTAATACTTATTTCTTTATTCATAACTTTAATTATAAAAAACACATTCTTAAAATAAATTTAACGCAATTCCGATAAATCGGAACGCTAAGATATCCGAAAGGACACAAAGAAAATCAATACATTATCGAATCTTCAAATTAGCACATCATCCAATCAACACATTAGTTATTCTTTGTTTTTAGTATCAATCGTAATTGTCACAGGTCCGTCGTTAACCAAAGCCACTTGCATTTCAGCGCCAAACTTTCCTCTCTGGGGTAATTTACCACTCTCCTTTTCTAAGGCCAATAAAAATGACTCATATAATGGAATTGATATCTCTGGTTTTGCAGCATTGATATAAGATGGTCTATTTCCCTTTTTAGTACGTGCATGAAGCGTAAACTGGCTAATAGCTAATATATCGCCATTTACATCAATCAGAGATTTATTCATCACTCCTTCTTCATCGTCGAATATTCTTAAACCACAAATCTTCTTGCAAAGCCAATCGATATCCTCTTGTCCGTCTGCATTTTCGATACCAACTAAAACTAGAAGGCCATTCTCTATTTTTCCGATAACCTGATTCTCGACTTCAACAGAAGCACGACTTACTCTTTGTATGACTACACGCATTTTCTATATTTTAAATTCTCGCTAACAAAGTTAAATTTTTACTGATTTATACATAGACAAAGGACACAAACCTACTATTAAAATCAAATCTTAATAAAAACAATCCGGATTTATTGAGCATATTTGCAGTAAGTAATCGAAGAAATAAGCTTTATGATTTTGGTATTCCTACTTCCTTCTGAATCCAAACTCATATCTCACAAATAAAAAATCCCATATGTTCTACTATATCAGCAATAGCAACGAAGCCACCTTTAACCAAGCCACAGAAGAATACTTCTTGAAAAACTTTGAGGAGAATTTCTATATGCTTTATAGAAACAAAGCAGCTATCATTATAGGTAAACATCAGAATGCTTTAGCCGAAATCAATTTAGATAAATGTGAAAAAGAGGGGATTGAAATTGTTCGTCGCCTTTCAGGTGGTGGCACTGTTTTTCACGACGAAGGAAATTTAAACTATTGCTTTATTAGTCAAGGTCAAAAAGGAGAACTCATCAACTTCAGAAAATACTCTCAACCTGTAATAGATGTACTTCAAAGTTTAAATGTAAATGCCAAATTCGAAGGAAAAAGTGATTTGACCATTGGGGGCATGAAGTTTTCTGGTAATGCCTCACATATTTACAGAAGCAAAGTGATGCAACACGGCACCATGCTTTTCTCAAGCGATTTAAACCGCCTAAATAGTCTTTTAAAGGTCAACCCTCTCAAATTTAAGGACAGAGGTGTTCGATCCATTAGAAGCCGTGTAACAAACATCTCTGATCATCTCTCCGCTCCTTTGAATGTTGATGAATTACAAAACAAAATTGTTGATCACGTTCAAAGCCAATTCCCCGAAGTAAAAGCTTACGAACTAACTGAAGAAGATCATCGGGCTATTCAAAAATTAATGGAAGAGAAATATTTGAAATGGGAATGGAATTTTGGTTATTCTCCCAAATACAAATTCGAGAGGTTAATTAGTTTCCCCAATGGTAATATACTGGAAATTGAGCTTGATATCGAAAAAGGCCGAATCGTAAGATCAGAAATTCTTGGCAATTGCATTAAAATGGAAAAAATTAATGAACTGGAAAGTAAGCTGATCAATATCCCCCATCACAAAGAAACTTTGCTTCAAACCTTAGGACAGATTGATCTAAACAACTATTTTTTAGATTTAGAAACTGAAGAATTAATCAAAGCTATATTTTAGCTCACCTATTAATTAGCAAAAACATCATCAATCACTACAACTAATATCGCCTAATTAAAATATTTCCAGACTTTTAAGGCTTTAGATTTCCCTACACATTTCTCAAGATCTTCTAAACTCCTTTTTTTGATACTTTCTACCGATTTAAAGGTCGTCAGCAAGCTTTGCTTAGTTTTAGGTCCAATTCCAGACACTTCGTCCAGCTCAGAGGTGATAAAAGCCTTTGATCTCTTCTGTCTGTGAAAAGTAATGGCAAAACGGTGAGATTCATTCCTCAAATGCTGCACAACTTTCAAACTTTCCGAATTCTTATCCAGACACAAAGGGTAAGGATCACCTGGGAAGAATATTTCTTCGAGGCGTTTAGCAATACCTACGATCGCAATCTTACCCCTCAAGTCAAGCTTTTCTAGGGCATTCAATGCAGCTCCTAGCTGTCCTTTTCCGCCATCAATAACAATCATCTGAGGCAATGACTTCTCCTCCTCTAATAAACGCTTATATCGTCTGTAAATGATTTCTTCCATCGAGGCAAAATCATTGGCTCCAACGACAGTTTTAATATTGAAATGGCGATAGTCCCTTTTATAAGGCTTTGCATTTCGAAAAACGACACAAGATGCAACAGGGAAATTTCCTTGAATATTTGAATTATCAAAACATTCGACATGAACGGGTAATTCCTGTAAACGAAAATCCTTTTTCATTCCCTCTAGGATTCTATCGGAATGTTTATTCGGTTGTCTTTTCTCTAACTTCTTCAACTTCTCTTGGCGGAAATACTTCACATTACGAAGCGATAAATCCAGAAGTTTTTTCTTATCCCCTATTTTTGGAACTGTAAAACCAACATTATGCATCGAAAGATCTAAAGGAAAAGGCACAAGAATCTCCTTAGCGGTACTGAATATCTTTTGCCTAATTTCAATAATCCCCATCAACAAAAGCTCTTCCTCACTTTCATTTAATTTCTTCTTAATTTCTATGGTATGAGCTTGAATAATTGCGCCATTTACAAGCTTAAGAAAATTAACGTAAGCTGTGTCTTCATCTGATAAGATTGAATACACATCGATATTGTTAATTGTAGGACTAACAATAGTAGACTTACTCTTATATTTCTCTAAAAGATCCAATTTATCCTTAACCAAATGTGCTTCTTCAAACTGGTAGTCCTCTGCTAATTCTTTCATTTTGGCGTTCAAAAAATCGGTTACCGTTTTGATATTCCCTTTAAGGATATGGCGAATTTCAGAAATGGTTTGACGATAAGTTTCAAAGGACTCTTTCCCCACACAAGGAGCCTTACAATTGCCAATGTGATATTCCAAACAGACCTTAAATTTACCTTGAGAGATACTCTCCTCGTTCAGCTTTAAATTACAGGTTCGAAGCTTATATAACGATCGAATTAGTTCCATAAGCGTACGTACCATTCTTACACTGGTATAGGGTCCAAAATATTCCGAACCATCTTTCACTAATTGTCTGGTGATTGCAACACGCGGATACTCCTCTTTTTTAATACAAATCCAAGGGTATGATTTGTCATCTTTTAAAAGAATATTATAGCGAGGCTGGTGCTTTTTAATCAGATTGTTTTCAAGTAGAAGAGCATCCTCCTCTGTTTCTACAACAAGGTGTTTGATATCCGCGATTTTTTTAACCATCACGTTTGTTTTGGCTATATCATGCACCTTATTAAAATAGGAAGCCACACGTCTCTTTAAACGTTTCGCTTTACCTACGTATATGATTTTTTCTTGTTCATCGAAAAACTGATAAACTCCCGGTTCTTCAGGAAGCGCAGAAACGAGTTCTTTTAACCGGTCAATATGTTTGTTTTCTACCACAAATAATAAGTTCTAATGGATCGGGAAGCAATATAAACAAGACTATTCACAATACAAATCAATCAACTTAAATTGCTCAACATCAAAAAGCCCTTTATCTGAAAGTTTCAATTTAGGTATAACTAGTAAAGACATAAAAGCCAGTGTCATAAAAGGAGAATGAAATTTACTACCAAGCTCTGAAGTAAATTTAGCCAAATCAGCATAATCTAAAAGAACATCCTCTCCTCTTTTATTTGACATCAAACCGGCTACTTCTAAATGAATTGAACGGTAATCATCAGAATCAGTAGCCACCATGCCTCCTTTCAATGAAATTAATTTATTAAGTGAATTCAAGATGTCTTCATCAGATGTTCCAACGGCTATTAGATTATGGCTATCGTGAGCGATACTTCCAGAAATAGCCCCTTTTTTAAATCCGAAACCTTTAGCGAAACCAACAACTGGTTTTTCATTATTGTAACGACTCATCACAACCATTTTCAGTAGATCTTGATCAGTGTCTGAAACGAAACAACCCTTTTCAACACGTGGACGTCCTTGATCCCAACCGGTCAACAAACCTCCGTCACTTACCATCATTACATGCACATCACAGTCTTTTGAATCAACCTGTATATCTTTTAATTCAATTTCTTTCCTGTAGAAATTATTCAAAATAATTTCATTGTGACTATCGAAAAACACTTTCCCATCATTATAAACACACTCCCCTTTCATAAAGGATGTCTTCACCTGAAATGATTCCGGATTATCGATTACAATAAAATCTGCAGAGTCTCCCAGTTGAAGTAATCCTAAATCTAGTCCGTAGTGTTTTATTGCATTATAAGAACCCGCTCGTAACAAATTCATAAGGTCACAACCTTTTCTCAAGCCTTTTCTTATTAGGTGATCCATATGTCCTCTTTCAAACAAGTCATCAGGATGTGTGTCATCTGTACAAAACATGATTCGATCGGGATGTGAATCTATCAAACTCCATAGCGCATCAAAATCCTTGGCAGCACTACCCTCTCTAATCTGTATCATCATACCTAGGTGAAGTTTTTCCAGCGCTTCATCCAAGTTTGAGCATTCATGATCTGCTGAAACTCCTGCTGCCACATACTTCCTTAAATTGTCTCCCGTAACACCAGGTGCATGACCATCAATCTTCTTTCCCAATCGTTTTGTTGCAACGATTTTTTTCATGACTTCTAAATCATCTCCGATTACACCAGGGTAATCCATCACCTCAGCCAAGCAGACCACTTCTTCTCTCTTCAATAAACTCTCAACCTTATTCGCACCCAAAGTAAAGCCAGAAGTTTCAAATGGGGTTGCAGGAACACATGATGGTACACCAAAACGAATTTCAAGAGGTGTTTTTACAGCATCGTTAATCATGAAATCGATACCTATCTCTCCTAGCACATTTGCTATTTCATGTGGATCGGTAACGATACCCAAAGTTCCTTTTCTAACAACTAAATCAGCAAAACGGCTTGGTATTAAAAGGGAACTTTCTATATGCACATGTGAATCAACTAAACCTGGTAGAATATAACGATCTGGTGCATCCTCAAGCTCATTGATGGCAGAAATCTTACCATCTTCAATAACAAGCTCGCCTTTAAATATCCTTTGGGAAACAACATCAATAATATTCCCAGCAATTGTAAACTCTGATTTTGCCATATCTTTCAATTTCTAAATTTAATATGCAATATACTTAAGTATTCCCTCAAAAAAGAATCACAAATACGAAAAACACATTAAGAAAATCTTATTAAATCTCTTTTTGCAAAAAGCCCGAAAATGCTTATTCGTTAATCAAACGAAGCATTTTCGGGCTCTTATAAGTCGATTCTCTAACAATCCACCCCACACGTTCCACGTGGAACGTTAACGTCCCATAAGGACTAAAAGAACGTTTATATCGCTTGGTGACACACCTGGTATTCTCGAAGCCTGACCAATAGTTTCGGGCTGAATTTTATCCAATTTCTGACGTGCCTCTGTTGATAAAGACTGGAGTGTTGTGTAATCGAAACGATCTGTAATCACAATTCTCTCGAGTCGAGTTAGCTTATCAGCAATTAATTTTTCTCTTTCAATATACCCGGAGTATTTTATTAAAACCTCAGCGGCTTCAATTATTTCATCTCTCCTATTAGGAATCGACTCCACAATTTCTTTTAAAGGAAGAATTGTATCTAATAAATCTGTGATGTGAACCTGAGGCCTTAAGATAACGTCATAAAGTTTCACACCTTGTTTCAGAGGACTTGTGCCTAAATCCTCTAATACCGAATTAATATATTTAGGTTTGACACCAAAATCTTTACAAAAATCAATAAGCTTATTGCGATATTCAATTTTCTCATTCAATAAATCCAGACGCTCTTGATTAGCTAAACCTAATTCAAATGCACGTGGTGTTAATCTCACATCAGCATCATCCTGTCTTAATAAAATTCTGTATTCAGCACGTGATGTAAACATTCTATATGGTTCATCTACTCCTTTTGTTACCAAGTCGTCAATTAAAACACCTATATAAGCTTCATCACGCTTCAGGGTAAAAGGGTCTTTGTTTTGAACTTTTAAACTCGCATTTATACCAGCCATCATTCCTTGAGCTCCTGCTTCCTCGTAACCTGTTGTCCCATTTATTTGACCACCAAAATAGAGGTTTTCAATCAACTTCGTTTCTAAAGTATGGTGCAATTGGGTTGGTGCAAAATAATCGTACTCTATGGCATATCCTGGACGATACATCTTCACATTCTCAAGACCAGGAACCTTTCTCAAGCCATTTAACTGAATATCCCAGGCTAAACTCGATGAAAATCCATTAATGTAATATTCATGAGTTGTTTCACCTTCTGGTTCCAGAAATAATAAATGTTCTTTCTTTTCTGCAAAAGTTGTCAGTTTCGACTCAATACTTGGGCAGTAACGAGGCCCTGTACTTTGAATGGTTCCATCGTACATTGGCGATTCTTCAAAACCCAACTCCAATTCTGAATGAACCTCGGGATTCGTATAAGTAATATAACATGGGCGCTGAATCAACTCCTTGTCGACATGATTGTTCATATATGAAAATCGATGGAAATCCTCTTCTCCATCCTGTTTCTTCATCACGGAAAAATCTATACTACGACCGTCGAGACGTGCTGGAGTTCCTGTTTTCATACGACCAACTTCGAAACCTATCGATTTTAGTTGCTCACTAATACCGAGGGACGCTGGTTCAGATGATCGACCTCCCATTTCTTGTTTACGACCAACATGCATTAAACCGTTTAAAAATGTGCCATTTGTTAAAACAACTGTTTTAGCCTTAATATCAATTCCCAATTTTGTTTTAACACCTACAACCTTTTTATCATCAAAAAGAAGACTAATTACAGCATCTTGCCACATATCCAAGTTGTCCGTATTCTCAACAACGGTTCTCCATTCGGCAGAAAAAATCATTCGATCGCATTGGGCTCTTGGACTCCACATAGCAGGTCCTTTAGATCTATTCAGCATTCTAAATTGAATAGATGATCTATCGGTAACGATTCCAGTATAGCCACCAAGTGCGTCAATTTCTCTAACAATTTGCCCTTTAGCAATACCTCCGATAGCGGGATTGCACGACATTTGAGCTATTTTATTCATATCCATGGTGATTAAAAGCACCGTGGATCCTAAATTGGCAGCTGCAGTCGCAGCCTCACAACCAGCATGACCTGCACCTACTACTATTACATCATATTCAGCTAACATATAGTCTATTAGTATTTTACCCTAAAACATTCACTCGGAATTTAGGGTGATATATTATAAATCAACTCTTTAATCGGCTAAAAGAGACCGTTTAAAAAACTAACATTCAATCTTTTAATTCGAAAAATTTTACAAATTTAATGAATCTTGGAAAGTAAAGCTAATGATTCATCTTCCTTTTGGGTCATTATTTCCTGATCCTCATCACACTTATCATCTATTCCAAGCAGGTGAAGTACACCATGCACTATCACTCTGTGCAACTCTTCATAGAAATCAACATGATATTCTTCAGCATTATCACGAACGGTATCAACAGAAATAAACAAATCACCTGAAATGATATTGGCAATAGCATAATCGAAAGTGATGATATCCGTAAAGTAATCGTGATTCAAATGTTCACGATTCATCTCTAATAAATAATCATCAGAACAAAAATAATAATTTATCTCCCCTATTTCACATTCGAAACTCTCTACAACCTTAGAGATCCACAAACTGATTCTTTCCTGATTAATTTCAGGCATTTCAGTTTCACAAGTACTGTAACTTATTTGCATTTATTATAATTTGAAAACCATTTTAACATGTCTCCCCTCAGCGCTATAATGTACTGAATCGGCCAAATGATTCATCAAAAATACACCTCTTCCATTAATTTTCTCAATATTTTCGGGAAGAGTTGGGTCTGGAATACATAAAAAATCAAAACCCTCTCCTTCGTCTTTTATGACACAAGAGATACAGGTTTCACTTACTTGAAAACGAATGGTCACATTCTTTTTAGAATTGAGCTTATTGCCATGGATTATGGCATTGTTAACAGCCTCAAGAACAGCTAATGAAATTTTCTCACTTGCTTCATTACTAATTTTATAATGAGAAGACAGGTTACTAATTAAATTCTCTACACGTTTCAAATAACTAATGCGAGAAGGAAGCTTTAGTAAATTATCGGCTTTTGCCATTGTTCAATCGAATAAGATAATCCAAATATAATTTATTATAGTAGTCTATGAGTTTCACATTCGAATCATTAAACAAATCATCGAATTCGGTATCTGTTTTCTTATACTTAAATATTGCCTTAGGGTTACTCAATTTATGTGTTTGCCCCGATTTACTTTCTCTTTTTTTGTCAAATCCTTTTTCTCTTGATGCATTTTCAGCTTTCAATAAACGCGACATGATATTGTTCTGACGTCGTATGGTTTGTTGGTTTATGGAGAAGTTAGAAATCTCTCTCTCTGTTTGCTCCATCATATTCATAATTTCCCTTAAAACCTTTTCTGCCTGCTCTCCATGGCCTCCATGCTGAATCATTTCACTCATTTTTTGCCTGAACATTTCCTGTTCACGCAGGTATTGCCCCATTTTCTCACTCTTACTCCCTGGTTTACCTTCCCCATCTTTCATGCCTTGAATCATCTGCTCCAACATCTTTTTTAAGGATTCTTGTTGCGATTTCATCCCTGAAAAAGAGGGTTGTTTCCCCTTCTTATCTCCCATCTGGCTACCTGGCATTCCATTTGCCATCTGCTCCATTAACTGTTTTAATGCCTCAGATAAGAAAACGGCCAACTCATTTATCTCAGTCATCGATTTTTGCTGCGTAATTCGTGCTTGGTAAGCTCTACGATTATTCAACTCTTCGATACTTTGATTCAAAAGATCTTCCAATTCAAAAATTCTATTGCCCATAAGCGAAGCCACCTGCGGACTATGGCTAGATAATGACAATAAAGAATCCTGTAATAATTGATATTCTTCTTTCAAAATCCCCTGTTTATCGATGACATTAATATACATAGGATTGTGATAATTAATCTTTTGTAATTCTAAAATAAGCTTTTCTTGTTGAAAAGAAAAATCAATTAGGTTATTAAGTAACTTTTTAAGCATGTCGGTATCGACACTCATTTGCATAGACATGCTTCCAGCCATAGCTTCCGAAAGCTTTTGAGCCATTTGAGATTGCTTCTGAGAACTATTTTGCATGCTCTGCCCAGCCTTACGTGTCTTATTTTCACGAAGTTGATCAAGACTTTCTTGCATACTCTTATTTATATCGTCTTTATCATTTTGAAAATCGCCAAGCTTAAAAGGTTTCTGAATTTCAGAATTTTTCTTCATCATTTCATCCAAATCCTTTTCAATGCGCTCCCATTTCATTTTTGAACTAACTTGCTTCCGAATAGCGAGATCTTTGTCTTTTCTTTTTAATTTAGAAAGTTCTTTTTGCTCTTCAGCCAATTTTTCGATTCGAGACGATAGTTGTTTTACACCCAATTCAATTTCGTAACGTTCTAATAATTCTAAATTTCGATCAAGTTGCTTCTGAAAATCGTCCATAGACATTTTCAATTGATTCCCCAATTTATTAATCTTATCTCTATCTAACTCCTCAGACAGTTTATTGAACTCATCAAAAAGATTTTTCAACTCATCGTCCATAATTTTCTCCATCAGGTCCTCAATCTTCTTCTGCTTATCCAAAAGCAAGGAATCTTGTAAACCAGCAGCTTTCATAAGCTGATTTTTACGGGTATTATCCTTCTTTATTTCTTTTAGAAGATTCTCAAGGTGGTTTTTTTGATTTTCAATCTCTTGAAACATCTGATTTTGTTGCCATTGATCACTCGAATTATCCAATAAACTTTTCTGTAATTTATGCACCTCCTGCTGAATTGAACGGCTAATTTCACGTCCCTTCATCATTTTGCTGCTCAAACTATCCTGAATGTGTGAATTGAGTTCAAAAACTTGTTCGGCGTTGGGTAAGTAATAATTTAGAAAATCCGATTTGGAACTTTTAGGCTTATTGATGGCATCATTGTCGAAAACTTCAAAATAATATTGCACCTGACTTCCCTGTGGTAAATCGACCGTAGAAAAATCAAAAGCATAATAGAATTCCTGACGCGTTAAATTTTTCTGAATCGCTAAGGGAAAAGAAATAGCCTCTTCGCCTTCTAATAAGTATACAAATCGTAATTTACTAAAACCGTAATCATCCTTTATAATGCCTTTAAAATAAAAAGCCGATGTATTTAGACTATCTGCATGCAAACTAATTGCAATACTCGGAAACTGGTCTGGAATAGCCTCCATATGATAACGAGCATAGGTTTCTTTTGGAAATTCAGAATTAACCAGATTTATTTTATAATCTCCGGATTCATACACACTCAAACTGTGGTCTAATTGAGAACCTGACTGCGTTATTACTTTATTGGACTTCACAAATTCAAGTCCGATACTATCCGCATCGTAAGCCTTTATAAGCCATGATAATTTTGATCCTACAGGAAAGCTTACATCCCCTATTTGCTTTTCTGTACGCATTGGTAAAGCTGTATAGGCAGGCGGTTTTATGCTTATTTCTAACTTGTCTAATACAGGTTTAGATTTCACATGTAACTTATAAGTTAAGGACTTTGTTTTTTCAGATTGAAGAGAAAAAATAATCTCCGAATTAATGTTTCGAAATTCGTAGGTGAAATTACCAATCCCATCTGCCACCATGAAGTATTTTTGTCCTCCATAAATCAAATTCATTGCTGTTGGAAGGTATTTACCTTTGGTTCTTACATGCAACAAATAATCATCACCTTTCTCTGCAATTAAATCGCCTACAATCACAAATTCAAAATCGACAGGTGCTTTAAAATCTTGTCGGAAATGTATGAGACGTTGACCGCTGGTTGGATAGAAATCAGGAAATACAAAATAAACCGAAGCACAAATCAACAAGAGCCCTAATAGGTATTTGAGATAAATATAAGCATCCTTAAAGGAGATACTTTTACGAAAGGATAAAAGCTTTAATGATACAATTCGTTGATTAATACTCGCAATAAGTAATGCATTATCCTCGGGACAACTTAAAGTATTTTCGCTCAACTCATAGGTATTCAATAATCGGTCTTCAAGCTCTGGGTAGTATCCAGATATCAGAGAAATTGCCTTTCTGTAAGAAATTCTGGATCCTTTATTAACTAATCCTCTCACGGGAAGAAGAATAAAAAACACGAACACAAATAATTGTAAACTGCCACCTATAAAAACCAGAATGGTTTTCGTCTTTGCCGAGAGAAACAAGTGATATTCAAAAACACTTAGCCCCAAATAAAGTAGAATCAAAAAGAGAATTGTGAGAAGACTTCCTCTTAGAATTTGAAACTGATAGTACTTCCGGATAAAATTATCCAGTTTCTCAATAAATATATCTCGGTTAGATTCCATTCACTTAAAAATAGATAAAAGATTGAAGACAGGAAATGAGCTATTTTTTTAGTAACCAGGTAGAAGGGTTCAGTTTGGATGTTCCTTTCCACATTTGAAACTTTAAAACGGTCTGGTTTTCCAAATCATCAGTAAAAACAACACCAATTTCTTCTTTAGAATTGATAAAATCACCCTTCTTCACTGTCACTTTTGCGAGGTTAGAGTACACGGTCATATAATCACCATGCTTGATAATAACAACCATATTCAGTCCTGGCATTGACAATATATGAGTCACCTCTCCTTTAAAAATAGCTCTACAAGACGATTTTGGCTTAGTGGTGATATCTATACCGTCATTATTCACTCGTACGTGTTTTAAGACAGGATGGGCATGTTTTCCAAATCTCTGAGAGATGAAACCTGTAGGTGTTGGCCAAGGCAATTTACCTTTATTCTGACCAAAGTTTTTCCCGAGAACTTTCTCTTCGGGCGTTAAACCATAGGCTCCACTTGAATTCTTTTTCTTCTTTGCCAATCGAGCCTGATCAGCAATAATCTTACGAATTCTTCTCTCAAGCTTCTTATTATTATTTTGCTGAGTCTTTAAATTCTTACGTAAAGTTTGCTCTTTCTTCTTTAATTGAGAAAGCACACCTGATTGTTGATTTTTTTGAGATGATAAACTAGCTGATGCTTTGGTGTTCAAGGCAAGAAGAACTTGCTTCTCTTTCTTAGCGAACTTTAAACCATCTAGTTTTAGGTCGAGCGACACCTTTGTTTCAACTAACTCCTCTCCTCGTTTACGCGTAAATTCAGAGAATTGTTGCAAGTATTTATACCTCATGTAAGCCTGATTAAAGTCTTTAGAGGCAAATAAAAACATCAGTTTATCTCTTGAGTTTCTTTGGCGGTGTGCATATACTATGAGCTTCTCATACTGCCCTTTAAGTTTGTTGTATTTCTTCTCCAAACTAGTAATGTCTCTGCTGGTCTTACCAATTTTAGAGTCAGTATAATCCAATTCTCTCTGAATGTTTCGGATCATATTCTCTTGTAGCTTGATTTTTCTATTTAGAACTGATAGTAGTCCCAAACTAGCCTTCTGCTTCTTTTGAGTGCTTTGCAAAAGCTTCTGAGTATATGCTATGTCTTTCGCATTCTTCTCTTTTTGCTTTTTAAGATTTGATATATTTTGTGCACTTACCGAGCTAACAAGCAATAATATGGTCGTTATGACTAATAGAATTGACTTCTGACTTTTAAGAAATCGCATAGTTTATTCTGGATAGATTCTTTTAAATTTACTTGATATCTTGAATGGAAATTTAAGCTCTTGATTAATTACAAGTTTGTTATATTTCATCTTACAAGATAAGGATTGTAATGAATCCTTCACCTTAAAAACCAGTTCACTTGGGAATTTTTGTTCTTCTATATCAATAAAATCACGATATTTTAAAGTCATATCTCTTTCTATACCAAACTCTCTTACCAAAACATCAGTAATTTTCATTAGTGATGGATCAATTTCGAATCGTTGATAATTGAACTTATAGAGCTTTTTCAACTTATCTTTTCGCAATTTACGTTCTACCTTAGAAGCTTTATCAGATATAAACACATATTTCTCATCGATCACCTTTCCTTTGAAATTTCGGATAAAAGGTCGAGGTCTTTCATTGGCTTCATTTAATTGAAAAACAGAATTGGTCAGGATACTTTGCAGCGTAAAGAAATCAACATTCATATTCAGCTTATCTGACAAAAATTTAAAGTCGCTTAATACATATTGCTTTTTTAAACGATCTAAAAGCTTCACTGAATCAGGAGTCACATACAAGCGTGCAACTTCCAGAATTCCAGTGGGTGCATTAATCTGAATCATGATAATGCTATCTCTTAAAATCTTTATTGATCCTCTGATATTCTGACTTTTATCTTTAGATTTATATTGTGCAGAAAAACGCTTTACCCAAAGCGTTTTATAGTGTAAGCTGCTATCTAAAACCTGATGGTATAGTTTATTATCACTCATATTATGAGCTCGCTTTCGACCCAATTCATATGTCGATTTACATGAGAATTGTAGTAAAAGTAAAAGCAAGAAGGTTCCACCTAAAAGACTGTTTTTTAATCGATATATTTTCATAATCTATTCAGGTATCACTCCAGTTTTAATCTTTTCGGATAATTGTTCCGAGCCTTCACCGACTTTTTTTGCATTTTGCCATTCAATCATTGCCTCTTCTTTTTTTCCTAAACGGAAAAGAATATCACCATAGTGCTCTATGATAACAGCCGACTCTCGTCCGCCAAATTGAAGCGCTTTTTCCATTGCTCTTTTAGCATCAGAAAATGATCCTAATTTGAACAAAACCCAGGCATGGGTATCAAGATAGGTTGAATTCTCTTTTTCAATTTCGACACACTTAAGGCTCATCTCTTTCGCCTTATCTAATTCTAAATCGAGTACTGAGAGATAGTAACTGTAGTTATTTAAAACAACCACATTTTCAGGATCGAATAGAAGAACTTCGTCATAGGCTTTAAAAGCTTTTTCAACTTCACCAATCTCGTATTGTGCATCACCTAAATAGGTTAAAAATTGAATTCTCATTGGTACATTGTCGCCCACATAGTTAAAACCAGTCGTTAATGACTTCACCGCAGTTTTAAAATCCTTTTTTTGTGCAGCAGCAACGCCATTAAATATATAAAGAAGTGGTTGGGTTGGGAAATACTTAATAGCTTCCGCACTTTCAGCAAGCATGCTATCAAAGTCTAAAAGTTCATTATTAATAAACATCAACTCTTCCCATACTACATAGTTGCTTTTCTCTTGTGAAATAACTTTTCTTAAAAGTTTACGTGCCCCTTTACTGTCTTTATGACGACGCAAATAGTCGGCATACAAGGCATTAACATGAATATGATCGGGATGCGCTTTGAGTAATAAGTCTAGAAATTCCTTTAAGTTCTCATCTGAGACCTTATTTTCCTGATCTACCATGATGACACTCATCAGGTATTGAATTTTTTTATCAGCATTTACCATATCACTAGCAAATGCTTTTTTGAGAGAAGCCTGAGCCAACTCATTTTGTTTTTCTTTTCGATAGTATTCAGCCAAATAAAAATGCACTAAACCATTTTCTGGTGCTAGTTCTACAATCTTTTTATACTGAACTAAAGCTTTCTCGTTATTACCATCTTTCAGATACATATCGGCAAGGAGGCCATAATTTTCAATCTTAAAAGGAAAGTGTTTAATAAGCTTATTGATTTCGGCATAAGCATTTTTTCTCTTACCTAAACGGATATAAAGAGCTTGTTTGTTAATACTTACTTGCTCGGTTACACCTAGCTTTTTCTCAAGTTTTTGATAAACTTCAAGAGCTTCTTCAAATTTTTCAACCGAAGCATACAATTCTGCTTGTATAAAATAGAAATCATCACGCTTAGGGAATTGCTTAGCTAAATCGTCATACACACCACAAGCTTGATCGATCATTCCTTTAGATTTGTAAATACCAGCTAACTGAACCTGATACCACATATTTTTAGGCTGAAGAGCTACGGCCTTACGAGCCAATTCCAAAGCTGCATTAAAGTTTTCCTGACTTAGGTATATGTTCGCCAACTCATAGCGGACAACAGCACTCGTGTTATCAAGTTTAAGGCAAGTCGCAAACCATGAAATAGCTTTTTCATATTCACCCAAAACTAGAGCTTTCTCACCTTCATGAAATGCATAATCAAACTCCAGACGCTTTTGTTCTGTCAATTCTATTTTGCTGCGCTTTTTATCTTTAGCCTTCTTTTGTCCTAAAGCAATAGAAGAACTAAATAATAGTACTCCAACAAGCATGTAAACTAAAAATTGTCTTCCCATCTTTTAATAGTGTATTTCAATTCGATAAAGCTCTTATATACAAATCGATTCTGAGGCTTGAATATACAAGCCTCAGAATCTAAACTTTAATCCAATATGTTAGCAGTTGGTATAATCACCAACGCTGAATTCTTTTGCTTCGCCATTTACTTCAACAAAATTACCGAGCATTGAGTTCTTGATATTACTAGCCTCAATTTTAGTATTTGTTTGTACAATAGCATTTGTTATCAAAGAGTTCTCAACGACTGAGTTATCTCCCAAAGAAACATGCGGCCCAACCACAGAGTTCTTGATTACAACATTCTCTCCAATATAACATGGTGGAATAATAACTGCATTTTCGTTCACCATATTTGAAGCGACTAATTTATCGTCCTTATGATACTCTAGTATACGTTGATTGGTGTTTACAGTTGCATCTTTATTACCACAATCCATCCACTCAATAACCTGTCCTGGAACAAAGTTTAAACCTTTATTCTTCATATTTTCGAGAGCATCAGTTAACTGATATTCTCCATTAACAACAACTTTGTTATCTAAAAGATACTGAAGCTCTGTTTTCAGATTTGCACCATCTTTAAAGTAATAGATACCAATAATAGCCAAATCAGATACATATTCCTGAGGTTTCTCAACAAAATCAGTAATTCTATTGTTCTCATCCATTTTCACGACACCAAAAGCAGATGGATCATCTACTTTCTGTACCCAAATTACGGAATCTGCTTCATTATCCAAAACAAAATCTGCTTTAAACAAGGTATCTGCAAAAGCCACAACAACCTTACCATCAAGCGAAGGTGCTGCGCAATGAATTGCATGTGCAGTACCCAAGGCTTCGGTTTGATAGTAAATACTTGCTTTAGCATTTAAGTCTGCAGCAATCTCCTTTAACTGACTCTCTACTTCATCTCCAAAATCACCAATGATGTATGCGATCTCTTCGATTTCTTCACCAGAAACTTTTGCAATTTCTTCTAATAAGCGTTGTACAATAGGTTTCCCTGCAATAGGAATTAGAGGTTTTGGTACTGTTAAAGTATGCGGGCGCATTCGCTTACCCATTCCTGCCATTGGAACAATAATCTTCATATTCGTTTTTAGTTTTTTATAATATCTTGATAATACCTATCCCAAACCACACAAAACTGGGATAATATAAAGGCAAAATCAAAGTTACTTAATTAGTTGTAGTATACTCAGTCTTTAATATTTATTAACGGTTGATTACTTTCAAAGTAACATAAAAGGATATTAACGATGATCTAAGTTCAATAAAGTCATCGCAATATCCTAATCGTATCGATACCCATTAAGATGGGTTTATTCTTTACCAGTATGTCCGAATCCACCAGCTGCACGTACCGTTTCTTCAAGCTCTTCAACAGCTTCCCACTCTACAGTAGCGTGGGCTGCAACCACCATTTGACAAATACGGTCACCATCGTTAATCTCAACCATTGAGTTTGACAAATTAGCTAGAATAACACGGATTTCGCCACGGTAATCGGCATCAATCGTACCTGGGGTATTCAAAACAGTAATGCCTTCTTTTAAGGCCATTCCACTACGTGGACGTATTTGAGCCTCATAGCCTGCAGGTAATTCAATAAACAAGCCTGTAGGGATTAAGGTTCGCTCTAGAGGCTGCAACATAACTGTTTCACTAATGTTTGCTCTTAAATCCATACCAGCAGATAAAGCCGTGCTATACTTTGGTAAATCGTGCTTCGATTTATTAATGATTTTAACTTTCATTTTTATATTTGTTTAGTTGTTAATTTTAAGTTTAGTCTCCCCAGATGACGCAAATAGACGCAGATCCGATTAAGCGGGATTTATAATTTCTAGACAATTGAACCATTTTTCAAGCCATTAAACACTAAAGACTGAATCTTTCGTCCCTTTACCCTTTACCCTTTACCCTTTACCCTTCTAATCACATGCCATAAGTTCTCTTTTTTAAGAACAATCACTAAAAATAGGACAATTAATGGTGTTTTGGCCAACATCTTTAACCAATGATTTTCGAATTGTATATGAGTGCTGACAAAATAAAGAATCATTCCCATTCCAAAATACAGACCAATCCTTTTTAGTTGATACGGAATAGGATAATACTTTTGTCCTAAAACATAACTTGTAATTGTCATGAAAAGAGAACAAACCAGAATGGCAATAGCAGCGCCATAGAATCCCATTTTTGGCACTAGAACAACATTTAATATTAAGGTAATCGCGGCTCCTCCTAAAGCCATATAGGCACCAAATCGAGTTTTATCGGTTAGCTTATACCATAGAGATAGTGAAAAGAATACGCCTAAAAAGAAGTTAGCTAAAAGGACTATTGGCACGATTCCTAAACCTACATGAAACTCAGGTCCAATCAGGATTTTTACGATATCAAGATAGAACATGACACCAAGGAAAATAAGGATTCCGAATATCACAAAATATTTCAAGACATCAGCATAGAGTTGTTTACTACTCTCATCCTTATTCTGAGAAAAGAAAAAGGGTTCGAATGCAAAACGAAAAGCCTGTATGAACAGAGTCATAATAACGGCCAATTTAAAATTAGCACCATAAATTCCTGTTTGTGCCAAGGCTTCACTTGCATCAGAAATTAGTTTTGGCATCAACATTTTGTCTACATTCAGATTGATTTGTGCTGCTATACTAACCACTAAAATGGGTGATGAATATGTCAAAACTTTACGAAGTAATGCTATATCAAACTGCAATTCTGTCTTAACTAAATCAGGTAATAACAGAATCAAATTGAACAGACTTGCCACAAACATGGCTATAAAAATATAACCAATCCCAATTTCAGGATCCCATATACGTGTTACTCCTAAATCGGGAAACCAAGTATTTAGACTGGGACAAAGAAGTAAAAAGAAGAGATTAAGGCTTAAGTTAACGCCAATATTACTCAGCTTAATAAAAGCATAGCGCATTGGTCTATTCTGCTGCCTCAACTTGGCAAATGGCAATGATGTAATAGCGTCGAGAGCCAAAGTAAGAGCGAGAAGTACCAGAATGGTCGATCTATCCCCCACATTCAAAAATGACGCAATAGGATCTATAAAAAGGAAAAAGGTCAAAAGAAAAAGTAAACTTGTACTCGTGACCGAAAAGAAGGTCGTCGAATAGACTTTCGACTTGTAAGTTTCGTCATTGGCAAAACGGAAATAACCTGTTTCCAAACCATAAGTTAGAATTACAAGAGTCATGGCCACATAAGCCATTAGGTTTGTCACAATTCCATATTCTGCCTCAGCAAATATATTTGTATACAATGGCACTAAAAGCCAATTTAATAATCGTCCGAGTATAGAGCTAACACCATAAATGGCAGTCTCTCCAGCAAGTTTTTTTAATGGATTCAAAATCTGTTTTATTGGAATTAAAATCTGGTTTTATGGATAAAAGCGAAAAATTCTGGTCGATTAAAATACAGAAACAGATTGCTTTTATCTCCTCTCTTATAAAAAGACAAATATAGCGAAAATAAGGCATGAAGATGTTTGGAAATTGTCAGAAGGATTCCTTGGGCAGATGTCACTGATTATGGGACAGAGAGCAATACCTGTTGATATCTAGCAAGGTCGATAAGTTTTATTAATGTTCATTTAAAAGCACAAAATGAAGAAAAGTGAAATGCTCCACGTGGAGCATTTCACCTTAAATATCTCAAGCATATTGCATTATTTAGATTCTATATAAATAAAAGTATAACAAACGTTTTCGGGAAGAGTCTATAACGTTTGCGATCATATCTGCCTGAAAATCACTTTCAATAACCATTTTTAATGCTCACCTTTGTGGTGTACGCGTTTAAGGAACGTTTATGTTAGTGTTTGTTGTTTAAGTATTTTGTGAGCATCCCGATTGGTATCCCCAATCGGGATGTTTCATTTTTAGAGCAGGACGATCGTGAAAAAAAACATACACTTGTCAAGGATCAATTAGCTAATATGCCACTTAGAATTGACAACGTTACCTGTCAAATCGATTCCTGTTAGGTATAAAGAGCAATGTGACAGATGAAACTCATTCTGTAGTCGGTAAAATCGAATTTTTAGACCGTAGAATGGATTCCCCAGAGATATTATTGACTTATAACAGTGTATAATCGTGATATTCGTCGGCAATATTGATAAAATAAGAATAAAGTTGGCCTCTTTTTTGGTTCTGAAGGGTCTCTCCACAATTCAGGTTTTACTACTACCAATTTATCGATCTATCTTGTAAAATTACTCATACCTCAAACTCTCCACCGGATTCCTCGTCGCTGCTCTCCACGACTGCAACGAAACGGTAAGCAGAGCAATTCCCATGGCTATAAGCCCGGCTAAGGCAAAAATCCACCAAGAGAGTTCTGTTTTGTAGGCAAAATATTGAAGCCAGAAGTCAACGGCAAACCATAAAATAGGACAGGCAATAATAAAGGCGACCGTAACCCATTTTATAAAACTGACATTCAGCAACTTCATAATTTGAAAACTTCTAGCTCCATTCACTTTACGAATACCAATTTCTTTGGTTCTTAAGTTTATTTCATGACTAACATAACCGACTAAACCAATTACTGTTAACAGAATTGCCATTAAACTAAAAAGAAAAATCGCCTTAGTCATTTGCCTTTCCAACTTATAAGCGTAAGCAATTTGATTCTCAAAAAAATTCAATTCTAAGGGAATGTGAGCAGAAAAACTTGTGAGCAGCACTCTCAACTCATCTATACGATCACTACTAATATTATCGCGAAATGAAATCGTAATGTAGTTGGCAACACTAGAAATATTCTGTGCTTGTAATTTGTAAAAAATAAAAGGTTGTTGTGCTACTTTTGCCGATTTCAAAACGAATTCATCCACTACACCTATAACTTCACAATTGCCATAATCAGCACTAATAAGAATTTTTCCAACAGGATTTTCCCAATTCATCATATCGGCCAATCGCTGGTTAACCAGCACTCCTTTGAAATTATTTATTCCTAAATCAGATAAGTCATTCCCTTCCTTTATCTTCATTCCATGTGTCTGAATAAAAGATGGTGTACAAAAGATGGCTCTAGAGAGAAAAAATTTTTCTTTTTGATCAGGTGTTGTGAAAGAATACCCTCCAGGATAAGTTAATGGGATTTTTGATGATGCCGAGACATTCTCAATGTAAGAAAGCTGACTTAGCTCTTCCATTAATCTTGGTGCTGACTTTTTAGCTTCATCACCATTTAAACCAACATAAGCAAGGCCTTTAGTTTTATATCCCAAGTCTAAATGTTGAATGAAATTCAATTGTTTTATAACAAATAAGAGCATTATCAACATTGAAATGACACCAAACATTTGTATTGAGATTAAAATTTGTTTACCTCTATTTTCCATTTTTGATTTCGCCCTGTAAAGAGTAAGTTGATAATTTAGTCGATACATTTTGAATAGCGGAATACCTGCTGAAAACAAAAAAGATAAAGCAGCAGCAGATATACTAAAATATAAAAATTGAATACTATAATTGAAACTAATATCCCATTCAAGATAGTGATTGATAAAACGAATCGTAGGAATAAACAGAATGAATGATAAAACCAAAGCCAGTAATATAAAACCTATATGTTCAGCAAGAATAATATCGCGAATGTTTCTTCTACTTGCACCAAAGCATTGCTGCACCGAAAGTCGAGAGATTTGATTCTGAAATGACGAAACAGATAGAAGTACATAATTCAAAATAGATATTGCTAATAAAATAATACCTATAGCCACAAGTATAAATACTAGGAGCTTTTTATAAATATCATGAGTAACATTAAGATTCTCTATATCCTGAAAATAATACTTAACTGAAATTCCAGATTTGGCGTCATTTTCAGGATCAGTGTATTGATTTATTACTGGTTGAAGTTTTAACTGAACATTCTCAATATCACAATCATTAATCGTTTTTACATAACCAATAAAACTATCTCCACCATCCCAACCTGTATACATTTTTCCTTCCTTACGGATAGTCTCAAAAGAAAGAACAATATCAAAATCTAAATGACTATTTCCGGGAATGTTTTTAAATACACCTTGAATCTCATACCCCATATTATTGGTATCGAAAATCATTTCACCAATAGCTTCTCTATCTCCAAAAATGCGTTTGGCTGCATCTTCAGATACCATTGCCGTGTAGGGTACTCTTAACTCTTTATCTAAAGTTTTTCTTAAGATTGGGAAACTAAAGAAGTTAAAAAAAGTGGTATCTGCATACAAAGTCTTTTCATCAAAGCGATTAGCTCCTTTGGTGAAAATTTTCCTGTTAGCATTTCTCACCAAAGCATAATTTTCAATTTCAGGAATATGCTTATGAAAAGCTTCAGCAGTTGGAGCACTAATGATATAACCATCATCCTTATCACCTTTAATATCCCATAAACAGCCAATGCGATACATACGATCTCCATCTTTATGGAAATCATCAAAGTTATACTGGAAACCAACGTACTGGAATATTAATAGTGATATTGTAAAGCCTATAATAAGAGAAATTAGCTTAAAAAAGCTGATATTCCTATTTCTAAGTAATTGGCGTATGATTAATTTAAAACTTAACATTCAGTTGTAGTATTTAGATTCAAATGCTCCCCAAAGGGGTTTAAAAACATCGATTATAATGATTACAAGGCTTATTCATACCTCAAACTCTCCACAGGATTCCTTGTAGCTGCTCGCCAGGAGTGAAAGGAAACCGTAAGAAGAGCAATTCCCATTGCAATGAATCCTGCCAAGGCAAATACCCACCAGCTAAGTTCTGTTTTGTAGGCAAAGTTTTCGAGCCATTTGTTCATGGCATACCAGGAAATTGGACAGGCAATGATAAATGAAATGATCACCCATTTTGAGAAATCACGGTTCAACATCCTAAGAATTTCTTTGGTTTTGGCACCACTCACTTTACGTAAACCGATTTCCTTTCTTTTTTGCTGAACGTAGTATAATGACATGGCAAACAATCCCATAACAGAAATGATCACTGTTAGAAAAGTAAAATACATCACAATCTTACCAGTCTTATCTTCAGCTTTGTACCAATTACGAACCGTTTCATTAAAAAATTCCAATTCTAAAGGCATGCCCACTGTATACTCGTTATGTGCCTTTCTTATTTTTTGAATACTTTCATAATTATTACTCCCTTTCAATTTTATAATATAACTCCAAGCCTGCTCATCAGGTTGAAGAATATAAAAATAGGCAGGCCCTAACTGACTTTTTAAATCTCTAAAATGGAAATCTTTTACAACGCCATAAATAGGGTTATCCATATTGTTAAGTTTGAAATTTGTTGGGGTTTCTGGAAGTTCTAAAGCCTTTACAGCAGCTTCGTTTAGCCAACACATGTTTTTAGAATAAGCAACACCAGTTTTGCGAACCGGAATATTTAGCATACTAAAAAAGTTAGTGTCTACAGCAAAGTATTGAAAACTCAATTGCTTATTCTTATAGCTAAAACAATTATTATTCCCTCCATCGAGAGGTGTTCCACAAGTTAAACTAACCGATTCTACTCCAGGTATTTTCTCAAACAAACCTTTTAATACACGTTGTTTTTCAGCAGGAATTTCACATTCGAAAGTAAGCATATTCTCCTGTTCAAACCCCAACTGATAATTCCGCAGAAAACTGGTTTGCTTATTAATAAAAAAGGCACTGGTGATTAAAGTAATAATGATCAAATATTGAAAACTAATCATGATTCGGGAATAAGTATTCCTCTCCTTCATTCGGAATTTACCTTTAATAACTGCAATGGGGTCGAACCGAGCCACTTTAATAGCGGGTATGATTCCTGAAATTAAACCGATTCCAATCATAAATAAAAGGGCTATTGAAGTATTATTCAATGTCAATTCCTTTATCAAATTAAGCTTTGTATCCAACAAATCATTAAAAATTTGTTCGACTTGGAAACAAAGAATAAAAGCTAGTCCCAAAGACAAAAAACTAAGGATAATTGATTCCCAAAGGGTCTGTAAAAGCAAATCTTTCTTTTTCCCGCCAATCAATTTTTTTATAGCTATTTCTCTACTACGAAAAGATGATTGTGCCACTGTTAAATTCACATAGTTGATAATAGAAAGCAACAAAATCAGAAAAACGATACCAGACAATATCTTAAGAAACCCTTCACTTTTATTCTTAACGTTGTATGAGGTAGAAGCACTAAAATATGACTCAGTAATGGGTTCAATTTCAATTGATTTTGCATATTCTCTTTTAAACATCCAATTGACTTCCTTAAATATTTTTAATATCTCAGCCGCCTTGGATTGAAAGTTCGTATTGGGTTTAGTTAATACATATAAATCGTAAGAATTACTTTGATACGATTCCATAAAACTAGGTTCGTCCCACAACTCTCCCATTGTTGGGAAATTAATGAGAATATCAAATTTATTGAAATGCGTATTGGTTGGTACATCGTCCATAATGCCCGTTATTTCAAGATCAACTTTATCATTAATCATGAGTGTCGTACCAATTTTCGGAAGTTTCCCAAATAACTTAAGAGCAAAAGATTTAGTCAAAACAACCGTACTTTTTCGAATCAAAGCCGTTTTTTTATCTCCTTCAATCATCTTGAAAGAGAAAATATTTAGAAAGGATGCATCAGCAAACATCATCGTGTTTTTCAACTTCTGCGTCTCTTTCCCATGAGCGAAACCTTCTATATTTCGAGTTCTTGTGAAGTCTTCCAATTCCGGGAATTTTTGCATCAATAAAGGCCCTGATGGTGGTGCAAAGCCAGATTCTTCACCATGTGTCAATCGAAAAATTCGTTCCTTATTCACATGAAACTGATCTGCAGAATACTCATTCTTAATGTACAAGCTCAATAATAGAATAAATAAGATCGAAATCGAGAAACCAAGAATGGTAATGATACTGTAGAGTTTATTTCTCCACAGGTGTTGAACGAAGGTTTTAAGATTATTATAGATCATATTTAACGTATTTATGTATATATTTTAAATTAATATTCTGCTGAAGTCCTATTTATACCCTTCTAGTTATTCCGCAAATTCGCCCACAAGAACTTCCTCAGTCACAACTTTACCATCAAAAAGGTTGATAACACGATGTGCATAACCTGCATCTTTAATTGAGTGAGTTACCATGATGATTGTGGTCCCTTCGCGATTCAATTCAGTTAATAATTCCATGACTTCTTGTCCATTTTTTGAATCCAAATTACCCGTTGGCTCATCGGCTAGTATTAATCCAGGATTTGAAACCACAGCTCTTGCGATTGCAACGCGTTGTTGCTGTCCTCCCGATAATTGCTGAGGGTAATGTTGTGCTCTATGGCTCATATTCATTCTATCAAGTACTTTAGAAACCATTTCCTTACGTTTCTTATTGCTAATACCTTGATACACCAATGGCATTTCAACATTCTCGAATACGTTTAGCTCGTCAATCAGATTAAAACTCTGGAATACGAAACCAATATTTCCTTTTCTTAAATCAGTACGCTGTCCTTCTTTTAAGCCAGCAACCTGATTATTATTAAAATTGTATTGCCCGCCTGAAGGGTTGTCAAGCAATCCTAAAATATTTAATAAGGTAGATTTTCCACATCCGGAAGGTCCCATAATAGCGACAAATTCACCCTTTTTAATTTTCAAATTGATGTTGTTAAGAGCCAGAGTTTCAATTTCGTCAGTTCGAAATACTTTCGTTAAATTTTCAATTGTAATCATATCCATTTTATTTTTGATTTATAGCTAATTATATTGATGATACCACGCATCTATTTCTTTGCCTTACTTAAATTCGATTCGATCATTATCTCCGAAACTCTCGTAGTTGCTAACAATCACTTGTTCTCCAGGTTCTAATCCTTCTATAACTTCGAAGTATTGTGTGTTTTGTCTACCAATTTTAATATGACGCTTTGAAGCAAAACTTCCCGATTCATCCAAAACAAACACCCACTGACCTCCGGTACTTTGGAAAAATCCTCCCCTAGGCAGCAGCAAAGCATCCACAGGCTGACCTAATTCAAGTTTTAGGTGGTATGTCTGCCCCGTTCTCAGGTTCTCTGGCGATTGGCCATCAAAAATTAAATCGACCTTAAAACGCCCTTCTCTTACCTCAGGATAAACCTTTTTAGTTTCTAACTTAAATTCCTGATTATTTCGTGTAAATGAAGCTGAAAGCTTTCGACGCACTCTATCGATATAATGCTCGTCGACATGGGCTTGTACCTTAAAATTGTTAAGAATATGCAACTGACCAATTCTTTGTCCACGATTAATCGATTGGCCTATTTCAATGTCTAAACTCCCCAACTGGCCATCAGCAGGTGCTTTTATATTCAAGCTTTCTAAACGATGCCTAACCATATTCAAATTCTGTTGCATATTAGCCAAACTGGTATTCATCTGAACTTTCTGATTCTCTCTAAAAATGGAATCTTGCACCATTCTCTGATACCTTAAATCACGATCTTGGCGTGATAAATCGTAATCTTCTTTTGATCTTAGATAGTCTTCTTTAGACACAAAACCCTTTTCAAACAGTAATAAATTCTGTTCATATTTTCGTTTCTGTCTGATGATATCGGTATCAATACTCAACAACTGCTGTTTATTACTGATTTTCTGTTGCTCCATATTAATCAGCGTATTCCTTAACTCATTCGACTGGTAAGCTAATTGAGATTCCGTATTCAAAATCTCAAGTTTCAAATCGTTATTCACAAGTTTAACAATTACATCCCCTTTACGAACAAATTCACCTTCGTCAAGTAATTTCTCAACAACCTTTCCTCCCTCTTCAATATCAAGATAAATGGTTGTTTTAGGCTCCACAGTTCCAATAATAGAAATATAATCCTTAAAGCTACCTGCAGTCACTTCTGCTATATTTAACTTTTCTTCCTCTGCTCTAAAAGTGGACGACTGTGCACCAAAAATCATTTTTATTGATAAGCCTAATACAAGGACAGCAATACCTACGATATAAATATGCTTGGCTTTTATTCCTCTTTTTTGTTCTATTTTTCTATCCATCGACATAAAGATCCTTTCTTTTTGATAAATCAATTAATACTAATCGACAACTTATTGTTATTGATCATTTTATTACCAATCTTGTGCCAACAATAGTAAAAGACTAATAATTAACTATGTATATCATAGGAGCAAAAATGACATGTAAAATTTTTAGACAGGTCTTGTCTAATATTTTGAAAAGCTTTCTACTTTAGATAAAATTATGATCTAGTGATTACAATTCTAGAAAATGAAACTGAATAACCAGAAATGAAAGAAGCGAAAATTTTAATCGTAGACGATAATAAAAGCATCCTCTCTGCTTTAGATTTATTACTGAGTAACGCTTGTAAAAAACTAAAGTGCATATCCACTCCTAATGCTCTGCTAACTGAATTAAAAGCAGACAACTATGATGTTGTACTCCTTGATATGAACTTTAAGGCAGGTATCAATACCGGAAATGAAGGAATTTACTGGCTAAATCAAATATTAGAATATAATTCAGGCATTAGCGTTGTGATGATCACCGCGTATGGCGATGTCGAATTAGCAGTAAAAGCTGTAAGATCTGGTGCTGTTGACTTTGTATTAAAGCCTTGGGAAAATGAAAAAATGCTAACCACTATTGAAATGGCATGGAAGTTAAGTCATTCAAAAAAAGAGGTCAAAAAACTCAGGTTAAAAGAAAATGAATTGATCGCTGAAATAAACTCTAAAAAGAATCAAATTATTGGTTCATCCGTAGCATGGACTCATATAATGAATTTAGTGCAAAAGGTCGCAGTAACCGATGCTAATATTTTAATAACCGGAGAGAACGGTACGGGAAAAGAATTAATTGCAAGAGAAATTCACCGTTTATCAAATCGATGCCAAAACGTAATGGTTACTGTTGATATGGGCTCCCTTTCAGAATCACTTTTCGAAAGTGAATTATTTGGGCATAAAAAAGGGGCTTTCACAGATGCTCAAATAGATAGAATGGGAAAAGTAGAAGCAGCCAACAAGGGAACTTTATTTCTTGACGAGATAGGTAATCTATCCCCAGCGATGCAGGCTAAACTTTTATCAGTACTACAGAACAGACAATTAACTCGCGTAGGTGAAAATCTACCGGTTGATATTGATCTAAGACTCGTATGTGCAACAAATTGCAATATATCCAAAATGGTCGGTGAAGGAACTTTTCGCGAGGATTTACTTTACAGAATTAATACCATTCAAATTGAATTACCTTCCCTTCGAGATCGTCAATCTGATATCCCTGAACTCGTTGCCTTTTTCATAAAGCTCTATGCTGAAAAATATAATAAAAAGGGCTTAAATATTTCAACCGCAGCCATTACAAAACTTCAAAATTATACTTGGCCTGGAAATGTGCGAGAATTACAACATGCTATTGAAAAGGCAGTAATACTTAGTGATAATCATTTAATTGGAGCGAACGATTTTGTTTTTAAAGTTGATGAATTCTCAAAGGTGGAAGCTTATGGTGGTACATTAGAGGACATGGAAAAACAGGTCATCATAACTGCTATTGAAAAACAAATGGGAAATCTGAGCGCTGTGTCATCACAACTTGGTATTACACGACAAACCTTATACAATAAAATTAAAAAATATGGCATATAGATATTATAATACGGTCCTATTTTTCAGACTTATAAGTCTTACTGTATTTGCAATTTGTATAGGATATACATTCTCTAATAAATCATACTACAGTTTTGTACTATGCTCTGCCATAGAATTGTATTTAGCCTGGTCTTTTATTCTGTTTCTGAACAAAACACACAATCAGATGAATTATTTTGTTCAAGCGATAAAAAACAAAGACACAGCTTTACACTTTCCTAAAAAGTCTGGTAATGGAATTATCGATGAGCTTAATCATAGCTTAAATGACCTAAATACCATTATTCAAGACGTGCAAATGAAAAGTAAAATAAAGGAAACCTATTTTGCTGAAATTTTACAAAATATAGCCACAGGTGTTATTGTACTAACCGAAGACGGATTTGTTACTGATGTCAATTCAACTGCCCTAGATTTACTGGGTCTGGATACATTTACCAATCTAAAGCAATTAAATCGTATCGACAGAAAATTTAGTATCGCCTTATCTGAATTAAAAAACCGACAAAAAAAGGTGATAAATCTAGTTTCCGACAATGAGCAAATACAAGTCATGGTACGTTGTTCGCTCATTCGTTTAGAGAATGAAGAAGTTAAATTAATTACGCTTCAGGATATTCGAGGAGAGTTAGAGCGTAAAGAAATTGATGCTTGGGTTAAGCTAATTCGAGTTCTTAGTCATGAAATTATGAATTCCCTTGCTCCTGTTACATCCATTTCACAATCATTAAAACGAATTTGGGAAGAAAAGAGCCTATCTCGTTCTGCAAACAATAATCTTGATATAACTAAAACTCTTGACGGGCTAACAGTTATAACACAAACCAATGAAGCTCTAGTTAAATTTGTACAATCTTACAGAATGCTATCAAAAGCACCTATTCCCGAACTGATAAATATTAATGCACAGAACTTCTTTGAACGTTTAAACATATTACTGTCTCCATTAAAAGAAAACTTTGAAGGGCAAATAAGTATAGAAACTCCTAGCAAAGACTTTAATTTCGTTGCCGATGAGCAGATGATCATTCAGGTTATTATCAATCTGGTTAAAAATGCCAGAGAAGCCTTTATTGAAGAATCAAATGAGAAAGAATCCGAAGCAAAAATCACAGTAAGGGCAGGCTATAAAGGCAAAATCACCGAAATAAAAGTTTCAGATAATGGGCTGGGGATCCCTGAAGAGATACAGGATGAAATATTCATCCCTTTCTTCACAACAAAAGAAAGCGGCTCAGGCATTGGTCTCAGTTACTCACGACAAATTCTCCGTGCCCATGGCGGAAGCCTTCTGTGTCAGTCTAAAGTAGGTGAAACCGTATTTACTGTCCGCTGGTAACATTTCAGATTAATACCTATTCCAAACAGAGATAAAGCATAGCAGTTACTTTAGCGATTTGCCGAAAGGAGTAAGCGCAAAACCGGCCAACTTAATGTGTTGAGCAGCAAATGGAATACCTATAATTGTAATCGCAAATAAGATGGCAAATACCAGATGGGTTAAAGCGATCCAGAAACCACCAAATATCAACCAAAAAATATTTAGGAATATGCTTAAACAGCCTCCTGCACTCTCATTAGGAACAACTTTTTGCCCAAAGGGAGCCAATCCCAAAACTGAGAGCTGAATCGCTTTTAAACCAAAAGGGATACCTACTATTGTACAACACATTAGTAATCCTGCTATGATGTATTCTAAAAAGATAAATAACCCTCCGAAAATAATCCAAATAATGTTCCCAATAATACTCATTTCAATTCAATTTACAGTTAGCGATTACAATGTACAATTATCAACTGACTATTACGATGTAGAGATTGACAATAACTGATCAGTTAAACAATTATTCGATAAACACCCCTTAATTCAAGACAACTCATCTCAAATTTTGATAAAACCCAACTATTACAAAATATAGTTTAAACCTACCTGTATACCAAAATCAGGTGAATTATTGATTTTCATATCCTCGTAAAAACCTGTCGTTAAAATCAATTTCTTACTCAAAATAAAATCTGCTCCCAGAAGAAATTGAACACCATAGTCACCCAATTCTTGCGTTTGAGAGTCTTTATAAAATCGAGAATGATAATCAAACTGAATTTTTGGAACTAGCCATGATGTCGCTTTTACAGCCAATCCCAATGAGCCGAAGACAACATTCTTTTTCTGCATTTTTTCTAATAGAGAACCGTCACCAATACGCAGGTAACCAAGAGAATAAAAAAAGTGAGCTGGTCGTGGACCTACACCTACTATTTGCCCAGAAAACTGAAAAGAAATATCTAAGGTCCCACTACCTTGCAACTTATTCTTATCCGCATTATTTAATTTTAGATAGCTTCGAATTGCCATGGCATGAGTTTTATAATCCAAAAGCTTAAACCCGAGCTCTAAGCTGATATCTCCAATGCCAAAATTATTTTCACTCATACTAACATAGGAATGATTATCCTGAGCATAAAAATAAACCATTTGACCTCTGGGGGTTACTGATCGTGCTCCTCCTGTTACTCCAATAAAATTATGGAAACCATCTATACTTGAATCAAGAAAACCTTGCGAATGATTTAAAAGAGGTAGATTTATTCCAAGTTCAAATCGATCTCCAATTCCATATCTGGCAGATAAATCAACCCGCACCATTTCTCCATCGAAATATACCATCTCACCAGGAATTAGTGCATTCGTACTATTACTCGACAGATTAAGAACAGAAGAGATAAAGAGTCTGTTTTTTGAAATAATTTTTCCACTCTCTGCATTAGGTAAGCCAAAAGAATGGATCAACGGACTTTGATTATGTGAAGAAAATGGCCTTATATCTACTTGTGCTTTCAAAAGAAAACTGCTTAATACAAGTAACATAAAACATAAAAATCGCAACATATATTATATCATTATTTTAGAATACAGACAGCAAGTTAAAAAAATATTGATCAAATATCAGCACATATAATATTCGTTGAATAACAGATAAACATAAAAGACAGACTGCAACTCCGTCACCACATTCAATTTTTATAAAGGAAAGCTGAATAAGAATCATAAATTTAAAATTCTTTCATTAATACTTCCCGAATATTAAACTCTAAAATTTCTTTAAACAATTATCTAAACAATAAAACAATAGCAATTTTTTATAGTAAAAAGCTTACAGTTCACAGCAATATGTCTTAAATACATATAAATTAGATTTTAAGAACATTAAGAACCACAAAACATTATAAAATAGAATATCAACATTGGAAAACATAAGATGTTAACAGAATAACCGAAATATAATAACGAATATTTAATCCTGATTAAGAATCAAAGAAACGTGAACAACTTAATATTCATAAAACATTTTTTTATATATTTATAAGGCAAAATAAAAGCAGTATCCTTATTATGAACAAAATATCATTACTCAATGTTGAGTATTTACGTCCTAAACGATGTGTCGAAACTTACGAATTATCGCTGAAAAACGAAAAAGAAATTTGTTACATTTATAATTTTGAAAACAAATTTTTTCGTTATTTTAAAACCTTAAGATCTCTAACTAACTATCTAAAAGATAGAATAGAACCTAAAATTAAGTTTAGCGATAGAATTGAATTAAATGATTTTTTAAGATATAAAAATGTCCTACTTAAAGATCAAGAAGAAAAAGAGTTATGTAATTTTGATGTGTAGTACCTAAGGTTTACTGGAAAAAACCAAGGCCGCAGCACCCATCACACCTGAATTACTCTCAATAGAGGAGATTTCAAGCTTCAACTTCCCTCTAAGGAAAGAAAGGAGATTCTCCTCCATATGATAATGTGTTGGTTTTAAAATTAAATCTCCCGCATTAGCTAAGCCTCCAGATAGAAATACAGCTTCTGGATTATTCATTGCTGCAACATTGGCTAAAGTTCTTCCCAATAATCGTCCTGTATATTCGAACGATTCTATAGCAACCTTATCGCCCCCATAAGCCGCATTAGCCAATTTTTTTGCTGAAATTTTATTAAAAGGAATATCACGAAGAACAGATTTATCGTCATACTTCGCCAGAAACTTACTCACCGTCCGTTTAATACCCGTAGCCGATACATAAGTTTCCAAACAACCCTTACGTCCACATGAGCAAGATCGTCCCTGATCTCGCACAATAATATGACCTAATTCGCCAGCGTATCCCAAATGTCCATTATAAACTTTACCATCAAGAACGAGACCACAACCAAGACCTGTTCCTAAAGTAACAACCATAAAGTTATTCATGCCTCTGGCACCACCATAAAGCATTTCGCCTAAGGCCGCAGCATTAGCATCATTGGTAAGTACAACAGGTAATTCTAGATATTCTCCAAGTAGTTTAACCAAGGGAAGGTGCTTTTCCCAAACTAAATTTACGGCATGTTCTATAAAGCCGGTAAAAAAATTTGCATTGGGCGCTCCTACACCAATCCCTACAAGCTCATATTCATTAGAGTAAGAACTAAAGTTTGCTTTTATTTGCAAAGATAGTTCCCGAACGAAGTTCTCGAAAATAGGATAGTTAGGCGTATAAAAAGACGAATGAGAAAGACAAATACCTTCCTCAGTAACGAATCCATAAACGGTATTCGTTCCTCCAATATCGATTCCAACAGCGAGTTTTTTCATTAGCCCAAAATTCCTTTCCCACCTAATTTAGACTAAAAGCATGAAAAGAACAAAGGAATTATAAGATAAAAAGGTGCTTCAAAATCTAACAATAACAAACATAAGTAAAATAATACTTATTCTTCTATTGTGGATGTATGCTCTTTAAGTAAAGCTTTTAAAGGATTGAAGAATTTCATAAACAAACGCTGATCCTCTGTAATAATCTCCGCAATTCCTTCAATCTGTTGCGCAAATTTCAACTTAATGCCATAATTCGTAATCAAGCCATTTGCTAACTCAACATCTAAACTGTACATATTACCGTCAGGAATTTCCGATATAGACCTTATATGCCCTTTCAACATACCAAATTCAGTAAAAGGATAACTATTTAGTTTGATGTTGACACGCTGTCCTAATTTCACTTTACCTGATCGGTTCATTCCTAAGTCAACACGAACAAATATTCGAGTTGAATCAGAAGGTAAAACTGTAAAGACATTTTGTCCTTGATTGACATTCTGGTTCGCCGACCAAAAACGATTAAAACTTACAGATCCGTCAATAGGCGACTTGAGTAAATACTTTTGCTCCCAGATATCAACTTGTGCCTTTAAATTATCGTGTACATGAAGAATTTGATCCTGCAGTTCCTTACGTTGATTGAGCTGTTCAAGATCCAAATCAATAATTTGCTGATCGACTTCATTGATTTGAATTTGAGTGGATGACAATACCGTTTGCGACCCTTGAAAAGAATAGCTTTGTTTAAAAAGATTCTTTTGAGAAGCTTGATAGGCAGCTTTTGAAATAACACCGCGTATAAATAGTAACGAATCTCTACTGAATTCTTTTGAAACAATTTCTAACTCTTTATCTAAAATTTCCCCCTGCTTAAACTGCCTGTCATAATAAACCAGATAATTATTTCGCTTCTGAATCAGTGCAGCTTTTTTCTTTTCGTGATATCGTAATTCTATAAAACGGTTATAGTTTGCACACGCTTTTAAATACGAATTAAATTGTGATTGAATTTCTCCAAGTCTAAAATTACGGTCGATAAGATGCGTCCCGATTTGTCTTGTCCCATCAAAAATAAGATCTGTTTTATTTAAAGAACCACTTAAGCTTAAAACGTCCTCAAAATTTGCAGGGTTTTCAATTACAGCAAGCAAGTCTCCTGTCTCAACACTCTGATTATCTACCACATTCAGTTCAACAATCTTACCATTAGCCCGAGCAATTAGTTCGGCAGGAGGATTCTCTGTTGTTAATACCAATTTTGATTCAATAATTTCAGGATAAGTAAAAAACCAAGAGCCTATCACTAAAATTAAAACAACCAAAAAGACCAAACCAGAACCAGCTCTAATGATCCACGAAGGCATTTTCCCAAGAATCTCCTGAACAGATTCCGACCTTAACTCGATATTGTCACTCATGTTTTAGTATATTTTGACGCAGATTAAAGATGATTTTATATGATAAAATATTTATGTTTCCTATATTAATTTGAAAACACCTTACGTTTATATTGTGGCTCTTTGCCAAAGTTTAATAATAATCCAACTTCAATATCAGTAGCTTTTAGATAATTGACCAGTTGTACTTCATGGATCGAATTTAATTTTTCAATGGCTTTTAATTCTAAAATCACCAAATTATTAACGACTATATCTGCAATATAATCACCCACAATTGCCTTCCCATATAGAACTTTAATAGGAATCTGCTGTTCCACCTCTAATCCCAAGTTTTCTAGTTCAATAACTAAAGCATTCTCATAAACCTTTTCGAGAAATCCATAACCAAGCTCATTGTACACATCAAAAAATGCCTTAAGAACCAATGATGTAATATCAGAATGCTTATAATTATCGTTCATGATACATTAATTTCGACGTTGATAAATGATGATTTAGTATGATAAAATCAAAAATAGAATTACAAAATAATCATAATTGGATCTTTTTTAAATCTGCGTCTAAACTTAATTGCCCAGTTCCAGTTGATTCTTCACCAATTCGTAATATTGTCCTCTCATCTGAGTTAAATCCGTATGGCTGCCATGCTCAACGATTTGCCCTTTATCAAGAACGATGATTTTATCTGCATTTCGTACAGTACTTAATCGATGGGCTACAACCACAACGGTACGACCTTGGTTAAATTCATCCAGATTTTCCATAATGGCTCTTTCATTATTGGCATCCAAGGCATTGGTTGCTTCATCAAAAAAGAGGAATTCCGGATTCTTATAAACCGCACGAGCAATTAATATCCTCTGTTTTTGTCCCTGACTTAAACCGTGACCATCAGCTCCAATTTTCGTGTTGTAACGTAAGGGCAAGCTGTCTATAAAATCCTGAATACAGGCAACCTGCACAGCATATAACAAGCGTTTTTTATCAATTACTTCATCGCCAACAGCAATATTTTTAGCGATAGTATCAGAAAAGATGAAACCATCTTGCATCACCACACCACAATTCTGACGCCACATAGCGGAACTATAATTTTGAATAGATACACCTCCCAAATTAATTTTTCCCTTCGTGGCCGGATAAAATCCCAACATAAGCTTTATCAGAGTCGTTTTTCCAGAACCTGAAGCTCCAACAATAGCCGTTGTTTTTCCTTTTGGTACATTCAAATCAATATCATTAAGAACCATCTCTGAATGAGGACCTTCGTACTGAAAACTTAATTGATCAATATGAATGGATTTATCAACAGGTAATTCTGAAATCTTTTCATCAGATTCCAATTCTTCATCGTCCATTTCATGAATCTCACCCAAACGCTCAAGCGATATTTTAGCATCTTGCCAGGAATGAATAAACTGTACCAAATTGTCAATTGGCGAATTCAATTGCCCCAAAATATATTGAACTGATAACATCATACCAAGGGTCATATCACCATTCACCACAGACTGTGCTGCAAGAAAAGTAATCACAATATTCTTTGTTTCATTAAAAAACACCGAGCCCGAAACCTGATACTGGTTTAATGCCAAACCCTTTGTGCGTACTTGAAAAAGTTCGGCCTGAATGTTTTCCCACTCCCAACGTTTCTCCTTTTCACAATTGTTCAGCTTTATTTCCTGCATACCCGTAATCAGTTGCACCAGCGAATTCTGATTACTCGACAACTGTGCAAAACGCTTTCCATCAAGTTCCCTACGTTTCTTTAAAAATAAGTTAATCCAAATGATATAAAGCGTCGATCCCAAAAGAAAAACTCCGAATATGGTCATATTGTATATGGCCAGAACAACTCCAAAAATTAATAAATTAACCATAGAGAACAGAATGTTCAGTGTGGACGAAGTAAGGAAGCTTTCAATTCGGGTATGATCCTGTATACGTTGCAAAAGATCACCTATCATTTTGATATCGAAGAAACCAATAGGCAATTTCATCAACTTGATTAGAAAATCGGATATTAATGAAATATTAATTCGAGTAGAGATATGCAATAGAATCCAGGAGCGAATAAACTCAACCGATATGCGTGAAACAAAAAGGACCATTTGAGCAATCAAAACCAGAGTAATAAAGTTAATGTTTTGGGTATTAATCCCAACATCAACAACTGATTGTGTCAAAAAAGGAAAGATTAGTTGCAGCATACTTCCGAAAAGCATACCCAAAAACAATTGAACCAAAAACTTTTTGTAGGGTTTTAGATAACGCAAAAGAAAACCGACACTCTGCTTTTTTTTATTGCTCTCATCCTTGGCTTTATAAAAATCCGGCGTCGGCTCTAAAAGCAAGCACAAGCCTTTTAAATCACCATCTACTTTTGTCGATGCCCAAGATTTAATGAACTCATCCTTACTAAACTTTAACAAACCCGAAGCAGGATCTGAGACATGAACAATAGTGTTGTTCTTTTTAGTCTCAATTTTATAAACCACAACAAAATGCTGTTGGTTCCAATGACAAATAGCCGGCAATGTCGCTTGCTCAGCCAACTGTTCGAAAGTTATTCGCACTCCCATACTGCGAAAACCAATGCTCTCTGCAGCATCAGCAATACCCATCATCGAAACCCCTTCGCGAGTAATATAGGACTTATCACGCAGCGACTGCAAACTATAAGTTTTACCATAAAACTTGGATATCATTCGCAGACAGGTCGGTCCACAGTCCATGGCATCGAGTTGACGAAAATGTGGGAATTTTTTTTTCAAAGCAGTAAATCGTTAGCACTAGAGAATAATTAAGCTAAAAATACAGAAAAAATAGTCAAAAACCATATATCTAAAGAATTAATAAAATATATTATTGTTAACCATCAAGCAAGGTTTAAACAAAAATGAAAATTCTAAAAATATTTGAATGGAAAGAAATCCTTTCAAAGATAAAAGGAATCACAAAGTACGAGTTGCTTTTTCGATTCCAACATATTTATCTGTGTATAAAATCATTTTTTAATTGAGGGATATTAACAATGCCCTTCATAAATATTCTGGGTAATGTTGAAATTATCGCAAGGCAATTACAGACGGTCAGTTTTACTATAAACTACGATAGTATATGCAGACAGGTCAATCCGCAATCTATTGTATCGCGTTGACGAAAATGAGAAATTTTATTTTATAGATCAGAACCAGTATATTGCAAACTAATCAATTGGTTATAAAAAACATGTATTTAGTAAATTTTAACAATAAGGCTGAAAATTGAATTTTCAGCCTTATTGATTACAAATAACTTTAATCTACAATTGATTTTATTGAATAGATCTTTCATATTGTAATTCAAGAAACTCCTCTATACGTCCTTTAAAAGGGGTACAACAATCATTTGATTTTCCCTCGTATTTGTTTTCGAGTCTTCTTAATGGACAACCTCCACGGCATATGGGAAGGTAAGAACAATCTCTGCAAGTTTCATCTTGATAATGATCAATACCAACAGCATATTTAGCAATTAACTCATGATTAGTCCAAACACCATCAATATGTAAATTACCTACAATAAGATTTTCGTTTCCTAAATCCTCATAACATTTATAAATTTCACCTTGCCACCCTACAATCATGCTATTAGGATTTCGAACCAAACATTCCATATTAATATCATCAGGGTATAACTCTTCTGAAACTATCCCATGATTTTTACAGAGATCAAAACAGAAATCAGTTGCTTCATTTCGACTAAAACAATCACATTTTCTTTCATCATTTTCATCGAGATGAATCCAACCTGGATAAACAACAAATTTATCTGAAGGGTACCTTTCTTTTAGCCACTTATAAATATCCAAATAAGTAGACTTATTTGATTTATCAATATTAACTCTTAAAGCAATAGATATTTTATCTTTATACTCTCCAGAGTAAAAGTTATCTAAATTATCAATAATTTTATCAAAAGTTCCTCCTCCATTTAGCAAAAGGCGCCTTGTATCATGAACTTCTTTGAAACCATCCAAGGTAATTTGAACTGAATCAATATTTAAATCAGCAAGAATCTTTATCCTTTTTTCATCAAATAGATATCCATTCGTAATAACATCACTCTCAATTATGTTGATATCAAGATCCTTAATCTGTTTACCAAGAGATCTTATACGCTCATGCTCAATTAAAGGCTCACCACCATACCACGTAAGACATATTGTTTCCAAGCCATGAGTACGCTTCTGATCTTTTAAATATTGAACTAATGCATTTGCAGTATCATCACTCATCCGACCAGGTGTACGCCACTTTTCGTAACAGTAAGTGCAACTAAAATTACAAAACTGAGTAGGTGCAATTGTAAGTATTAAATGTTTCTTATCATATATACGATGTAAACTTTGAAAGTGCATTTGCTCAACCAGTGATTCATCACTTTGGGTTAAAAAATAATTATCCTTAAAATAGTTTAACTCTTCATCTGAAAACAATTCTTTGCAAACTTCGCTATTTAATTTATTATTAGCTATTTTATTTAAATCTTTGAATAATTCATCATTCAATCTCAAAAAACTATTTGTAAAACTATTATATAATAATTTGCCAAATTTAGAAGAATCAAATAAAAAATTATATCGTGACCAATTCCATCTATTCATTTAAATTGTTTTTTCTTACTTATCTGTATTATTAATTATATACTCCAAACACTCTTCAAGAACAGGATCTTTTCCATTCATATACTTACTAGCCACAAAAGGAATCGAAATATCTGGCTTTATAATACCATTTTCTGCTTTCGTATATTCAAAGTTTTCAACTGTTGAAATTGCCCAGAATGAATTGTCCCTCTCAGCTGTAATTACTTCACCATAATTTAAAGCATTATGAGCAAGTGGTTCCCCAACAAGTAACCCCAGCTCATTATATTGCATGATATTGGCAAAACTAGAGGCGATTGAGCCCGTGTTTTTACTTATTAGCGTGTAATAATTAATGTCCCCTTTGTATTTCGAAACATCCAAAGGACACTCTTTTACAATTAATGAATCAGGCAAATCAATAAGCTTACCAAAATCTTCTTTAGAATATGAATAATTTTTATATGTTGCTTTAGAAACTTTTAATTTTACTCTATACTGATATGGGATAATAGCTTTATTGGTAAACATTGAAAATAACTCATCAAAACGATCCCCACTTCCACCAGGGTTTTTTCTGATATCAATAATTACATTTTTATATCCTTTCTTTTTCACTTTATCGAGAAAACGACCTAAGCGCTTTACTAGATACTGATTATAATCAAAATTATCAATCCTGAAATAACCTGTCATTTGTTCGTCAAATATCTTTTCTTGAATACTCCCGCTCAATTTGTAAAAAAAATCGTTCGTAAGAGGAGCCCCACTTACACAAACGTCTACTTTCTTATTGTTTCTAATTAATTCAATATTATAGAAAGATGAGAATGTAAAATGATGATAAGTTTGAAGTGCATATCCTGACATATAACGATCTCGATAAGAACTTTTCAAAAAATCATTGATGTTAATCCCATTAATACTCAGTATTCTATCCCCTTTTATCAGATTTTTATTATAACTTTCATCAATTATTAGAGTGTCTGAAATATTAATAACGTTAAATGGCAAAGCCTTTATTTTCTTCATTTTTATTTTAAGAGTTCCCTTTTTTCCCAACACAGGTAAAAATCGCAAATGGGGATCTTCATATGTAATTATATCTAATAACTTTCTTCTAATAAGAGTTTTATCAGTTTCTCTAATCGGTTCTAAAGGCAGGTCTTTTGCGATCATTTCAATCAAAGAATCCCACTTAATCTCAGAAAAAGAATTAAATGCATTAGGATGATAATTTTTCAAAGCCTCTTTATCTTTTACTAATTGTTCCTTAGTTAAAAGGGATTTAGGGTTTGGAATTAGAAGAGAGCAATCTGCCTGAGCAAAACTCTTAGAAAAATTACATCTACTTATTAAAACAATCAATAATATTTTCGACACTCTTCCTAACATAATTCATCGTATGATTTATAAATAAATACTTAAAAAGGGTTTTTACAGATGTTCTGTAAAAACCCAATAATTAATTACAAATTAATTGTTCCACCTCCTTTAATTGTACCACCGATTGGAACTCTTCTAGTTCTTCTCATACAAGACCAACAAATACCCCCTTTTGAATTTTGCAACTCTCTTTTTGATAATTTTTCAAATTTCGATTCATTAATAACTTCAAATCTTCCCTTTTTCATAATAAAATAATAAATTGGCATAACTCCATTCCCCTCACAATTGCCAATTGTACAGGTCACCTCATTTTAGTAGCTTTGCCCTATATTAGTTACCGATGATTAATTTGTAATTACCATTGATTTCAATGGTAAGCAAATAATTTATCAGCATTATCAATTCAATTGCTACAACAATTGAATTTTAACAAAGCAACAAGTCGCATCCGGGTTGAGAATGGATTTAATTCTATTTTTCCGGGGCGGCTCTTTTGTTTATTTACATTAGTAAAGCTATTATTGAATTAATTATGTATAAATAACCAATCGCAACATTAACCATACATAAGCAAATGTTATTTTAAGTATATCGCAAATGTATGATAATTGAGTTGTAAACCAAATTAATCACACCTCAGTCACAAATATCTAAAATAACAATCTTCATCAATGATAATTGGGCGTTAATCACTAATACAATTCTAACACAGATATTTCAAATAGGGTCAGGAAACGAAATGAATTGAAAATAAAGAATCATAAAAACATCTATTTATATAAAATACAAACAACACAAACAACACAAACAAGAAGTGCATGTTGAAATATTGATAAATATTACTTTTTAACACATATCAAGACATGAAAAAGGACCAAGAGAAATAATCCTTTGGTCCATTATTAAAAATTTAAGGTTGAATGTTTAAACAAAAACTTCAAAAAGCATATTTATTTCTCCATAAAAATCTCTTCCTTCAACTTATCAATTCTCGATTTTGAGAAATCTCGAACCGATGTCGTTAACAAGTCCATTCCTTCTTTTTCATCAATACCATCGAAAACTTTCTGGTAGTATTCCAATGCTTCTTTCTTTCGGTCCAACGCATCATATTGCTCCGCTATTAAGTATAAGTAAAACTTTTTCTTTGGATTGAATTTGTGAGCAATGAGATAATTATCTAAAGCCTGTTGGTGCTCCTTCTTTTCTTTGAAAATAACAGCTTTCTCCTTGTGAATAATAGCAACAATAGCAGAATCTGGCTCCATTAATTGCAGGCACTTATCGAAGAGCTCTAAGCCTCTGTCAACATTCAAAAAATATGTTTCTGCTACACCGAGGTAAAAAATCACTTTCATATCAGTGCTATCAACCTCATAGGCCTTAGTTAATAGATCTATGGCTTTATCACGCTTTTCCGTTTTTTGATACAAAATACCCGCATTACGAATGGTATTAATTGTGGAATCACCAAGCTGCATTGCTTTTTCGTAATGAGAAAGTGCCTCTGGTAACTGATCTAACTTTACATGAGCAGAGGCCGAAATTTGAATAAAACGGATATTCGTAGAGTCTTTTTGCAAAACCGAATCACAAATCTGTAAGGCAGCCTTAGGATTATCCTTCAAATAAACACGAGCTAATTTACTACTGGTTAGATAATCTAAAGGATTTAGACTTAAAGCTTGATTATAGAATTTAATGGCACCATCAATCTCTCCTAATTGTTTATGATTATCACCTAAATGAATCCAATAAAAGGGTTGATTTGCATCCCTATTTTTTCCTCTAAAAAGAAGATTAATTGCGTCTAATGGCTCCTTCGAGAATTCATGAATTAAAACTCTTTGTTTGAAAGTCCTAAAATCAGGCTTTTGCTTCTTAAGCAATGTATCCAATTCAGTTTTTGCTTGAAGAAACATACCTTGTAAAAAGTAGAGGTTAGCAAGCTCAGATCTAATCTCCAACTTGTTTTCACAAAATTGTAAAGCTATTTTTAAAACTTCTATAGCATCAGAATATTTACCTTGTTCTAACAAAGCATATTGTTTCCAATAATAGGCTTTATAGTTACTCTTATTGACTTCTATTGTCGCATTAGAGCTACTTATTAGATTATTCCAATCTTTCTTTTGCCAAAGTTCTATCAGTTCAGTATTCTGAGCAAAAAGAGAAACTTGAAGGCAATTTAAAATAATGAGTAATGTCAGGGATTTCATCATGATTATTAATTGGCTAGTGAGAATTGAGTTAACAATATCAAATCTACTACTTTTGTAGTAGATTGCAATTAATACTAACATATTTTAACATAGCCTAACAAATCGTAGAAACAGACTTATAAATGAATTAGATTAAAAAAAAGCACCATCCGAATAAACGAACAGTGCTTTATATATCATTTCATTCAGATTAAATCAGCAATCTAAACTCAAAAATTTTAAATTAATAAACGCCACCAACTCTTTTTAATGAGCGTACATCAACGATCTTTATTTTTCGTCCTTTTATCTCCACAAGCCCATCGCTTTTAAACTCTGAAAGTAAACGAATGACAGATTCCGTAGCTGTACCAACCATATTGGCAAGTTCCTCTCTAGTTAAGGCAATTTGTAAGGTGTTGTCCGCTGCCAAACCAAATGTCTCCATTAACTGGATTAAAACCTCTGCTAGCCTCTCACGTACCGATTTTTGAGCAATATCAGTAATGTAATTGTTAGCTTGTCCCAATTCCTTACAGGTCATTTTAATCAACTCCATAGAAAACTCGGGGTTTTCCTGTAACAATTGTGTTAAAGAATGATGGGGAATAAAACACACAATAGCATCCTCAACAACTTTAGAGGAAGTACAGGCAGGCTCTTGACTCAGAACTGATCTAAAACCAATAATGTCACCAGGTTTAGCAAATCGAATAATTTGCTCCTTGCCTTCGAGTCCTGTTTTAAAAACTTTTAAAACGCCTGAATAAACAAAATAGCATCCACG
>Ga0209379_10000254_pt1 | contig 53397 bp, 42 predicted proteins | sample tdDd001_FD_187124 | JGI IMG/M metagenome (GOLD analysis project Ga0209379, IMG submission 187124) | Marine sediment microbial communities from the Atlantic coast under amendment with organic carbon and nitrate - tdDd00.1 (SPAdes)... | ecosystem: Environmental > Aquatic > Marine > Coastal >... | reverse complement strand
TGTGATTAAGGTTAGTTCCGCAGCAGCCACCGATGACATTGATTTGAGGATTATGGCGGTATAACTCGGCGACTTGATAACCTAACTCTTTGGGATTCCCTGCATCTAAAGTGGCACAATTATCTAACTCATCATGACTACAGCGTGACGCGTTGACGACGATACCTCTGATTCGACGCTCCCATGGTTGCTGTCTAAAAAGGTAAGAAAAATGCTCAGGATGCGCGCAATTTATCATAAAATGGCAGGCATACTGGTTAGTTGGTTGATCGACCAATGTGATGGCTTGTTGTAAAGTCATACCGCTGGGTAATCTGCCGTCGTTTTCTACCGTAAAGGCAATGACGACAGGTATATTCACACTTTTTGCGGCCAAAACAATACCGGCTGCTTCTTCCGCATAAGTTAAGGTCGCTGCGGTAATAATATCCGCGTCAGTTTGACTGTAAGTTTGTACTTGAGCCATATGGTAGTGATAGGCGTCGTTTACTGACATTTTATTTAACACTTGGTATGCATCTGCTCGAGGGCCAATTTGAGCGGAAAGTAAAGTTAGAGTATCGGCATAATTAGTGCGCGCTTCTGCCATTATAGCTATCGCATCATGATTGAAAGTGACCAATTGATCGCTATTTATCCCAATTTGTTTGGCTCTATCTCGATGTGCTACCCAAGTTATGGTGTCTAAGATCACCGCACATCGATGTTTTTTGGCGAGTAATAGCAAATTCTTATATATCTGTTTGATAACTGACCGGCCCGTTGGGCTATTTAATAAAGGATAAGAAGCTCCGCCTGGTAATGGCTGTTGATAGGTAAAAAGAAGTTCAGTATCGATTCCTGTGTAACAGATAAACAGTGGTTGATCGTTGAAAGAAGTACCTTGTTTCGTTTTTCTCACAGTCGCGCCCATTAGATGCATTTAAATCTTAGTGACTAAGTTTAGTTTATGGACACGGATGTAAGACGTAGCGCTGTTGATACAGGGTAAGAATTAATTAAAAAAAGGAGGCTCGCAGCCTCCCTTTTTATTCGTTGTTCGTTATCAACTCAATATGATGAGTATGGTACCTGCTAATGTCATTAAAATATTTGCTATCGCATAAGTACCAGCATAGCCCAGAGCAGGAATCGTCGATTTAGCGTAGTCGTTAACGATGTCCATTGCTGGTGCACAGGTTCTGGCACCGATGATGGCACCAAATAGTAGTGCGCGGTTCATCTTAAGAATGTAGGCACCGACTAAGTACGCAAACACGACCGGAACGACGCTGACAACGAAAGCCAAACCGATCACTTGAACACCGACTTGCGACAAGTGTTCAAACATCTTACCACCAGCACTCAAACCGATGCCGACCATGAATATCATAAGGCCAAGGTCTTTAACCATATTTAATGCGCCTTGCGGTACATAGCCAAATGTTGGGTGGTTAGCTCGTAAAAAGCCAAGAGTGATGCCTGATAAAAGAAGACCAACAGCGTTACCCAAACCAAATGAAACTTGGCCAAATGTCATGGTAATCAAGCCGAACATAATGCCCAAAATGAAGAAGCTACAGAATGCGAGTAGATCGGCCATTTGGCTGTGAATCGAGATGAAACCAATTTTTTCCGCTAAACCATGAACGCGACTTTTCTCACCACTAACCTGTAGAACATCGCCTTTTGCTAGGACGATGTCTAAATCCATAGGCATTTCGATTTGCGCTCGTACTACTCGGTTAAGGAAACAACCGTACTCAGACAGGTTTAAGTCGGACAGACGTTTACCGGCTATGGAGTCACTCTTTACAACGATCTCTTCTTCTACGATGCGAAGATCAAGTAAGTTACGGTCGAAAACTTCTTTACCGTTTCTAAAGCTAGGATCGAGTCGAGCATGGCTATCTGGGAAGCCCACGAGCGCTATTTCATCACCTTGCTGCAAGATAGCATCACCATCTGGGTGGGCGAGGATACCATTGCGGCGAATTCGCTCGATATAACAGCCAGTTTGGCGATAGATACCCAGTTCACGCAGGTTTTTACCATCAATCCAATCTATCAACTCTTGACCTACACGGTATGCTCGGATGATTGGAAGATAAACTTTACGTTGTCCTGTACTACCTAAACCACGCTCTTGAGCAATTTGTTGGGCCGAATCAGAGAGGTTTTGTTTTTGTAGTTTTGGCAGAAGTTTGGCAAACATAATCATGCTGATTAAACCAATCAAGTAAGCCATCGCATAACCTACAGATAGGTTCTCAAGCACTAGGGAGAAATCCATGTTGCGAGGAACAGTCGCCAAGCCGGAGCCCAAAGCGTCTTGTGCGCCTACAAGGACGGGGGTAGAAGTCAATGCTCCGGCCATCATACCGGCAGATAAACCAAAATCTAACCCAAGATAATGACTAGCGAAGTAGGTGATGCACAGAGCAGTAGAGAGCACAACCATACTCAATATGAAGTAGTGTTTACCGTCTCGAAAGAAGATACCGAAAAAGTTAGGCCCTGCTTCTATGCCGACACAGTAGATAAACAGCATAAAGCCAATGGTAAGAGCGTCTGCATTGAAGGTGAAACCTAAGTGCCCCATGATCAGAGCGGTGACTAGCACTCCAATAGAGTTACCAAGTTGCAGATTTCCAAAGCGAATTTTTCCAATCGCAAGACCAATGGCGAGAACCACAAAAATAAGGAGGATAGGGTTTTGCTCTAGCAAGTGTACGACGTTTATGTTCACGGGCAGTTCTTGATTCTGTGCCGGGGTAAGTTAAGTGTGCGAATTGTATCTGAATAGCGCAAAATAAATAGTGAAAATTTTTATATTTTACTATTACTTTACTTAGTCAGTTTATATTTGAGAAAGCGGTGTATTAACCGAATAAAAGACAGAAAAAAAGTCGCTCAAGGCGACTTTTTAACATCTAATTCAATTACTCGTCGAAAAGACCTAGGTGCTCTTTTGCGTACGCTTCGAAGTCATCGCAACCACCGATGTGGTCTTGGTCGATAAAGATCTGTGGAACTGTCTCAACAGGTTTACCAACAGTTTTCTCTAGATCTGCTTTTGAAATACCTTCAGCATGAATGTCAACGTAACGGTAGTTGAAATCATCACGTTTTGCTTTCAGTGTTTCAGCGTGCTCTTTTGCGCGAACACAGAATGGACAAGCTGGGCGACCAAAGATAACTACGAACATATGTCTTTCTCCTATAGATTGTTAACAGCACTATGCCCGAATCAGTGTCGAAAATAAAGAAGCAATTACCTCTTGTTTCGATAGAGAAAACCTATTGATGATTTTTTAATCCCATTATCCTTTTCATCCGACAATAAAGAGAAATTGCTCGTGATTTGCACATATTTTGTGTGGGTATTTCTCACAAGTTGCACTGGTTCAATTTAATTCTGCGGATAGATAGGCATGCTAAACTGAGTTTAGATTAGTAAGGAGTGTTTTGGTTATGTTTCAATTTATGACCTCCACGCGAATCATTTTCGGTGAAGGAGCACTGCAATCCTCGCTCTCAGTCTTTAACCAATTTGGCTATAGTGTTCTATTAGTTAGTGGCCAAAATATGGATAGGGCTCGGCCTGTTATTGAATACCTTAAAGCACAAAATATGCGATACCAACATGTTGCTATTGCAGGTGAGCCCAATATCACTATGGTGGAAGAAACGGCGTTAGTCGGGCGAAAATTTAAACCAGATATGGTTGTTGCAATTGGTGGAGGGAGCGTGCTTGATATGGGTAAAGCTCTTGCTGCAATAATCCCCAATCAAGGTGATGTTTACGACTATGTTGAAGTCGTTGGCCGAAGTGTACCAATCAAAACCAAACCTCTGCCCTTTATTGCTATACCAACAACAGCCAGTTCGGGAGCGGAAGTCACAAAAAATGCAGTGTTAAGGTCTGGGCAAGATCAAGTGAAGGTGAGTTTACGCAGCCCTGAAATGCTTGCAGATGTTGCAATTGTGGATCCTACACTGACCTATGGAACTGATCAGCTCACCTCAGGTAGAGGTGCGATGGATACTTTTACTCACCTGATGGAAGCGTATGTCTGTGGAGATCCTAACCCACTGACCGATATGGTTTGCGAAGAAGGCCTAAGGCGGTTGAATCGTTCATTATTCGCTGCCTGCTTAGAAGATGACTATAAAGCTCGTTCAGATCTGTCGTTTGCCGCTATGTTAGGTGGAATGGCGATTACCAATGCGAAGTTGGGGGCTGCTCATGGTTTAGCTTCAGCTCTAGGCGGGAAATTGGACGCGCCTCATAGTGTGATTACCGCGCGCTTAGCTCCTCATGTAATGAGAGAAAATGTTGTGGCTGCTGAATCTCAAGGTCGACAAGATTTATTGAGCCGCTACCAAAAAATGGCTGCTATCTTATCCGATGATCCCAAAGCCGCAACAGAAGAGGGGATCACTTGGGTTGAAAATGTGTTGAACCGACTTGAATTGCCGCAGTTACGTGATTTTGGTGTGTGTGCGACATCATTTGATACAGTGGTCGACGATGCTCTTAAGTCTGTCGCTATTAAAGGAAATCCCATCCCTCTTACGAAAGAGCGCTTGTTGTTTATCTTAGAGCAGGTATGCGATTGTCGAGGGGAGTGCGAAACTTCGTCAGCTTCTGTAGGCTTAGCTGAAAGTCAGTTGATTCATAGTAGCCGTCCTAGAGTTACGACTAATACTTCTAAGTTAAACAACTAAAAAAAGGAGCATTGTCTGCTCCTTTTCTATATCACTGTATCGACTTAAAACTGAGATAGCTTGTCGTAGCGCGAATCTTTTAGTGCGTCTTTTACTCGCTTAAGGTTTTCACGGAAGCCAGAGCCTCGTCTTAGTGTGAAGCCTGTAGCTAACACGTCAATAACGGTCATCTGCACAACACGACTTGCCATTGGCATGTAAACGTCTGTGTCTTCAGGTACATCAAGCGAGATCGAAAGAGAACTTGCTTTGTCCAGTGGAGAATCTTTTGCAGTAATCGCGATAACTGTTGCACCATTTTCACGGGCAAGATTGGCGATTTCAACAAGGCTTTTTGTACGGCCAGTGTGGGAGATTAGCACGACTACATCATTGTCGGTACAGTTGATGCAGCTCATACGTTGCATCACGATATCTTCAAAGCACGTAATTGGAATATTGAAACGAATGAATTTGTTTTGAGCATCTTTCGCCACGGCTGAAGATGCACCTAGACCAAAAAACGAAATACGTTTTGCTTGAGTTAACAAATCAACCGCACGATTGACTTGCATAGAGTCTAAGCTATTTTTTGCTACGTCTAGACAAGCCATAGTGGATTCGAAAATCTTATGTGAGTATGCGTCAGGGCCGTCATCTTCTTCAACGTTACGGTTTACATAAGGCGTGCCATTAGCAAGGCTTTGTGCCAAGTGTAATTTGAAGTCAGGGAAGCCTTTCGTATCTAGGCGACGACAGAAGCGGTTAACAGTTGGCTCACTTACATCAGCCATTTTTGCTAGTGTAGCAATACTAGAGTGAATAGCCGTCTGAGGGGAGGCCATGATAACTTCAGCAACCTTGCGTTCAGATTTGCTAAAGTTCTCTAGATTTTTCTGAATTTTTTCTAGTGTGTTCATAAGTGTTCACGAGGGTAAGAGAACAACTCACTGGATATACCAACCGAAAAAATCGAGAGGAAACAAACTGTTCCCTAATAGGTAATGACTATCCAGCGCCATGGGTTCAGTATAAACCTAAGCTGTAGGTTTAATGTAACAATTCTAGGGTTCAATTGGCTATAATATGACAAGCCTCAAACTAAATTTTATGAAAACTACACAAATCACATATAACAGCGAAGTTTTCTGGACTCTTTGGCCTATATTGTTGCTGAAATTACAATTTTAAAGAAAGAAACTTTCAGCTTGCGTTTATCTTTTGAACGATAGTTTCAATTTTAGCCATTAACTTTGGAGCGGTTTTCGCGATATCTCGTTGCTCTTCCAGTACGGTGGTTAAAATATCTTTGCCTGTAAGCGGGTTTGCGAGTACTACACGGAAGACAATAGTATTAAGTCGATCCCAGTGATCAGGGTTTAATCGAGTGCGCGAAACGAAGGATTTGCCGGTTTCACGTTGGCGCTTTTGAATATACTTGGTCAGCTCATTGAGTAATTCGTTGAGTTCTGCTTTTTGCTCTGCGCTTGCTTTGGACAGAGACGCTCTAACGTGAGCTGGAAGAAAGCGATAAGTGAGTAAACAAAGCTCTGGATGCGACACCAATTCGAAATCTTTTTGATGCTCAATGAGCTCAGCAAAGTACTTTGCTTTTTCAATACTTTGGTCAATCAGCAGTTCATAACCTGGGCGGCTGATAATATGCATTGCTGCATAAACAAGCATTGCCATGCCTGAGCGTGAACCTTCTAAAGTATGGCTACCTAGATCTTTAGAGCCCTTACGTAAAATATATTGCGCGTGATGCTCAATTGATTTCATCGCATCAGGATTTTTAAACAGAACCATGCCTGCACCCATCGGGATATAGAGTTGCTTGTGAGCGTCTATGGTTACTGAGTCAGCAAGTTCTACACCGTCTAATAGGTGACGATAGTTATTGGACATCAAGGTCGCACCACCCCACGCTGCATCAACATGGAAATGGCAATCCTCTTTCTGGCAGACTTGAGCAATTTCAGTCAATGGGTCGATGCTGCCCGTTTCCGTTGTACCTGCAACACCAATGACCGCAAATGGTTTGATATTTTGCGCTTTGAGTTCCGTGATTTTTTCTTGAAGTGCTTTTGGACAAATGCGGTTATTAGAGTCGGTTTTAATCGCGACAAGCCCTTCTTGACCAATACCAAGTACGTCAGCTGCTTTTTTTAAAGAATAGTGGCCGCGTTCAGAAACTAATACTGCTAATCCTTCGTAGCCGTAATGTTTCATTGCTTTGAAAAGGCCTTCTTTCTCGACACCTTTAAACGAACCTGTTGCTCTTAAAGCGTTGTTACGAGCTACCCATAGCGCGGTGATATTAGCAATTGTACCGCCAGAGCAAAAAGCGCCTAGCGAGTGATTGGCACTGTGCATCCACTTCCCATAGAATTTATCATCACGGTGATAGATAAGGCGATGGAGCATGCCCAACACTTGGCGTTCAAGAGGAGTGAAAGCTTTTGATGTTTCGATCTTAACTAGGTTTTGGTTAAGGGCGATCATGATCTTAGACAGCGGCATTAAAAAGTAAGGCAGCGCTGATGTCATGTGACCGATAAAGCTTGGTGCTGAAGTATGAACCGAGTGAGATACCAATGTATCTAAAAGATGTTGCGTATGGTCTGAGACGAATTCAGGTTGCTCTGGGATCGACGCGTTAGAGAAATCTTTTTCAATCTCTCTTAGGGGTTTCTCCTCAGCGACAATGTGTTCTTTCAGAAACTTATTGAGGTTACGTGAAAGCTCTTCGTCGATTTTGGTTAGCGTTGAGTCTGGCCCTTCAGGAACAGTGAAAATTCGAAGTAGACTTTCGAAGTTCACATCAGCCGTTTTGTGTTCAGATACCATACAGCTACATTGCTCTAATCATTTTTCTTGCAAGCGCATCAATCTAAACGAAAACGGGAGCAATGTCCCGTCTAAATTTGGCAAACTTAGTTTTAATTGCGTCAATATGCTTGTTAATTGAGCGAAATGACGACAACTACTTAGTTACAGGAAATGGACTCTAACTCACTGATTGACTTGTTATAGCGCTTAAGTGCGGCGTCAATCTTGGTTGGGTGGCTGAGAAGATCAGCAAATGCAGAGCGTAACTCGTAATTTTTTTCATGCGGTTTAGACTGACGGTCGTCAAAGGTCGTTTTCGCTAATTGACCAAGCTCATCACTGCGTGAAGAAAGAGTTTTAATGTCTTTTTGTTCAAGTTGTAACCAAGCTTCTACCGGTTGGTTCGTTGCTACTTTCGTACTGTCATTATCAATATAGTAGTGGACCGCGGCACGGTTTAGCTCGAAATGGTTTTTGCGGCCTTGCAAAAACCACTCGCTTACTTCAGTAAGTTCTGGGTACTGTTCCGAAGTGAGCGCAGATAAATCTTCATACCAATGCAGTGAAGCATCAATGTAGGCATCGTATTTTTTAGACAAACAAGCGTTATCGGCAGCCATTGCCACGGAAGAGGTGGCACCTAATAGCAGTGCAACGATCAGGCGTTTCATAATGATTCCTTTTGAATAATAGTTATATTTTCCCTCTTTGATAAAAGCAGCCAATTTGAGCATGGAACGTAAGGTGCTGTTTGCTAGAGGGATGTGACTTTAAATTAGTATTTTCTAAAATACTCTCTTGGGCTGAACGTTAATATAGTTAATTTGAATTTGAAATCCTGCGATCTAGCTTGCAAGAGAGACAAAGAATAACATCATTACAGGTACAAGAACGCTAAGAATAAAGCCACTAACGATAGCAATAGGGACGCAGCGAACTCCTCCGGTGGTTTGAATCACGGGTAAGGTAAAGTCCATAGCGGTTGCGCCTGCATAGCCTATTGCAGTACAAGGTTTGGTACGGATAAACAATGGAATTAGCACTAGCGCAATGAGTTCTCTAAGCAGTTCTATCATGAAAGATGCCCCGCCATAGACTGGTCCAAATGCATCTCCCATTAGTATTCCGGCTAGCGAGTACCAACCAAAACCAGACGCCATGGCCAAGCCTCGATAAATATCGATATCTAATATATAGGCAGCAAGAGCTCCGCCAACCATAGAGCTGGTAATAATAACTAGCGCGATGACCATACCGTGCTTGTTAAGAAGAATTTGGCGTAACGTTAGGCCGCTATTTCTAAGTTGAATACCAATGAAAAACAGAAGTAAAAATAGGATCCATTCACTGGCTGTGTCGACCCAATGTAGGTCAAAGGGGAGGGCAAGACCAAGAACCAAACCACTGCCAACGACAAGAATAAGCTTCATAGATTCTAGCGCCATGCTAGAAAGGGGTAACTTTTTTTGCGTGTTGTCTGTCTTGATAGGTAAAAATTTATCCACCAAAGGCAAGACAGCAAGGTTGGCTGTACTCAAACAAACAAAAAAGACTGCGGTAAACTTCAAAATAACTTGGAGGTTTTGCCCCAAATTATCGAGCGCAGCTAAACTCAACCCCATTAACGCTAAAATGACGTAAATAAGGTTTGAGGTAATGACGTTAATGGTATCGAGGCGAGAATTATTTGAAATCGATATCAAATACCCCACAACCAGTGGGGCAAAGATGAAGATCATCCCTGAGAACATGTTACTTCCTGTAAATTACAAACCGCTTGCGCTGATCAATTCATCGATCTGCGTATTGAATTCAATATCACTTAAATTGCTGAGTTTGTACAGTATATCTGCACCAGTGACGTCAAATTCTACAAGATGTTCATCTATATCGTCATCCTTACGTCGGAACATAAGAATGTGATTAGCGATTCGGGCAACATCTAAGTAACTAACGGCTGCATTGCCGGTTGTTAGGATGTTATTTGACGCAACTTCTAAGAAGTCGTCATCAAAGCCCCAGCTCTCAAGCACTAGCTTACTGGCGTTGGCACATTGGCGATCAAAAATCTGGAAAGCGATATCTTCACTTAGGTAGTTACCATCTTCGAGATATTGATGGTATTCGTTCACGATACAAAATAGGCCGATATCGGCAAGTAGACCAGTCAGCAGTGCTTTATCCGATTCTAAGTTTTTATACTGAATCGAACCACTTTCTCTAAATCCGCGAGCAACCAATACCATAGTAGCTGCAAGTTCGCGGGAATTTGCCGCGCTCTGCACGAGTACTTTATTACATGAAGCACTTAGGTTTACAGAATGTTTAAGTTGTTCGATAGCTTGTGCGGTAACGATATCTCGTACACGCAAAATACCAAGACGAGAAACTGCAGTGACTAAGTCAGTACAAGTGATGTTACGACGATTGAAAATCACTGAATTGGCAACACGAATCACGATCGCCGCTAAACCAGGATCCTCTAGTAAACTGTCGGCCACATCAGCGACGGTTGTCGTATCTTGCGTGCATAGACGCTGAATTTTGAGAACAACATCAGGGATAGGCGGTAGAGTAATATTTTTATGAGAAATTGAGTGTTCAATTAATTGAGAAAACTCAGACTCAATACCTTTAATAAGGTGCTCTTTATTCTCAGGAAGCCAGTAAAAAGATAGGTGATTCATATAGTGTCAAACAGTTAATTTACTTTTTACAGTGTAACGTTTCTTACCGGCAATAAGCAAATAATTGCTCTCCATTATTGATATTTTTCGTAACGATTTATAATTGGAATGTTCGAACGTCAGTATTAGATTAAAACTGAGTTTACGTGATTTATCTCTCATTAAAATATGAACGAAGTTTAATGGATGTGACCTATGCACAGACTTATTTCGTTTCGTTAACTATCATTTATCCACTTACTGGGATTAGACGAATAATACTATTAATACCATAGTTTAATCACAGGTTTTCGCTTAAAACTGCTGCTATCTGGTGATCATAAATAATCGGGGTTTAATGATTAGAAGGATCAATGGATATGACAGAGCAACAATTTATTCAATACGTTAACAAATTTGGTATGTTTCAAAAGCGTTCTATGTTCGGTGGGACAGGGTTATTCAGGGAGGATGCCATGTTCGCTTTACTTAGTGCGAGTAAGATTTTTATCCGTGGTGGGGACCAATTGGATAAAGAATTTACTGCTTTAGGCTGCGAAAAGTACCGCCATGTGAAAAAGCAAACAACGGCAACAGTAAACTATTACGATATTACTGAGTTGTTTATTGAAGGTGGTGATCAACTTGATGATCTTGTAAAAAAATCAATTGATTACTCCGTATCAGAGCGTCAGTTTAAACGTTCTGCAGCAAATCGTCGTCTACGTGACTTGCCGAATATGCAATTGACGCTAGAGAGAATGGTTAAGAAAGCCGGTATCGATGATGTTGATACTTTTATTGAATTAGGTGCACCTGCGGTTTTTGCAAGAGTAAAGCAAGCCTATGGTAGTGATGTCGATGTGAAACTGCTTTGGAAATTTGCTGGAGCGATTGATGGCATTCACTGGAAACTTATTCAAGAACCACGTAAGCGTCAGTTACTAGCAAGCTGCTAATTGAATTTCGACTAAACGTTTTAAGTTTAGAGTGCTAGCGCTATTGCTGAATGTTACGAAATAGAATTAAAAAACCGAGGTGATTATTAATCACCTCGGTTTTGTGTTTTTTCTAGCGACGAACGCGCTTTAGAACTTAAAGCGAGTTGTGAACATTAGTTGATCACCGTAAGTGTCATTAATGCGAGCTTCACCACCGATAGAGAATAGTTCTGTTGAGTGGAAACGAGCATAAGCTGAACCGATCCAATCTTCTTCGCTATCAATTGATGTGTAACCTACTTTACCACCAACCTCTAGCTGCGGACCTAACCATTGGCGAACACCAAGGTTTAGCTCTAAGCCAGTATCTGTACCGCTTGACTTTGAGTTGTCGACTAGGCGGAATAGCATTTCGCCGGTGAAGTCAGCCCAGTTGTTGATTGGAGCATGAAAACCAAAACCCGCGCCTGCGTCGAAATCACCTTCAAACTCAGAGTCAATACGACCAATTACGTGAGCGTTAGGGTGTACGGTTTTGCTCATTGCAGCACCAAAAGTAACAGGGCTTGCACCGATACGAGCTTCAACGTAGTCGTAGCTAAAGTTACTCATTACTGTTGGGCTATTTGGATCAACTTGTGCAAAAGATTGACCAGATGCTAGCACTAATGCTGCGGCTAAGATTGTTTTACGCATAAGGACGATAAACCTATATCTTGTTAATTTCCTTGGTCTTTAGCGACGACTCGCCATGACGATAATGGGACATAATAATGCATCCGGGCAATAGCCACTATAGAAATGTCATTGTTTTGTCGTGTTTCAACCATTCCTGCAAGCGACATGCCAAAATCGATGACTTACTCACCAAACTCGAGACGATTTTTAGCAATCGCTGCGAAAATGCGCTCTGGATCGAGAATTGTCGCCCAGGGCATCAGCTGCGGCTCATTTTCAATCATATATTGAGTCAGCTGCTGAGTGATGATGTCACGTAATTCGTCGCCACGCCACGGTTTCGCAATATAGAAATGTAAGCTTGAGTGATTAATGGCTTCAACAGTGTCTTCAAGCCCTGCTTGTCCCGTAAGTAATACTTTGCGTGTTACTTGGGTCGCCGCTTGCTGATTTAACTCAATAAGAAAGCTGATCCCAGTCTGATCAGGCATAATATGATCACAAAGTATAAGCGCCAATTTTACGTCTTCTCTTTCTGCATCCTCAATAATCTGCTTTGCTTCGTCAACAGATTCAGCGGCTTCCAGTAGGAAGTGTTCTTCAAAGCAATCTAGGTCTTGGATAACGCTATCAAGCACTTCACGTTCGTCATCGACGCATAAGATAAGGTATTTATTCATGGTTGATTCCTCGTCAAAATTTAATACTGGCGATAAGGCAGCCACACCGACATGCGAGTATATTGGTCGCATTTAGATTCGACGCGTATGAAGCCGTAGTGCTGATGCACAATTTGTTGGCATACCGATAAGCCAATACCAAGGCCAAAATTACCTTCTTTCTTAGTGGTAAAGTTGAGCTCGAAAATTTGTTGTTGAAGTTCGATGGGAATACCACTGCCATTGTCTTCAAAACTGACCACGCACCATTGTTTTCGATCGCGCTCTTTGAGCTGCGTTCTGATCGTCAGGCAACCTTTAGCTGGGAAAGCATCGATCGCATTGGAGATTAAATTGGTCCACACTTGTTGCAGGGCGATAGGTAAACAGCGTGTGGGCGGCATTTCTGCGTAGTGCTTTTCTAATTTGTGCATTTTCAGTTTGTTTTCGAAAATGACTAATGTGTCTTCAATCCCTTCGTGCAAATCGGCGACGTGGAACTTTTCGTCATCAGAGCGCGCATAACCTTTTAAACTTTTTACCATGTCGGCAATACGTAGTGCGCAGACATTGATAGACCTTAGTGTGGAACCAGCCAAGTGATAGTTTTCAAGTTGCTCAAGATCTTCGAGTAAATGAGTATCTTTACTGCTTGCTCTTGCTAACCAAGCTTTTTCATTGTTAAGGCCGAGTTTGACGAGTTTCTTAGCCACTCTTCGGTTATTTACTTGTTGGTCAACTACCTTAACCATCTCTCGTTCATTGGCGGTGGACTTTGGCTTAGAGAGCAGTGCTTGGTTCAAAACTTCTATACCTAAACCATTGTTTTTTGATTGTGGCGCGTCAACTAGTGCCTGTATTTTGTCTGTTAAGGTTTCGGTTCCACGGAGTATGGCAGCGACAGGGTTATTTAACTCGTGAGCGACTCCAGCGACAAGTTGACCAAGCATGGCCATTTTCTCTCTTTCTACTAATTGCTTTTGCGCTGACTCGAGAGATTCTAATGTCTTTTGTAGTTCGAGTTTTGTCGTGATGCTGCGCTGTAAACGGCGGTTGAAATGTCTTAAAAGCAGATTGGTAAAAAGTGGCAATAATGCGGTATTTGAATGCATCACTTCCGCAAAGATGTCTCTGTCGAGTTTGATTACTTCGGTTGGTTTTAGTGTGATTGCAGTAGAAAAGGAAGGCTCTCCAGTTACAAATGACATGCCGCCAACAATATTGCCTGGCTTGTGGCGCACCACTTCTCGTTGCATACCGATTTCATCTTTCTTATACAGTGCAACCTCACCTTGAGTAATGAACCAAAGAAAGCGGTTTTCTTCTCCTTCTTTGGTGAGAAGGTGATCACTCGAATAGCAGCGACATGCTCTACTTTCATCTTTTTCAGCAAAGAAGTTAAGCAGCGCATCGGTCACTTGAACCGTCAAGTCTTTATCGGATAAACGGTGATGCTCGCTAATGAAGCCTTCTTGATAGCTACGCATCTTATAGTCGATATGTGTTTTGAGTAGCCGTTGATGGTCGAGTATTTGACTGTAAGCAAGCAAGTTTTCGGTGTCATTTTTGATGATAAAGGTCGTAAGTTCTTTTTGCGCCGTTTTACGAAGGACATGATCTTGGAGAGGCTTAGTTAAGCAGTGATCTAAGCGTCCATCATTGACGGCAGATAAGATGGCTTGGATATCTTGGCCACAACTGATCAGGACTTTACGTGCTTGCTGGGTATGCGGCATCTTATCAAGTTGAATAAGAAAATCGGCACCGTTAAATCCTTCATGATGACTGGCAATGACTAAGGCGACTGTTTGCTTGTTATCAGAGCAATAGTCGAGCGCGGCATTCGCATCTTCAAGCGTATCGGCAGTATGCATGTCGAATCTCGCGGCAAATGGTGACAACTCTTTGCGCAGTTGTTCTATGCTGATGGGGTTATTGTCTAAACAGAGTACGGCAAATTGATTCACTATCAGTCGCTTAAATCGAATACAGTGGTTTCACTCTATCAGCCCTGTTAGAAAGTTATTGAGAGCTAGGTTTTATATTCCTCGCTCATTTTCTGAGAAAGCCAATACTCTGATTTATCTCAATGTTTTTTGGTGTACACTGAATAAAACATTCTAAGAAGAAGATGATATGCATCAGTTAAAAAAATATGGCGCTATTGGTGGCGCGATTTCTCTTGCGTTATGTTGGCCTCTGGCTGTAGGACAAATCGGGCAGAACGTTATTACTGACGCCATTGCTCACATCAATAATGACTCCATGACGGCTGAAATTGTTAGCTATGATCGTGGTTACTTGTCGTCTCAAATTCAGACTCGCTATGTTGTATTAGATCCAGCATTAATAGAGCAACTTGCGCTCGACGGTTTACCAAATCAGTTTGTTGTGAATAGTGAGGTTTCCCACGGATTAGTTAGCTTAAGTGCGACCTCTGTGCTGGAGAATATGGAAGAATTTCCAATTACATTGGAAACCGTGACCCAATTAAATGGCAATACGGACTATACCTTCTCGTTAGATTCATGGAATCAAACAACCGACGGTGCTGATGGGGCCATGGTCTCAATTACGCCATCCGTTTTAAAAGGTCATGTTACCGTTCTTGGTGAGATGACTTATGATCTCGATGTACCTTCGGTTGAAGTCGATTTTAACTCTGGTGAGAAATTACTGGTTTCTGGAGTTAAAGGTACAGGGCAGGGACGCAAGCAAAATGGCTTCTGGCTAGGAGATCAAGAAGTCAGTGTGGGCGACGTGTCAGTGATGGACTCTACACAATCCGCATTATTTGGCATGAAGAATGCGCAATACCAATTTTCTTCTTCGATTGAAGAGTTATCTCAGCGAGTGAACAGCAAACATGTGGTTGGTGTTGAAGATCTCGTTACGTCAGAAGGTACTGTTGATAAGTTGTCTCTGGACCTAGAGTTAGGTGATTTAGATAGCGGCTCTTTTGAACACTTGATCGCTTTGTATCAAAACAATCCGATGCTGACCGCGGAAGATATCCAGACTGCTATTCCATACGTGGAGACATTGTTCTCGAAAGGCTTTTACTTGTCGATGAACAAAATGGCTTTAACGTTAGGTGATGCAGGCGAGTTTGAAAGTCAGTGGAAGATTACAGTTCCTGAAGGAACGGATAACATTACCCAAAATCCAGCTATGGTGCTTCCTGCGTTAACTGGTAACTTAGATACCTTTTTCTCTAACGAGTTGGTTGAACAGTATCCGTTTATTAAACAAGGTGTCGACGAAGCGATTGTGATGGAATTTGTTGAGCAAACTGATAAAGGCTACGAGATTCAAGCTGAATTAAAAGATGGGAACTTGGTGTTTCCTAATGGCCAAGAAATCCCGCTGATGGCGCTGCTCCTACCTGCAATGATGCAACCATAAGTTACGTTTTTTTAGTGTTTATCAAGAAAAGAGGTCTTAAGACCTCTTTTCTTGCTTTTTATAATAGAGAAAAAATGTTATTAATCCTGTAGTTCTCAAATTAAGCATGAGCAAGGAAAGTCAGAATGGATAATGTATATAACTTTAGTGCTGGCCCAGCAGGCCTACCTAAAGCGGTGATGGAGCAGGCGCAAGCAGAGTTTATCAACTGGAATGAGCTGGGTACCTCGGTGATGGAAATCAGCCACCGTAGCAAAGAGTTCATTAAGGTTGCTGAAGATTCAGAGCAAGATCTACGAGATCTGCTGAATATTCCTGATAACTACAAAGTTCTATTCTGTCAGGGCGGCGCTCGTGCACAATTTGCCGCAGTCCCTCTCAATTTACTCGGAACTGCGAAAAAGGCGACGTATATCGATGCTGGCTACTGGGCCGAAAGCGCTATCCAAGAAGCAAATAAATATTGTGAAGTGGATGTTTTTAATGCCAAAACGGAAAAAGAAGGCAAACTTGCCGTTGTCAGTGCTAGTGAATGGAAGGTGGATGAAGCGTCTGCTTACGTCCACTTTTGTCCAAATGAAACCATTGATGGTGTAGAGATCTCTGAACTTCCAGTAACTGATAAGCCAATTGTCGCGGACATGTCGTCAAATATTCTGTCGCGCGAAATTGACGTGTCTAAATACGGCGTTATTTATGCGGGTGCTCAGAAGAATATTGGTCCAGCTGGTATCTGCATCGCTATTGTTCGCGATGATCTTCTAGATTTAGCAAATGAGTTATTGCCAAGCTTTATTAGCTATAAGACGCTGGCAGAGAAAGACTCTATGTTCAATACTCCTCCAACTTTCGCTTGGTACTTGTCTGGTCTTGTTTTCAAATGGTTGAAAGCGCAAGGCGGTGTTGCAGCAATGGAGAAAGTGAACAAAGAGAAAGCAGCTCTGCTGTACAATCAGATCGATGACTCTGATTTCTATAAGAATGACGTTCACCCAGAAAATCGTTCTAGAATGAACGTACCTTTCCAACTGGCGAAACCGGAACTTGATGAACTCTTCTTAGAGCAAGCTAAGGCGCGAGGTCTGGTATCGTTGAAAGGTCACCGAGCTGTTGGTGGAATGCGTGCTTCTATTTACAATGCGATGTCTCTACAGGGCGTTCAGGCATTGGTGGACTTTATGAAAGAGTTCGAAGCTAGTAACGCTTAAATTACTGCTTAGTGAACATTAAGGCTTAGCTCGAAAGGGCTAAGCCTTTTTTATTAGCGATGGTTACTATAGTGTGGCTGGTGGACTACGCTAATAATATTATTGTTAATATTTTTTGGTGGGTTTTGAGATGTTGCTTCGAAATCTAATGCCGATTTGTGCTGCTGTGTTAGGAATTCAAATTCTTTTATTGGGGTTTACACTTCCTATGGTGGTCAGCACAGGGTTGATTTGTGCGTTAGTCTGGTGGGCATTGCACTCTATTGAAAAAGAAACTAACCAAGTTTTTAAGAAATTGAGCCATTCGTTGATTACTTTGATTTTTCCTGCGCTAGGCCAGCAAGCGAGTACAAGTGAGCAATATGCTCAACAAACGATAAAGCAATTACTGACTAAATTACAGCGCTTACATGCGTGCAGAAAAGTGTTGGAGAGAATTCCAGACAATGCGCCCAAAGAGATGAAACTGGCGTTACGTGACATGAAAGATACCCATCGAGAGATGCTGCAGTTGATAGAGATGAGTGAGACTTTAGCGCAGCAGCACAAAGATTTAGAAGATAGTATCGGTGTGACAGTTAAGGCTCTTAAACGAGCAGAATCGAGTCAGTGGGAGGAGGGATGTCTACGCAATGTCATTAAAGAGATTGAGAATAAAGCCTCAACACAAGTTGTCCGATAAACGATAATCGCAGTAAAAACTGCGATTATCGTTATGATTCACTTAGCGGTGTTTAGGTTTACGGTTTGTCGTTGGTTTACCACTTGAATGATTACCTTTAGGCCCTTGTCCTGCCGGCTTTCCACCACGATTGTTTTGAGGCTTATTACCATGCGGCTTATTGCTCTGCCCATTATGGTTACGACCATTGGAGCTGCCTTGTGTGTTTCCGCCTGGCTTGCCATTTCGGCTTCCCGATTTACCGTTTGCACCTTTATTGTGTCCACCACGTTGATCGCCATTCATCTTCTCAAATCCAGGCTGGTTCTTAGTGTGTTTGGTCGCAAAGCGTTGCGAGCCATGACGACCTGATTTACGACGTTGAGCTGGTGTTTTGGCATCAAGGTCTTCGGCTGGAACTAGACAGTTGCTCTTATCACCAATGAGATGTTTTTTACCCATGTTGATCAGCGCTTCACGAATCATTGGCCAGTTCGCTGGATCATGGTAACGCAGTAGTGCTTTGTGCAGACGACGTTGACGTTCGCCTTTAGCAACCGGTACGTCTTCGCGTTTTTTATATTTCACGCGTTTCAGAGGGTTTGTCTCTGAGTAGTACATTGAGGTTGCGTTACACATTGGTGATGGGTAGAAGTTCTGTACCTGATCACACTCAAAATTATTCTTTTTCAGCCATAGGGCGAGGTTCAGCATATCTTCATCTTCTGTTCCTGGGTGAGCAGAAATGAAGTAAGGGATCAGATACTGTTTTTTACCCGCTTCTTCGCTGTATTTCTCGAACATTTCTTTGAAGCGATCGTACGTCCCCATACCTGGTTTCATCATCAGATCGAGAGGGCCTTTCTCTGTATGCTCTGGCGCAATCTTTAGATAGCCACCTACATGGTGTGTTACAAGCTCTTTAACGTACTCTGGAGACTCAATGGCCAAGTCGTAGCGAACACCAGAGGCGATCATTACCTTCTTCACACCTTTTACTTTACGCGCAGCGCGATAAAGATCGATCGTGTGTTTGTGATCGGTATTGAGCTTGTTACAGATCCCCGGGAAGACACATGAAGGGCGTCGACAGTTTGCTTCTGCTTTTGGATCACTACAACCCAGTCGGTACATATTGGCTGTTGGGCCACCTAAATCTGAGATGGTACCGGTAAAGCCTGGTACTTTATCTCGAATTTCTTCAAGCTCGTTCAGGATTGATTCTTGAGAACGGTTTTGAATGATGCGACCTTCGTGTTCCGTGATCGAACAGAATGAACAGCCGCCAAAACAGCCACGCATGATGTTAACCGAAGTCTTAATCATATCGTAAGCCGGAATTTTTGCTTTACCATACATCGGGTGTGGTACGCGGGCAAACGGTAGACCAAACACATAATCCATCTCTTCTGTAGAAAGTGGAATTGGTGCTTGGTTAACCCATAGCTCTCGGTCACCATGGCGTTGGATTAGAGCACGGCCTGAATATGGGTTGGTTTCCAAGTGCATGATACGGCTTGCGTGCGCGTACAGAATTCGGTCATTGTTAAGCTTTTCAAACGGTGGAATACGCACTGCCGTTGTCGCTGCATCATGACGGGAAGGACGAATTGTAATTGGCTTCGCTTCTGTCTCTTGTGCTTTTGCTTTGGTGTCACACTGCTCTTCAACCACGTATGGGTTAGGTGGAACAAAGGCTTCTTTACGCGGTTTTTCAATACGTGATGAATCGATGACGTTGTAGCCTTCAGGTGCCGCTGGTAAGTTGACAGCAGTACCACGGATATCTGTAAGTGTTGAGATATCTTCACCATCTGCTAAGCGGTGTGCTACCTCGACAAGTGCACGTTCTGCGTTACCAAAAAGCAAAATATCCGCTTTTGCATCAAACAGCACAGAGCGGCGAACTTTATCAGACCAGTAGTCATAGTGCGCTAAACGGCGAAGACTCGCTTCAATACCACCCAATACAATCGGAATACCCTTGTATGCTTCACGGCATCGTTGCGAATAAACTAACGTCGCGCGATCAGGGCGTTTTCCACCTTCATTATTTGGTGTGTAAGCATCATCATGGCGCAATTTACGATCCGCAGTGTAGCGGTTAATCATCGAATCCATGTTACCCGCAGTAATACCAAAAAATAGATTTGGCTTACCAAGTGCCATAAACGCGTCTTTATTGCTCCACTCTGGCTGAGCAATGATACCAACACGAAACCCTTGAGCTTCAAGTAAACGGCCGATAATCGCCATACCAAAGCTTGGGTGATCTACATAGGCATCACCTGTCACGATAATAATGTCGCAGCTATCCCATCCAAGGGCTTCCATTTCCTTACGGTTAGTCGGAAGAAAACGAGCGGTGCCAAAGCACTCAGCCCAATATTTTTTATGCTCGTGAATAGGAGTGATATTGCTGTACATATTTTGTTCTCGGATCCAGGGAGCGCGAATTATAGCGGCTTGAGGCTGGACTATCTAGCCCAATATATCCCTAGATTTTTAGGGTAATTGGCCCATGTTTCGTTGGAATGTAAATGAGACTTTTTCGAACCTTATTTTTGGCTGCTACGAATTGTTTGATTTGTTAACGAGGTAACGTCTAATCCCTAATAAATAAGTTAAATTCTGCTTATATGATTTATTAATCAGGTTGAATATTGCTATGGATGCCGTTGGTGACAATACTCAGAATAGTGCAGCTCTTAAACTTCCTAAGTATGTTGTATATGACTGGGAAATGGACATTAAAAATCAGACCTTTATTTGTGATGAACAAGGCCAGATGTTCATTTTTGGCCAAGTGCTGCAAAGTTTATCTGTCACTAAACTCCTTCGTTTAGTACCGGCTCAGCAAAGGGCGAAAGTTAAAGAAGTATTTCAGAAGGTACTACTTTCCGGTGAGGATGAGTTTCTTCATTGTTGCCTGTTAACGCCGAACAGCTTGTTTATTTATGTAGAGCTGTCAATAAGCCGCATTGATGAACACCATTTGAAAGGGACGATCTCTCCCTGCTTAATTGTTCCTAGCGCCCATGAAGCTGCTGAAATTTTCTATTCCGTGTTCGAAAACAAGCATCACGGAGTGGTGGTAACAGATCTTGAAACCCGCATTCTTGCTTGCAACCAGTATTTTGAACAAATGACTGGGTACTTGAGAAATGAGCTAGTTGGATTAAAAACCAATATATTCAATTCATCTAGCCATGATGACAGTCACTACAATGATTTGTGGGATTCTATTAACCAAAATGGATACTGGAGCGGTGTCTTGCTTTCTCGTCACGCAAACGGCCGCGTCTTCCCGCAAAACTTAACCATACACAAAATTGCGCTAGGCAATGGCCAAGAGTATTTTATTGGTTTTGGAACAGATCTTTCTTCCGATCTTGCTCAAATTGAAGATATTGAATCTGGAGGTGTCGATCTACTAACCCAGCTTCCAACTACGGATGCATTCTTAGAAGAACTAAGTCGAAAATGCGATCTGATTGATGGAGCCAATACTCTACTTGTCATCGCTATTCAGCCTAACTTTGATAGCGAAGATAGCAAAGCGCTTAAGCAAGAGTTTTCAAAGTATTTGAAAGACAAAACCAGTGCTTTGTTTGTAGGTTATATGGACAACGGACGTTTTCTTGCGTGCTTGCCTGTTTCTTTAGCTCACCCTGGTCAACGAGTTAGAGATATCGCCAAGTCCCTGACGACATTTTTTCACTGTTTTAAACACTCAAATAAAGCTGTCTATGAGGCGTTAAAAAGCGGGTTATTAGGGGTGTCGGTATATGGTGTGGATGCCAAAACTTCAAACCGGCTCATCTCACATGCATGCCAAGCTATTCTAGAGCTGCACTCTGGGGAAAGTCGTCGCATTGCTTTCTACGATAGAGAAGTGCATCTTCAGCTAGAGAGAAAGAAACGCATTGAATCTCACGTTAAAAAGGTATTGGCTGAAGAGAATATTGAAGTCTATTTTCAACCAATTATTGATGTCAAACTCAATAGGATCGCTAAATTTGAAGTGCTATGCCGCTTTCCAGTGTTGGAAGGGGAAGTAGTATCAACTCAAGATTATATTTTAGTTGCAGAAGATACAGGGAAAATCGTTGAGTTGGATGATCTGGTTTGTCGTCTCGCATTTCAAAATTTTCAGAGCTTAAAAGCGGTATTCGGAGAGCACGTCGGTCTGTCGATTAACCGCTCTTTGAACACAGAAATTGGTGTTGTTGAAGTATTAAAACAAACGGCACTAGCCCTTGATAACGAGGGAATGCCTACCGACAAATTGACCATAGAGTTTACGGAAAGCGCGTTGTTAAAAAATGACGAGCACAGTACTCAGGTTCTTCAAATGCTACGAGACACTGGAGTCGAAGTTGCGGTAGATGATTTTGGTAGCGGATATGCTTCGTTCCAATATCTAAAAGAGCACTGTTTTGATGTACTGAAAATTGATAGGCAGTTTATTTCTGATCTTGCCTTAAATACCCGCGAATACCATATTGTGAGTGCGCTGATTCAGTTAGCTCATCAATTGAACCTGAAAGTTGTAGCTGAAGGCGTTGAGACGGAAGAGGAGTTGAATGTAGTTCGTGAGTTAGGGGCTGATTATGTACAAGGTTATTTGTTCGCTAAGCCAAAGCCTTTAAACAAAATACTCAATGATGAAAGTTATGGTCATTGGCCTTACTTGAAACCTGCCAAACCTAGCGGAACCTTGCTGAGCTTAGTCAGTAAACACGCTCATCACCTCGACCCTGGGGACCCACTATCATTAGCTTACCAGTACTTTGAGCATCACTCGGGGGATTATCTACCGGTTGTCGATGGGAAGGTCTGTGTAGGTCTTTTAACGCGTTCGATCATGAATTTGCACATGACGCCAGGGATGGGGACGGATTTAGAGAATAATAAAGAGCGTGAGAACTGGCATAAAAGTGTCAATAGAATGATGACACCAATAAGCAGAGTGATTGACTGTCAGACACCGACCAGTGAAATGGCAGAGTTATCTTCACAGGGGAATAGCTTTCCTTGGGTGCTGGTAGACGACGCGGGCAGTTTCAAAGGGTTAGTAGAAATGAAAACGGCGTTTGAGTTTTTCTCTCAGGGAGGGATTTAATTTACTAATTCATTACTAATGCGTAGGTGTTAACCGAACTCTTGTCCTAAAGTTAATATTAAAGGGATGACATAGGGTGAGCGATGGATAATGCTTAGTGGACCTAAGGTACAAGATAATAAATTTCGCAACGTCCTTGATCCAAGCTTAACGTCAATTGAATGGTCTTGGGATATTAAGCACCATAAGTTGGACGTTGATCGAAGGGCTCTCGGCCAATTGTTACACTCTTCTTTACCTTCTGTATCGGGTAATGTGATTCTTTCGTGCTTGGATTTTGATGATCAAGCTCGTTTTCTTGAGTTGATCAAAGAAGCGTGCCGTAGCCAACAGACCCTCACTTATGCGTGTTGCATGACCCTTGAGGGCGAACAATGCTGCTACGTAAATTTTTCGTTTTCTGGAGAGAATACCTACCTAGTCAAAGGGCACATTACGCCGCTTCTATATTTTTCGGTGACGACCTCACTCTTCAATGAGTTTTTCCAGCAACTGTTTGAAAATCCACATCATGGCGTTATTTTGGCTGACAGCAATAAGTCCATTTTGGCGTGCAATACCTATTTCCTAAATCACACTGGCTTTAGTGCGCGCGAACTTTTGATGAAGCCGATAGATGTGTTGGATTCAGATAAACATAGCCAAGATTTTTATCGCAACCTTTGGTTTGAAGTCGAAGATAAAGGTTACTGGTCCGGTGTTGTCTTGATTAAGCAAGCTCAGGGAAAAACAATCCCTCAAGATTTGACGCTACAGAAAGTTAATTTTGGTGAGCGGACTTTTTACTTAGGTTATTACTTAGACATATCGAAAAATCTCTATCGCGTGGCAGATGTTGAATTGGGTGGCGTTGAGTTACTGACTCAGTTGCCGACGGAATCTCAATTTACCTATATGGTCGCTAAGCGCTGGATGAACGAGCATGCTGAAAGTATCAGTATGGTTGTGGCGTTTGTTCCCAACTTTGAACAAACGGACGATTTTGACCTTAAGTCTATGCTTTCAGAGCACCTTTCTCGCAATCGAAATGCTCAATTTGTTGGTTACATTGGTAACAACCATTTTGTTGCGTGCCTTGAGTGCGCTAAAGCTGAGTCTCCTTCTCAGGTTCGTATAATTCATCAAACAATTCGACGCTTTTTTGCCACGCTCAATCATTCAGCTGGGAAGGTGATTCATCGCGCCATTATGAAAGGAAAGGTAGGGGTCTCCGTATTGGGGCATGATACGTATAACCCTAAGTTGCTAGTCTCTCACGCTGTTCAAGCTCTATTAGAACAAAGCAATAATAGCCAAGGTCAAATTACCTTTTACCATGGCGCGATTCATAAAGAAGTGCTGCGACGGAAAGAGTTAGAGGAGTGGGCCAGTAAGCTGATCAAATCACAAAGCATAGAAGTGTTTTATCAGCCCATAGTGGATACCAAAACTTGGGACATTGTGAAGTTTGAAGCGTTAAGCCGATTTAAAGGGCCTAATGGGCAAATGCTGAATACTCAAGAGATGGTGACAATTGCCGAAGACCTCGACTTGGTCTCAGATCTAGATTGGTGTGTGGGAAAGAAAGCTTTACAGGAACTAAGTGCGATCCAAGAAAGGTTTGGGGCGAAACTGGGAGTGACGATCAACCGCTCCTTGAATACTAAACTCGAAGTGGATGAAGTGCTGCAAAGTGCAGAGTCATTGATTTATCAATACGCAAAGACCCCAGATTTGGTCACTATTGAGCTGACGGAAAGCGCTTATTTTGATAGCGAATCTCGCCAGTCGTCACTCATTCGAAATATTCGGCGTAAGGGTGTCACAGTCGCAATTGATGATTTTGGCACTGGTTATAGTTCTTTTAGCTATTTGAGCGATTCAAACTTTGATTTGCTTAAAATTGACAGAGAGTTTGTAACCGATATAAAAATAGGCTCGCACAAATATTTTATCGTTAAAATGATTACGGAGCTTGCTCATACACTCAATGTTCGTGTAGTCGCTGAAGGTGTCGAAACTCGGCATGAGCTCGAAGTCTTGTGTGGGCTTGGCGTCGATTATATTCAGGGCTACTTCTTTTCTAAACCATTGCCGTTCGAGCAGCTTGAAAAAGCTTGGGCATACTATGACAAGTTGGAAGATTTTCTGAGCCGCACGTCAAGTATGCGTAAGGTAGGGATTCTGACGATTACTCAAACTCACATTCCAACTTTAGAGCCGCGAGATACTGTTGAACAGGCGCTGGCACTGTTTAACTCTCCTCGATTTGATTTACAAGTTGTCCCTATTATAGATGGCCAAACTTGCCTTGGAATTGTTGGTCGGAAAGAGCTCAATTATCACCTCACACCAACGTTGGGGACAAAACTCGAAACGACGCGTGATCTTACTATTGCCAAAAAACGCCTCAATCAAGTCATGCAGCCAGATGTCCATAAAATTTCCTATCAAACCAAGCTCATTGAAATATCCGATTTCATTCGTAGCGGAATAAAGCTGCCATGGGTGGTTGAAAATGAAATTGGTGAGTATTTAGGTATTGTCACGACTCAAGACGTATTGAATTATTTTGCTTCTCTTCGTTAGGCTATCGCCAACAAGTCGCTGACATCAATCGGCTAAGTTTGCTATCATCCGCTTCCATCAAATTTTAATAGATTAATACATCATGGTTCAGCAATTATTAGCCGTGTGCGCGCCAATGCTATTAGGTGCGCAGCTTATCTTGACGCTTATCCTTATCAAGGGGGATATCTGCCCTAGTCAGCGAGGCCGTATTCACAAAGTGTTGCCTACTATCGCAGTATTGTGGTTAGCGGTGGCATCATTGAAAATTGAAGCCATGATGGTGGTGTTTGCCATTGCCTATTTTTATTCAAAGGTTCAGACAAAAAAGACCAGAGACCAGGGGCCAATGTGGGTACTCTATCTCGCCAATGGTTTGGCTCTATCTTATGTGGCGATTCTTGTCGGCGAACAAACTAGCCTAGCAGCGAGTTTGAATATCGTGGTTCAGATTCCTTTATTGGGTGCTTTGTTTGCCCATTTGTTGTTAACAATCGCACGTACCCGCCTTCAAGCATTTCACCGAATTTTACCTGTGGCGGGTGTAGTGTCTGCCATGCTGATGGCTTTGGTTATTTTGTTAAAGGCGATGTCAATCGATGAACAAACTCTAATGGCTGCGATTCAACCTTTGCTAGTGGGCTTTGCCTTGATGATTTCGGGAATCATTGTCTGGTGTTGGCACATGTTGGCGTCTCGTGAGATCAATAAAGCACAATTGGGTTTTGGATTGGCAGTGATGCTACTTGCGCTGACTTCTAACCAAGGCTTGTTTGTTCTTTAGAAGTGGCTCACTTTTAATTTTTGAATTTGAGGCTAGGCTTGTTTGTAGGATATGTGCAAAGGAGCGTAGCTATGGATCTGAGCAATGTCAGCGGTTTTGATAGCATTATTCTGCTTGGAATCGTCAACGAAAAGTTAAGACTAGAATGCGACAGTTTTGAAGACCTTGTCAGCATGTATGAAATGGACGTTGAAGCGGTGATCGGGAAATTGGATGTTCTCGGCTATCAGTATGACCCATTAACCAATCAATTTAAATCTTATCCAAGATAGCGGAAAGGAGGCACTCGGCCTCCTTTTTTATACTGTTTTTATCCCATCCAAATGGCTTTTTGATTGCACACGAGCGGTGTTGAAAAATGCTTGTAGATATCGCTTGTCTTTGTCTGAGTGGCGAGTCGCTGCAAACAATCGGCGCCACAAACCTTCTCCTAACGGTATACTCGCAATCAAACCTTGGCGAGAAAACTCACTGATTGCCCAGTTTGGTAATGCAGCCACACCTAATCCAGCTGAAACCATTTGAATCAACATAAGTGTATTGTCCGCTTGCTTCCATTTCGCTGGCTCAATCCCCGCTGGCTGTAAGAAGTGTTTAACGACATCTAAGCGATTTTTTTGAACCGGGTAAGAGAGCATGGTTTGATCTGCTAGATCATTTGGTTCTATCTGAGATTTCTGTGCGAGTGGGTGAGAAATCGATGTGACCAAGCGCATTTCAAAGTCAAACAAGGGTTCGTAATGCACTTCAGAGCGCGGTTGGATATCTGAGGTGATAACCAAGTCGAGTTCTCCTGCCATGAGCGCTGGCAGAGGTTCGAAGCCAAAACCCGATGAAAAGTCGAGCGTTACACTTGGCCAAGCGACTTGATATTCTTTTAATGCAGGCATCAACCATTGAAAGCAAGAGTGGCATTCAATCGCCATATGCAAGCGACCATTCACATCCTCTTTTAAACTTGCGAGTTCATTTTCAGCCTTTGCTAGACGTGGTAACAGGTCATCCGCCAGTCTTAAAAGAATCTCTCCCTCTGATGTGAATTTCACTGGACGAGTTTTTCGTAGAAAGAGCTGTCCTCCAATTCTAGCTTCGAGATCTTTAATCTGATGCGATAGAGCTGATTGGGTTAAATGCAGAGTCGTCGCCGTTGCCGTGAGTGACCCGGTATCTCTTAACGCGGTGAGTGTTCTTAGGTGCTTGAGCTCTATCATGAAATCCCTTCAGACAAACTTAGTTAGCATGAGTATTTTTAACTTACGCTGTTTTATAGGATGTGTAAACATCTAGACGTCTAAAATTTCAATCCATTTCAATCATGAGATAAGCATAAGTTTCGTTTTGTTATCATGAAGAAATTTAATAAACATGTTGAATATTTGGAGATTGTTCTAGTCGTAGATAAACGAGATAGTTTAGCCATCCAGACATCTTACGGTGTTCTGAACTGAATAAGCAAAGCTCAAAGAATACGAACAAAAGGACTAGGATCATGACAACAACGACTCACATACTTGGCTACCCACGCATCGGTGAAAAACGAGAATTAAAATTTGCACTAGAGAAATATTGGCGAGGTGAGATTGATCAAGCGCAGCTGAAAAGTGTTGGCGCACAACTTCGTGGCAATAACTGGAATACGCAAGCAGACGCTGGATTAGACTTCGTTACTGCTGGTGATTTCGCTTGGTACGATCAGGTACTGACGACGACTTTGCTTCTCGGTCATGTACCTAAACGCCACCGCAATGGATTCCCAGATCTTGATACCTTGTTTAAGATGGGTCGTGGTCAATCACAAGCAAGTTGCGGTTGCAGTGGAAGCGCAGCTTCAGATATGACGAAATGGTTTAATACCAATTACCACTACATCGTGCCGGAATTTAGCCGAGATGATACGTTTGAAGTGAGTTGGCCTCAGCTATTTGAAGAAGTTAACGAAGCGACTAAAGCAGGGCATAAAGTCAAACCTGTACTGCTTGGCCCTCTGAGCTATTTATACCTAGGCAAAGAAGTTGAAGATGACTTTGAACGCTTGACGTTGCTTCCGCGTTTGTTAACGGCGTACCAAGCGATATTGGCAAAGTTGGCGAAAAATGGTGTTGAGTGGGTACAAATCGACGAACCTATTTTGTCGTTGGAGCTTGAATCTAAGTGGTTAGATTCGTTTAAACTCGCTTATCAAGTAATCCGCAGTGATGTGAAAGTGCTGCTAACCACCTATTTTGACTCTGTCGTTGATACCTTGGATAAAATCGTTGAGTTGGATGTGGATGGCTTACACCTTGATTTGTCGGCGGCGCCCAATCAGCTAGAGCAAGTAGTGAACCAGCTACCAAAAGAGTGGGTGCTTTCTGCGGGGGTTGTTAATGGTCGCAACGTATGGCGCGCCGACCTCAGTGCACAATTGGCGCAGCTTCAACCTATAAAAGAGAAGTTAGGTGACCAACTTTGGGTGTCGAGCTCATGTTCTTTACTTCACAGCCCTGTCGACTTAGCGCAAGAAGAAGAATTGAGTGAAGAGGTCCGCAGCTGGTTTGCATTCGCTAAGCAGAAGGTGACCGAAGTAGCTTTGCTTGGTAAAGCGCTAGATGGTGATCACGATGCGATTTTAGCGTGCGATACATACAGCGCGCCGATTCAAGCGCGTAAAACTGCAACTCATGTTAATAAGCCTCATGTTCAGTCGCGATTAAATAGCGTCACTAAAGCATTAGCCGAGCGCAGTGCCCCTTATGTCGAACGAGCGGCTCATCAGAGCGAAGTGCTTGGATTGCCTTTGTTCCCAACAACAACGATTGGCTCATTTCCACAGACCAGTGAAATACGAGTTCAGCGTAGCGCTTATCGTACGGGCAAGTTATCGGAATCTGAATATGAGACAGCACTAAAAGGTCATATTGAAGATGCCGTGAAACGTCAAGAAGCGCTTGATCTCGATGTGTTGGTTCATGGTGAAGCTGAGCGCAATGATATGGTGGAATACTTTGCGGAGAATCTTGCTGGGTTTCAAACAACCAAGTTTGGCTGGGTTCAAAGTTACGGTTCACGCTGCGTGAAACCGGCAATTGTGGTCGCGGATATAGAGCGAGAAAAGCCGATAACGGTTGAGTGGTCGACTTACGCACAATCGCTGACATCTAAGCAGATGAAAGGGATGCTGACTGGCCCTGTCACCATTTTGTGCTGGACGTTCCCGCGTGAAGACATTACTCGAAAACAAATTGCTGACCAATTAGCGTTAGCGCTTCGAGACGAAGTGTCGGATTTGCAAGATGCGGGAATCAATATTATCCAAATCGATGAGCCCGCTATTCGAGAGGGTCTACCGCTTAAGAAGCGCGATCATAAAGAGTATTTAGAGTGGGCGGTGGATGCCTTTAAGATCTCCGCAGCCAGCGCGAAGCCAGAGACTCAGATCCACACACACATGTGTTACTCAGAGTTCAACGAAATCATTGACTCAGTTGCGGCTTTAGATGCTGATGTGATTACGATTGAAACATCACGCTCAAACATGGAATTATTGAAAGCATTTGAAGCATTCAATTATCCAAATGAAATTGGTCCTGGAGTATACGATATCCACTCTCCGAATATTCCAACCCAAGAGTGGATCGAAGGTTTGATTCATAAAGCGGCAGAGCAAATTCCTGCCAAGCGACTGTGGGTAAACCCGGATTGTGGTTTGAAAACTCGAAACTGGGAAGAAACAGAAGCGTCACTGGCCAATATGGTGACCGCCGCGAAGAAGCTACGGAAAGAGTTTTCTGAGCAAGTATAATTAATAGATAAATAAATGCCGGCTTTAATCAGCCGGCATTTTGTTTTCGGCAGTGAAAACAAATCGTGTAATAGATAGCGTTAGATCGCTTCACCGTTTATGGTCACTTGAACATCGATGTTGCCACGAACGGCATTAGAGTAAGGACATACTTGGTGCGCGACTCGAGTCAATTCAAGTGCTTGCTCTTGAGGTAGTTCTAATTCAACAGCAAGGCTCACTGTTAGTGCAAAACCACCCGTCGCATTTGGCCCAATTCCAACTGCTGCAGTGACAGGCGCGTTTGTTAACGCTACTTTTGCTTCACGTGCTACGTGTAAGATAGCGTTAGAGAAACAAGCAGAGTAACCGGCAGCGAACAGTTGCTCTGGATTTGTTGCTGCGCCAGTACCACCCATTTCTTTCGGGTAAGCTAGGTTTAATTCTAGAAGGCCGTCGTCTGTTTTTACTTGACCGTTACGACCAGCAAGAGCAGTAGCTTTAGTTTTGTATAGAGTTGTCATTACTCGTTCCTGTTAATTTAAATTGTGTGCAATCTAATTGCTTGCAATATTAGATCGAACTTTAGATAGAATGCAACTATATTGTGCGCAATTAATGTAATTTTGTTGAGGAAGTAACAATGAGTCAATGCAGACAAGAGCCTGGTTTGAGCGCAGACGCGCAGTTGCTATTAGATAACCAGGTATGTTTTCCTCTTTACAGTGCTGCTAATGCGGTGATTCGTACTTATCGACCATTGCTCGATGCGTTGGACTTAACCTATTCGCAATATCTCGTCATGATGGTTCTGTGGGAAACCGACGGGATCAGTGTAAAAGACTTGGGGGCTCGACTCCATCTTGACTCTGGTACGTTGACGCCATTACTTAAACGTTTGGAAGTGAAAGGTTATGTTGTTCGAGGACGCAGTGATCTTGATGAACGGGTACGGGTATTGTTGTTGACGGATGCTGGGCGAGGTCTGAAACAGCAAGCATTTGCCGTTCCTCAGCAGATGAAATGTAAAATCGATCTTGAATTGGATGAGTTAATCACACTGAAAACGTTGTGTGAAAAACTCATCAACTCAGTTAATGACTAGACCTAGACGCGATTGTCACCGGTACTGAACGCAATCGTCTGACTAATTTCGGATAAGCTTCGACCGCTTTCTTGTTGCCAATGAGAGAAAGCGGCGTTGATTGCTGTTAGGGAGCGCTTAGTATCTTTACCACCCTCAATGATTTTGTAGCTTCTTAGGTAAGACTCGACGTCACCGGATAAAATAAACGTATCGACGCCCATTTGACGCAGACTGTACGGCCCTGTATTACCGCCTAAGCGTTGCCCATGCTTTTTCAAAAACAACCACAATCCAGTGATATCATCACTCGGCCATTTTGCGACCATTTGGCCAAAAGAGCCATGATGAAGCGAGGTTTCGTGCATTAACTGCGCATTGGCTTGAATTGATTTGACTTTGGCGTGGTGGCGAATGATGCGCTTATCCGCCGCTTTTAAGTCCCACTGTTCATCAGACAGCATCAACAGCGGCTCTATTTTAAAACCAAAGAAAACCTCTTCGAAATTGGGCCACTTATTGCGAACCACTTGCCATGAAATTCCACTCTGGAAAATTTTCATACTAAATGCTGATAGCCAACGATCGTTGGGGATTGTAGCTATTTGTTCTGGGCTCAATGGGATTGAAAACAGAGATTCTAGCTTTTCTACACCACCTTTACGTTCGGCGGCACGGCGATAAATATCGTCAAAACGTTCCAATACCAACGGAGTTCTCCTTTCTAACTGAGCTTGACAGAGACTAAACAGAAGTTGACTAGCCGATGACATTCTAGATCTAGGTGCGAATAAAGTCAGGCACAAATGTAGAGGGTGTCGAATGATGAATAAAATATGGTTGGCGATTTGTATCAGCGGGTTATTAGCAGGCTGCCAGATAAATAGTATAGAAGGGGAGTACAAGGACGTAGAGGTGAAACTCAAAAACAAAGAGGCAAGTTCTAATGGTCAGTTCTGCCCACCAGGTCAGGCTAAAAAGGGACGTTGTTAAGAAATAAAACCAGCGCTTAAAGCGCTGGTTTTGGTCATAGAGACTCGATTAAAGGGTCAGTAAGTAGTTGACTAGTTGGTTGTACTCTTCAAACGAGCGGATTTGGTCTGCTTTCACAATGTATTTGTTATTCACAAGTACGCCAGGTACACCCGTTAAGGTGCTTTTCTCGAACTGTTTGTCAAAGCCGCGTTGCATAGAGTTCACGACAAAGCTGTTGTAAGCCGAATCGAACTTATCAGCATCAACACCATTGTCGATGAAAATCTGACGTAAAGCCGCTTCATCTTTAGGAGCGCTACGTAGTTCGTGGATTTGCTTAAACATGGCTGGAACCATTGTCTTTTCGGCATCTAGCGCCACCATGGTTGCGTATGATTTTGCCATCGGAACCGCCATGTTTTGCCCCATAAAAGCAACGTGTACTTTCTCAAACTTAGCGCCTTCTGGTAGCGAGGCTTTCAAGTTGTCGATAACCGGTTCAAATTTATAGCAGTGAGGGCAGTAGAAGGAGAAAAACTCGGTCACTTTAGGCGCGGCGGATTTCTCCACGTCTAGAACCTTGTAATGGGTACCTTCTTCAAACTGTGCGGCTTGTACATTGATTGCGACGAGCAGAGTCGCGAAAAGAGTAAATAACTTTTTCATTGGGTATTCCTAACTAATTTATATACAGCTGGGTCTATGACAGGCATAAACCGAATAAAAAGGGTTGGGAATTACGCAATGGGAGGGCGAAAGAGAGTTTTGACTCTCGCAATGGCTTTTTGGTTATCATCTTGGCCAATCAAAGCCAATGATGCTGGTGGAGAGTAGGTGCTAACCAGTGTTTGAGCACATGGCATCTTTAGTAGACAGATCGACGCACAACAGTGGTGACTGGATTGTTGCTCTGAATGCTCGGGTTTTGGGCATTCTAGCGGGTGAATGAGATTTGAACCTTGAGAGGCAAACGATGAAAGGTTGATATCCGCTTGTTCGTTAGCTTGCACGCTCACCGCTACGCTTGTAAAAAACAGCGTAAAAACGGCGATAAACGTAATAACAAACTGACGACTTAGCAAAGATGGTTTACCTAACAATTCAAATCCGCTTTAGACTAACCGATTTATTCATAAAAGAAAAACGACTGGCTGAATAAGTGGAGTCTCAGCCATTTGAATTTGCATTAATCAGAAGGCGGCGAGAATAAAACTTTTAATCGGTGCTTGATTGAGATGCCTTGCTGAGAGACTTGGCGGAGCATCTCTTTCCACTCTTGAAAAGTCACAGTGATCGGATTAAAGCTATTTACGGGTTTTGTGATGCCGTAGCGCACTGTTTCAACTTCCGGTTCAAAAGTGCCAAATAATTTATCCCATATGATGAGTACGCCGGCGTAGTTCTTATCAATGTACTGCGGGTTTTGGCCGTGGTGAACTCGATGATGAGATGGTGAGTTAAAGAGGTACTCAAACGGGCCAATAGAACGTATCCACTGAGTATGAACGAAAAACTGCAGGCCTAGATTGAGTAGTACCACAAAGACCACCCATTTAGGTTCAAATCCAATGATAACCAGCGGAACCCAGAACAGCCACATTCCTGCAAGCGGGTACATTAAACTTTGTCTAAACGCAGTACTAAAATTCATATTCTCAGAACTATGGTGAGCGACATGTGCAGCCCACATCCAACGAACACGGTGACTGGCTCTGTGAAACCAATAGTAGAAAAAGTCTTGTAAGATCATTAGGGTGATGAAACTCATCACACCCATTTGAATCTCAAACATTCGCCAATCGAATAGCCAAAGATAAAGATAGGCGATAAAAAGCCCCGTCAGTAAATCAGAGAGTTGATGCATGCCAGCGAGGGTAAAGTTACAAATAACTTCAGCCAAACGGTAGTGAGAGTTCTCCGGTAGGTGACCTTGTTTTTGACCAACGAAATACTCAGCCAACATGCAAATAATAAAAACTGGAGCGAGTACAATCAGCAGCCATTCAGGGTTGTCTACGAGTGTCGTTAGATTCATATTCATTTCCCCATTTTACCAACGTGCAAAGTGATCTTCAGTAAGACCAATGACATTGTCTAATTGGTGTGTAACACCATGATTGTCGATAACTGTCCCGCTAAAAAAGCCGATAAATTGGCGAAAATTGCTTTTGAGTAACCAAAGGTTGAGTTTCTCGCTTCGTTGATTTTTGGCGTGAAAGGTTAGTTTAATGCGACCGTCTAGCGAATGGATATGCCAAGGGGCTTGTTGGTTAGCTCGATCAAAACTAAAAAATACTGGGCCTAAAAGATGTCGTTCACCGTTTATCCAAAGAGCATTCTCACAGCTGCCCGTTTCGTTGACTCCGGCCGCCAGATTGAGCCCTAGTGTTTTTCCGTTCAGCTGGTGGTGAATACTTGCCCATCGCCAACTGGTCTCACGACGCATGTAACCTGCCGAGAAGTCATAGCCAGCCAAAGCGTTATCCAGTTTTACAGGGCGGCCGTTAATGATTAGCCAACCGGAGACAGATAGCGCGTTATGTTTTTGTGTATATGTCCAACCTGAATAACCTGTCGGAGTGCACATAGAGAGTGGCAGGCTGTCTTCAGGAGGGGATAGCGTGATATTGGCGGTGATGGTTTTTGTATCAATGGATATTTGCCAAACGCCAGCGTCGATATTAAACATCACGCTTCGACCTGCAATATGAGATAGACCATGATGTGGGGATGAGGACATTACTTTGTCGACTGAGAGAGGACGTAGCCAAGTTTGTTCGACAAGTTTATTTTGTTGGATGTCATAAACGTAGCAAAATGAAGACCCAAGATAGCGAATATCGGCAATGGCAACTCCAATTATGAAACGAGATGTCACCACACTAATAAACTGAAACTGCTTATAGTCGAAATATCTGCCCCACAGATTAGCACCTCTATCCATACTATCTCGATAGTTGAACTTTTCGATACCTAATTGTTTCGGGATTCCATTGAATTGACCAAATACCGGCTGGCCAGATGAATCAATGAGCGATTCTGGTGCGGGTATTGTTTGGCTAGGTGCTAACATGTTTATTTTACCGTTTATTAACATCTTTACTATGGTGCGATGTAATTGGTTAATGTTGGAGGTTAATTTCGGACACTAATGAAAGCAATATCACTTTATTTGTTTGCGATAAGGGGTAGCCTATTTATCTCGAAGGGGATGCTATGAATATTATCGCGCAATATAAGCCTGTGGATCACCGCTATCAATTAGGTGCGATGGATATTTCGTTGCTATTTACCGCTTTGGAAAAAAAGGGAGCAAATATCTCGCTGCTACTTGATGAGGTAGGGGTACCGACACTTGATTGGCAAAGTGATGATGTTCAAATGACTTATTCAGATAAACTGAGAATCTTCCAGCGCGTAACATATCTATACCCAAACGAAGGCATTGGCTTATTTGCTGGCGAGCAAGCTTCGTTCAGTCACTTTGGCGCACTTGGTTATGCAATGGCGACAAGCCGAGACGTGCTTCAAGCAGCTCAGATAGGTTTTAAACACTTGCGGCTGAACGGTCCTTTATTTTCGGTAAAAATGGTGCAGGATCAAAAGAGCGTCATTATTGAAATCGACAATAGTTTTGACATCGGTGAGCTACTCCCTTTCTGCACGGAATTCTTTCTTAGCTCAATAGTGTCACTGTTTAACCAAATGACAGGAAATAGGCTCAATATTACGAGACTCTCCTTACGGTATCGAAAACCTAGCTATGTAGAGCACTATCAACAGCGGTTTGGTAGCTCCGTCCTATTTGAACAGCCAAAGACTCAACTCATATTTGAGCGTGATGTGCTAGATCAACCGTTGCTTCAACACGATGCGGCAATGCTCAGCCAAACACTGAATAATTGTCAATTGCTTATGGATGCCGCTGAGTCCCCATATTTATTGATCAATCAAATAAAAGTGGATCTGTTTCAAAGAGCTACATCCTTTCCGACGATAGAAACTATTGCAAGTGAGTATGGCTATTCATCGAGAACTTTGAGGCGTCGTTTAAAAGAGCAGAGAACAAGTTTTCAGTTGCTCATTAATGACGTTAAGTGTGCGTTAGCTAAAGAGTACCTAATGGAAACCGAGTTGACGGTTGAAGAGATTGCTTATCAACTCGGCTTTAGTGATGCGGCTAATTTTAGAAGAGCCTTCAAAAATTGGACGGGCGTGCCACCTTCTAAACTTAGAGAACGTTAGCTAAATGTATTGATATAAAGTGCTTCAACTTTGTCTCTTGCCCATTGAGTCTTTCTTAAAAATTTGAGTGAAGACTTTATTGAAGGATCTTTGCTAAAACAGTTGACGTTGATCTGGTCGTGCAGCCCTTTCCAACCATAATGCTCAACAAGTCGAGTGAGAATTTTCTCTAGCGACAGTCCGTGCAGAGGGTTGTTGGGTTGTTGTTGGCTCATGATGTTTTCCAATTAATAAAAGAACATTGTGCTCTTTTTGATAGTTATAAGGCTCACCAGAAAACTGCCAGTATTGATTTGGCAGTTTATCTTGTGGCACTTCTACTGGTGAACTAAAGTCAAACCGCTTGGCAATGCATCACCAAAGACGCGTTTCGATTCACTGTCAGAGAGCTCTTTCACTTCTGCGACGAGAGAAACCCAAGATTCAGGGACTTTGCTCTGTTTGAGCTTGTCTAACACTTGCTGGCGATAGTCGTCTGATATGTCAAATAGACGATCTCCCGTTTTACGACAAATCATTACCGTTGCAAACGCAATCATTGGCTCTTTTTGCCAATTTTGTTCAAGCAGTTTAGGTAGCCACTGTTCTGCCTGTTCACGTGGAATAACATTATGTTGACTGCCATAAAGTGGCGTGCGTGATGCTAAACGACCAAGAGCCCACCAATGTGCTTGCTCAAACTGGTTGTGATTGATTGCTTTACTCAGGCACCAAGTAGAAAGTAGGACTTTATCTTCCATTTCTAGATGCTCCAACGAAGCCGCCAAACGAACCATTGATTCGTAACCCATCTCTTGCGCCGCTTTTGCCGATTGAGGGTTTTTCATTGCGCCTGGGTGTAAGTACTTAGCTATGTCGGCTAAAATGGTTTCTTGCTGCTCTTGGTTTAAACCACCGGCAATACGACGCCAAAATACCCACCAGTCTGTCCAGCCTTGATGATTCTTAAATTGAATTCCCTGCTGATACAGCCCCCAAACTTGTTCGATTCGCCACGAATCCGTAGCGTCACCAAATCCAGGTCGTAGTGCAAAGCCAGCTAAGCGGAGCCAATTTTTTTCGTGTGGCTCAGAGCGACGGCGACGTTTTCGACCTTGCGCGAAAGCATCGAACAGATGGCGAAGGGTAGTAAAGTCCCACTCATCGCGTTTGCCGAGCTTTTTCTCAAGGTCTTTAGCAAGTGTTTTAATCTCTTGGCCGTCCGCACTTTTTTTGTTTCCGCTGTATATGCGGCCAATCAACTCTTTGCACTCAGAAAGGCGAGGATGCAGTGCTGCTTGTTCGCTTTCTTCAGCTTTCTGGTTGCGCACTTCAAACTCTAGCGCCCAGCGTTTGCTATCGTCTTCTACATGTACACACTCCATTTTAAGAGTGCCCACTTCGGTTAGCTGACAAGCTAATTGGACTTCTACACGCTCTTTCTGGTTAGCTTGAAGCTCAACGCCTTCACCTTCCAATGTGGAAATGTAAGGGGGAAGGGGCATGAACAAGTCGGGATCAACGTCTACCATCACACCATTTTGAATCGCCGTGTTATTACTTAGCGTGTCATGGGTTGATGTTAGCAAGTTAAAGCGCACTGGCTCACCTAAAGTGAGGGAGAAGCGACGACCACTCAAGCGAATCTCGTGTCCTTCTTCGGTGCCTTTGGCAAGTAAGCAGAGCGCCTTACCCATTTTGTTCTTTTCTTGTAAGTGCAAGAAGTAAGAACGAGCAGCGCCACCACCGATTTTAAGCTGCGCACCACGTCGTGCCTTACCAAAAGCAACAGCGCCCAGTGCAACGGACCAATCAGGATGCGGGTTATCGAGTACCGTAACCGGTTCACCACGCCAATTTTCCAGTAGATTAGTTACACGTTCTGTCACTAGATCACTGTTGAACACACCGCCATTTAGCAGCAAACCGACAGGAATGGCTGGTTTATCGCTCTCTTCACTGCCCAATGCAGCATGAGAGACCTGCTGATGCTGAGTTAAAAACTCGGCCACATGTTTGCTTACCGCAGGGTCAGCGACATAAGGCAAACCAAATTCCACCACAGCACTACGGCGTTTGTCGGGCGTTTGGGTAAAATCAGACAAAGGGAAGAAACCATCTAATGCGATCTGGTGTACTTCTTGTTTGGTGAGGCCAATGCTTTTCGTTCCACCAAGCAGTTTAGACCCACTGCCTAGCATAGTAATCTTGACTTCTTCAGGCGCATTAGCAGAGAGTAGGTTCTCTTTTGCTTTACGAGTTTGTTGAATCAGTTTCGTTAGGCTTGCCGCATTGAGTTTTTTTGATTGGTTAAAGCGCTGCTCTGCAAGATGGGCGAGAGCCAAATCGAGATTATCACCACCCAGCATCAAGTGTTCGCCAACGCCAATACGATCAAGTGTCAGCTCTTCGTTGTCAAACTTAGCTTCAATTAAGCTCAAGTCAGTCGTACCACCACCGACATCGCAAACCAAAATCAGAGGTAGTTCTTTCAATTGCTCTGATGCTGTGTGTTGATGGCGTGCATACCAGTCATAACAAACAGCTTGAGGCTCTTCTAGAAGGACGATTTTGTTTAGTCCGGCAAGAGCTGCCGCTTCTAATGTTAGTTTTCGCGCGGTTTCATCAAATGAAGCGGGAACAGTCACTACCACATCTTGATCTTCAAGCTTGTTGCTAGGATTGCGGTAATTCCAAGCTTGACGAATATGGTTGAGGTAACTCGCGCTTGCAATGACAGGAGAGACTTTGTCTACATCATTGCCACCAGCCCAAGGAAGGATATCTGAACTGCGATCAACAGCTTGGTGAGACAACCAACTTTTGGCGCTCGAGACCTGACGGCCTTCGACTTTGGCGCCAAGTTCTCGAGCCCATTCACCAATAATGACGTTTTGAATATCACCTTCTACCAACTGGTCATCCCAAGGTAGTACGAGATCATTTGGTGCGATTTGGCTTTGGGCTGCGTGATAACGGAAAGAGGGCAGTAGTGGTTTTCTGACGACTTCACCGGGGCCAATGAGCTGGTCAATGTCGAACAGGGAAACGTCAGATTGCTCAAGGTTGTCAGTAATTTCACAGAATGCGACAACCGTGTTGGTTGTACCTAAATCAATACCGACGAGAAAACGAGGTGATGCCATACAAAACCTTTTTGTTCTACATATATAATCTAAAAACGGCACCCTTAGGTGCCGTGTATTTATTACGCTTGGTCTGTCGTTTCACTGCTGCTCGCATCTTCACGAACATCAAATTCAACATGCCATTTTTGACCGTTATCTGCTGCGATCGCTTCTAAGTAAAGCGTGCCTAGCTCAGTAACGCGAGAGGCAAGTGTGACGGGTACGACTTCACCTTCGCGGCGACCTTCGGAAACTGGCAGAGTCACTTGGATCTCAGGGAGCTCTTCCAGCTCTTCTGGTGCCCAATGATCAAGGTGTGTACCGGCTAGGTCGTCACGGCGTGTGGTTGAACCAAAGAACTGGAAGTTAACCGGTTGACCGATGATCAAGCCAAATTCTTGGCTAGGAACATCAACACTTGAACCCTCTTCCATACCAAATGGCGCAACACAAAGCGCTTCCATTGGTGGTGCCATTCCTGGGATAGCTGGCATCGCGCTTTCAATACCTACATAGTAGCTTGATGCAATACCACCGCGGATGCGTACACCGTGACCACGACGAACGCTGCCGTAGTATGAAGCGCCACTTGCCACTGCTAGATCAAGGTCGACACCAGAAAGACGTTGAGCCATTTCGCTGTCAGCATCGATCAGCCATTCATTGATGGTCTCTTCTAAACGATTTGCTAGCAAGGTTGATTTAAGCACACCACCGTTAAATAGAATTGCGGTTGGTTTGATAAAGTCAGCGCTTTGGGTTGGTGCATCGCCCATGCCCGGCATACCAGCAAAAGGATTGTACTCTTGAGCAGGGGAGGCATCATTACCAGACAAAGCATTGGCTTGCTTAGTTAAGAAAGCCGCAATGTGACGTGTAATACCAGCATCCTGCGCATAAGGAAGACCCATTTGAGTCAGTGCGCCGCGATTACGTTGTACTGGATGTTCTGTCACTGCAACTTTCGGGAAAAAACCATCCACTAGTGTTTGCTGAACTTCTTGCTGGGTCAGTTCTGTTTTTAGTGTCGCGCCAAGTAACTTAGATCCACGGCTAGGAACCACAATAGGCACCGCTTGCAGGTCAGCATCATTCAACAGTGCTTCTTTTGCATCACGACATGCGTGAGTCATTGCTTGAACTTGCCATGGTTGAAGCTCTTTGCCGTCTTGAGCCAGCTTCATCTTCAGGCGGTAAGCAAGCGCTAAGTCCATGTTGTCACCACCAAGTAGGATGTGTTCACCTACCGCGATACGATTTAGCGTCAGATTGCCGTCTTCTTCAGTAACTTCAACCAAAGAAAGGTCGGTAGTACCACCACCGATATCGACCACAAGTACGATGTCTCCCACAGAGACTTCGTCACGCCATTTGTCGTTGCTGTTGTCGATCCAGTTGTACAGTGCCGCTTGAGGTTCTTCTAACAGAGTTAAGTGAGCCAGACCAATATTGCGAGCCGCTTCAGCGGTTAAGTCGCGCGCAGCAGGGTCAAATGATGCTGGAACTGTAATGGTCACGTCTTGTTCTGTTAGCGGGTAAGACGGATTAGCATGATCCCAAGCGTTTTTTAGGTGCTCTAGGTAAAGCTCAGTCGCGCGAAGTGGTGATACTTTTTCCACTTCTTCTGGGCTACCCGCTGGTAAGAAGGCGTCACGGCGGTTCACACCACCATGGCACAACCAAGATTTAGCACTCGCAATAAGGCGAATTGGTGTTTTTGAACCTAGGTTACGTGCGATTGCGCCGACTAACGCCGTTGGTTCTGAAGACCAAGGCAAAACGCGAGATGATGGATTCATCTCATGCTCATGCGGTTGGTATAGGAATGAACCAAGTTGGCTGCGTGTTTCTACTGTACCCGGTGCAGTAAGCTGCTGGATGGGTAGAACTTCAACGCGTGCTTCTTCGTTAGTCGTATCAACGTATGAGAGCACACAATGGGTCGTGCCTAGGTCGATGCCTACACTAAATTTAGGCGCTTGTTGCTCGGTAGTCGTTTGTACGTTTTCCATTACAGCTCTACCTCAGCTGGTGCAATGACCGATGCGTCGTAATTTTCAGCTAATTTAGGCAGGTTCATCGAGCTTGCTTTCCAACCTTTGTGTACTAATGTACCGTTGAATGGTGCTTGACCGGTTACATTACCAGTAAGACGAATTTCTTGTGGGTTAAAGCCTTCCGCTACCGTGATACGAGTTTCCTCGTCTTCAGTGCGGATGTGCTCAAGCGTAACGTAGTCATTCAGAACTTTTTGACCACCAGTATGGATAACGCGAGCAGCAGCGCCCACTTCATCATCTGAGAACGAGGTTAGGTCTTCTTTTAGGAAGTCAATTAGGCGAGCTTCTTGCTGCATAATCGAGAGCAACTGCATTGCTGAGTCGGTTGAAGCGGTCGCCAGTTTCGATTCAACTTCGACGATTTTCTCGATGACTTTTTCAACTTCGACAACTTTTTCTACTTCAACAATCTTTTCGACAGGTTTCTCTACTTCAACGATTTTCTCGACTGGCTTTTCAATTACTTTTTCAACCACAGTAGATTTACGAGAGACTGCGATTAAAAGCAGCAGTACGCTTGAGGCTGCTAGACCTGCGTGAAGCATATCGAACGTTTGAGGGATCATTTGTAAATCGAACGTCATGACAATTCTCTTATGTTTAGTTTAAGGAGAGATTGGCTCAATCTCTGCTTTGGCTCTGGGCCTAATTATTTTGATAAATTGGGATGGATAGTAGCATATTCAATAGCTCGCGCTGCTAGATTTCGCTTTTTATCATCTGATATACGGGCTAAGTGATGAGATTTTAAGCGCTTTGGCGAATGTAATTTATAGATTGAGTGAAGCGGGCAGTATTTTTGAGCTTTATCGCGGATTACCCCTTTATGTTATTGATTGTATAAGGATAAGATAGCGATGTAGATTCATTTAAAACAACCATGAAGGCGTTATGCAATTCGGTTTCTCCAAAAAGATTATTTATCCGGTGCTCACATTTCTTTTGACTGTGCTTGCGACTGTTTTGGTTGTTTATTTTTCTTATCAGTCTCAACTTAAATACACTAAATCTTTATTCAATAATCTTGCTCAACAGCAAACCGATAACTTAGCGCAAGTGCTTGATAGTGATCTCCATTTTATCGGAGCGGGTGCGAACTTCTTCCATGCGACTAAACCAGAGAATTGGGGCCAATTTGAAGTATTTGCGGATGAGCTAGTGTCCTCTTCTGATACCTTGGTCGGGTTACAGTGGATGCAGCGTGTGGAAGAAAATAAGTTAGAAGCACATATTACAACGGTACGTGAAACGTTTCCGAACTTTCAGCTATATACCGTACCAAAAGATGGACCTAAAACTATGGGTTACATCATGCCTAATCACGAACCCATTTATGTTGCCTCTGATATTTATCCTCGAACCGAAGCGAATCTAGGTTTGCTCGGCTTCTATTCTTCACGTGTTCGTTTTCAACTGATCTTAGACGGCATACGCGCAACGGGTGAACCAAACGTGTCGGATAAAGTACGTTTACTGCAAGATGGTCTAGATCAATCATTAGAAAAGACAGGAATGCTGGTTTATCACCCCGTGTTTGATGGTGATTCTAGGCAGCACTTAATTGGTGTGGTGGTCGGCGTAATTCGAACCACTCGTTACTTTGAAGACCTAATGGCACGTACAGCCTCTGAGCAAGACCTTTTAATTAAGGTAACAGACATGGGGTTTGATGCTGAAGATGATCCGATTCTTTATCAAAGTAAGGAATGGGAAGTGACGCAAGGCTTAGAGGTAAGTAAGCAAATTGAATTGCCAAACCGCGAATGGATCGTCGATTTTAAACTCGCAGGGCGTGTCAGCAATAATGATCGCTTAGTCTTACGTAGTATTATCGTTGGCGGATTTGTTATTGCCTGCTTGCTGGGCTATATCGTGTTTTTGCAGGTTCGCGAAAAAGAGTACTTGTCTGTCATGCTTGATGAGCGAACAAAAGAACTTCAGTTCATGGTAAATCATGATGCGCTGACAGGGCTTTTAAATCGACGTGCTTTCAATGAGCAGCTGCATGACTTGGTTTTTCAAGAAAAGGTATTTTCACTGGCTGCGTTTGATGTTGATAAGTTCAAGAACATCAACGATAGTTTTGGTCATATCGTCGGTGATGAGATGCTGATTCATGTTGCAGAGCTCGTCACAGAGAACCTTGCCCCTGATGATATATTTGTTCGTATGGGGGGAGATGAGTTTTGTATTATTTCTTCGATCACGGATAGGGATGAACTCTACCGATATTTAAATAACATTGCTCGTATCGTAGCGCTTTCTAGTCATGATAATGGAGAGCAGAAAATTCGTTGCTCATTAAGTATCGGAGCAGTAGTGAGAACGATTGAGTCTGAAGAAGACATTTTACAGCTGGCCGATACTCAGCTCTACAAGAGTAAGAAAGCTGGCCGTAACTGCGTCACGGTTGCGGAATAACTAATCAGTTAAACAGGCAAAATTCGAATTGTCAGTTTTTCTAATGTAGAATCGCGCACTTTGTAATAGTTTCAAGTAAGGCAAATGATGAACCATAACCGTATAGTTTGTTTCGATTTAGAGATGTGCTGTTGGAATGAAAACGGTGTCGGTACCACTGGTGAAATCATTGAGGTTGGGTTGGCTGAAATTGACCTAGTAAAAGGCGAAATCGTTAAGCGCGCTCAATATTACGTCAAGCCTGAGAAAGACGAAGTTTCGCTATTCTGCGTTGAATTGACAGGAATCACACCTCGTAAGGTGGAGAAGCAAGGTCGACCATTAGAAGAAGTGTTAAAGTCGATGATTAAGAACTTTGGTGGTTCGAATAAGATTTTCGCGTCTTGGGGACGTGATGATTTGGTGTTGGCTAAAGAGTGTGCCGATAAAGGGATTGAAATGCCTTTTAAAGAGTTCATCAACCTTGCAACCTTGTATCGAGTTCAGAATCGTCTTAAGGACAAACGCATCGGCCACAAAGCCGCTCAAGAAAGTAAAGGTATCGAGTGGGAGGGCAGACAGCACTCCGGTTACGTTGATGCCTATAACCTAGCCAAATTAGCATTGACCATGCTTTAGAAACGTTAAAAAGGGAGCAATGAGCTCCCTTTTCTATTTGAGGTTATTAAGCCACGTTATTGCTTAGCTTTTTTGCACTTTGGATAAACTTGAAGGTTATACTCCGCCGCATACTGAGTTAACAGTTTGATCTTATCCAGCTCGTCATCACTTCGTACGACGTCACTGATTCCTTCTACTATTTTTACTCCGCATAATTCAGCTGCTAACGCTCTTTCTTCCGTATCTATACCAGGAAGAACGCTGCCTCGCCCTGGCATCTGCAAAAGTCGATAGTCATTAGCATTGAGCGCGTTTTGTGCATCCACTTCCGCTTGCTTCTCAGCAGCACAGCCACTCAAGAGAATCAGAGCGAAGGGCAGAATTTTTTTAATCATTTATTTCTCCTTACCCAGAATACTGCCAACACTAATAGGCTGAACCAGTTTAAGCTGCCGCCGCCTCCACCACTTGAAGACGATACGCTACCACTGCCAGTTGACACTGCTGCTACATTGATTGTTACTGTTGTAGTGGCAGTCTGAGAGGCCTCATCGGTGATCGTGTATGTAAACGAGTCAACACCCGAGAAGCCCTGTGCAGGTTGATAGTTCACACCTGTACCAGAATTGGTCAGAACACCGCTGCCAGAGTAATTGATAGCGCTGATCGTTAGTGAACCTTGACCGGCATCATTAGCCAATACATCTAGAACCGTCGCCGAGCTATTATGGGCCAGATCATAACTATCATTGACTGCCGCTATAGTTGCAATGTTGGAATTAACAGCAATGGTCAGTGTTCCTGTTGCGGTTTGATTAGCGTTGTCAACAATAGTGTAAGTGATGGTTTCTGTGCCAACAAAGCTTGCCTGAGGTTGGTAGCTAACGTCTGTATCTGTATAAGAAGCCGTACCTGCACCACTGTAACTAATTGCGGTGATCTTAAGTGTGCCTTCACCTCTATCGTTTGCTAGGACATCGAATGATGTTTGAGCACTGTCTTGAACAATCGTATAAGCATCGTCAACGGCTCTCACTTCTTCAGGCAGCGCAATTGAGAAACCCTTCGAAACAGCAAAGAAGATGTTGTTACTACATTGGATCATCAAACGTGCATTGTTGTGTGCTTGAGCAGGGAAGTCCACAGATTCCGACCCATCATTATTCGTCGCAGAGAGCAAGGTTTGATTGAACGTTACTCCGCCATTTGTGGATAGTAGGATATCAACGGTTGAACAGTTTACAGGCGCTTGGGTTGTACCTGCTACGTCCCACTCTACGTTTGCGTTACCTACTATTGTTGCATTTGTTGTAGGGGAGATAACACTAAATGGTCCACTGTTAGCATCGACGGTAATCAGCAGGTCATCACTCGACACCCCACCATTGCCATCTCTAACTGTGAGCCTAAAGTTCAAATCACGGCTTGTGGTCGCGTAAGTTTCACCCTTGGCAAGCGTGCCATCAATCACATCTTCTAATCTCGGTAAGTAACGCTTAGGTTCTGCTGTTGGCGTCCAAGAGCGGAACAGTGGGCCATTGCCAAGATCGGTTGTTAAGTTTGAACTACCCGTACCTGAGTCCATCTGCTCCCAAACATAGGTTAGGCTGCCAGTGCCCGTTGCTGAGCCAGTTAATACTAGAGGTGTGCTCGCTGGAACAGTATGGTCAGAACCTGCATTGACAGCGGGTACTTCAGTCGCTGAAACCTCCACCGTTTCACAGTTTTGAGTCGCTAGGTAGTCGTTGATCTCTTTAATACTTGCAGCGTGAAAGTAGGCGTCTGAATTAACTTGTAAATCATCGCTACCACAGATCCCTGCGTATGCCATGATCGTGCTACCACTACCAGGTTCGAAAGCGGTTGGGTCGTTGCGATTCCCGCCTTGGCAGTTGTCCCTGTTACCGTTGAACGTGTGATTCGCTCCAAACTGGTGGCCAAGCTCATGGGCAACATAGTCGATATAAAACGCATCGGTTTCTGGATCGGATCGGCCTGTTACACCAGCCCCTTTTCGAGAATCATCACATACGGCTCCTAGCGCGGCCAAACCACCACCGCCGGTGGTAAAGATATGGCCAACATCGAATGCATTACTACCAAACTTACTGGTGAGATCGTCGTGGTTGCGACCAATGTCCTGGCTTGCATTGGAGTCAGTAAATGGGTCCGTATCGGCATTGGTGTAAATATTGAAATTGACTAGTTGCAACTCAACCGCCAAGTCGGAGTTATAAACCTGATTGACTCTGTTGATTGCTGTTGTGATCGCTGCGCGAGTCAAAGCCTCAGTACCACCGTGGTATTGTGAGTATTCACCGGTTGCAGAAACAATTAATCGATAAGTGCGTGACTCAATATTGGCTCGTGCAGCAACACGACTTTGCTCAGTTTCAACTTGGTTGGTTTGTAAGTACTTTAAAACTTGATCTTGAAATGGGCTAGAGAGGGTGTGATTGTACGATACATAGTGGCCTGAACCATCAGGTTTTGGCTCTACATAAACATACTTGCCATTGTGACTAAACATGCCGTGGAATCCCTTCGGCGTGTAATCAAATCGCCCTTGTACACTTGTATCACCAACTGCGTGACCAGTATACGTTCTTAGCTCTGGATATTTTGCCTGCATTTCAGGCGAGAGGATGGAGTCATAAGCTAAAACAAAATCAACCAACTCTCCTTCAGGTAAAGGTACTTGAAGTGTTAAGCCACCTCTAGCTTGTGTATTTGTAAAGTGACTTTCTAGTTTATCTGTATCAACTGCAAAGGTTGTGGATGATTTACTATTTTTTGTTCTATCGGAATAAACAGATTGCCAAAGTTCACTGGCTACTGCGTTTGAACTAACCAAAAAAGACAGGGATATTGCGCCGACTAACGTACTGTACTTCATTTATTATTCCCTAATGCATCTATCGTACAAGTTAAATGATTGGGGAAAGTAATATAACTGGAGTGAATGCTCAATAATTTATAAATTACCGCAGTGAATTATGTAACCTGCTTCTAGGTTTTGCCCTATTTAATTAGGAATCTTGTTTAATAGATATCGACACCTACGAAATTGGTTACGCCAATGTTTTATAAACAAAATATCAGCGCAATTTTGCTGCTAAAAAGTGGTATTAGTGCTGGTTTGAACGGCTGTTTGTATGCTTATGTTGCTGTTAGGATTTTGGCTCCGTCGCAGAAAGCTTAGCGCGAATAAACTCACTGTGGTCCACATAGAGGAGTTCTGCTGCTTTTCGAATGACAGCGTCTTCCAGCGGGTCAATTTTTCCGTCGGCATTGGCCACTTCCCACATTGCCTCAATGAGTGCAAAGCGAGTTTCTTGATCTAACTCTCTAAGTTGAGAGGTAAAATCGTAAAGTGAAGCAGATTCTTGGCTGCTGGTATTTGCTCTTGCCAGCAGTGCCTGAGCGTTATTGGGTTCTAAGTTCAATAGCTTAGACAGCAGTCTCAGTTTTGCTTCTTTTTCTTCTTCTCCTACTTGGTGGTCAGCGCCTGCCACTTCACACAACAAGCACGCGATCGCTAGATTAGGATCGGTGGCTGAGTGGTTACCTAGATCGTTACCTTCAAGAAGCTGTTTAAAAAGCTTAGTAATAGAATTCAACATCGTTGCTGCCTCAATTTGTTCTCTATGAGTTATAGATAAGGATTATTGAAGCCGATCACAAGCCTCTTTACAGAAACCTTACTTTTCTTCGATTGGTAGAAACTCAATTTCGGTGTGTTTACCTGTCAAAATAGAGATACGTGTAGGCTTTCCGTGCTCGTCGAGCTTAAGCTCCCCAATAGCACTGGTATTGACCAGTCGACGTACACCCGGTGTGTTTGGGTCTCGCTTCTTGATTTTAAGTCGTTTACGTTTGGTCAAGAAGTTGAGTGGTGAGCGAGGTGAGTAAAGTAACCTATCGGTATGATCGCAAATTCCTAGTAGAGGCTCTGGAAACTGATTTTTAAAGCCGCTGCAGGTGATTTGGTAGATATTAGGGCTGCTTTTGCGAAAGCGCAGTTTAATATCGTAGGCAAAGGAGTAGTGAACATCGCCAGACAAAATCACAAAATTGGTTGGAGTTTTCGTGTGTGTAAATATGCTCAACAAGGTATTGGCACTGCCTGGGTGTGCCATCCAGTTTTCTGCATCGATTACTAATGGTTGGCCTAGAGTTGTCATCCCTTTTTGCAGTGTTTCAATGAACTTTACCCCAAACATGGGTGCTGCTGAGACGATAATGACTTTATCTTGATGCATGAGTTCATGCTGAAACTCAATCATCGCCTCCCAGTCCATGAGGCCCGATGGTTTGTTCATACGGGATTCTGAGCGCCAACGTCGAGTTCGCGTATCGAGCACGACCACTTTCGGCGAGGTATGAATGGTGTAGTGCCACCTTTCAAAACTGTACAGGTATTGAATGAATGCGTCTTGAGTGTTTGCTGACGCGGAGTCAAAATATTTTGTCGCGACATCCAGAAACTCTTGATTGAAGTTATCTGGCTCGTTGCCCCAACCTTGACACAGCCAATAGGCAATTAACCCGTTACCTATGATGCGCTTAGAAAATGGGTTCTCGTAAGCGGCTTTTTCCCAGCCTATCGTAAGGTTCCAATCATCAGTGACATCGTGATCATCGAAAATCATGTAAGTCGGGATGTGAGCAAATAAACGTTGAACGTTAGTTAACCCTGAAACAAACTCATCAATAATCGCTTTTTCATCACGCCACTTTTGCTGCCAACTAGGGCTCAGCTTTTTACCACTATGAGTGAACGCTTTGTCTTGTAAGCGGCTAGAATTGATCGCAGCCCAAAGGCTTGGTGACCAAACCAATAGATACATAGCGAAAAACTCGGAGAAGGTCACTAGGTGATTTTCACATTCTCGTGAGCTGAAAATAGGTGTATTACGGTGAGGTAATAGACGCGTAAGCCAATGCCCGTCATCAACATAGTGGGGCAAGATCTTATCGCGGCCATAGTAAAATTCAGGGTGTTGACGCAGTTCATTACAGTCTTGAATCGGGCTATCAACAAATGTTTCTTTAGGTAACCCCAATAGATCGATGACTTGATCAATGGCATCCAGAGTAGGGCCCGCGACATGGTCGGCGTAAATCTGGTCGCCACTCATCATCAATAAGTCAGGGCGTTGCTCTATCGCTTGCAGTTCAATTTTTTTGTCTGCTGCTACAAGTGCATCGGGGCTTGGATGATGAGGGTTACGACAAGAGCCGTGCAATACATAATCCGCTTTGGTGGAAATAATCAGGCTAGGGCGGTTTTCATCACGATAGAGTATATGAGGTACGAGCTTGGACAACTTACCGTACTGAGTTTCAAAGTCATAACTTAGTGCCGTATTGGCTGGGAAGTCGAAACGAAAATCAGCTAAGGTGACATACGCTTGTGTGCCTACCTGAATCGATTGACAATCTTCTAGGTTAGCTGAGTATATTTCGCCGTCATCAATCGAGTGATAAAGCGTAAAGCGGCCGCTAAGTGGTTCACTGGTGACTAGCCAAAAAACAAGTTGGCTTGGCGTTGCTTTACGTAGAATAGGACCGGCGATTACAAACGGTAAGTTCTCAGGTGTCATCATTGCTCTGTTGGATCGTTAGGTACGTCTGGGTCTTCAAGAATTTCGATTACTTCCGAGCTTGATAGCTCATGGCCCATTAAGAATAACGCGAGCATAGCATCTGCTTTGGTTTTAGTGTCAGAGCTTTCATCTAACATCTGTTCAAAGCGGTGTCGGATCATTTCAATTTCGTGCTCAACAAAGCCGCGACCTTCTTCCTCTCCTTGAGATTCCTCTGGTGCAGAGTCAAATTCCAAAAACAGTAATTCACCGTCAAGTTGGGTGCCAACTAAACGCTCGGGTAACCACATTTCACCGCAGACAACTTCAGGATCGATGTCTTTAGGAAGAGATTCTAGTAAATTCTTTAACTTTGATGCTTTCACAATTAAATGATATAGGAGAACATATATTCTTATTTTAACGACGAATTACTATTAATCATAAGCATTAAGTGACTCAATAGGTCAAATATTGAGCCTTCAGGACAAAAAAATGATAAATCAGTGGAAAATTTGCCGCGTAGCAGTGGGTATTGGCGCAGCATGTCTTTCAACAACATTGTTTGCAGCGGAATCAAAATCGATCAGTGAGCAAGAGTGGGGTATCGCTGCCATGTATCGAACGGGGTCGATTCCGTTTAATACAGAGGGTGGTGATCAAACAGTAAGCACTTTTGTACCAATGATGTATTTCGAGAACGATTATGTGTTCATCGATGGTACTGAAGGTGGGATACATTTATATGAATCAGACGATGAAAAGTGGCAGCTCAATGCACTGACTCGTCTAAGGTTTGTTGATATTCCTAAGTCTTATCAGAATATTAATGAAGGGGACTCCGCTGATTTCGGTTTGCAAGCGCGCTATAAAATGGATGAGAACTGGCATATTGATACCGAGTTTATGACCGATGATGAGTATCGTCTTCATGGTAACTTCCGTGTGTCAGGAGAGTTTGAATCTGGAGATTGGGAGTTTAAGCCGAGTGTTACTTTGCGCTACAAAGAAGCAGAGTTTAACAGCGTTTATTATGGGTTCTCTGAGTATGGCGGTGACCGAGTCGGCGCTGGTATGGATGTAAATATCGGAATTGATGCGCGTTACCACGTCATTTCCAATCTCTACTTACTAGGTTCTACTAGCGTGACTCGTCTTGATGACAATGCGTACAGTTCATCAATTGTTGAAGATCGTTTTGAAGGTGAGTTTTTTGTTGGTTTTGGTTTCTTCAACGATAAAACCAAAGCGCCTAAATCTGAGTTAACTAACAAGCGTTATTGGCGCGTGGCTCATGGTTGGGCGACACCTTCAAATATTGGAGAGATTTTCGCGTTTGAAAGCGAAAAAGATAAATACAACAACCAGTTAACGTCATTGTTTTATGGGCATCCATTAACGGATGAACTGTTTGGATTACCACTCGATATTTATGTGACGCCAGGTATTGTTCACCATTGGTCTTCAGATGTGCAATCAGCCAGCACCGAGTATGTTGCTGCCATTAAAGCGTATTACACCATAGATTGGCCAACCAAGTGGCGCTTTGGTGTTGCGGAAGGCCTGTCTTACATCGATAACGTTACTTATATCGAACAAGACGAAATGGATAGAAAAGGCTATACCGCGAGCCACTTATTGAACTATCTGGATTTCTCATTTGATGTGAATATGGGTGACCTGTTTAACGCACCTGAACTCAATAACATGTGGTTTGGTTACTCATTGCATCACCGCAGCGCTATTTTTGAAAAAGCATCTCAGTTCGGTCGAATTAAAGGTGGCAGTAACTACAATACGGTCTACTTGCAGTTTGATTTCTAACGCTTGAAATGAACGAACAGCGCCCACCACCGAAAGGTTGTGGGCGTTTTTTTTCAATCGACCAAATAGCTTGTGATACAATTCGCCCAGTTTTATGTAATGAAAAGAATAGGAAACGCTTTGACTTCGTCACAGCCAAAAAAAATCGCCGCACCTGAAGAGAAAGCTCAGGCTAATAGCGCGGCGTCTCTTCGCAAGGCACTCGAACAGTGCATGCTGAAAGATAGATTTCGTTTAAGTAAGCGTATTGCTGGGGCAAGCAAGATTAAAAAAGAAGCCTCGCGTAACGCCGTGTTTGACGAAATAGCATTAGATATTGCCAAATCAATGATGGATGTTGAGCAGCGAGCGAGCGCGCGTCCAACTATCGAATATCCTGAAATCTTACCTGTTAGCCAAAAGCGTGACGACATTGCAAAAGCAATTGAAGAGAATCAAGTGGTTATCGTCGCAGGTGAAACAGGCTCGGGTAAAACGACCCAACTACCCAAAATTTGTGCAGAGCTTGGCCGCGGCAAGTTTGGTCTGATTGGCCACACCCAACCACGTCGTCTTGCGGCTCGCTCGGTTGCTAACCGCATTGCCGAAGAGATGGAAACCAAGCTCGGCGAATTTGTCGGCTATAAGGTTCGATTTAACGACCAGATCTCTGAAAACACGCAAGTAAAATTGATGACAGACGGTATCTTGCTGGCTGAGATTCAACACGACCGTTTTCTAAATCAATATGACACCATCATTATCGATGAAGCGCACGAGCGCAGCTTAAACATCGATTTTATTTTGGGTTATCTAAAAGAATTGCTACCACGCCGACCTGATCTAAAAGTGATCATCACATCGGCAACCATCGACCCAGAGCGATTCTCAAAGCACTTTAGCAATGCGCCGATTATTGAAGTATCAGGGCGTACTTACCCAGTTGAAACTCGCTACCGCCCATTACGTGGTGATGACGATGTCGATCGTGATCAGCTTGAAGGTATTTTCGAAGCGGTCGATGAGCTTTGCGATGAAGGCTTGGGTGACATCCTGATTTTCATGAATGGTGAACGTGAGATCCGCGACACCGCAGATGCACTTTCAAAACGTAATCTGAAAAGCACGGAAATTGTCCCGCTTTATGCACGTTTATCTGCTGGTGAACAGAACAAGATTTTCCAACCACACGCAGGTCGCCGAATTGTACTAGCAACTAACGTGGCGGAAACCTCGTTAACGGTTCCTGGCATCAAGTACGTGATTGACCCAGGTACAGCGCGAATTAGTCGCTATAGCTACCGTACTAAGGTTCAGCGTCTTCCAATTGAGCCTGTATCCCAAGCGAGTGCTAACCAGCGTAAAGGTCGATGTGGTCGTGTGGAAGAGGGTATCTGTATCCGCTTGTACGCGGAAGAAGATTTCGAGTCACGCCCGGAGTTTACTGATCCAGAGATCCTGCGTACTAACTTAGCATCGGTTATCTTGCAGATGACGGCACTGGGGCTGGGTGATATTGAAGCCTTCCCATTCGTTGAAGCGCCAGATAAACGCAATAT
>Ga0209379_10000252_pt1 | contig 54820 bp, 54 predicted proteins | sample tdDd001_FD_187124 | JGI IMG/M metagenome (GOLD analysis project Ga0209379, IMG submission 187124) | Marine sediment microbial communities from the Atlantic coast under amendment with organic carbon and nitrate - tdDd00.1 (SPAdes)... | ecosystem: Environmental > Aquatic > Marine > Coastal >... | reverse complement strand
GAAGCACGCTGTCTTATTCAAACAGCCTGAGAAAACCGGTCCACCGGTTACTCTCACGGTGAACGAACATAAATTACAGTGTGTTTCACTGGCGTAGCTGCTCACGTCAGGCGCGAAAGCGTTGGTTCAAAACTGATGATCAGGTTTGAACGCATTAATTTGAGCGGTATTTTTTCAATAACCCATTAAAGTCCACCTTTCCAACAACAGCCACTTTCAGCGCTTTTGTGTCATGGATGATATGTAAGTGTGACAGCAATAAGTAAAGGTACCGCTTTTCCTCTTCGTCAATATCGAGCACCAATGGCATTTTACGAACCATATTGCTCAACATTTTTAACACGCCACCCCCTCTACGCGTATCAAACAGCTGTTCGCTCACCACTTGACCCTCATCAAACCAATCTGGTGTGTGCTTAATAAGCGTTGGATTATTGTAGATGACACATTGAGCAAGTTGATAAATGGCTTTACATCGGCCAACGCGGAGATCCTCATACATCTTGCGAGTAAACGTTCGCCCAGAGCTGGCATCGATAGGTGCATCCATATAGCGTGCAGCGACAGCGTCGACCTCGTCAGAAAACGCACGAACAAAGCGGCTCCTCAACATAATCTCATCACCCAGAAAATGCAGATTAGCGAACATCCGGTCGAGGAATAGCCGGTCCCCTTTGATGGGGATGTTTTGTGTAACAAGCAACTTTCGCATGATTTCACGCAAAAAGTACATGTCTTGCGGCGAAAACACTTCTTTCGTTCTAAAAAACGGCTTAATTACACCAAGCATAGATTTCCTCATTTGTGCTACACGCTGCCATTGAAACACCAAGAGGTGATGCGGCAGGACTTGACTTAGCTGTTCACAAGATTTTCGATACGGGTATTGCTCAAGTGCACCTCTTCGCCATTGTGTCCGTTAACATAACAGTCTATCGGTGTGCGAATTATACCAGGTTTCCCTATTTCGCATCGCAGGGTGCTCATTTCATATGAGGAAAATTTTGCAGGGTGCGCTTTGGCGAGTGCATGTATCTTCTTAACGTTGTTTTCTGCTATTTGCTTGTTCATTGTGTCATTGTTGTCACGAGTGAGCGATAACCCGTATCCAAGGCCTACGACCGCTAATGAAAACACGCCAACTATCGGCAAAAAAAATCGAAAAAAAGTTTGCTCTTTGGTGATTTCTGACATGACTGTCCCTTTCTCTGCTTGTTGTTTAAATACAAGAAAACATTAACAGAAAAGATGCTAACACGTCAACAAATAGAAGTTGCGCGTGAATTCATGAACCACACGCCTTCGCCAATGACTCGCTGTTAGTTATTTGTTGTTTTTTTAACGAGTGGCAGTCACAATGCCCGGTGAGCACACTTCAGCGCTTTTCGACAGGCCAACAGGGACATCCTCATTTGCAAATTCGGCCGAAGCATGCTGTGTATTACTGCTTTTCGGTGTGGTGCACACCACGGCATCAGCATCATCAGCCTTAACTAAACTTTGGGGAGTAACAATAGAACCTGTAAGTGAAGGCATGATAATTAAACACATTGCCAAACCATGAGTGAAGGCCATACCCGAATACAGCATCGCTTTTCCCATAGGTTCAGGCGCCGGCGTTGGTCCGGGAGCACGTCCGTATATCGCTCGAACTGCATCAGCGACAACAGACCACGCCCCCGTTGCCTTCGCCAAGCGAACCATGCTAAACATCGTAGAGACCATAGAAATTAAACATACCAGAAACCAGCCAGTCATACGCGGGGTGGATACATCTCCATCGCTATAAAGTAGTGAACCCAATCCCGCCAGCACGCCAGGGATAAACAACAACAATGTCATTGTCGACCATGGCAAGGTTCTTCTTTTTTTTGTTGGGGAGTGATGGCATTCCATTTCTTGATTTGAAGTGGAGTGCGTGACGGCTGCATCGGGAACGGTCGACTCCAGAATCTCGGCTTGCAGTTGAGCATAAGAAGTTAAGTTAAGCGCACCCGCCAGTGATTTTGCGGTTTCAACTGACGTGTGTCCGCCTGACTCGATGCGCTGTATCGTTCTAATTGAGATGGTGGAGGCATCTTTAAGCATTTCTTGCGTCCACCCCATTCCTTCGCGCAGTCTTTTCAGTTCTGATAATGTAACATTTTGCATTTGCCTTTCCTTGTAATTTATAGAAGTAAGCAAGATAACATAACTGAGGCATCCCACCTCGCCACAAGCCCGCCATGGCAGGTGGGTGACGGGTCCGTTTTTGACGCTGAACTAAAAGTAGACGCGCTTTAACTGCTTGTTTTCACACAGACATAAGAACACTCCAGGAAGTCATAATTAATACGCAATCTTTCACAAAGAGAATCCTCTTTTTAAAAAGGCAATTGCCGCGGTGTTAGTTTCTTCCATAGCAAGCCAAACCATGAGTCATTTTGTTTAACCGGCGCGGAGGCTAATTGAGCTTCGAACTCGGGCGGCAGCGTCTCAGGTTGTTGGTAGATAATGTCAAAAAGAGGATGTATATCAAACACCCATACCTGGCGCTTACCTACACCGGGAACCGGCACTGTCACACTCCTAACCAGACACACGTTACTCAGTCCCAAATCCGACCATGGAAACTCTTCATATCCATTTTTTTGTGCTGCTGCGACGACATCGCTATTGGAGCACACCTCATCCACTGGCGGGAATGCATTTACATCGATGTCTGATTTAACGCTTGCCATGACCGCCTCCTGTTATTTTCCGCATTTAGCTGTCGGTTCCATCGACAAATAGCATCGACCAAATTGGTCCTGATGCGTATTCCGATCAATAACAATGGAAAGTGACGACAAGGGGCATTGCGTGTAGAAAGCATCACCACTTACCACTCCCTGTAGACCATACAGTGTTTGCGTGGTGTGAGCTAGCGAGTCACCCATCTCTCCTGCGGTTAGTTTGTGTGTTGCTACGCGACGCCTCTCACCAAGCAGACGATCACGGGTCATCGCTAGCGGCAGTGCAAGCGCAGCAAAGACAAGAAAAACAAGGAGTGCATTAAGTCCATGAGAAGTAACCGCGGCTGCAACAGAGCCTGTTATTGGAGTCATAACTTATCTAACCTTACATCTGAAATTTAGCTTAAATTTACCATAAGTTTGCTCTTTTTTCAATATAAATAAACGTCGTGATGAGGCCGGTTCTCCGGCCTCAAAACCATTTACATCGTTACGGATATCGCGTGAAACGCAGCCTTCCTTTTATCTTCAGGAAAGAAACTCGCGCTCATCTTTTCGGGGTCTAAGGGATGACGGTGTGAAAACCACGTCATAGATTTACGTGGACGTCGGAAAAACCGTCGGGGAACTTCATCAATGTCAAAGTGGTTACCCACATTGGCAATATAAGTAGCCACGCACGTGTCATTAACACCTCGATTCCAACGATTGACATCAGGGTGCCCCCCTGACACCACGCCCCACCCTGCGGGAGTGTTGCTGATACACGTTATCCCCATCCCTCGCGGCGCAAAGCGGGCATTGTAAGGTGTCGCCAAAAGCCTGGGTGGACGGCTATCGTAAGCGTTGCCTGTAGGTTGGACAGAATGCCCGTAATTGCGCAACTTAACGAAAATCAGGTCGATGATGCCCGCGATATAACCATTGGAGCTTGAATTATACATCGGATCTGGTGCCACGATGATGATCGGCGTTTTCATCTCACGCAGTGCATCAACGGTAACCTGATCAGCTTTTCCTCTCTCGCCACACCAATCCATTATCGCATTGAGAGCATTTCTTATTTTATGCCCGATAGATAGCAGTGCAGTGTCATCCACAATTCGGTCAAGCTCAGTCAACAACTCGCGTTCTGACTCACTCAGCTCACCTTGGAGCAATTCAGGCAGCTTGCCAAAATCCCGATTGTTCTTGATTGACTGACACAGTGAGTCAAGCGATACCGAATCACCTAAAGTCATCTTATAATAGACTGTAATCGCTCTCGCGATGTAGTCGAGGTTGATTTGGCTGCCATCAATATGGGCATTATCAAGAGCGGCAAACCACACGTGACGAAACTCTGCCCAGAAACCATCACCTTCATCAAAAACAATCTGAAGAGGTTGGGCTTTGGCACCTAAGTCCTCCAATGGTTGCACTGCCATATCGAGCACATGGATTGTCTCTGCATGTAAAGAAAGTGCACGGTAGTAATCCTGGTAATCATTTTCGTTACAAACAAGCACGCCTCCATTTCTTGCAACAACCGGAGCAATAACCTCACAGATAAAGTTAAGGTAAAGTCCTTCGCTTTCTGAGTTGATGTAAGTGTTATCAAGCCAGTATTCATCCGGGATGTCGCCGGCCGAAACTTTGTTGCTCGTCGGCAATTGCAAAGGCGTTTCTCGGAGGTACCACAGCTTTTTAACACAGGCATCTATTGCCATATAGGAAAGAGACGGCATTTCTTCACGAAGCACTTTGCGAGAAGCGGCCTGTAAATCCTTAATCTCAGCATACGTATGTACGAATCGCCGTGAAAAGAGTTTGTATCGGTGGCCATCTTCGCTTAACGGTTTATCATGCGCTTTATACAGCGCATTCCAATCATCCCAATGCAGCATTCTTGCAGTGAAGTCTCGACTCCAGCCTAAACTTACGCTTTCTGTCGAGTGTGTTTTTAGTTCGTTGTGGAACTGTTTTACGCGTTTTTTGAGCGCAATAATAGAAGGTACATGATAAGGTTGCATGTATATTATCCTTTATATAGACGTGTCAGCTCGCTTACGCGAGAAATGCGCCTCCATTACAAAATGACACGCCTACCGGATAACGGTAAGGTTCATTTTTATGCAAACATCTCACTGCTAAACAGTGTGTTGTGTGCATTACGATGTTACTTTGGTAAAACTCAGATCCTCAAAAAGGTTTCCCCGCGCACGCGGTGGAGGCGGAATGCACTCTGAAGCACAGCGTTAACAATAACATCGGAAGAGAACAAAAGGAAGAAGCAAATCAGAACTTTTTACTGAGTCAATATAACACTGTGTGGACGAGAGGCGAAACTGAATGACTTTCTTCCACAAATCGCCTCGCTATCTACGTTCACCCTCGGTTATCATAAGTGCCTTTTATGGTGTGATAAGTCATTTCTGAAGCGGCCTGATCAGCAGCTTTCTTGCTGGGTCGAGCTGGTCCGCTAATCTCAAGGCGATCACCCATGATTACACACACACAAGTGCTCTCAAATCCTTTAGAGGTTTGTTTCATTGTAAAATACAACTCGCTAAGAAGGTTCTTTGACTTCATTTCATGCAGCGTTGCTTTTGCGTTCGTAGCAATCTCTGGCACGCAGAAGTTTGTCGATGGTATCTCGGCAGCGTCATCGCTTTTTGTATCAACGGATTGTCCCAACTTGTTGAGCAAAACCAAACAGGCATCACGTTCTGCGGCTTTCTTGGTGCGCCCCTTACCAGACGCATCATACGTCTTTTCTTTATACACCAATGAGGCTGTGACAGAGAAATTTTGGCTACTGCCATTCCCCCACACAAAATCAGGAACAGGAACTTTATGTGCCTGACACCACTCAAACAGAGCAGATTTGGGGTTTACGTTAGATGACGATGAGCTGTGTTTGTTGCCATTAGGTGAAACCACATCTTGTAGAGCACGGCTGGCCATAATAGCCTTCAAAGAGCAGAACACTTTCGCCTCAGCGGTCTTTTTCACCACATCTGAATCAACAATACTTCCATTTACTCCCGCCCAACTATACAGGAGAGTCGCCTCCCAAACAGGGAAATGGTCTGCGCCTTTATTGGCGAAGCTCACTTTAGGCGGTGTTAAACCTGCCTTTTGACATATTTCGTACACTTCGCCCTTATAATTCACCCCAGGCACGAAATTGTCGTTAGACGCGTGTTTTTCAACATTCTTCACAGCCACCCCCATGTTAGCCCTTTCATTACCTTTACTCGCCCCATCACCACTCTCTTTATCTTGATTACCCTTTTTTATAGGAATGCCGATAGCATCACTGAATAACGCAAGGAACGCCTTCTCATCAAAGTCTTCGGCATCAATGTCTGGGTGATGAAAGCCCAAGGTGTGGCAAATGTGAAAATGAATGGCCTTGCCCATTTTTATGGACGTAAACAACGCCATCACCTCTTTCGCTAACGCTTTGGGTAATTTCAATGGGTGTGTGATCAACACAGACCACACCTGAGTGGAAAAATGCAGTTTGTCATTTTTCACCATATGCGCCACAGCGGCAATACGAGGGCCCCTTCCGGGGTGTCGCTTAATGACCTGCGTAAATTGGTTAGGTGTTAACTCGCCAGTCTTTTTAAAAGCCTGATAGGCGACATGTCCTGCTGCATCCTTCATTGATTCGGAACGCGACTTTTTCATTGTGGCAATGGTTTGGTTAATGTTTTCACATCGAGCGTCATTAAATGTAGGGATCTCGTTGCCCTGTAAGAATCCCAATACCACATAAGAATTAAACAAATCGGGGAAGCGACGCAATGGCGATGAAAACGTGCCATATGCAGGCACGCCGAGACCCGCATGCCCTTTATTGGTCATGCCAAACATCGCCGGTTTGAAGAAAGAGCGCTTCATCTTACTGAGCGCATCGTAGTCCAGCGTCTGATAGGTTTTATACATCTCAGGTTGAGATTCCTTAAAACTCTCTACATCCAAAGGCTCATGGTTACGATAGATAATGGGGAGCTTATTGTCGATTGCCCACTGCGTTAACGCAACGTTCGACATGATCATAAATTCCTGCACAACGATTTGCGCGTGAATTTCACGAAGGCTAACAACCTTTACGTTACCCTCCTCATCGGTAAACGACCCTGTCTCTTCATCGATAAAGGCGAGTCCGCCATGAGTGTCTACACGCTTATAAAATAGCGCTCTTGCGCATGCGGTTGACCACTTGGCTTGGTTAAACAATGGGGAGCCATCATCTTTCAAAACTTGACCAAACCCGACGTAATCAAGTTTGGCAACATTCTCCACACCTTCACAAAGCGCCACATTCTGCAAATTAAAGCCACCATCTTTGCTCACATGGAGATTAACGCACAACGTATTGTGTTTTGTACCGGGCAGTAAAGAGCAGGCATCGTTAACAGCGTCGTCGTCCAGCATAGCTTGGCGAATGTTTTTGCCGCTGTATTGCGTCACGGCACGCGACTCTGCTTTTTTTACGACATTGGATGAGTATGGAAGTTTTAGCGCGGGGGTGGCAATGTGAATAAGTAGTTCCCATCCGTCTTTTGTTTCGGCTATCGAAAAGCCGTCGTCGAGGTCTGTGGAAGTAGAACCGTCTACCGTGATCATGGTATGCGTCATGTAAAGCCTTATATTAAACGATTATGACTTACTCGCATTTCGTAAAATACGCTCAAGTCGAAAACATTAACGTCATTGTAACGCGATAAGGCAGAATAGCAACAACAAACTTTGCTGTTGTACTTTATACTCACCACAGGTATATTAAATTTAACAAAACGGGTAGAAAATTATGTCTGAAAAGAAACTCACGGTGGATGAAAAACGATATGCCTTCGATTTTATTATGGCGAACGCACTTAATGATAAACTTACCAATGAGGAGTTTAGAGCGCTTCTTGTTGATACGTGGGCAAAGAAGGTAGAACGTGCCAATGCACCTCAATCATCAACACATGACGATAAACAAGCCGCTGATAAGCAAACCAAAGAAAAAGCGGCATGCAGTATTAAACCAAAACATCAATCTATCAAAGTTAACAGTATCGCTGCGCAGGCTTGTTCTGTATCCTATCCACGCAATGATCGTGATGCACACGCTGAAGCCCTCGACGAACACGAGCGGCTAATCAAGCAGGGCTGGGAGTTTCTTCGCAATCAAATGAAAGGCGACGAGTGGGTTTCCACCTACGTCAAGCTCTCCCCTCGCACGGAAAATTAATTGTTAGTTTGGTTATATTGTTACCAAAAAGGCCTGCCACTGGTTGGTTTCAACATTGCTTCAACCCGCGGCAAACCATAAAGATAACAGAGATGATTGCCTTATTGACTCAATACAACAAACGGCAATTGCTCTTTAGCTAACGAAAGCAATCTCTCGTTAAACATAAATCGACTTTCTAAACCACCGACCACACCTAGCGAGGAGACAAAATCGCTAAAGCTCCTCTTATCGACCCCGCTTAGCTTACCGTTTGATCCCTTTATGAGCGCATCGATATCACTATGCGCAATCTTAAATAAGACGACATTTGAAACACAACTCGGTGATTTTTTTTGTAAAGGCTCCAAAAAAGCCAAGTCCAAAGGTGACTGCGTTGCGATGAACGTATCTTTAGAGGCGCGTATTAGAGAAAGCAATTTTTCACGTACATTCTTGTTCGCTAGCAACCATGGTTCATCAATCAGCAACACCTTGCCACCCAACATAATTGAATCTGCATTCTGCAACCGCTCTATAAGAGCATGATGAAACATTGAAGGGTACTTTTTTTGCAACAAATCATGATATTGCTCATTTAGGTACACGGAAGACCTCCCAACGAAGGAGGAGATATATAAGACACCCCGGCCCTGCTGAAGGATTTGTGCTGCCACGTCGAGCATAAAAACACTCTTTCCGGTACCGGCTTCGCCAAGCACCGATGTGATCGTTTTTTCTTTAGGGAAAATGACCTCATCGCCGTTGAAGGTCAGTTTGATGCGTTGCTCTTTTTGCCTGACAGCTTCTGACCACAAAGAGCGACTATGTTCCTGTGCAATGATATCTTGCGCTTCAAACAAAGGTATATTGTCGCGCTTGGCGAGTTTCTTTGCGTCTTTTTTCGCTTGGGTAAAAGATAAGCCTGATGGAAACGTGTTCATACATTAATCCCTTGCAGCATTAAGCCACGCCTAAAACCATGCTGCCTCGTTAATATATAAACATTAAGAAGACATTGTATTATTCACTTTGTCCAAAACCGGACTTCGCCTGAGTAGGCGTGTAATTGCTTGCGTAAGTGAGCCACAACGGTGGCATAATAATACATGGATTGATTTTTAGCAAGCATGAAGACAAACCTCAGGATTACGCATGAGGTTATGCGTGGGGGCAGTTTACGCAGCGACTGAAATGTTGGACAAATAACGCTGTCTCGCCACACCATTAGGTTCTTTTTTATTTTTTTTGTTGACCGGATAGCCAATATAAACCATGAGATGCGTGATGGGGCTCACATTGCGTGACACCCCATCAGCAAGCTTCGATTTTAGTGATTTCACTTAATCTTTTTTTGTCGACGCCAAAACGGGAGCATAGATAATGCAAAAAGAGCAATCGCTGGCGCGCTCACGTCCTGAGAGAAAAAGCTTTCTCCTTGCACTCTCATATCTACCAGCTCTTGATCGGTAAGGATGTGATCGAAAACAAAAACATTGTCTGCCTGACCATCAAAAGGATGATCGTAGTTGGGATTTCGTCCAAGATATAATTGAGTGGTACCATCAGTATACGTCACACCAGTTCTATCATAATGAACACCATTAACATCTAACGTGAAATCTCCTGTCAATTGGCTATGCCGGAAGGCAAGAAAAGTCCATTCTCCAATAACTACTGGGGTTGAACCCTGAACGCCGTTACCTGCGAATCCTGAATAGGTATACCCACCACCGCCGCGAGTATCAATACCTAACTGACGATCATAACAACAGTTGTCATGGCTTAATAGACCGGTTATCCCATTTATGGCGTCTGTTTTAAACCACCCTCCCATAGTAATCTCAGGCATAGATGTTGGGCCAATGTCTACCGGTAAAACCGTGAAGCTGTTGGAGGATTGATTAAAATCAAATGCGCCACCCTCATATCCATTTGCCGTGAATGAAGGAGCCAAGGTACTTGACACACCATCATTACCATTCCCCGATACGTCTTCAGCACTACCGTTGTTAAAGTTGTAAAATGCAACCAAGTCAGCTTGAGCAGGCAGACCAACAAGAAGTGTTGCTGTCAGCGCAATTGCAGATGTAATTTTTTTTAAATAAAACATGTGATTTCCTTTTTTTGAAAAAGCGAAATTTTGCAATTACCGAGCCAAATGTTAATGTTTTGTTTCGCAAATTGAGTGCAGAAAAAACGCGTTATAGATTTTTTGTGCTACAATAAATTTTGCTGTGCAGTCAGCATGCTGTCCCTAACCGAAAGGTAGCACGTCGCGTTCGACAACTGTAGAAACAAACTGTCTGATATTCAACACTGCGTTTTTGCGTTCTGTGAATTCAGTATTAGGGGCACCGTCATCCACGAACACAAGGAAAACGCTATGTCTGTTCTTTATAAGAATACCGATCGTCTGCTGCGAGACGCCAAAAAACTCCGTAAGCACATTAGCCATAAACTTGGTGCTGACATCTCTCCACAAAACGCTATGGATCTGATTGCCAATTGCTTTGGTTGGTCAAGTTGGAACGTTATGTATGTCGCGATTCAAAAAAGGTCTGACAACCATCGGTGGTGGCATGACATGCGCTGGCGTGAGAAAGTGGCCCATATGCACCGCTACATTTATTCGGTATCTGAAAATGTGGTCACACGATACAGTTGGGCCAAAGACTTTAGTAACAGGGACACGCTATCACTTCGAATGGCTTTAACCGAACTGCTTGAGCCCAACCAAAATACGTTATCAACCAAAGAAAAACCTTCAGGCCTCATTGGACGATTCTTAAAGCCGCTCGAATCACCGAACCCTTGTTACCTTCAGTTTTCTCGCTCTCGACAAAGAGAAGGAGTCTTCATCAGCTCAAATGACTCATATTTCGTTTCCGAGCACTTACATAACCACATGCTCCCCTCTTTTAATGATCCTGACGCCATTGTGGTTTGCGAATCGTTTTCTCAAATGGATTTTGTACGCACCTTTCAATCTAGGGGATATAAACTTGTTGCACTAAACACACTCGGGATTGACAGAAGACTACCCTATACGATAGATATCGAAGATCGCACATTACTACCCGACCCAACCGCAGAGGTCGAGTCACCGTTTAGCATTGAATCATACCTAAACCACAGCCTTGACATTAGAACCTTCGATGATGAGGAAGCGCATGACATCGCTTTTGAAGCATCAAGCCGAATGGCTGTTCGCATTATTGGGCAGCTAGCCCGTCAATCGAAAGTCACCCCCTTCTCTTTCGACATGTTTCACATACCACCATTGAAAAGTGTGGTGCGGTGGTCTGAAAATCACAACGACCCTGTTTTGAAGATGCTGTGCTCTAAATTTCTAAAACTCTTTGTCGGTGATCCACTCAATCATTCTCACCTGAAAGACATCATCGATAGCAATAAAAGCGCCGCGTTAGAGGAGCGTTATCAATATTCTTTTATGCTCATTGGCTCAGTTTTAGAGAGTTTGAGGGAAAAGTTTATCGCGCTAATGGACAGGCACCAAGACCACTTTGTTTCTTCATTTGAGCGTGATGATGGAAAAGTGGTCTACCTTTTCCCAATTGACAGAAGCCCAGGAGACCTTCAGCATTTGCGTGCAATGATGAACATGCTTCAAGTTCGGTTAGCCACACTGCCTCCCACAATAAAACCTGATATGTGGCTTATAAGTCAAGAAAATCTAGAGTTATCAAGTTCATCTTTCACCAAGAACAGAACCTTGAACTTCGACATGCTTAATGCCGCGCGCTTAAACCCACTGTTTTTTGGTGAACAGGGCGCTTTTCAAGACACACTTGACACGCACGTGCACCTCAAAGGGAAGTCTTTCTCGGTCGAAGACAGGCGAATAGACTTACTCTCTGAACTGTCCAGCTACGGTGCCACTCAGAAGTTTCAGAGTGACGATTTCACCGTTGAACCAACCTAACGTGATTTAAGATTTGCTATACTTCAATGCCAAGGTGGATTGGAAATTTGTCCACCTTGGCACTAATTGGTCATCGATGAGCTCAACACTATTTCACTTTAGGTAGTAGACACTACACGTTGTGACAACTACCTTTCAAAAGGTGAGTTAGTTTCGCTTCATTAGTATACTTATCCAAGTCATTTTTAACCGCGTTGTCAAAGCAAGACTCCCATTGACTCAATGACTTCCACTTTTCTTGATGGTCCTCATTTAAACCTAAAGCGATCAGCATCGCTCGTTGGGATGCTTTTTTGTCCCGATTGGAGAGGACAGCAAGTGCCTGGCTTCGAATGGCACTGATGGTTTCGGCGTGCTCATCTGCATTGAAACCTTTGATGTGCATCGCGGACATCAATGTGTTTGCTACATACAATTTGTCCTCATCCGTAAATTCACGATACAACAAATAATGTTTTAGCTTTAAAAATAAACAACCAAGTATATATCCCAACAAAAGAGATAGGCCAACACCGTAAGCTATCGTACCAAACAGCGGCCCATCACTTTCAAAATACATCACAAAACCCATAAAAATGACGGCAGCCACAAACAAAAGGTAAATGGTGGAAAAGCGGCTATGGCCAAACTGACTCCACCTCTGAAAACGCAACGCCGCCTTTACTCGTTCACTTTGCTTGATTGAGACGTTCTGGTTTTTATCACTCTGATGGCCGCCGCAATTGTAATGCGTGGGTTCCGCAACAAGCAATTCATTATAATGAGAAATATCCATAGCGGCAGCGATAGACATCAATGTCTCTTCACTAATCCCTCTGCCTTTCTCAGCATTTCTAATTGTTCTATCACTCAAACCTGAGGCTTCAGCGAGCTGTTCTTGTGTCCAACGCAGTGAGTGTCGGATAGTTTGTACTTTTTTTCCATCTGGCATTAACATGTTTATTCCTAATTTTAAATCGACAGGCTCATTGTTATATCTTTCCCCCCAACAACAAAGGAAAGTTACCGGAAAAGCACCGGAAAGCGGCCGATTAACGTCGCAAATGGTAATTTTTTGATAAGCGTTTGACGACAAACATCAAAGATACAGCATGCGTCACTGCTTTAGGGTGACACTTTCGTTTCGAATCCAAAGAAGACCATCTTTGTCTGGGTTAACATAGCAATCAATGATCTCAAATTGGCGTAAGCCAACAGAGCCTTTTGGCCAAAAAATGCATAAGGTCTCGTTGTTAGATGTGGTGATTGTTTGCAGCAATTGGTCCTCTTCTAAATCATGCTCAACATGCATTATTCTTACATTACGCCAACAGCCACCTTCTTTGCTAGGCTCATGAGAATAACGCTCAAGTGCCGCTTTACGCACTTCGCGTTGATGCTTTATCTTCTCGCTCAGTTCTTTATCTATCGCATCGTGATACTGCGAAAGTAAAGCACGCGCCTTAGATTTTATTATTTTCGCAACGCGAGCTAACTCCGCCTTATCACACCAAGACCACTGTTCGTTAGTCATTAAAGACTTGGCCACCTTCATTCGCCAATCCTCATAAACGAGGCCCACATTCGCTTGCCTATGCTCACCAACCAGCGTCAATACCTTTTCTAGGTTAAGTGAAGATGCGTACTTCGAACCAGAGTTAACAAGCTTTGCTGTTCGCTTCTTTTTTTCTTTATAGAGGTATACAAGAACACGCTCATGCAGCTCTTTGAGAATGGGCTCAAAACGGTCGCTGAATCGCTCAAACATGTACCCCATAATTGGAGGAGAAGGGAAGTCTTCTTTTTGAGACAAATGCGTCGAAAGACGCTGTTGAAAAAAAGCCGGATGCAATGGCAATATTTGCGGTGACTCGCATAACGTAAAGAAGCATGATTCGTCCAATGATGAAATAGCAACCATCAACTTTTCACAAAGATGATTGTCGGCCTCCTGACAACGATTCAGCGCGCAGTCATAAGTATGCTGGTTGATTTGAGTTGCATTACCTCCCACTATCCACCGTAGCTTACGGACAGTAAGGCGTCGCTTCAATTGTGTGTGCAGTGGATGTTTTTTATCGATTGGCTGAGAGATATCTAACGCAATCAAAATCCCCCTCGCGTCGTCAACACTCATGCGACCACATACATTTTCAATAAGTGAGATAGCCGAATTCTGCCAGTCAGGCAATGCGACTTTCAACATCGTATCGAAAGAATCGTAGCGCTGTTCTACATCTTCTTGCAAAGTGCTAAACCAGTCATTTCTAAATTTTTTTAATTCATCCTTATTGCTTTTAGCGGACTTCGATGCGGCAAGCGAAAGCATATTTAAAATCTGCTTTATATGGGCGTGCCGTGGTTTGTTTGGGTCGAGCTTAGATAATAAAGCCTTGTCCTCCATGCCAGCCAGCTTTTCCATAAAAAGCATTAATATCCCATCAGCGCTGTGACTCATCTTTTTGTCCACTATTAGTTGTCGGCACCTCATCATTAATCAGAGATAACAGACTCTTAAGGCAATAAAGTTTTTTAATTTACCTTAGAGGCAATTGAACATCAATGTTTTTGTTGCGATTTTGCGTTTGATTTCGACGCCAACAAATGAGTGCACATTCAATTGAATGAGCATATGTAACGGGAGAACCGGATGCTGCGCTCTTGGTAAGATGATGACACCATGATGCGAAATGTGTCACTGAGCGCAGGCAATCTAACCAGAGCAGTTTACCGCTTAGGATATCTCATATAGCTTGTATTCTGTTGAACTTCCTTTGCTACAGGTGCAGCACTGGGAGAGGTTGCTTTTAGAGGTTCAAACTCAGGTTTTGGCGCCAAAGCTGGCACCTCTTTCAACGCCATTTCAAAACGCACGTCACCATCTTCCATTTGGTCAAACAGATCACGCTTAACTTCATCAATTGGTGCATTGGTATATTGTGCAGAAACACTCTCCAATAGCTCTTTTGTTACGATATCGTGCTTTTCCCCATTCCATGTTAGTAGAGGCGAATTCGCATCATTTAAAAAGCCGCCGTAAAGCAACACTTCTTTTACTTCATGGTTAGTGAGTCTTGGCACATCGACAACACTTTCTTTCCACTTGTCTATGATCCCATGCTGCTTCAGTGCCGAGGCAAAATTAGGATCATCAAAGCTTTTCAAGTCATAATCTATGGCGATATCATTCTTTTCACACACCGACTGATAGAGCGAATTACCCTGCTGTCGCGTTAAATGCAATGCACTTAATACATTTATATTTGACTGCTTGCACAAAGCCACCATGTCTGGTGTCATAAACAACAAGCCTCTATCATCCACTGAATTACTTGTCGACAGCTCATACAAAGCGTACTCAAGCTCTTCAACATTATAGATGACGTTAGTTAGAGAAGATGTCGTTTTCCATTTAGTACGAACTCCCTCTTCATTGGCGGCCTTAGCAGCATTAATGACACCTTGCACATTTTCAGTTGGACCATCTTTGAATGGCTGCTCCGTGCTCAGTATTATAAGTGGCGGGATCTTCTCTCTACTATTCTCGGGTATTTTCAATTTTCTTAGCGACTGTATGTTGGAGACATCGGCAACGCCAGCTAAATTTGACGCTTTATGCTTAATCAATGATTGTTTTACCGGCGCATTGTTTTCATCAACAACAACAAGCTGATCATAATCACCATTATAGAGTCGAGAGTTAAAATCTGAATCATTGATAAGACTTTCATACATATTTTGAGTCAAAGCGAGAGTCTTCATGTCATCACCAGAGATACTTAAGGTGATAGCCCGGTAGTCTTCGGCATCGTTAGTGTCTGGCAAATCGGTGTGTAAGGCTATGGATGCTCGGTACAATCGTCTTTCATCCTTCTCGGGAGAAAGGTGAGGATTGTCTTCGCTCTCGTATACGGTACCAGAGAAATCAATGTCGGGTTCAAGGGGTAAATTAGCGACGCGACGCGCTGCATTATCTAATTCCGCCGCACCAGGCCACTCGCCGCTATCAATGGCTTTGAGCATCAGCTTTCCCTTCTGCGCGTTCACAGCTTCAATCAGCGCGGCTTTTACGCTATTAACGGGATCATCTTGATTAACTTCGATGCGCTCTGAAACATGGAAGCGACTACGCCCTTCTTTCCAATCTATATTGATCAGCACGTGCGGCGTGAACGAGTCAACATCAATATCATCGAAAATTCCCCCTTCATAGTTTTGGATCCGCTTTTTCACAGCTTTGGCGCCTTCTATGAAATCCGGCACTTGAGCGTCGGGGGTCGTTTTTTCGATATCCATACAGCGCGTTAAGTGAGTGTAGTGCGTGCCATTATATTCCGAATGTAACTTTATTGTCCCCGTCAACATAAAGGTGCTGCCAATGGCTAGGTCTGGTGCGCTATCATATGAGGCTTTCCATCGATATTCTCGCCCCTGATCATCAGTAAACGCAAATTTACGAGAAGGAAATTGGGCCAGAATATCATCATAAATGCCATTTAGCGTCAACTTAAGCCTACCGCGGCTTTTTACTTTACCGAAAGGCTCATTCAATGTTTGTTCCCGACTGTTGTTCCTTTCTTGAGCCATCGCTTTATTGTACGCATTGGGCACCGAAGCCAACATAGCGGCATATTGCGGTTTCTTGTTGATGTCAGCAAAGCCTGTTGACGTAATAGCGTGAAGGTTCTTCATGTAGTTATTTGTGGCAGGCTGCTCACGCAACCAGTCGAGGATAACTTTTGCTTGCTCTATTTTTGGGTGCGGCTTGCGAAGATTATGCGCATTCATAATGGCTTGCTGCTCACCCACATACACTCGGTCTCCGTTATAGGGATTCAATAGATTTTGCAACAAGATGTACGTGGGCACCTCACCCCTAGCAGGAACAAACCCTGTTAGGCTTATTTGCTCTGCGGCCAATGCCAAATAAAACGCAATATCGATCTGTTCTCTAAGAGTGTCACGAGCCACACCCAACGCCATCTCATCGAATTCGTCGGTATTAATTATGAAGGCATGGATATCAAACGCCGTCATGACGCTGGCCAATGTCCCCTCACCAATATAGTCATCAATACAGCTCGAACCAACTTGCAACGTACTGCCGTCATCGTGCTGCACAATATAGGTGTTACTTCTTTTCCTTTCAAAGCCACAGTGATCACAGCCCGATGCACAGCTGTGGTAGTCAACACCAGTAGCATTTAATGCTTTCTCGTGTTCCGCTCCTGGCGTAGTGACAACATTCCCTTCACCAACAGTGTGGTCAATCTTAGCAAGGAAGCGATAGTCGGGTTTGCGTGGAAAGTGGCCAGTTAATAAAACTTTCGTTTTTTCAACGGGGATTTTTCTAATATCCTCTTCGCCATCCATCACTAAAGGGACATCAACGACCTTTGTTTCTTCGGTAATTGTCATGCTGGGCTCAGCAAGACCATTCCTCTCGGCGCGCCTTTGAAGTTGCGCCATTTTACTCTTAACACCATCCAATGAAGAGGTTGGGATCCAAACCGTTTTATTGACTGATTCGTTGACTGTTGTGGCACTCATGAGCGGCTAGACTCCATTATTAAAAATGTGGCGCAAGTGAATTTTCACCTAAGGTAAAAACGATGTTATCACAAAAACAAAGCTTTATTGTCTATGCGATGTCAGCGGGAAGCTCTCAACTCAAAAAAATGTGATATGATTCTCAGTTCTAAAAGGGGGGGAACATGGGCTTGGAAGCAGGGAAGTTGATCAGCAAGACATTAAGAAGCATTGCGCTTGGCCTTCTGCTTGCTTTGTGTTACGCGTTACTCTCTTATCCTTCAGACGCAGAGCGTATACCTTTGCTTAGGATGCTCATTCCTGAGAGCTACGGGATGACTTGCCACGGTAATGTCTGTGCCGAAGATGCGTCACACCTTAATGAAGCGCTATCTCTCTATATTGATGTTAAGCAGGATTTATCATCCGGTGGCGTGTCACTCAAATACTTCGAACCAAATTTTCTGTTCTGTGTTACCCAGGAGTGTTTTTTTCGTTTTGTAGCACCAACTGAACGTGAAGACTTCAGTGACACTGCCGCAGTGGCCGCCCCCTTTTTCGGCACAGTGATCAAACCTCACGTATGGAACAAAAACACTGTCGCCCATGAGATGATACACCACATTCAATATGAGCATTGGATGCTACATGCTTATGATATGCCTCAATGGATGAAAGAAGGCATGGCTTACCATCACACCGAACATGATATGGCGTTTATGTCACAAGACATCGTGGATTTAGTGACGCGCTACAAAGAGTGGGTCGGCGAAAAGAGTTTGCGAGAAGCGCTGGATGCGTCAACGGTGTGGTTTAACGAGACCTCCACCACAGAGACCGCGCATTAGTATTATATGACGATTATTACGGCATGCTGTCGTTTAGTTTCAGTTCACTTATTGCGTTTTGAGCAGCAGCAGAAACTGAGTAGTCGGTTTGTGTAAATTCGTTATCAAGCTCACCATCAAGACCTTCTGCCCAATGGCGATATTCTTCACTAGCAATATCATAATCGATACCGCTCAACTGAAATTCTTTTAGCCATATTTGGTAATGAAAGTCACTAAGCATAGTACCTCTTTAAATAAGTTTTAGCACAACTAAATTGAAACAGAAAAGTTAAGTTAAATTATATTACCGCAAGGCATTTTAATCAACCTTAATTCCTTATACAAATGCCTCCAAGACACTCTTGGATGTGCGCTAGTTAACACCGAAACTAAACAACAGTTGGCTCGTTCCTTGCTTTTCCATTCAACGTATTAAATAACAGGGAAAAGAAAATGAAAAGAATTTTTGCTGGCTTAACCGCAGCGTTATTCATCACCGGCTTTCCACTTCACGCCAATGCAGATCTTGTAGGTGAATGGCTGTTCGAAAATGGTGTTAATGACACATCAGGGAACGAAATCCGAACACAGGCTTATGGAGGTGTGAGCGAAATAGTGCGCGACGGCGAGAAGGCTCAATACTTCAACGGAACAACCGGATATTTGGCATTAGATAAAAAACTTGAAGGTTCTCTAGATGGTTTAGGTTTGAGCGTGTGGTTTAACACCAGCTACATGAATCCGAATGGAGCGAATTACACCAACTGGGCTTTTTTAGACTTCGATCGTTCTGAATATTTCAATCTTAGTATCGATAATGTCGGGCAAATATGGTTTGGGATGACCACACGAAACAATAGTACAACATTAGACTTTTTCTCTGACGAAACATTTAATGATGGAAAATGGCATCAGTTGGTTTTATCTTACGGCCAAACCAATGGTCTAAAAGTACATGTTGATCGCGATTTGATAATCGATGACGTTTACCAAGGAAGTATTGGTAGGCCAGGTGTTACTCGTTATGGCTTCATTGGTGATGGCTCGGAAGCAACCAGCTTCAATGGCGTTAGAAACCAACACTATTTCGAAGGCGGCCTCGACAATGTTGTGTTACTAGACAACGAACTCACGGACACCAATGTCTACAATTTTTTTAGCAATGGCTACTCCGCTGTGTCTGATGTGTCAATGCCTGGAGCCAGTTTAGGACTACTTTCTTTAGGGCTATTGGTTGGTTTTAGACGTAAAAAATAGCCATTTTGGCATAAATTATGAATACTTTTGTTTTCAAATACTGATTTTACAACAGGGATTACATTGTGAAAAAAACTATTATATTCGTTGCGGCGATGTTTCTTATTTCGGCCCCCACACAAGCGGAGCTATTAGAGTATGATTGGAAGTCTTTCGGTGACGGAGATATCACGTTAGATACAAAAACAGGTAAGCTGTGGCTGGACCTTGATGTTACCGTGGGAAAATCTATTAACGAGGTTGTGGCTCTGACAGAAAATGACGCCCTTTTTTCTGGCTGGCGATTGCCGACGGAGCAAGAGATTCACACTCTAGCAGAGTCCATCTTTCAGGACTTTAATTTCAACAAAGAGAGATCTTACAAAGGTGCAACAATCTCAGAGGCTGACAAGCTTAGGCACCGAATAATGGGGCCGTCATCTGCGGATCGAACTTATGGTTATTTTGCCAGCGAAGGTGAAAACTTAATGTTTGGGTCATCGAATTCTGGTCTTTGGTACAACTATAAATATGGCCTCGACTACGACATATCCCGAAGTTATGATGGTGTTTATCTTGTTAGTGAAGACGCCTCAGTATCCATTGATGAAGCAGACTTAAGTGCTGCTATGAGAAGCGTTTCTGATGTTAGTGTACCAGCCATCGGTGGCATATTGATGCTTGCCGGACTGGCGGGGGCTAGGCGAAGTAAGTGTAAATAGAAAACAAAAAAGCGGGGGTGCCTTTTCGGCACTCACCTCCACGTCTCAGCATAACTTCTGTTGACGTCTTTCTCTGCCTTGTGCTTTATTTAGTGGCAAAAAAATATGCAATATATTCTTACTCCTGCTTGACCCAGCTGCTTTCCATGACATATTACTCTTGATTTAATTCGTAACAAAACTAACATTTAACTTTGTTATTTCCGAAAAAGGCTCAAGCTGCCTTTCTTGCTAAACTCTTGATGTAGATATTTCGTGCGGCATTTATGTCGCGATCTACACTAAACCCAATCCCTTTGATTACTTTTTTACCACCAAGTTTTTCGTCGATGGTACCATCCCAAGACCGTGTTTTGGAGGTATAGGACTCATTAACATCAACCACATGCTTGCCGTATTTCTTAGCATACCACTTTAAACGCATCTTGAATTTGTAGTGGGCTAGATCAAGCATTTGCCTGCATGTATTGCGACGAATAGTGCGCACTTTTCCACGCCGCCTAACCATGTTTTTGGTTTCGAAAGTGGGTAGGAATATGACATCGTAGTTGGTCACCAGATAATGTGCCGTACGGTTGTGTACGTCTAATAAGATGTCATCCTTTTTGCATTTCAAGGTGTCTATTAGACGGTTGCAATGCCTGATTTCATCCCTTGCCCATTGCGGCATATCTTCAAACAAGACGCCTTTTTGGGTATTGAGGACTTTTTGCTTTCGGCTAATTAACTTATCCACTTTTTTCATAAGTGGATAAAGTCTTTCTTTAGCCAGGTTTTCACCTATTATTAGCGCCTCTTGGTCGCTATAACAGGTAGCGAACGTCCGCACTCCTGGATCAACTGAAATACACTTTACGTCACCTTGGATCTCGGGTTGCAAAGGGATTATCTGTTGAACTTGGATGAACCATCGTCCATTTTTAAAGGTCACTGAGCAGCTTTTATTAAAGCATTCCTCAGGGACTTTTTCGGTTAGTTTTATCTTGCCTAGCGCTTTAACGCAGGGGTGTTGACCTTTTGGGAAACGATCGAGCGCAAAGGTTTGTTCACTATCCTTTCTTGATTTAAAGCTTATCTTTGAAAAGCCGGAGGACGCCCCTTTTAGGGCCTTGTTTTTCTTGCAAACGCTTTTAAACGTGGCCTTAGCGGCAAGCACGCCGTTATCGGCAACAAGCGAGTTATAAGCTCGGTTAGAGGATTCAAATTCAGGTTTGGCTATCGCTTTGATCTCAGGCCTTAGATTTCGCCAATTGCCCTCATCGTCTTTATGTTCATCGTTTATGTACTGTTCGACAGCGAGGTTGTATGTCCGTCTAAAGAGTGATAGCAGGTCGAAATAAGCGCGCTCATTTTCCGGGTAAAAGCGTATCTTTTTTACGGCGATGGCGCTTTTTGGCTTCGGCACTTCTTTTGCCGTAGTGGCTATTGCAGAATGAGGTAATAAAACCGATAAGCTCGGCGGTGTCGAATTTTTCAGTGGGACCAGCCTTTTGATCCAGCACCTCGATCCCTCCACCTGATAATTCGATGATCCATTTGATAAGCTCGAAGCCGGAACGGGCAACTCGGTCTTTTGAGGTAACCACAACATGGACTGAATGTCCTTGCACTGCTGACTCCAAAATGGTTTGCAGTCCTTTTCGTTTAAAGTTGAAAGCACTGGCAATGTCACTGATGAATTCGGCGTCTGGGTACTTCTCTGCAAGGATTTCTCTTTGGTTGTCGATGCTTGACTGTTGTTTAGCCGAGCTGACTCTGGCGTAGCAGAACACTTTGTCCTGACTGATAAAGATCCGTCTGTGGCCGCCATCAGTCACCTTGACCTTCGGGTAAAAACCAGCTTCTACCTTGCGGCGAATAGTTTGGGCATGGACACCTTCCATTTTGGCTAGCTTTTCTGTTGAAACCCACATTAAAGACTCTTTCTGCTCATTAATTACTGACACTATACAACACAAAAACCATAAAGCCAACCCAAATGTTAGTTTTGTTATGTATTTTATTAACTGTTGTATCCATCAACTAATGGTTCATCATCAAGAGCGACAAAAATAGACATCGCAATCAGAAAAGTACAGATAGGAAATGTGGTATTTTTCATTCTAATGCTCATTGAATATTAATTCTGTTACTATAAAAGATATTATATTTGGTTCCGTATCGGACTGCAACCTTATTGCTCCGCCTAAAAGGGGAGCAAATCAGCTTTTCCTAACGATGATTTTTTCAAATAAGTGATAATATCTACTTTGTTTTTCGTTTTTCAAAAAAGGAAATGTAATGAAGAAAACGTTAACTTTGGCGCTTTCATTGTTATCGCTAGGAGCGCAAGCCAATATTGTTAGTGGCCCATCTTTCACTGACACAGGCAAAGCAGTAAACACTCAAGACTTGGAGTGGCTTTCTCTTTTTGCAACCAATGGCATTTCATCAAGGGAGATGATGGCAAATTTGCAAAACAGTGACGGGTGGATTGATAATTTCGGTAACAGTTGGGCCCATGATGATTGGCGTATCGCAACGCGTTACGAAGTTGAAGAGCTCCTTTTTTCTCTTTGGGGAGGTTCATCGCTTGGATTATCAACCGACAATTACGATGGTGCAAAGTGGTTCAATGACAATCTGGGGCTTACAGGAAGTAACAGGATAAACTCGCAAATTGGGTGGTTCCATTACGGGATCGGAGAATGCGGCTTTTCAGAAGCAGAAGCTTATGGTGATGCAACTAAAGGATGCGAAGGCAATGCATTTGTCAGCTTTGATGTCATAGAGCGTGACAGCGTTGGAGATATTGTCAATAATGATGGCTCTTTAATCCGCGGCATAACCTATCGTGCTAACAGCGGCCTCTCCGGCTCATTCACAAGAAATGGTGGCGTTAACTACAACCAGCAATACGATGTGCGAGTAAATAACTCATCGTTTAATATCGATGACGGCGTAAGTCGAGGTGCAGAGTCGTTTGTATTAGTAAGAGGTCAAGATGCAAATTACGGTGGATGGGGAGAGCCTGGCGCAATCGCGTCTAATGTAAACTCAGCCAGCACAGCACTACTGTCTCTTAGCTTATTTGGCATGCTGTTAATGAGAAGAAGGTCGGTGCTGTAAGTCGCTTAGATTAGACAATAGAGCGAACAAAGCAGCGTTCATGTTTCGAGCTAAAAAACCTACTCGAATCTATGTTCAGGTTTGAGTAGGCCTTTTAGAATATTTCGCTAACGACTGTTTATCATTTCATTCAGTTCAATAAAAACTCACAACGCGTCAGAACAATTAGTTGCATTTGTCATCCATAGGTGAAAATCTCCAACACTGGCGTTTTCTTTGATGTCGCCAGCGCACTCCTTGATTTCACTGTTGTTGTTAACTTGCGAAACGACAGACAGGAAAATCTCTCGCGCATGCTGTTCATCACGTAAAGCATTGACAACAACTTCACTTTCATCACTGCCTTTAAGCTCTAATATAAAGTTAACTTCGTGTGCGACGTTAAGCGCCTTTGAATATTCAGCAGCCAATTGCAATGATTTGGCGCCAGTGAAGAAATAAGGCGTAAACATTACCATAAATGACACGACTATATTGATAGCCATCAGTGGCGTAAAAACGAGTTTGAAGGTATTCTTCCAATCGCCTATCCTGGTTTTACTCCAAAGTGAGAAAAAGGTAGCCAGTATTAAAATCCCTAAAAACACAAAGGAACCAATCTTAGCAAAAGGCCAGAACTCTGGGTCGGTAATAATGCGAAGCGACATTGCTAGTAACACTATCCACCCTAGCGTGACAACAGTTTTAATGAGCGAACGCACCAAAGAGATTTCTTCTTTTGTTAAAGCGACCTCATCACCTTTATTCTGCTTGCGCTCATCATCGTCACTTTCTTTCGTGGATGGTAAAGCATCCTTGATTTCATTTTGCATCACAGTGTAATCTGAAAGCTCTAGGGATGCTGAAAGTGCGCGCGCACTTTCAATTGAGGTGTTGCCTCCTGATTCTATCCGCTGAATAGTTCGCACCGACACGCCTGAATATTCGCTTAGCATATCCTGAGACCAGTCCATATTTTCACGGAACGCTTTCAATTTAGGTAAAGAAACTGTTTTCATTGTAATCCTTTATGTTTTTTTAAATGACGTAGCCAACTTTTACAGCACGACACAAAAAAAACCACGTCATTGTACCGCCACGACTCCGCCACACCAAATAAAACAAGGCTTGCATGGCAAGTGGCTCTTATCTCTATGACGGCATGATACCGCAACTATCACGCAATATCAACAATATAACAAATTTATAAACGGTTCACGCAATGTGCAAATTCAGTTTTCTTAAATACATTAAAACATAATTATTACATCCCACCACAACCCCAAAAAGACTTTTTTATTTGTTGCTTGATGTTGAGGTTTTTGATATTATTTTAATATCAGTTGAAATGTAGTTTAGCCAAAAAAGAGAGCCTCCATGAACATGACCTTTAATCCATCTATTCGATACCGCCCCTCAGAACTCATAAAAACAATGATTTCAAGTCGCACAAGATTTGATGACTTTATAGATTTTGCAGGCCATCAAGGTGTTAATGAGGATGTTGCAAAAAGGGTTATTAGCAAGCTAAGAGAAACATACTCTTTCAACTCAGTGCAAAAACAATTACAAGTGGCAAGATTGCTTTCAAATCCAAACATACCCCGCGATGTGGCTATTGACATCACCGAGGAAGAAAGTGACGTTCGTCCCTTGGATTTTGACATTATCGTGGTAAATACGCCTCATTTTGATAAAGAGACGTTTAACGCTTCGCTGCTAAGAATAATTCAAAGATTTGATGAAAATGAGGCATTTCAAGTATTGCGAAATGTATTCAACGATGAGCGTCGCCCCAATGATTTTGAGGAATTGCTGCTCTTGGCGCACCCTAATATCACTGATCTCGTTGTTCAACATACCTCTCGCTTAGCCCTAGTTGAAAAGATAACGATGACGTTGGATTTTGAAAATAAAACAAGTTGGAAAGTACTTTCTGAAGCGGCTAAACGTATTGGTATTCCTGATTGTATGAAAAGCAAGGTGTGCCATAACAAACATACCGAAGAATCAAGCGAGTTACCACCAGGTTATACAGATGTGGTTACCAGGCTATCAAAAGATCCTCTATTAAAGCATGATGACTTGGCGATGCTCGCAAAGCCATTAATAAAACATCTCAACTCTACTGTTCATAAGCATGACTCAACATGTAGCGATACACTATTGAATATACTGTTAAGTGAAAACTTTAATGCTGATGTTGCGGTTTCTATAATAGAGAGCAACTTAAACCGCATATCTTTTCATACGGCAGAAAAAGAAATAAGTCAGCGCAGCGACATTATAGCGAAGCTTCCCTTGTGGTCAGAAAAGTTAAACGACAGTGCACCACTTTGCTTAGCAATTAAACTAGGCATTCCACTAACACAATCTGTAATAGAACAGATTTTCAATTTAAATTGCAACGTCGCGTTTTCAACACTGTTAGCAAGAGCCGATGTCAGCGAGGACATTTTATTTACGTTTGCGCACCACTACGATCTTTCTTTTCGCTACAGGGTTGCTGTTCACCCAAACACCACACCCAAGGTAGACGAAATACTGCCATTTGTAAGGCAAAAAATGCAGGAAGACGGTGCTCGTTCATTGGCACACCTCTATAATAGCCCAGCCTTCGCAACGCTTGCTAAACTTGATAATTTGGAAGTGCTAGCCAATGACTATGGTTATGACTTATTCGAGTTTAAGAACGTCCCCTCACCATCACGAATAACAAAATCTCTTATTGGTAGCAAACATCCCCACGAGGTTAGATTTTTATTCGACAGCGGTTGTGCAGAGACTGTCACCGCAATAAGTTCGCTACAAACTGTTATGACAAATCGTAAAGGGAAGCTTGATCGTCACGCCTACATCCATACTTTAGCTGCCATCAATGAAGGGATAGTGAAAGGAAACGGAAATGCCGCACAAAGAGGGCTTGCTGTTGACGCTCAAAGTCTCCGCGAAGTATGGTCGTTACTTTCTATCGAGGAGATCATTTCGGTACTTAACGCCAACGGTAAAGATGAAGCGCGTGACGTGTTTAGAATGTTGGCCTCTCTTGTGATGCGAGAGGACGAAGATGAAGCCATTCACCAAAAAAAACTAATTCGCAAATGGCTCAACACGAATAAAAATTACGGACATGAGCTGCACCGGTACCTGATGAACAAGCAGTTGCGAGAGTTAGGGGACGTTAACGAGCTTGAAACATTCTATCAAGCACCAGCTGCTTCAGATGAAGGAATGCGCATACTTAACAAATCGCTACCTGAAGGTATAACGCTTATTTTACCTCAAGACTCAATGAGTTTACGTAAGCTAGGTCGTATGCAGAGCCATTGCGTGGGATCTAAGTTTTATGCAGAGCGGTGCGCTGATGGGGCAAGCATAATTTTTGCCTTATCAACAGGGGAGTCGCGAGATCAAGTATTCACATTTCAATTTAATAGAATGGGGCGTATGGAGCAAGCAAAAGTATTTGCCAACAGCAGCGTGCCTAGCGACATCACCGAAATCGCTAATGCGCTGTACCCAAAAATTGAAGAGACCATTGAGAAAATGACAGACACAGCCTGCAACTCTCTCACCTAAAAATAAAGGTTATTTAAGCGACACTATAGTGAACTACCCAGTGGCTAAAGATCACTGGGTTTTCTTTCTGACAATTCGATAAAACTGACAAAGTCATGGGAGCTCGATGCTACCCACGGGGAGTATTCTCAATCATCTCCACCATGGCGTAAAATGCGATGCTTGAAAACTCCCAAAGCACGAATAACGCTGCAATTACAAGCACACTCTGAATACATAATACAGCCGCTTTTGAGAGTTTTTTTACGGGGGCATGTAAACGTTGAAACCATAAAAAAAGGCTTAATGTTGCCGTTAATGACGCTGCCAGCATAAAAGAGCTGTAGGCAAATGCTTGGACGGCTTCACCAACATCATTAAAAATAAAGAGTATTACACATGCCAGTGCCAACACTCCTATTGAAGCAATTGGCGGAAAAAGCAATGTTGCACCTGCCATTAAGATCGCAATACCACCTAAAATGGGCTCTTCAAATCCTAACAAAAACACAAACCCCACCATCATTAGCATTACTGTCTTTGAGAAGAACGCAGCGACTTCAACAGCATGAGTTACAGCCATTCCCTCACTAAATCGACCAATCATTGATATCAAGAGCAAGAGCCCAAGACTCAATGTCGAAAACGTAATGCTATCTGGCGTGACAGGATAGACGCCTAATGGAAAAAGCAATGCGAATGGTATCACCATCATCATAAAACACTGGCTGGGTGAAAGTTGTCGCACGTTATTGTTGTCGACTGAATGCATGATAAATTCCCTTATTTAACTTGGTTGACAACCCCATGTTATCACATGTAAAGCGTTTCTTTTACGCAATGTAAACTATGCGTTACATATAACGCTGCGCTCTATTTGCAATTATGAATGAGGGGATAGTCATTAAAAAAAAAGAAGAACAAAATCGCGCTTCTTTTATAGTCAAAACAAAGGAAAACGGTAGACTTGAGCTCAAAAAGTTCTAATTGATTAACCATTTAACAATGGAGTATAGCGCCCATGAGCACAATAAAAGTTCGGGGGAGCTTACCTTAAAGGAGGTAAACGTGCTCGACATCGCTTTTAGACAATTTCGGCTCATCATCTAAAGGCGTTTGGATATACGTGTCTGACACCTTACAAAATGGAGCGCCGACAACGATATTGGCCTGATTAAATTCAGCTTTTGTATCATCGGAAAGAAGCACTTCCGCCGTTCTGTAGTTTACAGAAAGAATACTTTTTACCGACACCTCCTGCTTACAAGCCTTACTTTTTTCACTCAACTCATCCATTGCAACTAATGGAACCACTGCTGATGCAATTAACACAGCGATAAAATGTCCTATATTCATATAAATCAACCCTCTTAATTTTGGGACTTCAGCAAAGCTTTCTTAAGCTTTTCCTGCGACTCTCTGACAGCGTCGTCAGAGTTTTCTATTTTTTCGATTTCGCTGTCAGCGAGACGAAAAGCCTCTTCATAAACATGCATCAGCGTGCCAATGTTTTTCTCTTTAAGAAAAAGGGTTGCAGCTGGTTTTAGCTCTGGTATGTCACCTAATACCAAAGCCACCCACTCAAAAGTGTACGCTGGCGCAATATCACTAACGGGTTCTTCACGAAAGATCAACTTGCCTCTCGCCGCATCACTGCGAATATAAGTTAATGTTGTGATACGCGGAAACAAATCACCCCATGCATCTTCAGATGTAGCGCTATCTTCTACTGCAAGACCACACTTTACGTCTTCACCTTTTGGGTCATGACCAGAATCAACCACTATCATTGCCAAAACAACAACCAGACAAAAACTCAACAAATAACTGTTATTCTTTATCCAATCAAACACAGGCATCGGCACACTTCCTACTAATTTTATAACGCGGATATAAGTTATTCGCGGCGTACATTCATTGTTTCAAAATAACACAAAGTTTAGTTTGAAACAATCCTAATGATAAACAATAGTGCCACCAACAATACTTTAACAATATTACCTTAAAGAAATTTAACAACAAAAAAACACCCATTAGTATACCTTATTGAGTATAAAAAAAGAGGTTATTCAACTATGCTTTTAAACAATACAGAGTCAATTTCAGGTGCACTTTGGATTACTCACCTAGATGAAGGCACCTTAACCGAGACGCCTGAAAAACCTGAAGGTTTTGATGAACCTCATGACGCTAAAAGCGTTGGTGTCAGTGACATGTCTATGCTTGACGCGATAAGGCACACCTCCCTTGAACACGACGTTATTGACCATGACGACATGATGAGGTTGCTAAAGGCTGCGAAGCGGGGGGATATTAATGCAAGAAATAGACTTATCGAAACCAATATGCGTTTTGTATTTAAAGTCGCGGGCAAGTTTAAAATGTCTGGTATCCCCATGGAGGATCTCACTCATGAAGGGATGTTCGGGATAATTGAAGCCATAACCAGATTCGATATCGATTCGGGACATAGATTTAGCACGTATGCTTATCATTGGATATATCATTCTTTAGTTCGTCATATCCAGCGCCACGCTAGAGTTGTACGCGTCCCTCAGGATATTGCGCTTAAGCAAAGAGAATATTTCAATATCATTAATGCCATGGGAGCAGACGCTAGCGAAAATTCTAAAAGAGACTTCGCTGCCTCTAAACTTAACATTACACCACAAAGACTTGATGACATTTTGAAAACGCCGACAAGGAGCGATTCATTTGACAAACCAATTGGTTCAAATGATTCAGGCGATGGGATTACCTATCACGAAATCATCACCAGCGAATGTAGTCTTTCAGATGACATGGAAAAAGACGACTTTTTTTCTCACGTATGGTCGCTGTGCAAACAATGCCTAAAAGAAAAGGAAAAGGATATTGTTATGTATCGTTTTGGGTTCGCTAAAAAAGATCCTATGACGTTAGAAGAAGTGTCGAGTATAATAGGACTAACAAGAGAGAGGGTTAGACAAATAGAAAAGACCGCACTTAAAAAACTACGCCATGTTTTGCATGGTGAGAGTGCGCTTTTGACAATGAACATAAACCAAGATAGCCACTAGCCAGGTAACTGTTTGAATTACAGCCTTACAGAGACAACACCAGTGGCAAATCCATTACAATAGGCTCTATGCAATGCGAGAAAGGTGCTTTGCACCTTCTACTGAACCCAACTCTTTTGCTTTTAGCGCGGACTCGTAGGCCGCCTGAACCGCATCTAACCCGGTTGCACGGCACGTATTACTCACGCCAATCTCACCCTTAAAATGATTGAGCAAAAACTCTGCTGATTCACGATCTCCCATCTCAGCAGCGAGGCGATAAGCCGCAATCCCTTTTGCACGATCTTTAGGGAGCATCATACCACCATTATAAATTCTTTCTGCAATTTCTTTTAACGCAAGAATATCGCCACTTTCCGCCTTTCCAATAGTCACCTTTAACATATCGCGCTTTTCAATCAAGTCATCTTCGCTCAAGTGCTTAAATTTTTCAGCATGGATCCTTTTAGCGAAATGACGAGCATCGCTTAGGGCGCTATCAACCATGAGCTCAGGCAAGAAATAAACAGCAATGAGCACAATGGATAATACCCCCATATTTTGGAACGGGCTTAGTTCCATGATGAAAGCAACCACCGCTGTAATGATCCCCAAAAAGAATATCGTCAACACCAGATTCGACATGTCACCGTCAGCCAGGTTCCCCCTTGTTGTCTCTTGGAATACCGCGACAGGATGACGATGAATCAACTTGTATGCTTTTGCTGCGCGTTGAATATCATCTGAGCTATAAGGAAGTCCCTTGTCAAGCTCAAGTGATTTTATTTTGCTTATTATGGCGTCAGGACTATTTTCTTTTTCCGCACTTTGATGGTTCGCTGAAGGTGCACCTTGTAGCTCATGGTAACTTTTGCATTCCAATACAGATGCTAACGACTTCGCTGTTTCAAACGAAGCTTCCTCACCACGCTCTAGTCTTTGGATAGTGCGCGTAGATACACCGGCTAATTGAGCCAATGCATCCTGAGTATACCCCTGAGCCTTACGAAATTCCTTAAGGTTAACTAACGTAACCGCCATGTTATTTTCCTTTTTAAAATTTTGGTTCTCAGACATGCTGCATCATATTTCACATCTTCGCCACGAAAAAAACACGAAAAAAACACGAAACGTAGAAAACAGATCACCTACGAACTATCACGCATCACTTTAAAGACAACACTTCATCAACCAACATCACGCCACTACGACGCTTATTTACATTTAAGATAAAAATGCCTGATGTATCGCCATGATGGTAATGCACTTTATGCTTCCCTTTGCTAAGCAGCATCCCTTGCTCAAATGGCACATCTAGGTCAGGAAGGAAAAGTTTCAGCTTGGGTGTATTTTCGTTGTTTCTGACATAAGAATGCCATGCTGCTAATTCATCTTCGTTAACTAAATCTTGATCAGCATCAATTCTTAAAGAAAGGAAAACATTTACCTTTTCATTTTCGCTCTCAAGCTCTTGCAACAAGACGTTGCCTGAAAAAAGAACCCACAGACCAAACGTCATAAGAGGGACAAAGAAAAAGGTGACCAACCCATTACATAAAACCCCCTTTTTCTTAGATTCCGGTTCACATTTCACATTATACCAACACAGCAATACCGTCACAATAAACGACAAAGTTATCGCCAAGATAATAGCGGGCGCTCCTCCGTCATCAATAACAACAGCCCCCAACGCCGAAGTAAAAGGGAGTCCTGTATTTTCAAGGTAATGGTAGTTAAATATATAAAATGCAATGACCCCTGCGGACGCCAACGGCAACAATGCAGCCATTAATAGAAACGGGGAAGCTAGGAACCTTAAAAATGCGTGGTTTTTTTTGTTTAAAGCGAACCGCGCGGCTAAAAAGGTAATAGAAGCTATAGCGATAGGTCCCGTAGCTGCTGCCGCAGCCTTTTGAGTTATCCATTCATCGACGCTAAATGACGAGGTGGCAAGAAATTGATCCAAAAAGAAGGGAATCATGCAAAAAATAACCATCAATGCAGCAAAAAGCACATGTTTTCCTCCACCACCTTTTACACTCAAATAGATGTTTTGAAAACTGGCGACCACGGGTATCATGAAGCCCAAGAAAACAAATAACGTGACTGGTACATATAGAATGACTAAATCCGCGTCACCGCCCACAAAGTCCCCACCTGTAAGTGGCCATGCAAACGAGACTAAAAGAAGCCCCCAAAACATCAAGCCGAAACCTGGCTTCTCATCAATACCAACTAGCCCTTTTGAAATATCTTTTCGCAATGCAAAAGACACAGCAAAACCCAGAGTTGTAAACCATATGAAAGCCGTGGATAGGATCGGGTACATTTCTATCAAACTAACCACAAACGCATAGGTAACCTTAACAAACGCAATGAGCGACCCTATGCCCACCAAGAGAATGGTCCCTGATGCATAAGAACCCCGGCGCTCTGTGTATGTTGTGCCGTCGTTTCTTCTATAGGTGGTTTCAACAACGTCATTTTTATGTTGATCGGCGCCCAGGTACGTTACGCCTAAAATGGCCATTATGCTGAATAGTATTCCACCAACAAAAGGTATTGTCAGTAATGTTTTTGTTGCGGTATCATGCAGTCGCATATATCACCTTAATTTTTACAAGCCTACCTCTTTGTCTTCTATAAGAGGATGCTTTTCATGTATAACATCAGAGGTGGCTATGCAACACGCGCCTCTGCCTGACCTTCCACACTGCTTCCTTCAGGTTCTTAAGGTATTACATTTCACCACTACCTAATCGTAAAGCTAACCTAATAGGCTCAGCTTCCTCAGGCGAAACAAGAGTGTAACTAATCGCATCATATCCACTAAAACCGTTCAGCTCGCGATGTATATTGACGGAATGGAACCCCATAACCTGAGCGGTTGCCTTTATCCACATATCCGGCGTCATTTTAATGTCATCGGGGACAACAACATAAACGCCATCGCGAAAATCGCAGCGGCTAGCAAAAAAGGTTAACGGGTGAGCATTATGTAAAAAGTGCTTTTCGTTCACCGGTTCCCCATATAGCCATGCCATAAGTGCAATCCTTCTTGTGTTATTTAGGTTGTGTAATTCAGGCTACCATCAAGAATATTGATTTGCAATATAACAAAGCTAATTTATTTTTTTTGGTTAGAGCTGTATAATCACGCCACCCAACATAACCCGTATTTTAATTGAATTGAAGGTGTTAATTTGGTACATTGGAATCACTAAATACAAAACAAAGGTAGAAAAAAATGGAAAGTTCAGTTAAAGCATCAATTAGAGCCATGATTGTGCCTGCAACAATTATATTATCATCTACGATTGCTGTAGCGTGGATAGTCGATTCACAAGAAGCCCAGGAGGCGATGGCAAAGATTTCTGAAGGAGGCAAAGCTATCGCATGGCATGTTACAAGTCCGCGATGTGTGGTTAATGATGTGTGCCTTTACATCGAAGAAGACAAGGAGATGGGGGCGCTGGTTGCAATAAAAGAGACTCCATCGGCGCTGGCTGACACGTTCACAACATTAATAACCTCCAAAGGCGAGGTCACGGTCGAAGGAAAGGTTCACTCATTGCCTTTGGGCGAAAATGTGAAACTGTATCGCGAATTTAACGGTAGAGAAAATGTTCTCTGTGTCGAAAATGCGTGCTTTGATGTGCCTTATGATCGCAATCATACGGCCTACTAGCATCACAGCTTATTGTGGGTTAGTAATGAAAATAAGCTCCGCGAAGGAGCTTGTTCATAGCAATAAAATATTATACTGAAATGATTTTACGTATGTTTCCTATTTAACATTCTTGCCGGATTAGTTTAGGGTTTCCCTAAACTTAGTTATCTCCGCTATGTTATTTTTATAGCTTAGCGAGCCATCGTCACCAAACTTTTCGATCTCATGGGCAATGGCCTCTAATTTCTCATTTGAATAACCTGAAGCTATGCATGCTGCAACGTCGGAAGGAGCAAATACAGCTTCAAAACCTAATTCACTAACTTGCGGAGCAGTGTCGCTACTCCTACCTTTATCAACACCTACTAATCCCGCTCCACTGACCTTGATTTACTGTCTGACGCTCAATTTGAGTCATTACAGAGCAAATATCGTAGTGTTTTGAGCCGCAGTCAGGGCATTTAAGCTTGTCGACGTGAAGCATCGCTTTCCCATTTCTACAAATTTGTCTCGTGCAGTGTTTTTAAGAAAGACAACTCCAAAAACTCCGCGTGGCATGGACTCAATTCTTTAAACGCAACTGGGTTAGCAACATTGATCTTCAAAACGACTTTACCACTGTATGGTTTGCCTTCTTTTTTAACTTCCCATAAACCACCATCAGCCTTTACAAGGCCGTTTTTTGCTTTGCGGCGAAACGTTCGTCTGATTGGCACCGTGCTTCCTCCTTGTCAGATTTGAATTCTTCAACCAGCCTTTTGACGGCTGTAGGGGCTGTTTTCTCACCGTTGCTGGCACTTGGCATGCTTGCTAACTCCTCATAAAATTTCTGGCTACTGTCGCCTGCTGGCTCGAACGGAATAGCTTTTGATTGAAGTTCTTTCACGCCGTTGCTCCCCATTAACCAACATTTTGATGCGTATAGGCATCATTTTTCGCATCAAGGGCACATCGCATGCTTTGCCTGAATGTGTATCTGGAGGCTTTACTGCTACCAATGTGCTGTTTGACGTCACTCGCCTTGTTTTCAGGCACTTGATATTCAAATATAAGAGCGTCGACATCAAAACGTCTGATGCAATCACTGTAAATCACCCAAAACAAATAAACAAAAAGAGCCAAACCAAATAAAAATGACATAATGTTTTAAATCCTAAATGTCGCAGAACATTTTAACCGCATGCGAAACAGAGTACCCATATGAAAACCCACTATCTCTCTCCTCTTCGCTTAGCATGGCGTTCTTTTTTTCGACATCAGCGACAATATCAGCAGCCTCGCCGCACATGGAAATCCTTTTTTGTTCTATTTCAGAAACACAAGCGCCAATATCAATAAAATTATTTGTTGTTAGTGCCATGTAATCCATCACGTCGACATCTTGAGTAAACTCACCATGAGACTCTGCCATGTGGCGACCGTGTTTTAATCTAACCACTTTTGACATTAAGCCTTCACAGTCAACATCACCACCCTTTTTGGCAATCTCATACTGGCTATCGAAGTAATCAAAAGATGTCCCTATTTGCTCTGGTGACAGCTTATGATCAACATCTAAACCCAGATTAAAACCTTTTTCACCACTGCTAACCCGGTGGCTTTCTCGCGCCTCCTCCGAACACCCCGCCAGAAGGATTAATGAGAATGCCGCTGTAAATAAAACGCGCATATTATTCTCCCTTTGCAACAACAGACTATCATCATATGTGCATGATATCACAATAGTCGGTCTGCATTACGGGAAAATTAGCTGCTAATAAGAAATTGGCTCGTGCAGAGATTGATTTATCTCTTGGGCTCTTTTGATGTTGGCGACAATATTTTCTGCTTTATCGCCATACAGTGATTGGTTTAGACTACTTGTTAAGCCTGCATTTCTCACCCTCGCGGAAACGTCTTGTGGGCGGCACACGGCATCATTAAATGAATCAATGATCCCAAGAACACACGCCCGCTTTAGCACATCTCTCACATAACCCTTGTATTCTTCGTCAAAAAAATAATTGTCATTGTAGAGCGCTCGGATATCTTTATCTTCGCCAAGAGCAGCCATTGACTCACATTTGTAGAGGTCGGCTTTTGCTTTAACAACTTTGCTACTGACTGTCCCGGCGAGCATACCTTTACTGTCAGGGGCAGTAAGGTAGGATATGTGTTCAATGGGGATTTGGTAATCAGATGATCTTAGCATGGTGCCATAAGGCACACTGTAGGCTTCTACTGAACTACTTACACCAAAATCAACATGCGCGCCTATCACACTTACGTGAAAGCCTCTGGCACTGCGATATGCAATAATTTGGTGAGGTTGCTCAATACCTTTAAATGAGTCTGTTATAAGAACAATAGATGCCTCAACATCATTGATGGCAAGACCATTTTTCTTTGTGCTTTGCATGTGCATGGATTTTTGACCTATACGGTGAATACGTTGCGCACATGCTAACATTTATCTACAACATAACAAAGCTTTTTATTCGTTTTCGGCTAATCGCCCCCGCCATCACCGCCATCGCCATCAGAAGACCCAAAGTAGAAAATGCCTTCAGGCTCACCACCTCTACCTTGTCGCTTTCCTTTTTCACGTCGCTTAACGAACCACAAACCACCAACAAGTAAAATCAGCAAAATAATCATTCCGCCTTCACTTAATCCGAACATAATAGAACCCTTGTATTTTCTCGCCTCAATCAAAGATGATGAGGCGACAGAAATAAAGCATCTTACGCGCCAGGCACACTTGCAATACTGCCTATCGAAACGACGGCTGCAACAATACAAACAAAGACAACAAGCGCCCCAATTAACGCTTGGGCGTTATTGCCATTTGCTTTTGTTCTTAGCACAAAAAGGCAAAACGCCGAAACTAAACCAAACGCAATCAGCAACTTAAAATAAACCATAGCAGCAATAGCTGGATGCAGCATTTCAGAGCTGGGTTTACTACCGCCAAGCGCAAGATGCAAAGTTTCAATCATTGGGTAATTCGTAAACCCTGCAATGAGTGACGCGATGAACCCGACAAGTAAAAAGGCACCGCCAATAAGCACCCAACTTAAGGGTACGCCATCACTAAAACACGACTTTTCGTCAATCGCCACTTCCACGTCATTAGTAAATTGAGTCATACAAATTTCCTTTTAATCAAAACAAACCAAATTTAAACCACAAATCTTGCTAAAGGTCACACTTGACTAACAATACCATTAGGGTGGTTAACCCAAATCACAGCACCTTGAGGATGAGAATAAGGAACCGGTTTGTTGTATTTCACCACACCTTTTAAAACCCATGCGAAACGCCATTTCTTTAATAGCGACAAATCATCCACTTGATGGCATTTTTTATTTAACATCGCATCATTTTCCGTAATAGGAAACGCATCTACAATATTGCATTCACCTGTAATCACACCACTTCCAGACGCAATAAGATACGTTTTCCCCCGATGCTTCGTCATTGAGGAACGCATTTCCCAACACTTCCCTTGCTCAAATATCTTATCAAGCCACACCGGTTTAATAATCAACCCTTTAGCCATGATTAGCGTTTCCTTTTATCCATGAAAAAACATACTGCGTTTTCCCCTTTCGCCTTATCTTATAATTATTTGGATAAATGCAAAGGTTCCCTCTTATCTCATCAACATCGCGTCCAATACTATCAAAACGACTTCTCACATCATCGGTTGTAACACGTTTGACAGTGAAGCCATTTTTAAGTGCATGAGTTTGCTTCAACCTGTCATTTTGAAAGGCTGACTTTGAACGGTGAAAACCGAAGCCATCGGCTTCAATCGTCACTAATGGTGCGCCAACGAGAACGCGTTTGGTTCGGCCATCGAGCTGTCTAATCTCCATCTCTTCAAGTTCAGGCAGAAGCACCATATCGAAGCGCCAATTGCAATCGCCACCCTCGATAATCATCTCAGTCAACAGTAAACCACCGTCATCAAAGCGGCCGAATTTTCTTTCCAGCAGTTGATAGACTGGAACAAAAGGATCTGTCGAAGGCCATTTACAATAATTTAAACCTTCAGCCGTCTTCATGACGCGAGAGGGCTTCTTTTTCTTTTTTGCGGGGCTTTGACTGGCAACTGAATCTGAACCAACAGGCTCGACTTTTGATTTTTTATCTTTCTTTACGAGCTCCTCCTCATGGGAGGCGCGACGTTTATTGTTGAAGCCACCCTGCTCTTTCAGGGCGGCCTCAATCTGTTTTTTAGCTGAGGGACCAAGCTGACTTATGTCGGCGGCGCTTTTAATTCGCATACGCTAAACTTTCAAGTTCACGCTTTTTACAGGCAAGCATACCGCACCTCTAATCCCCACTACACAACCTAACTGCTCGTCGTTATCTTCCCCGGGCACTCTAATGAGGTAGACCATTTTACCTTCACTCCAATGCGAGGAAACATCATCTCTTGCATCAACATTTACGATAAAACCAGAGGCTGTCGTTAACGTCATCGTTTCCGTGATGTCATCAAACTTCGGTATGCTCTTGATGTGAGACAAGCGGTAGTTTTGTTGAACATCTGAGTAACTAGGAAGGAATGCAGCATTCGCCTCACTAACTTGGTATTTGACTAAAGCATCATCAACACGCATTGACTCTGATGCAATATCGACACATGCACTTAGCGTTACAGCAAAAAGAACAAGCAGTGTTTTTCTCATTGTTGGCCTCAATAAATAAAGATTTGTAGGTAATATTATCACAAAAATAACGTGACTTTAATTATGCGCTACGTCACTAAACGAAATTACGACATGTGCTTTCAACATGCGTAAAATCTCTGATGAGTTTATGTAGCATTAAGTAAGCCTTGTCTTCGTCGTTTTTTTCTATATATTGGGAAAACACATCAAAATTAACTTTACCTCCTGAGTAAAGCTTTTCTCCCTTGATGAGCAGTGTTACACCACACTCATCACGGTGGCGAGATATTCCCATTGATTGTTCAAACTTAGCCAACTCAATTGCGTCAGACTTTAGCACTACTGGAATGGCCTTAGCGTCAAAATCGCTCATCTTTTCATTTGAGCGTTCCATCGCTTGGGTGACAAGATGGTTGTGCGATAGAAATCCTGCCGAAAATGACATGATTGTGATTATCGCTCCAATCCCTATAGCTTTAATAGTCATAGGATTACTCCGTAATTAACCTCATTCATTTTTACCACTATAACAAAGTTTTGTCAACTTTATTTTAATGAAGAGGCAGGTTGACCCCTGAAAATCACAATCCATGGCGACACGTTACCAAGCCGTTTTTTACTAAATGTGATATACTCCAAGTTCACGAGCTAGCCGGCTATGGCTTTATTTATAACATCCTAATTAAGGGACTACTTATGGCTTTACGACAAGCTGATCAACTTCGATTAGAAGGCATTCAGGACACCATTAGCACTCTGGTTGATTTTAACATTGAAAAGAGCGCCATCTTGGAAAAAATCCAAGATAAAATTTCTGCATTCGAGGCAGACACAAAAACGCAACTCAAGTTTACTATCACAAACGGAAAAGCAGAATTCTCTCTTGTTGATCTTAAATCTGACTTTATCAGAACCCGTCAGAATCCTGATAAAACAATGACGTCATTGCGCGCAAAGATTCAAGGTCTAGGCATTGAAATAAAAATTGAAAAAGACGGTGTTTCTTTCAGCAATGAAGAAGTGTCAGAAGCGTTAGGTGAGTTGCAGTCTATCGTGTCACAGATGCCGGTTGAAATGATTGAGCAACCACACAAAGATTGGCCTCGACTACCAGGTGAAGACGTTTATACTGGCGATGATGATGAATCTGAAGAAAGTGCAGTAGCTTCCCCTGTAGCGACAAGCCAAGATTTATCTCAGCCTGTAAGCGAACAGCCAACCTCATCGGAAACACAAACAGCATCGGTTCAGACGCAGAGTGGTGTTCAGCATACCCCTGCGGTTGAAAGTGGCGCTGCGACGTCACCTGTAGATGAATTTCCTGGCGAGCAACTGGACTCACCAATCCAGGAAAATACGCCTGCATCAAACCCATTGGTGTAACAGCAAAACAATAGATGTGAATTAAATGAAAAGCCCCTATCAAGGGGCTTTTTTTAATGTCTCTGAGAAGGCGGCTGAGGCCATTTAAATATTAAATATTAACTACCAACCTGAATTAATACCATAATCTACGGCACCGGGGTTGGTTTCGTATTGGAACAAGTCTCGGCGATGCCTGTTTGTTCTCCCAAAATGATGCGTGTAGCCAAGCGACACGCGGTTCTCTTCATAGGAAAATTGGTTGAATGTACTGTCTTGATTGACGTGAATAAGTGAAATTGACCAGTCTGCCTTACTGTTCAGCTCATGGTGGTAACCAAGACTGTAGAAACGATTTCTTGTCCCTTGTTCTGAAGGAAGTAAATCTGTTCCACGGAAATGAAATTTTACCTTGAAGAAATAATTAGACGCAAAACGGTAATCACCTTCAAACAACCCTTCCACATTCTCTTGCCGCCAATCAAACTCAAGATCCTCTTGATCATTATCAAAACCATAAATTGTATGAGCCCAACGAGGCCCTAAGTAATCCCACCTAAAAGCCCATCCTCTGCGCAAGATCAAACGTTCTTCTACCGGAAATGTATTTTGGCGCTGTATTGACAAGTATTGATTAGGCCCAACATTAGTATTAAGCCCTTCCGGAAGAGTGCATCTTTCCGGGTCAAACTCATTATCAAGATCCTCTTGGATGTCACAAATGTAGATCCCTAAGAGTTCAGAGTCTGGAAGCAAAAAGAAATCAATCTCAACAGCTTCTTGATACTTCAAGCTGAATCGATTTCGTTCAACATCATAATATATATCTAAACCGCTTGCATCACCATAAAATCGACGAGACATGAATCCGGTAACGACCCACCTTTCGGAAAAACGCCACTCAACCTCTCCACCCCAAAACGTAAGGTCGTTACTTTGGTCCCACTCGTGTGTGATCTGGAACCGCTTGTCTTTCAATGGCGCTTGCCATGCCAAACCTAAACCTACGGTGCGGTATTGGATTTTTTCATTTTCTAACCCGTATTCAAAACCATCAGGGTTTTCATGTTGAGAATAAAACCCTGTTCCCACTGCATTCCAGTTGTCGTATACGGGATAAGATGCTCTTCCTCTTACCTCATAGACCAAAAATCGATTATCTTGCTGACGGATAGAAAGATCACGATTAGCTTTAACACGCCACTTTAGTTTTTGCAGTCCTTGATAGTGACCAAACTCCACACCAAGACGGCGTTGTTCAAAGTCACCGCCAGCTTGCGGGGCGCCTTCATCAAACACCTCAGGCGCTTTAAGATCCACATCGTTGTGCGTGTAGCGAATATTGGCATCAATTGGCGCACTCACTGGCAGGCGGTAGTTCACTCTATAGTTTCGCCTGTAACGCACAGCGCCATTATCCTTCGCGTACCAATCGTCTGCAAAAGAGCCTCTGACGGTGTCGAAAAGTTGGATTTTCTTTATGAACAAGTGGGCGAACTGTAAGCGGTCATCACGCATTTTATACTCGCTTTCCCACAACCAGTTAGAATTAACCCAGTCGAATTCATCATCCTCAGAATAGCGTTGAACTTTAAGTTCATTAATTAACGTAGAGTTCAACTTCGTTCCAGTATAATCAACCTGGTTGTTTATTTGGCCAAGCATGACAAAATTATTGCGGTTTAACGAAGGCACGGGGCTGTCTACTTTCGACTGTCCTACACCTAAGTGTATGGAAGGAGAAAACGTCCACTCTGACCTTTCCTCATCATCACTTGCACCTACACGAGCACCTGCGCTACTCACAAAAGAGGCATAGATGAAAACCAACAAAGCAACTCTAATCATAACTTAAAACCACGCTTCTGGAATGCGAATTACATCACCAGGAAGCAAATCAACATTTGCATTCATGTCACCATCTTCAAGCAAATCTTCCAATCGTAAGTTGTATTGCTTTGGCGAACCGTCAACCACTCGAATAAGTTTAGCGTCATTGCCCGCAGCATAACGACTTAAACCACCTACGCTAATCATCAAATCCAATACAGTCATGCCATGCCTATAAGGAAGCGCGGCAGGCTTAATTGCTTGACCTATTACCTTAACTTGTTCGTTGATGTTGCCAGATGCACGTTTTAGCATAACGGACACGCGAGGCTCTTTAATGTAAAGTGACAGCGACGCTGCCAACTTATCTTGCAATTCCTTTGTTGTTAACCCTGCGGCAGGGATGGGAGAAAGCAAAGCAACATTAATTCTACCATCAGGGCCAATAAGGTAATCGCCTGTAACTTCACTGTTGGCCCAGACAAAGACATTCACTTCATCTCCCACACCCAGTCTATAAAGGTAATTGCCGTCTTCATCAATTGAGACGCCCTGGAGTTTGCTTGGAGGCAGTTCGCTTGTTGCACACCCTGTGATAACAAAAGCGGCCACAATCCAGATTAGCGGTAACATTAAATGTTTCATAAATTATCCTCATTGGCAGCGCGATAACTACCCTCTGTTAAATTTTGAATATTTTCAATCATTGCGGCAACATTTTTTTCACGAGAAAATTCGGAAACATCTCGCTGCACTTTTTCTTCATTGCCTCGCCATGCTCTAAGTGCGGTGACCATGTCATCCTCTGAATAACCTTGCCAAACATTATCGTAAGCACCACCCTCGATTGAAGAGGCACTACCGTGTGGGGTTTTCATTACAACTCCCGTATTGCTTGCAAGATACTCATAGAGCTTCCCAGGTATCTGCTGATTGAACTTTTCGTCTTGAATGAGAAGCAGACCATCAGCACAAAGCATATTTCTTACTGCATGGGTTAGCGATACACCCGGGTGAAAAAACACGACATCTTGCAGCCCCAATTCAGTAATAACATCACGATATTCCTCGCCATTGCCACTGCCTTGAAAATGGAGAGCGATCATTTTTTTTCCATCTGAATTGGCGCGAGACAATGCTCTTAATACAGGCACAGGATCGCGTCCGTCGGTATATAACACCCCCGCATAATACAAATTCTTTGCACCACTTAAAAACATACCACCGCTTTCATGTGGTGCATCTTGAACAGCCTGCCGCTGAGTTTCCATAAAGTCGGCCATGAAGCCATTGCTCATCACATGAGTATTCATACTTTCCATGGCATCTGGATAGCAGTCTTTGTAAAGATCGATGATCCCTTTTGTTGCCGCAGTGACAACATTGGCATCACGCATTACCGCCTCATCAAAACTCGCTTCAATGCGCTCTTTTCTTGTTTTCGTTCTATACCCTTCACGATGCAGATAAGTAATGGGGTCTCGATAATCAGCCACCCATAAAACAGGTGATGAGTGGGTTTTTCTATGCAATGAAACCAAGCGCGATGCAATAAAATGAACACTCGCCATAGGGGCACTTGACCAGATAATATCATAAGGCGCTTTCTTTACTAACTGCTTTCCTTTCTTAGATGCTGAAGGCACCCATGTTATTGCCCACCTGTCCGGTGTAGCAGTAACACCGATATGTTTGCCTTTTATTGACAAATGTCTTTGTGCGTCCAGCGCCATCGTTCTATGAATGCGGCTTAGTTGCTCCGAAGGGATGGTTTCAAATAGGTCATTAGATGTCTTGGCGTACGCGTGAGGTTTAGCGGTAACAACATCAACATCATACCCATGCTCGATAAACCCTTTATACACGGAGAATATACGTTGAACAGATGCGCCATTGCAAGGAGGAAATTCAAACGCCACCATTAACACTTTTTTCTTCACGCTATTCTCCCGCGATCTTAATTGTAGACATTGCACGAAGCAGGGGGTGTCTCCGGTATGGCAAAAATCGTCCCCTCTGGTAAGGATCAGTGTTGGCACTGATACCTCCATCTTGCGTTGTATATGCGCAAGAAAAGCCCGCATTCTTGACGATTTCCACATCGCGTTCAGTGAAATCTTTTTGCGGTGCGCCGTTCGGGTAAGCAAAACATTTAACCGGCTTGAAGGTGGCGGATTCTAACGCTTCTTTAGAACGCATCACCTCATCTATAGCTTCCTCTTTAGTTAACGTGGTAAGAATACGGTGATTGTGGGTGTGTGCGCCAATTACATGTCCCCGTCGCGAAATTTCGTGCACTTCATTCTCTTGCAGCATGCACCGATAAGGCACACCAAAAAGCTCTACCAACGCGCTCTCCAGTTCATCTACTGCGTGAGGTGCCCAATACTTTACATAGCTCGCTACTTCATGAAACGTTCGCGCCGCACTTTTCTCGTCACCGTTACGCTTGATGGGTATATGACCTAACTTTACGTTTAAGTCGCCAGCGATCTCTTTTGTTATTCTCAGGGCCTCTTTGTCATCAATTTTGAATGAGCGCGATAATACATCTTGCCACAAAAACCCCTTTTCCATACCCGCAGAAGCGATGAAAAAGTTAGCTTTAATCCCGATATCTTCGAGAAAGGCAGCCGCCTCCCGGTTATCTAAATACCCATCATCAAATGTGAGCATAATTGCCGGCGCGTGTGTTGGCAACTCTTCATCTGCACCAATAAAGAAAAAATGCTGTCTTAACACTTCTATTAATGACTCTAACTCTGGTATATCCAAGTCATCCGGGGAAAAGGGGTCTCTCCCTTTGCGGTGAATGTGATGGAAGTAGAGTGATGCCACTTTGTTTTCAGGGTTCCATCTTGATGCCAGCGTTCTTGCCATGCATTTAAACAAAGCCGCGTTCAACTGTGTGCGCATATAATGCCTATCCTATTAGCAGTTATATTACATTAAAACTGACTCGACAATATAAGTGTCAGCTATTTTTACACTATCCTAGCATGACTAACAGCAAAAAAAAACATGATTATTTGGTTATATTGTGATATTTTTCGCCATGAATAATGCTTTAAGGAACAAGTAAACATGGAGCTACGCTCACTAGACATTAAAAATGAAGACGATGTAGCCTACTACAATGCCTTTGTTAATAAATATGCACCACCAGGTCACAACATGACACTAAATTATCTTGAGCCTCTCATGGAAGCTTACGATCATGAAGTGCATATTTTGGCTGCATTTGAAAATGGCGTTTTAGTAGGGGTGTTACCTCTGGTTGGTATGAGGTCATCTTTTTTTGGACACAGATTGGTGTCACTGCCGTTTTATAATTATGGTGGTGTACTGAGCGCCAACTTTAGCACCAAGGCGTCACTTATCAAAGCGGCGAAGGAACACATGCACGCTTGGCATTACTCTTCCTTAGTCATTAGAAATGTGGACAGCGATCCAACCTATGAACAGCTTGGCTTCTCCTGTTCGACGGACAAAGCAACATTTTTTTATAGACTGCCAAGTGACATAAATAAAGTTGGCGCTGGCAACAGTAAAAAGAGGAGCAAGCTTCGTTCACAAGCACTTCTTGCTGAACGCAGAACCAAAGAGTCGGGTGATCGCCTTCGTACTGCGTTTGGAGGGAGTGAGCTTTTAGATGACTTTTACACTGTTTTTTCTGAACACATGCGTGACTTAGGCACCCCAGTCTTCAGCAAAGCATGGTTCCGTTCCGTACTCGCGAGCACTTCGAGCATTATTACGGTTGTGTACGTTAATGAGAAGCCACTCGCAACGGGCTTTATCTTGTCACATGAAAATACAAAGCGATGGAGTATTCCGTGGGCCAGCTGTTTAAAAGAAGGAAACGCGATTTCCCTTAACAGTTACATGTACTATCACATTTTATCTCAGGCGATAGAACATAACATTGACATCTTCGACTTTGGGCGATCGACGATCGATTCTGGCCCTTATCGATTTAAGCAGCAGTGGGGAGCCGAACCAACAAAATGTCACTGGTACCAATATCCAAGCGACAATTCCCCAGGGCCCAAAAAAGAGGGCTTTGGGCTTGCTGTAAAATTATGGAAGCAGCTCCCTCTTTTTGTCGCGAATCGCCTAGGCCCTCATCTCAGCAGAACGTTGGGGTAAATATCCGTATTGACGCGCCAAAAACTAGGCGCGTCTTCTCCTTTTTATCACAACCATGGCAAAAGTCAGCATTAGCGTTCCCCATATGCCGATAGCGCCACCGTTGCGCTCTATGTCATTATCTGTTGAAATAACGCTCACTTCAAACTTGTGAAGCAATCTATTCCCACCTCTATCAGTAATCAGCATTTGGACCTCATTGGGCCCAACATCATCTTGAGAGGGCGTCCCTGATAAAGTGGCACTATCACGGTCAAACGTAACAAAATCAGGTGCTTCTAAAACGTCTATCCTCATCTGGGATAATGCCGTCTCCTCATCTTCAACAGTTAATGTATAGCTATACAGCTCACCAACATTAACGCGACCATTTCCATCGCTGGTTACGATAAAAGGGTCATCGACTTCCAATACATTAAATGTAAGGCGCACTTCTTCTGGTGGTTGTTCACTGTCGAAGCGATCAAATAACCTCGCATTCAAAACGTGTTGGCCTACGTGCTCTTGAAGAGGCGATGCGGTCAGTGTGTCACTATCATCATCATAAACGAAAAAGTCAGGTAGGGTATCAAACACAACCGTAACGTCATCACTTTCTCGATTCAACCAAGTGAACATAATCTCCACAGAGTCATCTTCAATTAATGGCCAACGGCCTAATGAAGAAAAAAGCGCCGTCACAGAGACAGGGTCTTCAACCTCAATCTGCTCAAATAACGTAGGTTCAAAAACTTGCCACACATAAGGCGTAAGAACAACATTTAATGGCAATGACACGTTTTGTTCATTACCTTGAGGATCAACCGCGTCAACGGCAACAGAATATTGCCCGGCATCACTGTGTTTCGGCGATACTGTCAACGTGCGAGAATCTGCATCGAAAACAACAAAAGGTAATGTGTCTTCTGCGGTAACCCCCAAATCCTGAGACGTTGACTCCTCATCACGCACATCAAAAATGACACTTTCACTCATCTCCGTTGCGACTGCAACACCATTAAGCTTATTGAACAAAGGCGGGTGATTCACGTCTAGTTGAGAGTAAATAGAAAGCGTAAATTGCCCCTCGTCATTTGATAGCAAAGACGCGGCATGCCCCGCGTCAGAGGATAGTATGCTAATGTCAACGTTAGTTCTATCACTAATAGAATGCGAGTTGAGCTTTCCGTTACTGACATCAACATTATTAATAGCCAACGTCACGCCAAAATTACCATCCTCGTCATCCACCTCATTTATCTCCCACACAAAGGCACGGCCATTATGAGCAAACCCTAAGTGCAATTCAGACGATTCGTTCTCAAAATAACCTGACTGTTTTATGCTGCCATCATCGGCAAAAAGATAAATAGTTTTAGTTTCCGTTATGCACCACAAAGGATAATTGTCATTACCGGTAAGCTTGCATTGACCATCTGGCACTTCAAATAGCGTAGATTCTTGTTCCCATATTAACGCCGACTGCTCGTTGTTTAGTCTTAGCGAATAGGAAGTGTAGGTGCCGCTTATCAGAGCGCCAAACCGAACCTCACTAACCTCACCACCAACAATCAAAGGCAACGCTATAGCGTCGTCAGGCAATGAGGGAAGAGTGGCATCTGAGATGATTGTGTCGGGCTCACTGTATAAATTTATCGCACCGCACCCATCCATAACAGCAGGCCATGACAAATTAGTGTTGATGACAGGCTCCCCATCACAAATGGGCATTGTTGCCCACTTCTCATAATCTGAAAAATTCGCACTGACCTTGCCTAACTCTCGCTGAGCGACGACACATTCACCCTCTACATCACAATCGATAGCCTCCATTAATATAAAAGCACCCTGGCCTGGCGGCAGTGCTTTGATTGATTGCACACGCCACTCACCATCTCTATCTAAAGGGATCTTCTTTTCCTGTAATGCGCGCCACTGAGAGTTTGAAAAACGGACTTGCTGAAAAACTAATGCGTTATCATCTGTTACACCACCAAGAAGATACTCGCTGCCCGTCAAGCTATCTACGGCAAGATGCCGTGTTTCGCTTGTTTCAATCTCAACCTGACTGTGGCGTGCAGCAAATGCTGATGACACTGCTAGCAGTAGTATGAGTGTTATACCATAACGCATGTTTTACTCCGTTGCCGTGTACGCCATTCTTTTGCGCACCGGTTAATTTAAAGAACAATGATACTTACTTTTTATTTCGCGAACTTATTGCTTTCCATAAATCATAGACGGTTTGTGATAGCTGGTAAAACGTTGGGCGACATGATGTACGGTGAACCTCTCTACAATATTCGGGCGTTACCCCTTTAGAGAACTGCACTTTATAGCGTTCATCACCAGCCATAAAATCATACCCCTTAACCCCTTTGTCTTTAGCCATTTCCATGATTTTTTGATGAGCCCAATATCCCACATGGTAGTGATTTGGATTACTCCCTTTTTTGGCTTCCTCAAAAGAGGATAAGTAAAAGCGCCATTCGTTTACATCTTCAATGATAACGACAACACCTAAGCTTTTCTCTCCAGCAGCAACCTCATAGACGGCAACATTGGAGTCAATGGCACATATCCAACGCCTCAATATGGCGCGAAATTCAAAAACGCTAAATCCAGAAGGCGTCGATGTCTCTTTCCACTTTTCCACGTGGTGAACGGCATGCTTGTTTAGCGTATGCCATGCATTCTCACCGGTATTTCTCTTTATGCTGAGCGCACTTTTAAAATGTTGGCGGCTATATTTCTCTGTTTGCCTAATCGCTCGGCCAATCGAACCTTTAGGAGTGATGCTGTTGGTCAAATCAACAATGCCGCCTTTTTCAATCAATTCAACTTGACCATTATGACTAATACTTCCTTTTATAATGGCGTGCCACTCGCTAACAGAAAGCTTAGCTTGTTTATGCCAATGTTTAAGCAAGACAGCGTCTTCAACTTCACATTTTTCATCTTTAAGGACAGCGTTCATTTCGGGCCAAACCTTATCTACGCTATCAATACCACTGCGATAAGCCACAAGTCGCCGCTCTTTAATGAAACGATGGGCTTTTCGCACAACAACACCACCCCAAAGTAACGCCACCAGATGCCCAGCATCGTCTCGCGCTTCACAAACAAAAAGAGGCAAGTCATCAGGCATGCCGTAAAAGTAGGCACGCCAGAATGCACGTGACTGAAAAGCATGGCGACTGTTTCTCATAATAAAAGCAGACCATTCATCCGTTGGAAGTGACAATTTCTGCATGCACGCTAGAGGGTTTGTTGAATATGTCTTTATTTTAATGCGGTCTTCCATGCAGATTTGAGCTCAGTTATGATCATGTGTAATGAACATACCACAACAAGCCAAGATTAACAACATTACAAAGAAATGAAAGCTTGTCAAAAACCGTCTGCTTAACATATAATGCCCCCACTATAAACAAATGAGCACACATTAAGGATAAGATCTCATGACATCACCCATTCATATCGTCCACGTAGTTGCGTCTTTCGGATGTGGCGGCTTAGAGAGGGTGATAGCCAACCTTATCAGCCACAGTGATCCAAAGACACACAAACACAGCATCATCTCTCTTACGAACGATTTGTCTTTTCGCTACGCCTTACCTGAAGGCATTAACCTAATCAGCTTAGATAAGAAGCCAGGTCACGATTGGGGAGTACATATAAAGCTGTTTCAACAGCTTAAAAAATGGCGAGCCGATGTAATACATACTTATAATTTCGCAACACTAGAATACCATGCTATTGCCAAAATGGCTGGAGTTAAACGTCACGTGCACGCTGATCATGGACTTGGTGGCGATCACCCGGAAGGCAAAAACAAGAAACATAACATCTTCCGAAAAATAATGGCTCACCTTATTGATGATTATGTTGTTGTTTCAAACGATCTCAAATCATGGGTTGTTGACTGTGTTGGGGTCCCATCGAAAAAAGTCAATTTTGTTTTCAATGGAGTTAGCATTCCAGAAAGATCCATTCTGCCCTACAAGCCTTTGGGTTCATTGAATATGGTTATTGTTGGTCGACTTCACCCTGTTAAAAATCACATAAGGTTACTTAATGCTATCTCGACAGCAATAACATCATACCCCGACTTGTCTCTTAGCTTAACCGTTGTTGGCGGGGGCAGTGAAGATAAAAACATCCAGAACACCATACAAGATCTTGGCCTTCAGAACGTGGTGACGATGGTTGGGCATCAAAACAATGTGGCGGAATACATCTCAAAGGCTGATGTGTTTGTTTTGTCTTCAGATTATGAGGCAATGCCTATGACCGTTCTAGAAGCGATGGCGTTATGCCGTCCGGTCATATGCCCTAACGTAGGCGGCGTTTCTGACTTCATTACGCCAGAGGACGTTTACCTTACTCTAGGTAAAGACACAAACTCATTAGCATGCAAAATCATCGAGCTGGCGTTCACCTCTTCAGACAGTTATATCGGCAAAGTCAACGCCGCATACGACAAGGTTTCACGGGAATACAGCATTGAAAAAATGGTGCAGCGCTACAATGCGTTTTATAACGCCGCCATATAGTTTGCAGATCAAATTTAGTCACAACGAATCATCAAAAAGAAGAGATGCATTACGCATCTCTTCCCTCAATAAACATTTGAGACAATAACCCTAAATACTCATAGATCGCAGACTCGGTTCGTTTTAAGCTACGAACGTCAGGGAAGTATGCAAGTGGATTACTGTAGTCTACTGCGCTAAAGTGACTTTTATGGTGAGTGGGGGAAGTAATTACGTCGAACCCAAGCATCTCAAAATAGCGCTTTGCTCTCAACATATGGCTAGCGGTCGTCACAAGCAATATTTTATCGCCTTCTATTACTTCTCTTATCGCCTTAGACTCAGAATGCGTGTCGAAGCCCTCGGGGATTATCGTAATCTCCTCTGGAGACACACCCATGCTAAGCGCAAAGCGACGATTAAATTCTGCCTCGCTTTCTTTCCACCCGGGCGCTTTCCCACCAGAGAAATAAAGCGGTATTCCTGTTTCCTTGTGCAACAAGACAGCATGCACATTTCGCCGCAAACTACATTCAGCTGACTGGCTTGAAAACGGAAGCCTTCCTGATTCTATATGGTAGCATGCAAGTGAAACAATGCCCGCAATACCTTCATCATCACCTGAATAAGACCACACTGATCCTGCTTTATTTTCAAGAGGCAGCATCAGATTAACACTGAACAGAGGGGTTGCCATTACATAAAGAGCAAGTAGCCCTCCAATACCAAACCGTGCAAACCATCGCCCTTTGTAAAGTCTCGACACAATAGTTAACGACGCTACCGCCAAAAAGGTAGCAGATAACGGCGTGGCCACAAGAGCGATGATTTTTTTAAAAGCAAAGAATGCGCCGGCTTCCATTATTTACCTCTATAAGAGCGATACCATTCACCGAAACGCGCAAGGCCTTCTTGAAGAGAGGTTTTAGGCGTGTAACCCGTCAAAGTATTCAGGGGTGAAACATCGGCACCTGTGTACGGCACATCACCGGGTTGGGCTGCTAGCATATTCAACTTAGCCTTAACACCTAAAGTGCGTTCTAAGGTCCGAATGAAATCCATAAGATGAACCGGGTTCTGCGCCCCTATGTTAAATACGCGGTAAGGCGCATTTCCACGGTCGGGAGGAAGGCAGCCTTCTTGATTAAGCGGCTCTGGCATCGCATCGAGTAAACCCAATATGCCTTCGACAATGTCACCGACATAAGTGAAATCTCTATATTGCTCGCCGTGATTGTAAACATCAATAGGTTCACCATCCAACAGCGCCTTAGCAAACTTCATAGGTGCCATATCAGGGCGACCCAAAGGCCCATAGACAGTAAAGAATCGAAGTCCCGTACAAGGCAATCCATGTAAATGAGCGTAAACGTGTGCCATCATTTCATTGGATCTTTTTGTTGCAGCGTACATAGATATAGGATGTGCCGCAAGAGAAACACCCGCATTAAAAGGCACATCAGATTCTTCACCATAGACTGAACTTGATGATGCAAAAAGGAAGTGCTTAACTTTCTTTTCACGAGCAACATCAAGCATAGTCATTGTGCCAGTGATGTTGGCATCAATATAAGCCTGTGGCGCTTCAATAGAATAACGCACACCAGCCTGTGCAGCCAAATGAATGATGTAATCAACAGGTTCACCTGCGAGCAAAGAGAAAACGGCCTCTCTGTCGCTTATACACACTTTATGGAACACCCAAGAGTCACCCATGTTGCTTAGTTTACTTAGCCTTTCATGTTTGAGCGATATGTCGTAGTAATCATTAATATTATCTATTCCGATAACCTTATGCCCACACGCAAGCAACGCTGCTGACGTATGGTATCCAATAAATCCCGCTGCACCTGTAACTAAAATTGTGGCCATTAAAATTTGCTCCTTGCGTTAAAAAAGGCCCACTGTATGTGAGCCTTCGTTGTTTTACTTATTCAAATTATTTTTACTTTGTTGGCCATGCAACATTAAGTACAGAATCCGATGACACATTGAGTTCATCGACACGCTTAAAGTAGTCATGAGCGACAAGGACAACTTTTATATCAGCATCCATACTTTCTTCAAGTGTTGAGATAACAATGTTTTCTTGAGAAAGCGCCGGTGGCAAGTCGCCTTCAAGATGAGGCTCTACAACATTCAGCGTAATACCTTTGTGTGCACGACAAATTGCCTTGATTGCGTCAACGGCAGGGCTTTCTCTCATGTCATCAATGTTTGGCTTAAACGCCATACCATAACAGGCAACTTTGACACTGGACATAGAGGCACTTGGATTTTTATTCAAATAGGCAAAAAGCATCTCCGATAACTTCTGAGCAACAAAAATAGGTTTGCCGTCATTAACTTCACGCGCCATCTTTATTAGCCGTGCTCGTTCAGGAGACTTGTCAACAATAAACCAAGGATCAACAGCAATGCAGTGGCCGCCCACACCACAGCCAGGTTGAAGTATGTTTACGCGAGGATGGCGATTCGCCATACTAATAAGCTCCCATACGTTAATTTGCAATTCATCACAAATAGTAGAAAGCTCATTGGCAAAAGCGATATTGACATCACGGAATGAGTTTTCCGTCAACTTTGTCATTTCTGCGGTTCGCGCATTTGTTGTACAACACTCACCATCAACAAAATTAGCATAGAATGCTTTGGCTTTTTCAGAGCAAGCCTCAGTGATCCCACCAACAACGCGATCATTTTCTCTTAACTCTCGGATCACCTGCCCTGGGAGAACACGCTCAGGGCAATAAGCCACATTGACATCGATGTCCGCCCCATCGTTTTTATCTTCAAAAACGGGGAACGCAAGATCTGGCCTATGCTCAGCAAGCCATTGAGATAGTTTTTCCGTGGTACCAACGGGGGAGGTTGACTCAAGAATAACAAGATCGCCTTTTTTTAGTGAAGGCGCTAAACTTTTTGCGGCAGCTTCTATGTAATCTAAATTGGGAGAATAGCCGTCTCTAAAAGGTGTAGGGACAGCAATAACAAACACATCTGCACTTTCGGCAGGCACCGTTTGCGCTTTTAGCAAACCTGCTGACACAACCGATGACACCAACTTCTGCAAGCCTGGCTCAACAATGTGAATTTTGCCGTCATTAATAAGCTCACAGGCATTTTTGTTAATGTCCGTCCCAATAACGTTCATTCCTTTGAGTGCCATGACGGCGGCGGTAGGTAAGCCAATATAGCCTAAACCAATCATGTTAACTGTCATAGATGACATACTATTTTCCTTTTATTTAATTTGGTGTTTTCTTAAAATCGCAGCCAGTATTCTTTTACAAGCTTGACCATCGCCGTAAGGGTTTGATTTTGATGACATCGCACTATATGCATCCTCATCACTTAACAGACGCTTGCAGGTTGATACAATAAGCTCTTCATCTGTACCTACCAGCTTTACGGTGCCTGCATCCACCGCCTCTTGACGTTCTGTAACATCTCTCATTACCAGAACAGGCACACCAAGAGATGGAGCCTCTTCCTGGACGCCACCAGAATCCGTCAATATTAATTTTGCATTTCGCATAAGATGCACAAAGGGGGCATAGCTTTGCGGGTCTATCAATACGACATTTTCTACATCACCCAATGCATCAGTAACAGGCTTGATAACATTGGGGTTGGGGTGCACCGGATAGACAATAGCGAGATGAGGGTAATCTTCTGCTATACGTCGAAGCGCGTTGCAGATACGATCAAAGCCGCCGCCATGGCTCTCTCTGCGATGCCCTGTTACCAAAATGTACCCGTCGTACTTCTCGTCAATGCCATTAACAAATGATCCCATGTCACCAGCAAGTTCTGGATTTTCGTCAAGCTTGTCTGACATCCACATTAACGCATCAATCACAGTGTTACCCGTCGTAACAAGGTTATCCCGTGAGACACCTTCTTTTAATAACGCGTCTTCTGCTCTTCGTGTTGGCGGGAAATGTAGATCAGTCAATACGCCTGTCAGCTGCCGGTTTGCTTCTTCAGGAAACGGACTTGAAAGATCGTATGTTCTAAGCCCCGCCTCCACATGTCCGATTGGAATTTGGTGATAAAAGGCCGCAAGAGAACTGACAAAGGTAGTGGTCGTGTCGCCATGGACCAATATTCGGTCTGGTTTTGGGATGCCGCTTGGTGGAGATGCTATAAAGGCAGATAGCGAAGTTAGGATATCAGATGAAAGTGACGTTAATGTCTGCCCTGGCTTCATTAAGTTCAAATTTATATCTGGAGTAACATCAAAAACGTGTAATACTTGGTCTAACATTTCCCGGTGCTGGCCCGTCACACAGACAATAGGATTAAAACGAGGATCTAGTTTCATTGCATGTACGAGAGGAAGCATCTTTATTGCTTCAGGACGTGTGCCAAAAACAAGCCAGATGTTTAACATTGACATAGTTACTCCTTGGGTAAAATGTGAAATCCATTCTGTGGCATTATTGCGATCGCAAACCTAACAAAGTAACCAATTTAAGTCAATAGTCAAAAACAAAAATCCTCCCAATAGGCAAAAAAAAGCCCTGATAAAGGGCTTTTTGTTAAGTTGAGCGTCACATGTGCTCTTCTGCAAAAGCGGAAACAGGGCTTCGCTCCGTTCTAAAAGACCTACTCAAACCTATGATCAGGTTTGAGTAGGTCTTTTAGAACGGCATCTATACCTTTAAACAAACCTTTGTCTTTGTTCTTATCACCATGAGCGTTTGCTGCGAAACTAAACGTCATTAATAAAACGAGTAATATATTTATTGTTTTCATTTTCATTCTCTCTTTTAGGTTT
>Ga0209379_10000251_pt1 | contig 54877 bp, 44 predicted proteins | sample tdDd001_FD_187124 | JGI IMG/M metagenome (GOLD analysis project Ga0209379, IMG submission 187124) | Marine sediment microbial communities from the Atlantic coast under amendment with organic carbon and nitrate - tdDd00.1 (SPAdes)... | ecosystem: Environmental > Aquatic > Marine > Coastal >... | reverse complement strand
GATGGCTGCAAGGGTGATTGGTAAGACCATGGGAGAATCCAATCAATTTGTCGGGGATACGTATATCGATTGGCGAGTTAGAAAGCTGGTTGAAAGTGGGAAAATTGAGTATCGCGGTAAATGTGAAACGATGAGAGATTATGAAATAAGAGTGCCTGGGAGTTTACATGATTTCTTTACGAAGCTGTTTGAAAAAAGTTCTATTAGAGATGAAGATGGATTTTATCATTATTTATTAGAGCAGAAAGAAAATGGGTTGGAGGTTGATACAACACCTATAACAAAGTGGCATACAATTGAGTTATCAGATAAATTGATATTGAGTTATGATGATAACAATATATTTGCTCTGACTTGGTTCAGGGACGGCAGAGAAATAATGGGCATCAATCATACTTTGATAAGCAATATTGAATATAAAATAGATGCGGATAATGAAGAGATGAGAACAGAGGAGATCATATTGTATTCAGAGGATCTCATAGGTATGCGGCTAAAGATTCAAACGAAACCTTATATAAGTATTTTTTTAAAGAATTCATAAAGGATAACGATAAGTGGAAACTCAAAAAAAACGCGTAATCAAAGCAAATACTTTGGTCACCCGTTTTTTCTATTTTCATTAAACCACTCTTTATAAATCTATACTCTGAAGGACTCGCTTTTTCCTAAAAGACCATATATAACCAGTCAGACCCAAAATGACGAGTGAAAGAACGACGTAGAAAATGCGGTTAATTAAGATACTATGAGCAAAAGGTTCAAAGACTTCATAAGGAGCAAGTTGATTAAATCGAATAATAAGTCGCGTTATTCCATAATCATCACTTAAAGAGGTTGTATAAAGCATATAAGAGCTAAATGCAAATTGCGAGATAACCGTTAATGAGAACCTATTCGTTACAGTATAAATAAGAAGTGGAAAGGCAATACAAAACATAACTGTTGGTGTAAGCCAAACAAAACTAGTCCATAGAAATGCAAGCAAATCTATATGTTCTCCATACTGAATGGCTTGTATTGCAAATAGAAGTGTTTCCAGTAAAGCAAATAGTAAAAAAACACTCATAATACTACACAGAAGACCACAGAATTTACCCCCAATATAGGAAAGAGCTGTTGTATTTGAGGTGTAGTATAATTCCCTTTGTCCGGTCCTAATATCTCTATACATTGAAAAAGCAACAACAAATAAAACAAAAAATGCTGCATCGATACCAAAATAATCAGAAAACAACCGAGCATATGCTCTTGTATAATCATCTTGTTCTTTGATCTGATGACGTGCTTCTATGGCTTCTTCATAGGTCATCTTTTTAGAATAAAAGTATTCCTGATCTGAGAAATAAGTTTTTCCACCAACTTGCTCATCTAACTTTTCCATATATTTAAACATGGTTGTGACATCTATTTGAAAGTCTTTTCTTGTTACAGTAAAAGGATCTTTATTTGGTGCCATCTTTTCTAGAAAATCACCGAGTTCTTCCAGTTGACTCTCAGAAAGATCGGTAAAAGTACCAAGAGGTATATACCGAATGACTTGTTTATCTAGATATGCCATATGTAATAACTCATAGCCACGGTATAGGACATCTTCATCTACAGTAGTACTTGTATATCCATAATACCCATCCTTTTCTAATGGCTTCAAACGGGTATTGTTTGCATTATAATTCGTTAACATCATAATTATCAAGACAATAATAAAAGCATAAAAAATTCTACTTTTCATTTGTTGTTTGATCTCATAGAACATGATATTTTTAAAAGTCATAAGAAGCTCCTTGGAGTTTTTTATATTCAGAAAATGTGACTGAAGATATAATCATTAAACCGATAATTGCTGAAATTCCTTCCAGAAGCTCTGGCCTAAAGAGTAAACAGGTCGTGAATAGAACCATAAAGATACTCGAAGATAGAGTTATGATGATCTGCTTTGCAGTCTTTTCTTTTTTTATTTCAGCTTGTTTTTCCTGTATATGAATCTGATGCCAAATTTGATTCATATAAACTTTATTGTCTTCATTCATGAGTGGCCTCCTCGCTTAATTCTTGTCGTAGTTGTTTTCTTGCTCTATATAGTGTCACTTTGAAGGACGCGAGGGTTCTTCCCATAATACGGGCTGCCTCTTTGTAATTACATCCTTCTATATCCACTAGATAGATAGCCTGCTTGTAGGGTTTATGTAATGCGTTTATTGTATGTTGCAACGAAGCTAAAGTTTCCTTTTGTATCAATTTTTCTTCAGCGGAAACACTTATATTAGAATTAGATATTTCATATAATAATATTCGATTTTGTTTTCTAATATGATCTATACACTTATTTCTAACGATGGTATAGAAGTAAGTTTTAAAAGAATAAGAAGGTTTATATTTTTTTCTATTGAGATAACAAGTAACAAAAGATTCTTGAACAATATCTTCTGCTATGTGGAAATCGGGAATATATCGTTGTGCAAACTGTTGGCCACTATCTTTATAAAAGAGTACAAGTGTTTCAAAAGCTTTTTCATTTCCAAGTATAAATTGCTGGATTAACTCTTCAGAATTTTTCATATATACCTCCTCTCATATCTTAATCGTTTTTTGAGATGAAAAGTTACACTTATATTTGAATTTTATTTATTTCATCAAGTAAAAGCGAGAATAAATAATATATATACATAAACATAAATGTATATATATTGTATGTCCAATTATAAAATTGGTATAATGGAAATGTATGGTCGATATCAATACATATGAAATTATTTTGGGGGAGATTTAAACGTGATAACGAGATTAAAATTTAAGAAAATAATGGCATTAGTGCTAGCATTAACAATGATGTTAAGTACAGCAGTATTTGCAGATGTCAGGGTAATTGGACCAGGAGAAAGAGCAGAGGACGACCAAGAGTATCAATTTATTGATAACGGTGTTCTAAAAGAGCTTTATGTACAGGGTACAAGCTATACAACAGATTCAAGTATCACAAAGATTCAAAAGGCAACAATTTTTAATATGGCATTTGTAACAGATTTAACAATCACAGCCAATGTAAAAGAGATTAATGATGGATTTCAAGGTAAGTCAAGATTAGAGAGAGTAACAATTCAAGGAGCTACTACAATTGGTTCAAATGTATTTTCAGGTAATAGTAGACTTAATAGTGTGACATTACCAAGTACATTAAAATCAATCGGAAATACAGCATTTTCAGGTAATAGACAATTAACAAGTATCTCATTACCTAGTGGGTTAGAAACAATAGGACAACAAGCATTTAGAAGAACAGGTTTAACGGAGATTACAATTCCGGGTTCAGTAAAGAAAGTATCAGCAAGTGCATTTGAGTATTCAGCAGTAAAGAAAGTAGTATTAGAAGATGGTGTAACAACTATTGATACAAATGCTTTCGGTAACACTATTCATTTAACAGATGCTTACATTCCTGCCTCAGTAACCAGTATTGCAGTAGGAGCTTTCCCTGAGGGAATCAAAGTACATACAACTAAGGGTAGTTATGCAGAAACGTATGCTACACAAAACGGTATGACAGTGGTAATGGGTAGCGGAACATCAACATCTACTCCTGAAACAACTATACCAGTAACACAACCAACAAATACGGGTGCTAACACAAACCCTATTGATTTAGGTCCAACAGTAAAAGTATCTATGTCAGCGACAGCAACAGGTCAAGACAATGGAACGCAAGCGTTTACATCACCAACACCGGGGGCAGGTTTTTTACCACACGGTACGGTAGTGACTATGGAAACAGCATCACAGTATATCACACAGGTATCAAAGTATTCTATAAAATCAGCTATTAAATTTGCAGATGGTGATAGAGGTGTATCAAAGACTTTTAATATCGCAAGTACTAAATCAGAAGTTATCGACTTCAATCAGAATTATGGTACAGCAGACCAAACAATGATTCAAGATGGTACTTATGTAGTAGAGTACTGGGATAAAGATACTTATATGAATATGTACACACATAACCATGATAACTTAGATTACGATGTTACATACTTCGTAAAAAAAGATGGTAAATTATATGGAGCAGGTGGTGGTACAGAGGGTGACTTTATAAAGACTGATGTAGTTATCAGTGAACCTACAACAGTAGGTAAAATGAAAACAATAAGTACACCTGAGTCGTTTAAGCTAACAACAATGAAAGCATGGGGTATAGAGCAAGGTGAGATTTATACACATGATAGTCCTGAGCTATACATTGTAGTAACAACTAATTACAAAGCAAATGGTGATATTATTGATGGTGCTATTCGTAGAAGTGAAATTAACATCCCTAACCCATTAATGGATAGAACAATCAGACTAATTAAATTTGCAGACAGTGGATTACCAGAACCAGAATCACCAGTAGTGAAAATTGGTGGTTTAGACCAATACAAAGGGTTTATATCAGCAACACTGGGTTCAGGATTCTTACCTGAGGGTGAAGTAATCAATATGGAGAATGCTTCACAGTATATAACACAACGTTCAAAGTACTCTATTATCTCATCTAAAGATTTTGCTGATGGTGATAGAGGTGCTTCTAAGACATACAATGTTGAAAGTACAAAGACAGAAACTATTGACTTTGCACAAAATTACGGTACAGCAGAACAATCAGATATTCAAGATGGAACATACACTATTGAGTACTGGGATAAAGATACATTCTTAGATATGTACTCAACAAATCATGATACTGATGATTTTGATGTATCTACATTCGTGAAGAAAGATGGTTTGCTGTATGGTGCAGGTGGACATATACAGGGTGATTTTGTAACAGCAAAAACACAAACAGAACCAAATGCAGTAGGTACAATGAGACGTATTCAGACACCTGATGCATTCAAATTAACAACAGCGCAAGCATGGAATATCGCACAAGGTGAAGTATATACGCATGATAGTCCTGAGTTATACATTGTAATTACAACAGTTCATTTAGCAAATGGTGAGAAGCTACAAACTTACTACCACCAAAATGGTTATGATGTAACACAAATTAAAACAGATAGATCAATCAGAATAATCAAATTCGCAGACAGTGTAGGTAACGACCAAGTTACAACAACTCCATAAAACAATTATAGTATTAGCCCCTCATAGTAATATAAGGGGCTTTAATTTCATCTGTGATAGATTGAATACAATATATGAGTAGCAGTGAGGAGAATTCATGAATATTGATATCACAAACAATATAAATATACGACTTGCATCCTCAAACGACATCGATGCCATCCTAGATATCCTTCATAAGGCTGCTGTATGGATGCACGAAAATGGAATCACAAACCAATGGATGCCGGGAAACGCTTATAAAGATCGGGACTATTATATAAGTACAATCGAACAAAAACAGTTCTATATTGCATCTTTTAATAATGAGAGTGTGGGTGTATTCCTTATTAGATGGTCTGATAAAGATATTTGGGGAGAAGATCACAGCCGTTGTGGTTATATCCATCACTTAGCAATTGATAGAGAATTTGCGCCTAAAGGACTAGGCGATCAGTTGCTTCAGTGGGCTGAAAATAAAATTAAAATCAGTGGTAAAAGTCACGTTAGACTGGACTGTATAAGTGCGAATGTAAAACTGAATCAGTATTATTTAGATAAAGGCTATACATTAATTAAACTTTATCAATATGATGATGGCAAAATGGGAAAGTTATATGAGAAATCAGTTTAATACATTAACTTGTATTCGAATTTTTAAAGGCATATCATTTCGTGTAAAATATGAGTAGGGGATGAAGGTCAACGTGGAATTGTGCCAAGGGGGAATAAAGAATGTTTCTAATTTCAAAATTCTGGTCCGGTTCGAAATTGAAGTCAAAGATGATAGTGGCTTATTCGGTGGCGTTCATTATTATCATGGTAGCATCAAGCGTTGCTACCTATACAATCATCCAGAATATCATGAAGGACAAAATACAGGATGAATTGGCCAATGAAGCCTATCTGATCAAGAGCATGATTGAGACTGCTGCGGATACATCAATTAAGAATCATTTAAGAACGATTGCTGATAAGAACCATGAAACGACAGCTTATTTTTACAATCAATACATGATAGGAACTATGAGTGAAGAGGAAGCAAAGCAAAGGGCAAAAGAGGTCATGTCGGCACAGAAGATCGGGAGTTCCGGCTACATCTATATTCTTGACAGCAATGGGACGCTGAAGCATCATCCGGAACCAGCATTCATCAACACAGATATTTCCGAATACCAGTTTGTCCAGAATCAGATGGCACTTGAAGATGGATATCAGGAGTACATGTGGAAGAATCTGAACGATGTGGAGCCACGTTCGAAAGCCCTGTATATGACACATTTTAAACCTTGGGACTGGATTATTTCAGCCTCCAGCTATAAAGACGAGTTTTCAGAGCTGATCAATGTATCGGACTTTGAAAGGAAGATTTTGAAGGTCCGTTTCGGTGTGAGCGGCTATCCGATCATTATTGATGAGAATGGGATGTTTTTGATTCATCCGACCTTAAAAGGGGTCAATACAGTAATCGAAGGCGGCAGACAAGGGGAAATCATCTCTAAGGTAATTACGAAGAAAAATGGCATGATTGAATACGAATGGCAAAATCCCGGAGAATCAGAACCACAAAAGAAGCTGACGGTTTTTACGGAACTACCTGAGTACAACTGGATCATCGCCTCCACAAGCTATAAAGAGGATTTCTACAGGCCTCTAGACACAATACGCTTGGCGTTCATCATCACATTGTTTGCAAGTTTAGTATTGATTATAGGGATGACGCGTCGCATTAGTGGTGCCATTACAAAACCAATCAACCTATTGAAGGATAAGATTTCTTTTGGTGTATCAGGCGATTTGTCAATTCGTGTACCGGAAGCATCAAAGGATGAGATTGGTCAGCTTGGCATGTATTTCAACGTATTTCTGGAGTCTCTGGAAACGCAGCAAAAGGCGCTTAAACGGGAAGTCGTCGAGAAAAATAACAAGGCTGAAGAGTTGAAGAAGCTCAATGAAAACCTTGAAGGTATTGTCGAAGAGCGAACTCGAGAACTGATCAAGGCGAAGGAGGAAGCAGAACAGGCCAATGTTGCCAAAAGTGAGTTTTTGGCCAATATGAGTCATGAACTCAGGACGCCTATGAACGGCGTACTGGGAATCGCACAAGCAATAATCAAATACGATACGGATAATTTGACTGAGGATCAGATCGAAAGCCTTGAACTCATCCATTACAGCGGCATTCGACTCTTAAACCTTTTGAATGACATACTGGATCTATCGAAAGTTGAAGCCGGCGAAATGGATGTCAGACTGAAACCTATTACACTCGATACTTTGATGAGCAATACGGAAAAACTTTTTGATGGCTTGTTGAAAGGCATGATAGAGAAGGACGCTTCTGGACTGCGGCTTATAGTCAACAAAGCAGAAAATGTCCCGATGAACATTATTTCAGATGAAAAGAAGCTGAGCCAGATTCTCGTAAACCTAATAGGGAATTCTGTCAAGTTCACGGATGAAGGATGCATTACCTTAAATGTCTATACATCTGATGACAAATTGTACTTCGAAGTGAAGGATACCGGTATTGGAATTAGCGAAAAGAACTTGGATTATGTTTTTGACAAGTTCAGGCAAGCGGATGGTTCAGCTTCAAAGAAGTATAATGGAACAGGACTTGGCCTCAGTTTATGTCGAGAGTTGGTCAAGTTGCTTGGTGGCGATATTGAACTTAAAAGCAAGTTGGATCAAGGAACAACTGTAACATTCAATATACCTCTTCAGACTTTTGATAGTGATGAGGAAAAACATGTTGATGTTGAACCGGAACATGAAAAAACTAAAAACTCTGGGGAAGTTGAAGCAAAAGAGGAAAAAAGGTTCAGAATTCTTGTTGCGGACGATGAGGAAATCGGAAGAAAGACCATTTTCCTGATGCTTCGTGAACGTTATGACCTGATATTTGCTGAAGATGGAAGTGAAGTGGTTGAAAAGTACTTTGAGGAGGGACCAGACCTGGTCATGATGGATATCATGATGCCGGGTATGAACGGTTTTGAAGCGTTAACTCAGATTAAAAGAATGGATTCGTCCGGTAAGATTCCGATTATTGCACTTACAGCACGAGCGATGATTGGCGAACAGGAGAAAATCATGACGCATGGGTTTGATGATTATATTTCAAAACCAATTGATCTAAAGCTCCTGTTGAAGATGTTGGATGCCTATTTATTCGTAGAGTAGTTGCATTGGATATATAAGATTTGAATAATTTAAAGTGGTTATGATTGTACACAAATCAAGTGTAAATCATAACCACTTTTTTCATAGAATGAATTCATAACGAAAAGGGTACGAATATGGATATAACACTGATATAATGAATTTATATACAACTTTGGCAATAATATAAGGAGTGACCATTCATTGAATCTCAATAGTCGAATAAAAGTAAATACATATTATATAAAAACGTTCTTAGTAGCGTTCATTATTCTCTTTGTCGTGGTTCATGGAATCTATGTTTATAGAGTGCAGATTTATTATGACGAGCATGTACAAAACGTGAGTGAAATTGAAACTGTAGAAGTGGACATGATGTCCGTGATGTTGGACAACCAAATGAGAACATGGGCACATTTAACGGATATACTTGCGTCTTCGCGCATCATGAACAATTATCTTTTGGATCCTTCTGACACGAATGAGCAGTGGGCTGTGAAGGTGTTAACGGCATTCGTGGAAAAGAGTGAAGATAAGTATCAAATACAAGTGATTGATGCTGAGAACACTGTCGTGATCGATATGAATAATTTTCAAGTGGATCGCAAAGTTGTGTTTACGGAGAATACAAAAAGTCTTTTAGATAAAGAGGAATTATCGGCTAATAGTCAACTGAAATTATACCCTATAAATGTGGATACTGATTTTGAAAGTCGCGTTTGCACTGTAACACCAATCTCAGATGACGACCAAAATATCATTGGTTATGGCATACTCAATTTTTCAGGAGAAAACATCATCAAGTCACTTTTAATTAACAAGAACAACCCAGACAAAGTACGTGCTCTGGCTGATCCGAAAGGGAGTTATATCACATCTCGTGGACGGGTCTTACATCTGGGAACTGACGGTCAATCAAACGTGAATATGATTTTCTCTGAGGAAACGACTTATATTAATGGGAAGGTTGAAGGACAGTTCTTTTCAGATAAAGGCCTTGTGACTTTCAAACGATTCAAACCTTTGGAAGCCTGTCTGCATAATGAACAGACCAGTGACGCAGACTTTGATTCTGATGATGATATGTGGATGACTGTCAGTTTTGTTCCAGAAGCTGACTTTGTCAGCTATAAAAAAGATATTTGGGCAAGTATGCTAAAGATCGACTACTTCCTGGTACCATTTATGACATTGGTTGCTTTGGCAATAGCACATTATGCAAATATGAGTAAGGAATATAAAGAAAAGATAGAAGCTTTTGCAATGCAAGATCCACTAACAGGTCTTTTTAACAGAAGAGCCGGTCTGGAGTTCTTTGATCATCAAATCCAGATTTCAAAGCGTTACGGGGAATCCTTCACCATCGGATTTATTGATGTTAATGAGTTGAAACCTGTAAATGACAATTATGGACACCATGAAGGTGATTTTTTGATCCGCAAGGTTTGCGACACTATAGAAAGCCATAAGAGGACATCTGATATTCTTTCACGTTTTGGCGGGGATGAATTTATCCTGATTTTGCCGATGTGTAAACAAGGTGAGGCTGAAGAAGTACTGAGTAGAGTGGAAATGGACTTGAATCTCTTCAATGACTCAGGGAATAAACCGTATACAATAAGTATGAGCTACGGTTTTTATGAGTATAAACCTGAGGATGACCATACAAGAGAAGATATGATTTTCATAGCGGAGCAAAAAATGTATGAGTTTAAGAGGGCGTATAAAGAAAGAAATAATAAATAAAGTATACGTTTTGAGACAAAGTCAAACCTACAAACCTTTACGCAAAAGGTTTGTAGGTTTTGTTATGTAACAACAAAGAGAACGGGGCAAATTTGTAACGAAAATATTGGCGACTTGGTCGGATTTCGATTAAAGTATAACTAAGGAATTGGGTATATGCAAAGGTAAAATAACTGAATCTTCAGATAGAGGAGTGATTCCATGTCCAACTTAAATATTTGTGAGTTAACAATAGAAGGATTCCACAGAGCACTTGCATGTGGAGAGATGACTTGTGAAACTCTTATGAAAGCATATATTGAGCGTATTGAGGCCTATGATCAAAAAGGCCCAGAGCTTAATGCCATCATACATATGAACGCAAACGCCATTGAAGAAGCAAGACAAATGGATGATTATTATAAAACACATGGCCTTAAAGGTTCTTTACATGGTGTGCCTGTTTTACTCAAAGACAATGTGGACACATCAGATATGCCAACAACAGTCGGAAGTCTGTCATTAGACGGATTTATACCTGAAACTGACGCATTTATAGTTGATCAAATGAAAGCTGCTGGTGCGATCATCATCGCGAAGACCAATCTTCATGAATTTGCAATTTGGGGAGAAACGATAAGCTCCATATTGGGCCAAACAAAAAATCCCTATGATCTAAAGCGAACACCTGGGGGCTCCAGCGGTGGAACAGGCGCCGCAGTTGCAGCCAATTTCGGATTAATAGGTATTGGTACTGATACGATCAATTCCATACGTTCACCGGCTTCGGCCAATAACTTGGTGGGCATTCGCCCAACGATTGGACTTGTCAGCAAAGCGGGAGTTGTACCTTACTCGTATACTCAAGATGCTATAGGTCCTATTACGAGAACTGTGGCTGATGGGGTCAGGTTTCTTGAGGTTCTTCGAGGTATTGACCTTAGAGATGAGAAGACAAAACACTCTGAAAATCAAATAATTGAAAACTTGTGTGATCACCTTGTAGAAGACGGTCTTACAGGAAAACGCATTGGGATTTTAAAGTCGTTTTTTGGATCAGAAGCCATCCATATTCAAACGAATAATGCTATGACAGGTGCCATGGAGATATTGAATAACGGTGGTGCAACGCTGATAATGCTTGATGAACCAATCGATGCAGGAAAGCTGGTGCAGGAGGTCAGTGTTCATCTCCATGATTTTAAAGATCATCTTAATGACTACTTAAGCAAGCTTCCAGTAGGTGCTCCCGTACATTCTGTTAAAGAGATTATGAACAGCGGTCGCCATCATGAAGGCATACGAGAAAATCTGATAAAAGCCAGCAAACTGTCGACGAAGACTGAGGCCTATCAGGAAAGGTTGAAAAGACGTGCTGATGTGCAGAAGCAAGTGCTCGCACTTATGGATTCCCTTGAACTGGACGCCTTGTTATACCCACATCAAAAGCAATTGGTTTGTATGATTGGCGGATCTCAAAATGAGCGAAATGGTGTACTTGGATCTGTGACTGGTTTTCCGGCCATTTGCGTACCCGCAGGTTTTTCTGTGCCGACAGAAACGGCGCCGATCGGCGTACCCGTGGGGATGGAGCTGCTCGGACGCCCATTCGACGAAGGCACATTGATAGAAATTGCATATGGTTATGAAATACGCGCTAAAACTCGCAAGGAGCCAAGCAGTGCACCGGATTTAACATAGAAATATAACATCATATAAAAAGGGGGAGAATATACATGAAATCAAGAATTGTCGTGGCACTCGGGGGAAATGCTCTAGGTAAGAATCCTGTAGAACAGTTGGAACTTGTAAAACATACGGCGCAACCGATTGTTGATTTGATCTCTGAGGGGCATGAGGTGATCTTGGCCCATGGCAATGGCCCTCAAGTTGGTATGATTAACTTGGCTATGGAAACAGCATCACAGTCAGACCATGGCACACCTGAAATGCCATTTGCTGAGTGTGGCGCTATGAGTCAGGGGTATATTGGGTATCACCTTCAAAATGCCATTAGAGAAGAACTGCAGCGCAGAGGTATGAAGAAACCAGTCGCAACTGTGGTAACACAAGTTATTGTAGACCGTGGTGACGATGCCTTCAATCACCCGTCAAAGCCCGTAGGAAGTTTTTATTCAAAGAGTGAAGCAGAAAGCTTAGAGGCGGTAAAAGGATGGACAATGGTGGAAGATGCAGGCCGTGGATACAGACGTGTTGTTCCATCTCCAAAACCCGTGGATGTTGTAGAAAAAGAAACGGTTCAGCTGTTGGTAGACAATGGTCATACTGTTATCACAGTGGGTGGTGGAGGTATTCCTGTGGTTCAAGAAGGGGAACATCTTCACGGTGTGGCAGCGGTCATAGACAAAGATTTTGCCAGTTCTAAATTGGCTGAAATTGTTGACGCAGACTATCTGATAATCCTCACTGCAGTGGAGCAGGTGGCACTCAACTTTGGTAAACCTGATGAGCAGTGGTTATCGAGTGTTACAGTGGCACAGGCGAAAGATTATATCGAAAAAGAACACTTTGCCAAAGGCTCCATGCTCCCTAAAATGGAAGCGGCTGTGTCTTTTGCAGCTTCAAAAAAGGGCCGAAAAGCCTTGATCACTTCTTTGGAAAAGGCAAAAGAGGGCATTCAAGGTCTTACTGGAACGCTTATAATACAAAAATAACAAAAGGCTTATAGGATTACTCGTAATGAACCGTATCATAAATAAGAGTTTTTGTTACCATGATGAAACTGACAAGCGTGAAATCCCCAGATATCTGGGGATTTTTCGCTTGTCAGTCCTGTTTTAATAATCCACTGTATTTCTCTATAAGTTCTTCGCGATTTGAACACTCAATCTTTTTGAATATATTCTGCATATGCTTCTTAACTGTTGTTTCTGCTATATAAAGTTGTTTGGCTATTTCTTTATTACTTAAGTCGATTAGGGCGAGATCAAAGACTTCACGCTCACGTCTAGTGAGATTAGGGTAACTAACGCTATCGCCGTGATCTTTCGCTTCATTATTTAGTTTTGTTCTTAAATAATGATTATGCTCTAATTTTTCTAAAACGTTAAGTATCGGCAGATATGCAATAATCGCTAACAGAAGCGGCTTGAATGCATTTATTATCAAACGTCTAAACGTAAAAATACTAGCCTGTTCCGTAAAGATGTTGAAAATCAGCAAAACGGACATGACCATTGCAGTAAGAAACAAGTTGAATCTAATACGATCTCTCAGTCCATCGATATCTAGTTGACCAATAAGAACTAGAATACCTGTACACGAAAGAAGAATAGCAAGTAACCTAATATCATCAAGTGTGAAAAAAGTGAAGTTAACTGTCCAACTCATTATGAAAACGAACAGAAGGAACATTATAGTAATAAGCCCAATCTTGAAATGTGATTTGTTCTCGGTCATATTCTCACGATCCATTTCGCTCTTATAATCTACATTATTTCTCACGATAGACAATTTCTTTATCGATCTTCGCCTTGATTGCGTACTGAATTACATTGATGAAAAGTGAATAGAATACTGTTAGGAAGCTGACTGAAATGGCTGGTCCAACGCTGCTAGGATCGTCTAAATGACGTAATATTTGTATGATACCGATAAACGTTCCTATAATACCGGATAAATAACATATCTTAATTGAAAGATTAATAGCTATAGAGCTGGATTTCAATTCTTTCATAGTGTATTCAGTTTTACCCATCCCAATGCTTATAGCTCTAGAGTAATCAGTTAACTGTCCTGTGAACAAGAGCATTGATAAAATTATAATCACGACAATTAAGAGGCTGGGGAAGTCAATGAATGCCGTAATAGCTGAAGGGCCTCCACCAATATAAATTGCACCCGCCAATATTAGAAACAGCAGGATAATACCTATGATTCTCGTTCCAAAACTGTTTTTCATAGTAACACTCCTTCGATAATGTGATCTGATAGAACTATGCTCCTAATGTTCGCATCTGTTTACATTAATATTATATTCCTAAAAAACCCCTTTTAGTAGTGGTAATCAGGGAGTAGAATGGGCGTGAAACAGTAGTAAATACACATTCTTCTTCACTAATCGAACATAGAGGGGGCAGTCGAGAAACAGACTGCCCATTTTTATTGATCATGACAATGCAGTTCTCTCCGTCTGCAAACGGTGGTAAGTTAAGTTGATTTCATTGTAAGCATCCAAAATAAATGGATATTTGTCTCTGTCAGGATAAGCCAAGCTCATCCGTTCCATCAATTTCATAACGTCACTGAGTGCTTGATCATACAGATCAGAAATATTAAAGTCGTCAAAGTCGCGCTGATTATCAATATTTCGGTCGAGCTCATCGAGAATGGATTGCAAAACATCTTCAAATTTCTTGGCATCATGCTGTGGCTGATTCATCACGTCATAAATGCAGTCAATGACCTTGATGATATCCTCTTCCTTTTGCCAAAAACTAAACTGGAGCGCTATCAAGTCCTCGGGGTAGCACTTGAAACGTCCTTTGAAAAGGGCGTGGGCTCTGATCAGGTTCCGACTGAGCTTTAAACGACGTGGAGAGATGAAAACATGATGTTTCTGTTGAAGTGTCGTAGCAATTTGAACCATCATGCTTGCAATATCTTCTCCAATGATGACTTCATTGATATTGTCTTGGATAACCATCAAATCCTTGAGTGGAATCCGTATGTCAGAAGTGAGATCATCATCCATTAAGATCATTTTGATCTTATTCTGTTGATCAGCAATGGGTTTTACGAGCACACGCGCCAAGAAACGGTCGTGAAGCGCCTGAAGCTTTAAATCACTTTCCTCAACATCTAAATCGTCAGACTGTTTCGGAAAGAAGTTTGTGTCTGCCATAAAGAAACGAAGTTTGGTTTCAACCGTATCTACACCATTTTTAAATTCACCCTCGTTCATGATCGTTAACAATCCCGAATTGGCAACTTGATCATTTACTCGGTAGAATTCGGAACAAAAGGCAATAATGGCATCAGGTAAAAAACCTTGATAGTGTCTTTTGATAATTCCATGGGTTTTGAAATACTCAATATCAGGCGCACCAAAAACATGATTTGGAGATACATCCGAGCCCATTTGTATGTGAAAATAAGGCGTGCCTTCGTGACCATTAAATGAAATTAGGTTTACAACTTCGCGTAGGACTGCTGATTTTGCTATCCCGGGTTGTCCGAGAGCGATCATATTGGTCTTCGATATCATAGACAGTAAAATGCACAGACTGAACTCTTCAACTTCATAGTATTTTGTGGTGATAAATCCATGTATATTCTGCAGCGTTGTGCTGATTTCCAGCATTCTATTTTCATCCATATTTTCTCCTATATTAGTGTGTACAGTCGTCTGTTGGACTCATCATTCCAATTGCCGCTGTCTTGCCTTCGTATATCTAAGACCTCATCAGATATTTCTCCTATATCTCCGTAATCCTGATAGGTATAGGAATGCATGATGATGGTGTATAGCTTAAATTTTCGTTCACGCTTGAGTGCCATGAAAAATGTTTTGAATTGTTTACGAATCTCACATTGTCCATCTGTAATAAAGAGGATATCGCTTTTTCGCCGCGGATCAGACTGGATGAATTCGATGGCTTTGGAGAGTGGTTTCTCAAAATCAGTGCCACCGCATATGAATGAGTCCAGTACGTCAAGTACATCTTGAGCTTTTGCAAATAAAGGATTAATCGTTTTAATATACAGAGGTTCAGTGCGTGAAGCAAATTGAATGAGTACAAGCTTCCGTCTTTGAATGCGAGCAATCTCCATTATGGAAATAATATGCGCTCTGGTTTCTTCAATCTTTTGCCCTTCCATAGACCCTGACCCGTCATAGCAAAGAATAATGGGTCCTTTTCGGCGGTCACGCTGCGTGATCAATTCAAAAGTGAGTAGACTATCTTGAAGAAAACGGTCATAGAAATCATTTTCAAACGCTTCTATGTCCAGTGCGAGTCCAATGAATTCGTCATCTATCATTAAATCTAAATGGTGACTGGTGGTGACTTTCTCTATTGGAATAGCAGCCGCATGTCGTTTTTTGTACTGTAATTTTTGTGCATAGAGTTTATTGCGACCCACTCGATTAATGAAGTCTATAAACTGCGGACTCTTAAATCGTCTATGCATGGCTATGACATCATCGAATCCCAAGGTGGACAAACTGTCTTCGTGAATTCCCAAGGTGACTATTGTATCTGTAAAATGGTCAATGGCGTCCACGCTTTTTTCGATTATGTCTTCAAAATCCAACTGCTGCATTATATTGTCGATGTGTTTTTCAGTTGTTAAAATCTGTTCTGTTAAAATTTGAAGATGCTGTTTTCTAACAGAGGATTTTTTAGAAGTACCAGCTCCTGCGCCTGAGTAATTACCTGTAGCTCTCAATTTGTCTTCCGTGTGTTGATCTATTTGTTCTACTCTGATCTCTTCAGGTTCTTTTTCGAAGTTGTCATCGAATGCAAGTTCATCAATAATGCGTTGATCAACTTGAGCGTCTTCGGTCAATTCGCTCACGGTTTGTTGTTGTGCTGTTTTTCCAGACCCCTCAGTCAGATATTGTTCCTTGAGGAATGGGGCAAGCTTTTCAGTAAGATCTTTTTTGAGTTCGCTTCGCCACTCATTCACAGCATCGCTGTCGGTTTTTGTAATTTGAGCTAAAGCTTCTAAATCCTCTGAATCTTCCACGGTTTTCATATCGGGCACATCGGTGGCAACTGTATTTTCCGCGACCAGACGTTCAAGCAATTCAGTCATGGGAGATTTCTCCGCTTTAGGCGGTGTTTCGCATACAGTGTTGAGTTCTTGATTAAATTTGGTTTCTTCGTGTTGATCATCATTTGAAAAGGCAAACTCACTGATCTGCATGAGCAAATTATTCGGAGTTATTTCGGTTATATTGTCAGTTCCACTTTGTTCAAGCAGATGAGAAAGCTGCTTAAGTTGTTCTAGTTCATCTTGGCTGACCAAGTTGTCGAGGGCATCAAAGGCGAGGAGTGTCTCAAGTTGAGCTCGTATGAAATCACGCTTTAAGGCGTCTAAATCTTTTAGCTTCTGCTGTAGATCTTGAAGATCGATTCGGCCCCTTGCTTGCTCAAAGAGTCCATCTAAAACATATTTCATTGCGATATATGAAGGTGCCAGTGCACCTTTTGTTCGTCCACGCAATTTACCCACGCGGTACGATTGTTTCAATTGGAGGATGATCTGATAATTGAGAGCGTGCGTTTCTATTGGTTGTGGTGAAAGAATTAATGTCATTTTATAGAGCATGAGGAAAATGTCCTTCATCAGATCGTCATAGTGATTGAATAGATAAGCCCCTTGATTAAGGTAGCGTCTAAGGATTGTAGATGCATGCAGGACATCATGAAATTGTAGGTCATCCAGTTGGTTGTGTACGACAAATGATGTGCTCATCTTATTCACCTCGTTATGGTTTCCATACCCAATTTTATCTCCATAGATCCATAAATGGATTAAAACACCATCGAATTGGTAAGTATACAACAATGATAATTAGTAATTGTCCTAAATTGATTGTTGTTGCATACCAAATATATAGTTAGAATAGTCTGAAAATTTAGTCAGTTACAATAAAAGTTATAAGGCTTATAAAGCTTATAATTGAAGTAGAACAGAAACTTGCATGATTCTGAGATATAAAATTAGAGGGGGAGCTCATGAAATCATTTGAATATTATAATCCATCAACCCTGAAAGACGCAGTTGGATTGCTGAAAAAATACGGGGAAGACGTATCTATATTAAACGGCGGGACGGACTTGATTGTAAGAATGCGAGACGGTCACAGCGAACCAAAAGCAATTGTAGATATCAAAGGTATTAAAGAATTGCATCAATTGGTTTTTGAAGACGGGCGAGTATTTATTGGTGGATGTGTTCTGCTGAATGATTTGGGAATGAACGATGTCATTCTAAAACGATATCCTTACCTGTCACAAGCAGCTTTGTCTGTAGGATCAAAACAAGTTCGAAACCGAGCAACTTGCGTGGGCAACATCTGTAACGCTTCGCCCCTTGCTGATACAGCGACACCACTTATGGCCCTTGATGCTGATGTTCACATTTATAGTGATAAGGGGATTAAAACGGTGCCGCTTAAAGACTTTTTTGTATTCGTTAGGAAAACGATTTTACAGCCTGGTGAAATTGTAACTGGGATATCTTTTAAAGATGATCCTGACGCACTGGGCATCTTTTATAAAATGTCACGTAGAAAAGAAGTGGATCTGTCAACGGTGTGCAGCACAGTGCTTCGAAGAGACAATGAATATGCTATAAGTTTTGGGGCTGTTGCACCAACACCGATACGACTTTATAAAACGGAAGAATATTTAAACGAACATAGTCTGACAGAAGAGACAATCAACACGGCGTGCGATATGGCAGAATCAGAAGTTTCTCCGATTAGTGATATTCGCGCATCTGAGGAGTATCGTCGAGAAATGGTAAAGGTTATGCTTCGAAATTCGTTAACCGAGTGGCTATAGGGGGACAATATGAAGAAGATCATTGAATTTACACTCAACGGAGAGCTTGTTGAACACGCTGTGGACGTTCAAAAAACACTGTTAAAAATGATCCGAGAGGATTTTGATCTAACTGGTGCCAAGGAAGGTTGCGGTGCTGGAGAATGTGGTGCTTGTACAGTCATCATGGATGGACGGGCTCTTAATGCCTGTTTGGTTTTTGCAGTCGAAGCTGACGGGCATGATATCTTAACCATTGAAGGTCTTGCTGTTGATGGTGTCCTAGATCCACTTCAAGTATCATTCATTGAGAATGCCGCTCTCCAGTGCGGGTACTGCACACCAGGTATGATTATGACTGCTAAAGCATTGCTGAATGAAAATCCCACACCAACGGTGGAAGAAATTAAAGAGGGTATTAGTGGAAACCTTTGTCGCTGTACGGGCTATAAGAAAATCATAGAAGCCATTCAGTTTGTTGTTGAAGATCAACCAGTATAGGGGGTGAAGTCGTGAAATTTGTCGGTAAAAGTGTCAAACGAGTGGATGGCATCAAAAAAGTAACGGGTTCATTGAAGTATGTGGATGACATAAAACTCTCACGTATGCTTTACGCAGCTGTGAAGAGAAGTCCCTATCCGCATGCAAACATCCTTAATATTGATATATCAAAAGCAGAAGCATTAAAAGGTGTTAAGAAAATAATTACTGGAGATCAGTTCACCAAACGCGGTGGCCTTTATCTGGAAGACAAGAATTTCCTGGCAGTTGGGAAGGCGAGGTATCAGGGCGAAGGTGTTGTTGCGGTCTGTGCAGAAACCGAAGAAATTGCTAAAGAAGCAGTGGCTCTTATTGACGTGGAATATGAGGTTCTTCCAGCTGTGACTAATGCTGTAGATGGAATGAAACCTGACTCTCCGTTGGTGCATCCTGATCTAGCAGATTATCAATGGGCACCTGTATTTTTCCCAGAGCCGGGAACGAATGTTTCAAATCACTATAAGCTTAGAAAGGGCAACTCTCCTGAAGCTTTTGAACAAGCGGATATCGTTGTGGAAAATGATTTCTTTGTCCCTCACGTTCAACATGTCCCGATTGAGCCGCATACAGCAATCGCACAAATGGATGTGGATGGTTTCTTGACAGTTTGGGCATCTTGCCAATCTCCGTATGCTGTACGCCAAGCGTTATCAGCGGCATTCGATGTACCGTTAAATAAGCTCAGGGTATTGTCACCGGCTGTAGGCGGTGGATTTGGATCAAAAGCGGGCACTACCTTAGAGGGGATCGTAATACCACTTGCAAAAGCATGTCCTGGTCGTCCAATTAAATTAACATATTCACGTGAAGATGAGTTTCAAAATGCCTATGTACGGCAAGGTCTTCACGCAAAGATAAAAACTGCGGTCAACAAAGATGGCAAAATCACAGCTGTTCAAAATGAGTTTGTCTGGGATGGAGGCGCTTATACAGAGTATGGTGTCAACATTGCGAAAGCTGCAGGATATGCTTCTGCAGGTCCGTATGACATAGACAATGTTTGGACAGATTCCTATTGTGTATACACCAATCACCCTGTGGGTGGTCCCTACCGTGGATTTGGCATGTGTGAAATCCACTTTGGCATTGAACAAAATCTGGACATTATTGCTGAAAAACTTGGAATCACACCAGTTGAAATCAGACGTATCAATGGAATGAAGCCAGGTGGAACCACTGGAACAGGTGAGGTTGTTTCCACGTCTGGCCTTATGCAATGTCTGGACAGTGTGGTTCAAGATATTAAAATTCATGAAAAGTCGAAACCGACAAGTCCGAAGAAAGTGAGAGGTAAAGGGATTGCCTGTGGATGGAAAGCACCATCTATGCCTAATAATGCAGCTTCTTCTGCTGTGATTAAGCTCAATGAAGATGGGACAGCGCATCTACTAGTCAGTGCACAAGATATTGGACAAGGTTCTGATACTGTTATGACTCAAATCGCTGCTGAGGTTTTATCCATTTCACCAGAAAAAATCACTATTCGAACTGGAGATACAGATCATACGCCATATGAGTGGCAAACGGTGGCGTCACGAATTACATATTCTGCAGGCCGAGCTGTTTTTGAGGCAGCTAAAGATGCCATGGATCAATTGTTGGAGCTCTCTCAAATTAAACTTGGTATTTATAAAAGAGATCTGGAACTTAGGGATGGTTATGTTGTATCAAAAATTTATCCAGATAAAAAGGTGGCAATAGCTGACCTTGCGATTGGTCTAAACTTTGAAGATGGATCAGCAATTCATGGACCGATTATTGGTCGAGGTGCTTTTATTCCGCCGAATATTCGAGATGCTGATAAGAAAACGGGACTCGGAGATCATCCTGTTGTATTTTGGACCTATGGTGTTCAAGGGGTGGAGGTCGAAGTAGATTTGGAAACAGGTCAAACGAAAGTATTGACTGTGGCTTCTTGCTTTGATGTTGGTAAGGTCATGAATCCACAACTTTTGGAAGGCCAAATGGAAGGTGCCATTGTGCAGGGGATGGGCACAGCTTTATTTGAAGAATTGATTTTAAAAGATGGTAAGGTTATGAATCCATCGTTTGTTGATTATAAAATTCCAACGTCAGATGATATGCCAGAAATGATCATTAAATTTGTTGAAAACCCAGAAGAAACTGGACCATTTGGTGCAAGGGGTGTTGCAGAACCTGCAATGGTGCCATCTGCTCCAGCTATTGCGAACGCCATTTACGACGCAACTGGCATTCGCTTAAATACCATGCCGATGACCGCTGAAAAAGTTTTGGCTGCCATCAAAGCACGAGACGCTCAAAATACTGAGTAGGGTCTGAAACAAGAAAGAGGAGGGTTTGAATGGAACAGCATAAGAACACAAATGCAATAACCGATGTGTCAGCACTGGGATTGCCCAAAATGATGACACTGGGTGTCCAACATGCTTTCACGATGTTTGGTGCCACAGTTTTGGTACCAATCATAACAGGGCTGGACATTTCTGTATCGCTGTTTATGGCTGGGGTGGGTACACTACTATTCCACTTAATCACCAAAGGTAAAGTACCTGCATTCCTTGGTTCTTCATTTGCTTTTATCGCACCAATGCTGGCTGTAGCTGGAACTCATGGTTTGGCTTATGCACGGGGTGGTATTGTTGTAGCAGGATTCATTTATCTGATCCTTGCAGGGCTCATGCAAATATTCGGCACCGAAAGAGTTATTAGGTACTTCCCGCCTGTAGTGACAGGTCCAATCATCATTGTTATTGGTCTGAAATTGGCACCTGTAGCCATTGATATGGCTTCTGGCGACTGGTTCCTTGCATTTGTCGCATTCGCGATTGTAACAGGTGTGAGTGTGTACGCAAAAGGATTTATAAAAGTTATTCCAGTTATTCTTGGTTTAATTGGTGCTTATTTAATAGCTGTAATCTTAGGTCGTGTTGATTTTTCACCGATCACAGCAGCACCACTTGTTGGTATTCCAGCATTTGAGTTTGCTAAATTTAATATTGACGCCGTTTTAACAGTGGCTCCTATTGCACTGGCTACAATGGTAGAACACGTCGGTGATGTTATTGCGATTGGCGCAACTGTAGATAAAGATTTCTTAGAAGATCCAGGCCTACCGCGGACACTGACTGGTGACGGTATTGCGACTGCACTATCAGCATTCTTAGGTGGTCCAGCAAATACTACATATTCTGAAAACACAGGCGTTCTTGCACTGACAAAAGCATGGGATCCAAAGATCATGCGTATTGCTGCAGTATTTGCAATTTTCCTAGGTCTTATTCCTAAACTTGGTGCAGTGATTTCCACAATTCCAACTGCAATTATTGGCGGTATCTCAATTATCTTATTTGGTATGATCGCATCTATAGGTGCTCGTACACTTGTTGAACATCAAGTTGATTTTAACAAATCACGCAACTTAATTATTACAGCTGTCATTGTTGTTCTAGGTCTTGGTGGCGCAATGCTTCCGATTAATATTGGCGCAATGTCTGTTAACATTGAAGGCATGGCACTTGCTGCAATCGCTGGTATTGTTCTCAATATTATATTGCCAGAATAGAAGATTCGCTTAAGTTTTTAACACATTAATAATTCAACCGGTAAAAGGAGCTTTCTTTTACCGGTTGCTTTTAGCATTCGATTACAAATAAACCAATGTGTTTGGCGGAGAGTTTGTTATGTGATACCATAAAACTACTTAATAAATAGTCAGAATATTTAGTATAATTATGGTAGAGGTGATCACTCGTGCGAAAGAATGTTGGTGTTAAGTTAAATGAAATAGTAGAAATGAGTTTTCTTAAAGATGCACAGGTCCTTTGCGGTCATGATGGACTTGATAATTTCATTACGACAGTGAATGTGATGGAAGTACCCGATATTGTGAATTGGGTCAAGCCTGGAGAATTCTTACTAACCACAGCGTATTCGATTAAAGATGATGTTGATAAACTTAATGAGCTGATTCCAATGATGAAGGAAATTGGTGTCGCAGGCATTGGTATTAAAACAAAAAGATACATAGAAAAGTTGCCTGAGAGTGTACTTAAAACCGCCAATGATTTGGAATTTCCCATTGTGTCCATTCCTTTAGATGTATCATTTGGAGATGTGATCACAGCTGTTTTAACCACCGTTGTTAATAAACAGACCAACTTACTTATTCAAATAGACGCATTTAATACAAGACTGAAGGAGATCATGCTCCGGGGTGGCGATTTAGAAGAAATAGCCCATATGATCCATGATGTTGTACAGTCGCCCATAGCGATAACAGAGGAGATATTCAAAGATTATGTGATTATTGCTGATCCTGTTATTGAGCCTGAAGTAAAACTGTTGGTGGAAAAATTATTTTTGAAGAAAACAAGAAAAGTGAAGAGAAAGTCTAAAGAATACGGTATTGAAACCTTCTACGATACAATTGGCGATCGTGAAGTGAGGCGCTTGATGATCCCAATTTTTTCTGATGAGGTGTCTTACGGTTATGTAGTGGTTTGGGATATGAATCAATCAGTCTCTGACTCAACTCTATTTATGATTGAGGCGGCCACATCATTAATTGCCCTCAATTCTTCGAGAAAGCTATCTGTGTATGAGAACGAAAACAAACACAAGATTGAGTTCATCGAGGAGCTTCTATCTAGAAATGAAGGACAACAATTTAGAGCCATCGAAAAAGCTTCATATTTTGATTTTAACAAGGAAAATATGTATGGCGTGATTGTAGCTTCACTTACCGAAAGCACTCTGGATGTTAAGTACACACCAAACAACTCCAAGATGTTGAAGCAGTTGAATGCAAAGTTGATTACTGTTGTTGAGCGTCTTCAACGTTGTTATAAAGGAGAAATGATTTGCGGAAATAAAAGTGACCGTGTGATTTTTCTTCTAGGTTTTGATCATGAGACCTCCGAGGAAAAAATGAAAGAATCCATGCAGATGTTCTCTGAGGAGCTTCACAGTTTTGCAAAACTAGAAAATATTCATAAACGAATTTCAATTGGTATGGGTCGTGTGTATGGGAACTATAAAGAATTATACAAAAGTTACCGCGAGGCGCAGCGTGTGTTGCAAAATATTGCGCTTCATCATGACGGGGCGAGTATTTTGCACTTTGACGAATTGGGGATTTATCGAATTTTATCCCACGAGGAAATACAGCCTGAATTACATCAATTTTTCATGGAAACATTGGGTCCCATTGTCGCTTATGACAAAGAGAAAGATGCAGAACTTCTGGACACGCTAAAAATGTACTACAAATGTGGTTGTAATTTGAAGCGGGTATCTGAAGAAATGTACACCCATTACAATACAGTTATTTATAGGATGCAGCGGATCAAAGAAATCGGTAATATCAATTTCAATGATTCCAACACGACACTGAATGTTCATATCGCTTTAAAAATCTTGGATGTTCTAAAGCCTGAACTAATCCTGGAGTAACGAACTGAAAAGAGGTCAGTATGACGGGACTTCAAATTTCAAAAGATCTAAAGGCGTATTTTGAGAACCGCGATGGAGAAACCTTGAGCATTCACTCTGTGTTTAGGGAGTCGTTGAACTTAATCGGACACGATGGAGAATTGATAACTCTGTTGTTACCCAGTAAGGACATTGGTCCGATGAGTGCAATTGTCCCGCTAAACGCCCGAGAATTACAACAGCTTCAAGTGGATGATGTTGTGGAAATTCATGGATCAGTTCTGACTTTTCTCAAAGTGAATCGAGTGATCGATTTTTCGGGTACCATCATATGGAATCCTGATGTAAAAGGAAGAACAAAACCGCTTTGCTCCAGTAAGTTGGTTGATCGGGTTGAGCAATTGAAAACAGTCATCCAAACAGAAGGGCAGATGAATGGAATTGCAGCACTGATTTCTGTTCTCGATTTTGAGGAGACTGGTCTGATCAAACGCACCTTCTCAGAACCCTTAAATGAGTATGCTGAGTTTATTGAAGATCGAATTATCGATCTGCTTGATGGATATTTCAAGCATGACCGTGAGCGGATACTCGCTTTGATTCCTAGATTTGTCGGATTTGGTCAAGGACTAACCCCATCGACCGATGATTATTTGCTTGGAATTATGATTTCAATGATATATGACGCAAAATCGCGTAAGCAAGAATTGAAGTCTATTTATCAATTTACAGATGAAATTGCTCAACTTGTGAAAGGGAAAACGACAAAAGTCAGTGAAGAAATGATCCATCATGGTGCTAAGGGACGCGTATCAGAGCGATATAGAGCACTGGTACAGGCCATGTTTTATGATGTGAAAGCGCCGCTTGAAAGACTGTGTATTGACGTATTAAACACTGGTTCCACTTCAGGAACAGATTTTTTATTCGGTGTATACTGCTTCAATCAGTTGCGGCTGAAATGGAATAGAGAAGGAGGCATCTAACGTGATAAAAGTAGATGTTCGAAAGAATACATATTATGATTCCGTCACGCTTATGTTGATTTCAAAGGAAATCAAGAATATCGAGGGTGTCACGGAAGTACTTGTTGGAATGGGAACAGAGCTCAACATTGAACTGACTGAGAATTTAGGACTCAAAGATTCTGTTCTAAATGACGTTTCACCCAATGACTTTTTTATTGCTGCAGAAGTGACATCAGCAGATGTCATGGTGACGGTGGTGGAACAAGTGGACCATTTGCTGACACAGAAAAAAGTGGAATCTGGAAGTGATTATCGACCTGTATCTATTGATATGGCCGTAGACCAGATGCCTGGTGCCAATATGGCAATCGTGTCCATACCTGGTCAATATGTTGAGGAAGAAGTTAATAAGCTTCTTGATAAAGACATTCATGTCATGCTCTTCTCAGACAATGTGTCCGTTGAGTCTGAGCTTAGACTTAAACAAAAAGCTGTAGAAAAAGGACTTTTGATGATGGGACCAGATTGCGGGACAGCGATTATTAATGGCGTTCCACTCGCGTTTTCAAATAAAGTGAAAAAAGGTCCAATCGGAATTGTGGGTGCTTCTGGTACTGGAACACAGGAAGTCTCTTCACTGATTGGTACATTTGGCTCTGGGGTTTCTCAGGTCATTGGAACTGGCGGGCGAGACCTGAAGTCAGAAATCGGTGGACTTATGATGATTCAAGGGATGAAAGCTTTGATGGCTGATTCAGACACCGAAGTTATTGTATTGATCTCTAAACCACCTGCGCCTGAAGTTGCAAAGAAGATACTCGATATGACAAAAGAAACTAAAAAACCTGTGGTTGTTGATTTTATCGGTGGCGACAGAGAAATGATTAAGGCAGCTGGTGCATACCCATGTACGACACTCGAAGATGCAGCACTGAAAGCTGTGGCTCTGGCAAATCATGAAACGCCAGTAGATTCTGATGGATTTACGATGGATGAGCATGAAATAGATCAACTGGTACAACAGGCTGTTTCAAAATTAAAGCCTGATCAAGTGAACCTTCGAGGATTATATACGGGTGGTACTTTGGCTGATGAAGCCATGAAAATGCTTGGAAATACCTTTGGTGGGATTTATTCAAATATTCCTCTAGAGCCTGAATATGAAATAAAGGATTTAGAAAATCTCCGTGGACATGTCTGTCTTGACCTTGGAGAAGATCAATTTACCGTGGGACGACCTCACCCGATGATAGATCCATCAACGAGGTCAGATCGTTTTATTACGGATATTGACGGAACTGTGGCTGTTTGTCTGATTGATGTGGTCATTGGATATGGATCTCATGAAGATCCGGCAGGCGTGGTGGCGTCATCTATTAAAGAGGTACAGCAAAAGCTGAACTCAGAAGGTAAATCGGTCATAGTTGTGGCATCGATCACCGGTACAGAAGGTGATCCGCAGGGACTGGAAACTTCACAAGAAAAGTTAGAGGAACAAGGAATCATCGTACTGCCATCCAATGCACAGGCAGTTCGGTTTGTGCAAAAGGTCATGTCACAGGTTCATAAAGCCTAAAGAAAGGAGTTCATGTTGAATAAGATCAACAAGTTGTTTACCCAGGAACTGAAAGTGATCAACATGGGGCTTGAATCCTTTCAGAAAGACTTAAAGAGTCAAGATGTGGACGCAATGCAAATGAATTGGAGACCTACAGCGGGTGGTAACCCGAAAATGATGGATCTTCTGAGTCGATTAAAAACTAAAAAGTAAAGGAGATGGAACATTGCAAGAATTAATCAATAAAGCCAATCAACAGGCACTGGAAAATCTTCAAAAAGCACAGCCAACAATCGTTGGTATTGGTGTAGCACTAAGTGACATTCCAAACATGGATAAGAAAACAATACTGCATGCAGGGCCACCGATCACGTGGGAAAACATGAGCGGTCCCCTCAAGGGTGCTGTCATAGGTGGACTGATTTATGAAGGTCTAGCATCTGATGAAAAAGAAGCAAGAACCCTTGCAGCCTCCGGTGAAATTAAATTTGAGCCTTGTCATCATCACAACACGGTGGGGCCTATGGCAGGCGTTGTAACAGCGTCCATGCCTGTTTGGATCATAAGAAATGAAGCCTTTGGCAATGTTGCTTATTGTACTTTGAACGAAGGACTGGGTAAGGTTCTGCGTTATGGTGCATTCAGCGGCGAAGTTATTGACCGGTTAAAGTGGATGGAGAAAGTATTGGCACCGGTTCTGAAGGCCGCTTTAGAACTTCGTGGTGATATCGACCTTAAAACACTCATCGCTCAAGTGGTTCAAATGGGTGATGAAGGCCATAACCGAAATAAGGCAGGAACGTCTCTCTTTATCAGAGAGATGGCACCATATATTGTTATGACTGCATTCTCCAATGAGGACAAATCTGATGTGCTGAAGTTTATGCATTCCAATGATCACTTCTTCTTGAACTTAACCATGCCAGCTTGTAAGTGTGCGCTTGATCCTGCTTCGAATATTGAATATTCTACAGTGATCACCACGATGGCTAGAAATGGTACAGAGTTTGGGATACGGGTTTCAGGTCTTGGAGACCAGTGGTTTACAGCACCTGCTGAGATCATTGATGGATTGTTCTTCCCTGGATTCACAAAAGAGGACGCCAATCCAGACATCGGTGATTCTGTTATTACAGAGACAAGCGGAATCGGTGGATTCGCAATGGCGACAGCGCCGGCAATCGTTCAGTTTGTAGGTGGAACACCACAAGATGCAATTAACTATACGACCAGTATGTATGAAATCACTGAGCAAGAAAATAACACTTATAAAATGCCAACCATGAATTTCCGTGGAACGCCAACGGGCATTGACCTCAGAAAAGTTATTGAAACTCAAATTTTGCCAATTATCAACACGGGTATTGCTCATAAAGATCCAGGTGTGGGACAGGTTGGAGCAGGTCTTGTTCGACCGCCGATGAAATGCTTTGAAGACGCACTAGAAGCATTTGTAAACGCTATGGATGCAAAGGGTATGCTTAAATAATAGACGATAAAACCAATAGAGAATCTTGCATAATTACCTTTGAACGTTCGTAATATACGCTATATAGAATTCTTGAATCTTGAATATCTATATAGTGTATATTACGAACAAGAAATGATATTATGCAAGATTCTGGAACAATACTTAGGAGGAACTTATATGAATTTCTGGAATAATGTGAAAATGTATGATTTATCTCAAAACACGAGTCACTTAACACCGCCATGGCCTACATATGAACCGCTTCAAGTAAAGTTTTTCAAGCGTCTTTCTCCAAATGGCGCCAATGGTCAGTTGATCACAACATCCAATCATATCGGAACCCATCTTGACGGACCTCTACACTTTGATACTTCTGGTCGAGATATTGCATCTCTTGAACTGGAAAAGCTTTGTGGTCCTGGTGTGGTTGTAGACCTTTCAGACATTGGTGAAGATTATGGAATTTACACACCACAGGATATTATGGATCGTGTGGAAGTGAAAAAAGGCGATATCCTGATTATCAATACGGGATACCATAAATATGGTTGGGATCAGCCGGAAGCAGATGAACGTCGTTACATGCTCCGTCACCCAGGCCCATCAATGGACTTCCCACAATGGTGTAAAGACATGGAAATTAAGTGGATTGGTGTCGACTGTGGTTCTGCAGATCACCCAATGAATACAAAAATCCGAGATTGGGAACCTGGTGAAGCAAAATTGTGTGATGATTATATGCAGAAAAAATTTGGCAAGAAATTGAATGAAATCTATGAATGGCCGAAAACATATCAAGCGATGCATGTTCACGTATTCCCGAAACCACATGAAATCATTCATGCTGAAAACCTAGGTGGACAGATTGATGAAGTCTTGAACCAAAGAATGATCATCGGCTGCTTCCCTTGGAAATTTGAAGGTGGCGAGTCTGCATTCTGTAGAATTGTAGCGTTTAAAGAAGAATAATTCGGGATTAAATGTTTAATTGAAGCGATGAGCTCACCCGGTGGGTGGGCTCTTTTTTCTATATTTTGAAGTGACATAAAATCAAGTCAAGTGAAGGAGGGAAATTATGGGGCCACTCAAAGGTTTAAAAATACTCGACTTAACCAGGGTACTGGCAGGTCCGTATTGCACCATGATTCTTGGAGATCTAGGCGCAGATGTCATAAAGGTAGAAATGCCAAGTTCTGGTGACGACTCAAGACATTTTGGTCCTTTTCAGAATGGGGAGAGCGCCTATTTCATGAGTTTAAACCGCAATAAGCGATCAATGACTTTGAATTTAAAGAGTGAACAAGGGAAAAAATTGCTCAAAGAACTTGTGAAGCAAGTGGATGTTCTTGTAGAGAACTTTAGACCAGGCACTATGGAAAAGTTAGGTCTTGGATATGATGTATTAAAGGAGATCAATCCTAAGCTTATTTATGCGGCGGCTTCTGGATTTGGACATTCTGGTCCTTATAGTAAAAAACCGGCTTATGATGGTGTTGTTCAAGCTATGGGCGGGATTATGAGTATAACAGGGCCGAAAGACGGCGAACCAACAAGAGTGGGTCCATCCATTGGTGATATTGCAGCAGGGCTCTTTACGGCGATCGGGGTGTTGGCTGCGCTTAATAATAAAAATGAAACGGGCCAAGGTCAAAAGGTTGATGTGGCGATGCTGGACTGTCAGGTTGCCATGCTTGAGAATGCAATTGCCAGGTATGTTGTTACAAAAGAAGTGCCAAAGCCTATGGGTAATAGACATACATCCATTGTGCCATTTGAACCATTCGACTCCAAGGATTCTAAAATTGTTGTTGCGGTAGGCAATGATGCGATTTGGAAGCGCTTTTGTGGAGTTAGATGATCCGAAATTTGCAACCAATCCGCAGCGGAACAATAACTATGATGAGCTTAGACCAATTTTAGCTAAGAAATTATTAGAAAAAACCACGGAACAGTGGTCTGTGATATTTGATGAAGCGGGCGTGCCGAACGGCCCAATCAACTCCGTTGATAAAGTGCTTGAAAATGAACAAGTGCAGGCACGGGACATGATTGTAGAAGTGGAGCATCCGAAGGCTGGTAAGTTGAAAATGCCAGGGATTGCAATAAAACTTAGTGAGACCCCTGGAGAAATTCGAAGTGCGGCACCACTGCTTGGAGAACATAATCGAGAATTGTTGAAAGAGTTCTTTGACTATGATGACAAGGTTATTGATGCCCTTATAGAAGAGGGTGTATTGTAGCACGAAGGCCTCAGGATTAAATGAGAGTATTAGTTTTAAAAAGGTCAAGCACACGTCTTAACAGATATATGCTTGACCTTTTTAATTTTTGATGCATTAATCATTCCACTCTATTTGGTCGTGTGGAATTTTAATGTCAATATAAAGACCGCCTTCTGGGAGGTTATCGATAGACAGCTTCCCTTTATAGTGTCGAACCACGATGTTATAAATAATACTAAAACCAATGCCTAAATGTCCACTACCACGTTTTGTTGTAAATAAAGGCTCTGAAAGACTTGGAAGCTGACTTGGGTCAACGCCGACTCCGTTATCCTCGTAATGAATATATAAGTTGTTCTCTATTCGATCGCAGCGAATCATGATACATTGCGGCTGTTTGTACTCAACAAAACCGTGGGAAATTGTATTTGATATTAAATGAGTAAAGATCTGGTCGAAAGCCACTGGTGAACCGATTAAACTCAGTGATTCATCGCACACTATATCCACTTGAATTCCACTTGGAGCATCAAGCAACTTATAACTGTCTTTTATGAGATTGCTGAGCCTAAAGCTGATGGATTCATCCCCCCACTCATCTTTTGAAATACGCTCAAATGATTTTGCGATATCCAGCATTCGTGAAATGCTTGTGTTGATTAGATCAAGTGATTTATCAATAGTAGACAGATGTGTTTTAACCATGTTGCCACTTGGTGCATCGGCGTTTAACTCATCAGATAAGAGTGACACAACACTTAAAGCATATGTTGAGGCTGAAATCCCATTTCCGAGTGGTGTGTTCATCGCGTGTGCAATGCCGCTTGCCGCACGACCGAGTGCTGCGAATTTTTCGACTTCTATAAGTTTTGCCTGCGTCTTCTCAAGGACCTCTACTGAAGTGGTGAGCTTTGTATTTAAATCTGAAAGAGACTGTTCGCTATCTTTTAATAAATCATGAGAATGCATCAATTCTGAGTTTTTCAACTTGAACTGTGTTAAACGAAGCTCTACAATTTCCTCCAAATGATCATTGAGTTCTTTCAGCTCAGTTTCTGAGTGGAGCTGATCTGTAATGTCCACTGAAAAGCTTAGAACGCCATGAGGCTCATCGTTATGAATGATAAATGGCATTTTGGTGGTTTCGAATATTTTATCTTTTGTGTTGGAAATTTTGATTTTTTGAGCGGGCAGGTGGATGGTGTTGCCTTTTTCGATAACGTCTTGGTCGCCGCTTTGTAGTGTCCTATTGGTTCCAGATAAAGCTTGGGATGCAGATGAAACCTGTTGACCTATATCATTGTCTGAATTTCCAATAATCAGTGGAGACTCAATGCCAATCAAATCAATATATGCTTGATTCACATATAAATAAACACCATGATGATTTTTCATGGATACTGGATAAGGTATCCCATTGATAACGGAGTCCAATTGGAGTTCGAGGGTATGACTCATATCAATTTCAGTTTCAATGGCCTTTCTTTTAATTGAAACCTGTCGATTGAGTGCAGTATTCCATGAAATGACCAGTATAGCTGCGACTAGAATGACAACCAAGAGTACTATGAGCGTGAAAAGAAGTTGTTTATTTACACCTGGTTGAAATTCGTTCGTGATCCATTTTTCACGAAGTTCTGAGTGCACATCCTCAGGGATTAAAATTATAATCTTGCTAAGAATATTTCTGAGTTCCGGGGCATCATCACGAATGCCCATTCTTAATTTAAGGTCAAAACCCAACTCTATGTTGTCATTCATGGTTAGATTGTTAACACCGATTTTAGGAATGTAGTATGCAGCTTGGGCGCTATCCACAACAAAGGCATCCACTTTTCCAAATGAGAGCGCTCGAAGGCCATCTTCAATATCACTGGATTTGTAGAGCTTAACACCTGGATAATGAAGTTCAAGTAAATCTTGAGCGAAATAATCTTTTATAACGGCCACATGCATTTCAGCCAATTCGTCATCCGTGAAGTTAATATTGTGGTTATCTCTTACAAGAACAACATTCTGAATTGTAAAATAGGCTTCAGTAAATAACATGAATTTATCCCTCTGTGGGGACTGAGCAACAGCACTGACCATATCGACATCTTTGTTTTTAAATGCAGATAGAGAGTCTGTCCAGGTCTCATATCGAACGATATCAAACTCGATGGGATAGTTGGATTCAATATGGTTTAAATAGTCTATTGTGAGTCCGATTTGCTCATCGTCTTGATAAAATTCATAAGGGGCAAATATTGGATCTATGGCCACTAGGATGACAGGATTATTTGCCATCCATAAAAGTTCGGATTCTGTAAACTCAGTAAGGGGAGTGATTGAGTCTTTGCTGCTTTGATTTAATCCATATATGAACACAGCCATAAGCAAAAAGGCAATGATTAATATTAATTTGATAGATTTACGCATGTGATCACCTCAATTGGACTCTGGCGGATTGTTTTCTAGCACGAATAAGCTTGGAATAACAAGCTTTAAAATGATGTTTTCGTGTGTAGTGATTTGATCTAGGTGCCCATCGAAATAGTGCTGGATAATACTCTGAATAATATGCAGTCCGAGGTTAAGTTTTTGAGCATCTGCAGCATCTGCAGCATCTGCAGCATCTGGAACATTATTACTCTTAGTATTGGGGCGAATAAATTCAAGTTGTAATTGATCATTTTCTAAGTAACATTTAATAGTGCTTTTCTTTGATTGTGATGTGCTGTCTGTTGTAGAGCTTCCTTCCATAGTGACCTGAATGAGATATGACAGGATTTTATGGAATGCATTTGGAGAGGCTTTAAGCATTAAATGTTCGGGGCAATCTATGACGTTGTGTTGTGGAACACCCACAACTTGTTTAAAACAGGTTTCCAACATGAGTTTGAGATGAATCCGTGTTGGTTGAAGTCCGTGATCAATGAGTGAAATAAGCTTAAACGTGTCTACTATTTTTGAAGATTCTTGAAGCCTGTCTACAATCTCATGGAGGGAAACCTTCAGATCAGAGCAGTGTTTTTGAGCTGTGTGCAGTGAAACTCGTCTAAGTGCCACTTGATCTAAAAGGTCTTTATTTCTGAGTTTAAGTTCATCGGAAAGTTCAAGTGCACTCGCGAGCGGGATCGTCATTTCAGACGTAACTTGACTCAGATTCTGACCTTGTGCGGCGATACTCTCTTTTTCGATGAGTTCTTTTTGTGTGTATTGGAGCTTTTGTAATAGTTCAGTGAGTTCATCATTTGCAGTATTTAAAGAAGCCTCGTTTTTCTTAAGTTCCACCATGGCTGTAGACAGTTCATCATTAATATTATTTAGTGCACGGGATCTATCCTCGACTTTGGCTTCGAGTAGTGTATTCATTTGCTTTAATCTGGTTTTAGCTTGAATTCGATTTGTGATATCAACATCAATACCGAGCACCCCGACGGGATCGTTTCCCAATAGCTGAAATGGAATTTTTGTAGAGTAGAATGTACGTACAATATCAGAGCTTTGGTGTAGCACATGATTATGGACGAATTGAGGTGAATCTGTATTAAAAACTTCATGCTCAAGGTGTCCCAAAAACTTGTCTTGCTCATCGTTCATAAAGTCAATTGAGGTAGGTTCTTTAAATTCAATGTCTTCGGGTGAGCTAATAGGAATAAGGTCGCAAAAAGCCTTGTTAACATGTAAATACATACCTTTTGAATTCTTTACATAGATAGGTGAAGGTATGGCATTGATCATGTTTTTAAGTTGAATTTCAAGAAATTCTCTATTCTTAAGTTCCAATTGAATTTCATTTGTTTTCAATTCGACTTGTTGTTTTAATGATTGATTCCAGATGTAAATGAGCAATATAAAGATGCCAATTCCAAGGAATACATAGAGCAGGTTCATAAAAACTTCATTGGTAATTGGTTGTGCAAAATCAATTTTTGTCCATTTATTTAAAATATCAATTTTGACACTTTCAGGCATAGAACTGAGGATTTTATTAAGTATTGATTGTAGTTCCGGGTTTCCTTGGTGTGTTGCCAATGACAAAGGTATATTGTTTGAAATTCGTACCTTTTCATTTATTTTAATATTATTTATTCCCAGTGAATTGATGGCGTACAAAGCTTGGCCGCTTCCTGTAATAAAAACATCAATCTCACCAGATGAAAGTCTTTGAATTCCTTCTTCGGCATTCTGGACAAGGATGAGCTGAATATCTGGGTGTCTCAACTCTAAAATGTCTTGAGAGTAATACTCATGAACCACAGCGGTTTTCATATTGATCAGGTCGTGTTCGTAAAAGTTATCATCAAAATCGGTACGTATAAATGCAACATTATCTATCCCGATATAAGAAGTGGTAAAAAGTGCATAAGCTTCGCGCTGGGGTGTCTTAGCAGTGGATGAAATAAGGTCAATGTCTTGATTCTCAAGTGCATCAAGAATAAGCCCCCATGAATTGATATTTATAGTATCGATTGAAAGAGGAGAGTGATCTTCGATCCATTTCACATAGTCTATTGATAAGCCTTGGAATTTGTCATCAACTAAAAATTCATAGGGATGAAAGGCTGAATCGGGCGCATAAGTAATAACAGGATGTTCAGACATCCAGTTTAACTCCTCATCAGTAAATACTACGGGATCATATGTGATTAAAGTTATGTTTGAAAGTTGAAAGCTAAGCAATACGATGAAAATCATTGCAACTACAGATGTAATAAGGATTATTCGTTTTCGTCTCATTGTCATCACCTTAAATGATAGATACCCAATTTTAAAGAGGTCATTAAGGCGGTTGCTCGTCTCAGTAATTTAAATTATATGTGAATATTCAATTATAAGGTTGAATTCAAGTATCGATTACAATATTATAATGAGTGAAGATGTGACTTAATAATTAGACAGAGATTTATACAAGTGGGAGGCGCGTCATGTTCGAATGGAATGATGATTATTCAGTGGGTATTGAAGAAATTGATAAGCAGCATAAGCATTTGATTGGAATTGGTGCAGAGTTAATGAATATGGTAAAACACCATTCAACAGATGATATGTATGATGATGTTTTAGATGCAGTGGAAAGAATGAAAGATTACACGGTTTATCATTTTGCAACAGAAGAGCAAATGATGCAGCGTGCTGGATTTGATGATATTGAAGAACATAAAGAACAGCATGTAAAGTTCATTGACAAATTGAATGATTTTGAGATATCTGAACTTGATGAGAACCAGTCTGAGTTTATAATGGATATTTTAAAGTTCATTTCAACATGGATCTTTAAGCACATTATTGGATCAGATTTTGAATACAGAGAGTGTATGAGTGCTTCTTTATAAGACGGAAATACACAAAAAAATGGCACCCCCTATGGCGGGGATCAATTGTTCACAAAAAGTTCATTGTCACAACGACAATTTGATAGTATACTAATAAGGTACTTCAATAGGGAGTATATTGTTATTGATTTATTTTATACCTCAGTGGTATGGTAAGAATTAGATTTTAAGGAGGGACTCACATGAATATTGTAACTACACAAGATACAGTTAATGAAATTAAAAAAATCGTCGAGTCTCAGCCAGAGCAACCAGGAAACGTAAGAATTTTCTTGGCAGGCATGGGCTGAGCCGGTCCTACTCTTGGACTTTCTCTGGATGAGAAAAAAGACACAGATTTATCAGATGTACAGTTTGATATGCCTTTCGTAATGGACAAAGACCTACACGAGCAAATGGGCGATGTTAAGGTTGAGTTTATGGGCAATGGCTACCTGGTTGCACCAGTAAGCCAAGGCGAGAGCGATTGTAGCTCGTGTGGCGGAAGCTGCGGTTAATAACCACGCTTAAGTCATAATAATTACAAAAGTAAGGACTGCTGAAATTCAGCAGTCCTTTTTTGTTGTTTTTGAAGCAATATTTAAATTTTTTAAGAGGACAATATCGACTTGTGAGTAATTGGAACTTCAATGGTGAAAGTGGAGCCCTCACCAGATTTACTCTCAACTTTAATTTTTCCACCGAGAGATTGGTTAATAATCGAGTGGGCTTGACTCAGTCCAAGGCCAGCGCCTTCTCCAATCGGTTTGGTTGTGAAGAAGGGGTCGAAAATGTGTGATAGATGTTCTGCGGCAATACCAACACCATCGTCCTCAATAATGCAACGAACATTATTTTCACTTGTGAGTGTGCGAACGCATACAGAGTGATTAGATCCATCTTTTTTTAGGTTAATGGCTTCTACTGCGTTTAGAAGAATATTCATAAGTGCCTGTTGGAATTTGCCAATATCACCATAGACGTAAGGGGTTGATTGCAGTTCTCTTTCAACAATACAAGTATCGGATGCGATACTGTTGAAAATAGTCAATGCTGTTTCTATAGCCTCATTAACAGAAAAAAGATCATCGCCAGATACTCTATCTATGTTGGAGTATGCACGCATTGCTTCTACAATTTTTTTTACGCGCTGTAAACCATCATTAGTTTCACTTATCAAATCCACAGTGTCAGACCTAAGAAAACTTAGATCTACAGACTTTTTAACCTTAGCATACTCAGCTGTTAATGTAGACGGTAGTTGGTTAGACAGTTGATCAAACGTATCAATAATTTGGAAAAGAGTTTTTGAGTAATCTGAAAAAATGGCAATATTACTACTAATGAAGCCTAAAGGATTATTGATTTCATGAGCCATACCAGCGGCCAATTGTCCGATAGCAACTGTTTTTTCATTTTGAACGAGAACGGATTGAGCTTGTTTCAGCTCGCTAACTGCTTTTGATAGTTTTTCATTTGTATTTTTTAGTTCAGTGATATCTTCTCTCGTATTGATAAAGTACTTAATCTGTCCATCGTCATTTTTAATGGACGATACAGCTGATTTCTCCCAGTATAGTTCTCCCGTTTTCTTCCGATTCAAAAACTCGCCATGCCATTCCTCTCCAGAAAGCAAGGTGTCCCAGAATAATTTGTAAAACTCGGGACTCATTTTGCCGGATTCAAGTATGGAAGGGGATTTGCCTAACACTTCATGATCAGAATACCCTGTTAATACAGAAAACTGTCGATTGGCATAGAGTATTAATCCTTCTGGATCTGTAATCAATAAAGCGATGGGGTTTTTATCAATAACATCGTTCAATTTTGAAAGTTCTTCGCCGTAAGCATTGTTCTCAAAATCTTTTGCGTGAATCATCTTTTCATAATCTTCGACCAATGTCTGAAGTTCAAGATAAAGATGACTGTTTTCGAATGCAATGGCTGCATAACCTGACAAAAATCCCATAGTCTGCTCATCCCTGGTATTGAATGGCACAATACTCTGGTTTTGTTTTTTATTTATGAGTTGAATGGCACCTAGAACCTTGCCTTTTTGATCGCGCATAGGGATAGTCAACATGGATTTACAGTTGTATCCTGTTTTCTTTTCCACGCTTGCATCATAACTATAGGGCACATCATCAGAAATTAGGTTAACATCATCAATCCGAATAGATTTCGAAGAAATTATCGAGGATCCCACAATGGTAGATTGTGAAATCGGGAAAGTCATCGATTGGATAGTGAGTGGGATCTGTTTGTTCTTAGCAATCTCAAATTTAAGAAACTTATAGCTAGATTGTATAGGGTGATATGCTGACCATTTATTGGACCGCGTGTCTACGATGGAATAAAAACTACCGGCTTCTGCGCCTGAGATGTCCATACTTGCTTCAAGGATGTGATCAATGAGTTGGTTTACATTTCTCTCTGCGCCAAGACTCTTACCAATTTCATAGAGGCGGCTTACTTCGTGGTCGAAAGATCTGCGTTCAATGATTGAACGCATATTCCTATGAATACGATTCATTTGTGACTCGATTTTGATGTCTTCTGATATGTATAAAATATCATTAATATGTTCGTCATCAGGAACTTTCATAGGACCGTCCACAATGGCTATGAGATATGGCGGGACCTCAAATGAGCCAATACACTCTGAAATAAGATCACTGTCTACAATGAGGATGCTATTCTCAATCAGAGGATTCAGTTGAATTTCCTGTGAGATTTCATCAATTGAATTCACAATGATGACCTTGCTGAAAAGCTTAAGTATTATAATGCTGAATTGATCAGGTAAAGAGTACTGACCAGAGTATATAAAGATAGGTTTGGATATCATAGAGATCGCTCCTAAAGTCATGTTCATTTATACTTTCATACAAAATCCTAACGGGCGTTTGATTTATACCCTTATTAAAAGAGTATTCCCAACAATTTCAAGTGGATATTTTGGATTTAAGGTTCATTTAAGGTTCGCATAAGTTCTGATTAAGTGAACGGATATAATCTAAGATCATCAAATGAATCTTAAAAGAATGGCAAGTGAAAATACAAGGAGGAAATTTCATGTTAAATAGAACAAAGTGGACCGCGGTTATGTTGGGTGCAACTTTAATGGTTTCGGGTGGCGTGGCAACGATGATGAGTCAGCAGGCAGAAGTTCCACAAATGAGTATAGAAGGTTTGAAAACACAGGAGTCAGTTCGAAATTTAAACGAGGAATCCAGTGAGTGGAGCGAAATGCTTCAGGATTTTAAAATCGTTATGGATCTTGATCAAAATGGTGATACTGAAGATGCCATTGAGAAGTGGGAAGAGTTGATTCCAGAGGTTGATGTAATACTAGGTATTAAACCCGGCAGTGAAGAGACATTTAATATTGAAGATTTAGAAGGTTGGTCAGGCTACATCAATTCATTCTCAGAGCTTATTGAAGATCAGGCCGCACTTGAAGAGATGATGGATTATGCTGAAGATATTGACTCGCTGTCAAGTGACGAAGCTAGGCTGAATGAACTTGAAGCACAGATTGCACTGTTACTCAAAAATGCTCTTTCAGATATCGATTTGAGTGAAACTGAAAGTATGTTTTACGAACCAGAGGACCTTGCGGATATATTAACAGAGGATGAAGCAGAGCAATATGGAAACCTACTTGATGAATATAATGCAGATGAAGCTTCAAATGATTTTGAAGGTGCAAAAGACAGCTATGATCAAATAATTGACTTGCTTAATAATTACCCTGAGATTTTTGAACAAGGCGAAGGCGAACTTTTTGCTCAGTTTGACGTGAATGGAAATCAGCTAAACATAGTAGAAAATCCGCTGGATGAAGATGGTAATCCTATGGATATTGAAGCGGCCTCACAAGCAGATATCAGTAAGTATAAGCTGCTTTGGAATTACGTGACAAAGTTGATGCCTAAAGAAGCATCGAACTATGTTGATAAATTTGAAGTTGGAACAGATGGCAGAGATGGAACGATGGCATTTGTGTACTCTACTGACGAGTCAGCAAAGAAATTTGTTCTAAACCTAGACATCAAGGACATGACAGATGCGGACGGTCAATATAGAAAAAAGGATATGGACGAAACAATCGTTCATGAGTTTGGTCATATCTTAACACTTAATAACACTCAGTTTTCAGAAAATGCAAAAGACACATATCACACGCAAGAAGGTATTTTGAGTAAAGGCAGCTATTTAAATAAGTTCCATGGAGCATTTTGGAATAGTGAAATGGAAAAATATCTTCTATCTAATAATGATGGAATGCGTGAATATGATGTAGACGAGCTATTTGGTGATCATGAATCTTGGTTTGTATCAGATTATGCGGCAACCAATACTGAAGAAGACATTGCGGAGAGCTTTAGAGTATTTGTATTAGAAGATAAAGCATCAGGGAACGATGTGAAGGATCAAAAAGTGAACTTCTTTTATCAATTCCCTGAGCTTGTAAAAATGCGTGATGAAATTCGAGCAAGTGCGAAATAGAATATGGATTAAATAATTCCAATCAAAGTTTCAAAGAAAGCTTTTGCAGCCAAGTTCATTGGCACTTTCGGATTGGAAACAAGGCCGATCTCCACAGTGGGGATCGGTTCTTTTATGTCTAAAATAAAAACTTCCCCTGATTCTATAGCGGAGTGTGCCGCCGCTTCAGCAACAAAACCAATGCCCATTCCGATCCGGGTCATTTCAACAATTAAATCCATGGAACCGAATTCAAATTCTGGAACGAGCTCAAGGCTGTGTTCTTTGAGGAATCCGTCGAAGATTCGCCTGGTTGTGGATTTCTCTTCTAATGATATAAGTGCATAATCCCCCAGACTATTTGCAGAACGTAACCCAGAAAGCGCATTTTTCCAAGGGGTCGGTGCAATGAATACATTACGGAAACTTCCAAGAGGTTGTACATTCAGGTTTGAATAACTCTTTTCAGGATCAAGATTGATCACACCAAGGTCAATTTCACCATTCTCAACAAGTCTTAATGAAACCGGGGACGGTCTGTTATTTATTTGAATTCGAATGTTTGGATAGGACTCGTGAAATCTTTGAAGCGGATCAAGAAGAAAGTATTTGCTGATAGTATCACTGGCGCCAATTCGTACAAGACCACTGCTGAGTGAACGAATACTGTCAATGTATTGCTCGCCAGATTTTAAGAGATTGTAAGCTTTTTCAACGTGGGCATATAAAGCAGCACCTTCAGTTGTTAGTTTTACACCTTTTCCAGCACGCATAAAGAGCTGAACATTCATTTGTTCCTCGAGTTGCTTGATGTTTTGACTCACCGCAGATTGGCTTATGAACAGTTTTTCAGCGGCTTTTGTATAGCTGAGTTTTTGAGCTGCATGATAAAAAACTTTATAGAGTTCAAAGTTCACTTCCATGTATAAGTTCTCCTTATGTGTTAGATTAGTATTATTAATTATGATTATACCATCTGTCGTGTTAAACTTTCAATAAATAGACCCGGATTAATCATACAAACAACGATACAGGTGCAAGTCATTTGGAATTACAAGTGTTTACTTTAAATGTTAGCGTACCCGGTGGGTACGTTAATGATTAAAGTGAATACTTGTAAACCAAAGGACGTAGCAGATTTGTGTTGATTTGTGTGAGTAATCCGGGGCGGATGATGAACGATGAGGGTTTTGACTTGGAGGCCATTATGAGCGAAGTGAAAAGAATTTACGTTGAGAAAAAACAAGGATTTGATGTGGAAGCACAATCAACGCTTTCTGACATAAAAGAAAGCCTGCATATGCAGCAGATTGAAGCACTTCGTGTGATACATGTTTACGATATTGAAGGTATGGCAGATGACATGCTTGAACCAGCAAAACATGAAGTGTTGTCAGAACCCAATGTGGATGATGTGTATGAGACTATGCCAACACTGAGCACAAATCAACTCGCTTTTAGAGTTCGTCTGTTGACTGGTCAGTTTGACCAACGTGCAGATTCAGCAGAACAGTGTATTGAACTTTTAACGATGAAAGAAAGACCAGCCGTACAGGCGTCTACAATATATATATTAGATGGAGCAATAACAACTGAAGATCTAAGTACTATAAAAAAGTATCTGATCAATACAGTGGAGTCATGTGAAGTGGCTTTAGAAACACCGAAGCGTCTCTCGGAAGCTGCACCTGTACCAAGTGCAGTTAAAGTTCTTGATGGATTTAATGATTTAGATGAAGCAGGGCTTAGTGCATTTAGAGCTGAACAAGGATTTGCTATGACTCTTCAAGATCTGATGCACTGTCAAAAGCACTTTAAAGAAGAAGCTGGTCGTGTTCCAACAATCACGGAGCTTAAAGTTATTGACACGTACTGGTCAGATCATTGCCGTCATACAACATTTATGACAGAGATTAAAGACGTTAATATTGAGTCGAGTATTCTAACAAAGCCAGTTGAAGCGGCGTTTGATCGATATAAAAATATGAGAACAAGTCTTGGACGTGACGTGAAGCCAATGTGCCTTATGGACTTGGCAACAATCGAAATGAAGCAACAACTTCATGACGGTCGTCTTAAAGATATGGAAGTAACAGAAGAAATCAATGCATGTAGCATTGAAGCTGATGTTGATGTAAACGGCGAAAAAGTACCTTATCTGATTATGTTTAAAAATGAAACACATAACCATCCAACTGAAATTGAACCATATGGTGGTGCATCTACTTGCCTAGGCGGCGCGATTCGCGACCCGCTGTCAGGAAGATCATATGTTTATCATTCAATGCGTCTTACGGGTGCAGCAGACCCAAGAGCAACAATAGAAGAAACATTAGCCGGTAAATTGCCACAAAAGAAAATTTCACAAAATGCGGCACTAGGTTTTAGTGGATACGGCAACCAGATTGGACTTGCAACAGGTCAAGTTACAGAAGTCTACGATCCAAACTTCGTTGCAAAGCGAATGGAAGTCGGCGCCGTAGTTGGAGCTGCTCCAAAGGCGAATGTCATTAGACTTTCACCAGAAACAGGCGACATCATTGTTATGGTTGGTGGTCGTACAGGCCGTGACGGTATTGGTGGAGCAACTGGATCAAGCAAGGTACAAACAGAGGAAAGTATTCATACAGCTGGCGCAGAAGTACAAAAAGGCAATCCGCCAGAAGAAAGAAAAATTCAGAGACTCTTTAGAAATCCTGAAGCAAGCACACTCATTAAGAAGAGCAACGACTTTGGTGCAGGTGGTGTATCAGTTGCCATTGGTGAACTTGCAGATAGTATAGATATAAACCTGGACGCTGTTCCAGTTAAATATAACGGACTTGATGGTACAGAACTTGCAATTTCAGAGTCGCAAGAAAGAATGGCAGTGGTTATTAGTCCTGAAAATGTTGAGAGATTCATAGAATTGTCTGAAACAGAGAATCTTGAAGCTGTTGTAGCAGCTAAAGTTACGGATACAGGTCGCCTAAGAATGTTCTGGAAGGACACGGCAATTTTCGATGTTGAACGTGCATTCCTTGACACTAACGGCGTAAGAAACGAAACAAAAATTGAAGTTGAAAAACCTGAAACAGAGATGAGCTATTTTGAAGAAAATTCAAAATTTGAAGGCAATACATTCAGTGAAAAATTGACTTCTGCATTAACAGACTTAAATATTGCAAGTCAAAAAGGACTTGCGGAACACTTTGATTCAACAGTGGGTGCAGGAACAGTTCTAATGCCATATGGTGGACGCCATCAGGCAACGCCATCTCAAGGTATGGCTGCTAAAGTACCAGTTTTCGGAAAAGAAACAACAACGGGTACAGTCATGACATTCGGTTATGATCCTAAGATTGGAAAGTGGAGCCCGTTCCATGGCGGATACTACAGTGTTATTCAAGCTGTTGCAAAATCAGTAGCACTGGGTGCGGGTTACGACGGTCTACGTCTCTCTATGCAAGAGTACTTTGAAAGACTGGGTGAGAACCCGAAGAAGTGGGGTAAACCTTTTAGTGCACTCCTTGGTGCGTTTGAAGCGCAAGATGGATTTGGAATTCCGGCCATCGGTGGTAAAGATTCAATGTCTGGTACATTCAAAGAAATTAATGTACCACCTACAGCAATAACATTTGCACTGAAGGTCGTTGACATTAGAACTGTAATTTCACAGGAGCTTAAGTCAGCAGATTCGAAGATCATTGCTTATATGCCACAAAGAAACAGTTCACAAGTTCTTGAAATAGAAGCTCTGAAGTCTGCTTATGACGAAGTTCTAACAGCTATGAAAGCTGGTCGGGTTCGTTCTGCGATGGCTATTGAGTATGGTGGGGTTGCATCGGCACTTTGTAAAATGTCCTTTGGCAATAGAATAGGCGTCCACATTAATAGTGATGTCGATGAGAATATGCTATTTACACCAAATATGGGCGGTCTTGTCCTCGAAGTTTCAAAATCGACAACTCTAGCTGGATCTGATTTTATCGAAATTGGCGAAACGAATTTTGACGCTGCGATATTATATAAATATGAAAAGAACAGAGTGGAAGATCTTCATAAAATCTGGTCATCACCACTTGAAAGAATTTTCCCTGAGACTGCAAAAGGCTCAGGAAAAGCTGAAAAAATAAGCTATGACAAAGGTTGTTTTAGCATCGCGAAAAATAAAATTGCAAAACCAAAAGTATTCGTACCAATATTCCCTGGTACAAATTGTGAATATGACACAGTTCAAGCTTTTGAAAAAGCAGGTGCAGAAGTTGAAAGCATCGTCCTCAGAAATTTAACACCTCAGGCGATTGCAGAGTCGATTGACGCATTTGAAAAAGCCATCTCAGAGAGTCAAATCATAGCACTTCCTGGTGGATTTAGTGCAGGAGACGAGCCAGCTGGTTCTGGTAAATTCATAGCTTCTGTATTTAGAAATCCTAAACTTACAGAAGCCATTATGAAGCATTTAAATGAAGAAGATGGTCTGATGCTCGGTATTTGCAACGGATTCCAAGCGCTTGTAAAATTAGGACTGCTTCCGTATGGAGACATTAGAACTCTTCAAAGTGATTCACCGACGCTTACGTTAAATCAAATCGGTCGTCATGTCAGCCGTATGGCAGATGTGCGAGTTGCTTCAAATCTTTCACCTTGGATGTCATTAACAGAAGTAGACAGCGTATACTCCACAGCATTTTCACATGGAGAAGGTCGATTTGTATGTAATGATGAAATCTTTGAATCACTTAAGAAAAATGGACAGATTGCAACACAGTACGTGAATCCAGAAGGCGAAGTGACTATGGATGGTCGATATAACATTAATGGTTCAGTTCACGCTGTAGAGGGCATTACAAGTATAGATGGACGAATCTTTGGAAAAATGGGCCATATCGAAAGAATTGGAAACGGGCTGTATAGAAACATTCCTGGTGCAAAAGACATGATGCTCTTTGAAGCAGGCGTTCGTTACTTTAAAGGCTAAAACCGAAGTATAAGTGTAAAATAAACGCATAACGTTCGATATATAATCCGTACTTTAAAATATAATATTTCGTAATAATTCGCTATTAATGTTGACACGTCTTCTATCCCTTGCTAAGATGTTCTTGAGAAGGACATCACTCTCTTGGGAAAGTATTGGAGGCCAAGATCATGAAAAACTCAAATTTGATCCTGACTGCAAATCCAATAACTATAGACGAATTCACACGCTCTCTTTGCGCCTAGCGAAGAGAGCGTTGTTTTTTTGAAACAAGAAGTAGAACCTAGATTGAAGAATCACACTGAATTTTACGGGGAAAAATCGCAGGCGTAACCATTTAGTCCACAGGGGGACAACAGGTTACATAGTAGAATAAAGTTGGAGGGTACAAAAATGAAGGTTGGCATTTTAATGGGAAGCGACTCAGATCTGGCAGTGGTTCAAAAAGGTCTTAGTATTTTAAAATCATTCGGTGTTGAGTATGAAGTGCGCGTTATGTCAGCACATAGAACACCAGATCTTGCAGTGGCGTATGCAGAAAGTGCAGAAGAAAGAGGCATTGAGGTTCTTATCGGCGCAGCTGGAAAAGCAGCACACCTTCCAGGCGTTATTGCAGCACTTACGACACTTCCAGTAATTGGTCTTCCGATCAAATCGTCGACTATGGACGGCCTAGACTCATTACTATCAATTGTACAAATGCCATCAGGAATTCCAGTGGCAACAGTGGCTATTAACGGTTCAGAAAATGCAGCACTCCTTGCAATTCACATTTTAAGCGTTAAGTATCCTGAGCTTAGAGCAAAATTGAAGCAGTACCGCGAAGACATGAAGCAAGCTGTGATTGAAAAAGATCAGAAGATCCAAGCAAGCATCTAGTCAAAAGTACAATTTGTGAAACTGAAAATAGTGTACAAGAATAGGGAGGCCCTACCATGGAAAAGCTAGAAATGTTATATGAAGGCAAAGCGAAAAAAGTATATAAGACAGACAATAAATCAGAATATATCGTAGAGTACAAAGATGACGCAACAGCGTTCAATGGCGAAAAGAAAGGCTCAATTTCAGAGAAGGGCTTGGTTAACAATCAAATGTCAGCCATTATGTTTGAAGCTCTAGAAGAAAAAGGTGTGCCGACGCACTTTGTAAAACTACTAAGTGATAGAGAAATGTTAGTAAAAGCAGTAGAGATCATTCCGATCGAAGTTATTATTCGAAATGTTGCAGCGGGTTCTTTTTCAAAACGCCTTGGTGTTGAAGAAGGTACACCACTTGCAAAAACGGTTCTTGAATTCTGTTTGAAGGATGATGACCTGGGTGATCCGCTGATTAATGATGACCATGCTCTTGCTCTTGAGTTGGCGTCACAAGATCAAATTGATGATTTAAAAACGTACGCACACCAAGTGAATGACATGATGAAAATTTTCTTTGATGCACGTGGTATCAAGCTTATTGATTTCAAGTTAGAATTTGGTTTATTCGAAGGTAAAGTGATCCTTGCAGATGAAATCTCACCAGATACATGTAGATTCTGGGACAAAGAAACAAATAAAAAGCTCGATAAAGATAGATTCCGTCGTGACCTTGGTGATGTGGAATCAAGCTACTGGGAAGTGCTAAAACGTGTGAAGAACAACTAATGGAGGATAGACAAATGTCAAATCAGCAGATTCTTGACGATCACCTGCATGAAGAGTGTGGCGTGATTGGTATATACGCTCCAGAGCTTGAAACAGTAGCACCAATGCTATGTTATGGACTTATTGCACTTCAACATAGAGGGCAAGAAAGTGCCGGTATCGCGGTTCAAAATGGCACTGGCATGAAGTATTACAAAGAAATGGGCCTCGTTCAGGAAGTCTTTTCTGATGAAATTGTGAATAAACTACGTGGTGGTATTGGTATCGGGCATGTTCGTTATTCAACAACAGGCGAAAGTTATGTGGCCAACGCTCAACCGCTAGTGGTTCAGTACAAGGGCGGCAGTATTGCACTTGCGCATAACGGAAACCTTGTGAATGCAATGGAAATTCGTGACGAGCTTGAAGACCAAGGTACAATTTTCCAAACGTCAATTGACAGTGAAGTGATTGCAAACCTGATTGCTCGAAACTACAAAATGGGGTACAAAGAAGCTGTAATCCAGGCGCTTCGTCTGGTTCAAGGTTCATTTGCCCTCACAATCGTTTGTGATGAAAAGCTGATTGGTGTTCGTGATCCTTACGGACTGCGTCCACTTATTCTTGGTAGAACAGAAGACGGTTATGTACTTGCTTCAGAGAGTTGTGCACTTGATGTTGTCGGCGCTGAGATTATAAGAGATATTGAGCCTGGCGAGATGGTTGTTATAGATGAAAATGGCGTTGAATCTACAAAATACACAGAAGCTTGCACAAAAGCTCTTTGTTCATTTGAATATGTATACTTTGCAAGACCAGACAGTGATATTGAAGGTGTAAATGTTTATACAAGCCGTCATAATGCAGGTCAAATACTAGCAACAGATCATCCTGTAGAAGCTGACCTTGTTGTTGCGGTTCCTGATTCGGGTACAGCAGCAGCTATCGGATACGCTGAAAAATCAGGCATTCCATTTGGAATCGGCATGATCAAGAATAAATATCTGGGTCGTACGTTTATCCAGCCAGACCAAAAGGCCAGAGAGCTGGCGGTTCGCCTGAAGCTTAATGTTCTTAAGGATAATATCAGAGGTAAGCGTCTGGTTCTAGTGGATGATTCCATTGTTCGAGGAACAACAATGAGCCGCATTGTTGCTATGCTTAAACAAGCTGGTGCTACAGAGGTTCATGTAAGAGTCAGTTCACCACCTGTTAAGCACTCTTGTTACTTTGGAATAGACACACCAACGCGTAAGCAACTTGCAGGTGCTGATAAATCAGTTGATGAAATTTGTGAAATGATCGGTGCAGACAGCCTTGGATATTTGGATATTCCAGGTCTGATTGAATCCATTGGTATGCCTGGTGAACTTTGTTCGGCATGCTTTAGTGGCAGATACCCAATGGCAGTTCCTAAAATTGACTCTAAATTCGTCTTTGAAAAATGCTAGGAGAGAAAACTATGGATAATCGTCAAGCGTACGCCGAGGCAGGCGTTAATGTAGAAGAAGGCTATAAGGCAGTACAGCTTATGAAAGAGCATGTTCGCAGTACGTTTAGTGACCGTGTGATCGGCGACTTAGGTGGCTTCGGCGGATTGTTCAGACTGGGATCATACAATGATCCAGTTCTCGTGTCAGGAACAGATGGCGTGGGTACGAAGCTCAAAATTGCATTTTTAACAGATAAACATGACACGGTGGGTGTCGACCTTGTGGCAATGTGTGTGAATGATATTCTTTGCCAAGGTGCAGAACCACTGTTTTTCTTAGATTATATAGCGACAGGCAAACTAGAAGCTGAAAAAGCGGCGCACCTTGTAAGTGGTGTGGCAGAAGGCTGTCGTCAAAGCGGTATGGCACTACTTGGTGGAGAAACGGCAGAAATGCCTGGATTCTACGGAGAAGGCGAATATGACATGGCAGGTTTTGCTGTTGGTGTTGTAGAAAAAGATGCAATCATTGATGGTTCTAAAATTGCAGACGGAGATGTTTTAATCGGACTACCGTCAAGCGGTGTTCATTCCAACGGATATTCACTTGTTCGTCGTATCTTCTTAGATCAGGTCGGTCTTGAAATGAAAGATACACTGGGTGAGTCGGGTAAAACATTGGGTGAGTACCTAATAGAGCCAACTAGAATTTACGTAAAAGCTGTGAAAGCTCTTATGGACGCGGTTGATGTGCATGGCATGTGCCACATTACCGGTGGTGGATTCCATGAAAACATTCCGAGAATGCTGCCAGAGGGTCTACAAGTTAATGTTGATCCGCAGAGCTGGACAAGACCTGAAATATTTGACCATTTACAGAACTATGGAAAGCTTGAAACATTAGAAATGTTCCATACGTTCAACATGGGTATTGGTTTTGCGATTGCAGTTTCAAAAGAAGATGCTGAAGAGGCGCTCCGTGCCCTTAAAGAGAGCGGTGAAGAAGCCGTGATTATTGGTAAAGTGGAATCAGGCCAAGAGGGGGTTGTCTTGTGTCGATGAAATTTGCAGTATTGATTTCAGGGGGTGGAACAAACCTGCAAGCGTTGATTGACGCTGTTGACGCTGGGACGATTCCAGCATCGATTGCAGTGGTTATATCAGACCGTGAAGATGCATATGGCTTAAAACGTGCAGAAACGCACAATATTCCCAACGCTGTTATCAGTAGAAACAAATTTAATTCGAAACAGGATCGCGACAGCAAAATTTTAGAAGTTTTAGAACAACACGATGTTGATTTTATTATGTTGGCTGGATACCTTAGTATTTTGTCAGAAACCATTGTGAAAAAATATGAGAAACGTATAATAAATATACACCCTGCGCTTATTCCGAAGTATTCAGGCAAAGGCTTTTACGGAGATACGATCCATAAGGCTGTACTTGAAAATAAAGATGTGAAAACGGGTGTGACACTACACTTTGTCGATGCAGGCGTTGACTCTGGTCCGGTGATTACTCAAGAAATCATTCCGGTATTTGATGTGGATACTTTAGAATCATTGAAGGCAAGAATCCATACAACAGAACACCGACTTATTGTAGAAACGGCGAAAAACTACTGTGAAGGCAACATATAAAACTCAGATTAAATCGGAGGAACTGAAAATGATACAGCGTGCGCTCATCAGTGTGTCAGATAAAACAGGCATTGTAGAATTTGCTACATCTTTAACAGAACTGGGTGTAGAAATCATTTCGACAGGCGGGACAGAAAAATTACTAAAGAAAGCTGGTCTTGATGTAAAAAATATCAGTGAAATCACTGATTTTCCTGAGTGTTTAGACGGTAGAGTCAAGACACTTCATCCGAAAGTGCATGGTGGTATTTTAGCCATAAGGGGCAATGAAGATCATCTAAAGCAAATGGTTGAGCTTGATATCGAACCGATCGATATGGTGGTTGTAAACCTCTATCCATTCCGTGAAACTTTACTAAAAACGGGATCAACACATGAAGAAATTGTAGAGAATATAGATATCGGTGGGCCAACAATGCTTCGTTCGGCTGCGAAAAACTACCGCGATGTGGCTGTCGTTACTGATCCAACCGACTATGATCATATTATAGAAGCTTTACAAAACGGCCAAATTTCAGATGATTTTAAAATGGAGTTGGCTTGGAAAGTATTTGAACATACAGCACATTATGATGCGCTTATAGCGGGCTACTTTAGAGAAAAGACAAAGAAGGCACCTGCAAATACTTTAACAATGACTTGGGAAAAGGTTCAAGATTTAAGATACGGAGAGAACCCACACCAGTCAGCTGTATTCTACAAAGAAATTGTTGGACTAGAAGGCACTCTTGCTCAGGCAACACAGCTTCATGGCAAAGAGTTGTCATTCAACAATATTAATGACGCCAATGGTGCCATTGAAGCGCTTAAAGAGTTTGAAGCCCCAACTGTGGTTGCGGTTAAACATACAAATCCATGTGGTATTGGTACAGGTCACGACATTGTTCACGCTTATGAGCGTGCCTATGAATGTGACCCGACGTCAATATTTGGTGGTATTGTTGCTGCCAACAGAACAATTGACGTAGAGACAGCTGAAAAAATTAATGAAATTTTTATTGAGATTGTTATTGCACCAGACTACGATGAAAAAGCACTTGAAATTCTTACGAGTAAAAAGAACATCCGTGTTCTACAATTGCCAAGTATTCAGACGCGTACAGGATCGGCTATAGATCTTAAAAAGGTCGGTGGCGGCCTTCTTGTTCAAGATACAAACAGTGAACTGATGCAAGGTGAATTCGAAGTTAAGACTGAAAGAATTCCAACAAAAAAAGAAATGGAAGATCTTCTATTTGCATGGAAGGCTGTTAAACATATTAAATCAAACGGTATTGTACTTGCACGCGAGAATCAAACGGTTAGTCTAAGTCCAGGCCAAGTCAGCAGAATTTGGGCTGTAGAACATGCAATTTCACAGGCTAATATTGAAGTAAAAGGCAGTGTGCTTGCATCAGATGCATTCTTCCCATTTGGTGATTGTGTAGAGATGGCTGCAAAAGCAGGCGTTACTGCAATCGTTCAACCAGGCGGATCAATGCGTGATCAAGAATCCATTGATATGGCCAATAAATATGGAATAACAATGGTCTTTACGGGTATGAGACACTTTAAACACTAATCCTATCAATATAAAAGGATTCTACTTTTGAGGAGGCACATCATGAAGGTTCTTATTGTTGGCGGTGGTGGCCGTGAGCATGCACTGGCATGGAAGTTTGCACAAAGTGAACGGGTGAATAAAGTATACGTGGCACCGGGCAACGGCGGCACGGAAATTATGAGAAAAGGCTGTAACATTGATATTGCAGTTGATGATATAGAAGCATTGAAAGCTTTCGCTATAAAAGAAAATGTTGATATGACAGTGGTAGGGCCTGAAGTTTCGCTGGTTGCAGGCATTGTTGATGCTTTCAGAGCAGATAATCTGAAAATATTTGGACCGGATGCAAATGCAGCAAGACTTGAGGGCAGCAAAAGTTTTTCAAAGCGATTCATGGATAAATACGGCATTCCAACGGCTAGTTTTAGAGTTTTTACAGACTTTGAAGAAGCGAAGGCGAATGTTGGAGTCTTTGGATACCCAATGGTTATCAAAGCCGATGGACTTGCATCAGGAAAAGGTGTTGTGATCGCAAAGTCAGAAGAAGAAGCACTAGAGGCCATGCATGATATGATGGTGAAAAAAATCTTTGGCGATGCAGGCAGCACAATTCTTGTTGAAGAATTTTTAGGTGGACTAGAAGCTTCTGTTCTTTGTTTTGTAGATGGAAAAACCATTCTTCCTATGGAGAGTGTGCAAGACTATAAACGAATTTTTAACGACAACCATGGCCCAAATACAGGGGGGATGGGAACGTATTCTCCAAATCTTATTTATACAGATTCTATCGAAGAACGTGTTCAAGAGCTTGTCATGGAACCCGTCCGAAAAGGTCTGGAAGCAGAAAACATGGATTATAGAGGTGTGATTTTTATAGGCCTTATGATCGATGGAAAAGACATTCGTGTTCTTGAATTTAATGTTAGATTTGGTGACCCTGAAACTCAAGTTGTTATGCCTAAAATGGAAAATGACATTCTTGATATAACAGAGGCCATTTTAGATCAAAGACTTAACCAAGTTAGACTTAAGTGGAGTAAAGACACATTCATCTGTGTTGTGCTTGCTAGTGAAGGTTACCCAGGCAGCTATCCAAAGGGTCGTACAATTAATGGACTGGACACTTGTGACCTTGTATTCCACAGCGGCACAAAACTGGAAGATGATACGTTGAAGACGAGCGGTGGTCGAGTATTAGGTGTCATTGGCAGTGGTGGTAACATTAAAGAGGCTCGAGCATCTGTTTACGGTCAGCTTGAAAATGTGAGTTTTGAAGGCATGCAGTATAGAACCGATATTGGAAAGTTGATTCGGAATTAGACAGATTGTATATGTATGATTAAATTATAAATTACGAAAGCTATAAATGATTTGTTTGACAATATACTCAGACAAATGTTTATAGCTTTTTTATATTTTAAAATATCAAATTTTAGGAGTAATTCACTTTTAACCTTGAACATCCATCTAAAGAAAACTATAATGACAAAGGAATAATTATTACTGCAATAGAGTATGAATGCATAGGAGAGTATATATGAAAAAACATAAAGACATATTATTGATCGGACTGGTTTTGATAGGTCTATCAGCAGTACTACATTTGGGTCATTACATGATTTTCCATGATTTACATCACTTATTAATCTTCCTTGTGGCAGATATTGCATTTATCCCACTTGAAGTGTTCTTTGTAACAGTTGTGTTAGACAGAATACTGGAGAAACGTGAGAAGAGCCATCTTCTAGAGAAATTGAATATGCTTGTGGGACTTTTCTACAGCGAGCTAGGTAGTGGTTTGTTGAGATCTTGTGCTGATGCTGACCCAAATATGGATGCATTACGAGATAAGTGTGAGCTGAGAATGAATCTAGACGATGCTGAATTTAACGTTATAGCAAAGCAATTTAAGGCACATGATCATAGTGTTGACGCTTCTAAAATGGATATTGGGGCTTTGAAAAACAGTCTGGATAACAGCAAAGATCTTCTTGTGACATTGATCGCCAATCCGTCACTTCTTGAGCATGATTCATTCAGTGAGCTTCTTATGGCTGTAATGCATCTACAAGAAGAATTGACAATGCGTTATGATGATGGACTTTCAGAGTTTGACCTTGAGCACATTCAATTCGATATTGATCGTGTATACAAGCACCTTGGTGTTGAATGGCTTAGTTATATGAAACACTTAAAATCATTCTTCCCGTACCTATATCTAACGGCGTTGATCAATAACCCTTATACGAGTAAAGATCGCGTGATTAATGAGCAAGAATTAAAAAAGCAAATGAGTGCGTAAACATTAAATATAAGTGAATAAAAAGATATGGCGGTGCAATTGCATCGTCATTTTTTATTTTTTGAAATCCGTTTCAAGATCGCGTATGAATGGTGTGAAATAGTTGATGAATCGGGTATATAACTCCATAGACTGGAGGTGTACTGTATGGTATTCAAAATACTTGTGGTGGATGATGATCATACTGCCCTTAAGATCATGTCAGATATTTTGTCCAAGTACGATGTAACAACGGCAGACAGCGGGGCTACAATGATGGAAAAGCTTCAATCCACATCTTATGATCTAATACTCCTTGATATTATACTTCCTGATTGTTCTGGGTATGAACTGTTCGGAAAGCTTCGTGAGTTGAAGATGCATACGGACACACCCGTCATATTTGTATCTGCAAAAAATGAAGGGTATGAAATTCGTGAAGGTCTAGAGTATGGTGCTCATGACTATATCACCAAACCTTTAAATGAAGATGTGATTATTAGCCGTGTTGAGTCTGTTATAAAGAGAACGGTCTATGAAAGGAATCTGCTTTTTCAAGCGATGAATGATCCTTTGACTGGGATCTACAATAGGAACTTTTTCTTTAAAAGAGCAGAGGAAGAAATTGCACGAGCGATTCGCACAGATAATAATATCACGGTCGCGATGCTTGATATTGACAGATTTAAGGATGTGAACGATCGCTTTGGGCATCAGGCTGGGGATTTTATCCTTAAAACTTTTACGGATGAAATTCAGGAACATATTAGAACTTACGATCTCTTAGCACGGTATGGCGGTGAAGAATTTGTTATATTGTTTGTTGATTGCTCGAAGTGGAAAGCTCTTGAAATACTGAGTAGATTGCGTAAAGTTGTGGCTGAAAAATTCTATAAATTTAGTACATTTGATATTAATTTCACATTTAGTGGTGGTATATCTGACTTGAAAG